>Ga0307406_10000390_pt1 | contig 25368 bp, 24 predicted proteins | sample 322Cmetagenome_3_FD_203706 | JGI IMG/M metagenome (GOLD analysis project Ga0307406, IMG submission 203706) | Maize rhizosphere microbial communities from greenhouse at UC Davis, California, United States - 322HYB-C-2 | ecosystem: Host-associated > Plants > Roots > Rhizosphere > Soil | place...
GCAGGCCGACCGAGGTGTCGGTGGGCTCAGGGGTGGGTTCGGCGCTCGGAGTCGGCGTGGCAGAGGACTCTGCGGTCGGAGGGGCGCTCTCTCCGCCGGTGGAGGGAGCAGGACTGCATCCGGCGAGCACCAGCGCCGTAGCGATCACCATGAAGAAAGGCAGCGGCTTCGTCATCATCCTCATGCGGTCAGGCTATGACACCTCGGCGATCTCGACGCATGACAGGCCGTTGCTGCTCCGGCGCAGAGAGACCCGGTGTCCGCGACGGACACCGGGCCTCTCTGACCGCCCGTCAGTGGCCGGGGCGGAGGGTGTCGAGAGCGCGGGTCACCGCGTGCGCCGCGGCATCCAATCCGTCTTCGAGTTCGCTGACGACGGATGCCGGGAGCGAGCCGCCCTTCGCCACGTGAGTGCGCAGGTCGGTCCGCACCCGGGCGCGGAACGCATTGACGACGGCATCCGCACGATGCAGCTCTTCGCGGCTGATGATGCGGGCGTCGTCCGAGGCGGCACGCGGTCGGCTCTTCGCGGCCGAGCGCTCGTCGTGCTCCGCCGAGGCGAGATCGGCCCGAAGGCTCTTCATGGCCTCTTGCACGCTCTGGCGCACCTCGTTCGCGATGAGTCGCACCGAGTCCGTGAGGCCGGCCTCGATGCCGGCGAGGTCGCCCTCGCGAGACGCGAGTTCGGCGCGGCCGGCATCGGTGATCGCGTAGATGGTGGTGCGGCCGTCGACGGTCTTCGAGACCAGGCCATCCTCCTCGAGCTTCGCGAGTCGCGGATAGATGGTGCCGGCGCTGGGGGTGTAGGTGCCCCCCGTGCGGTCGGTGAGCGACTGGATGATGCCGTAGCCGTGCTGGGGCGCCTCCGCGAGCAGCGAGAGAAGGTACAGACGCAGGTCGCCGTGGGAGAAGACGGCGGGGCTCATGATTCCTCCCACTCCGCGTCGTTCGTGATCGATTCGGGTGCGCGGCGGAGCACCGTGACGCCGCCCGACACCGAGTTCGCCCGGAGGTCGACGAAGCGCCCCGCGAGTTCGCCGGTCGTGCCGGTGTAGTTGCTCGGGCCGGAGGAGCTGCGCTCCACGCCGTCGATGAGCAGGCGTCCGCTGAGCGAGCGGATCACGTAGTTCGCGGCGAGCGACTCGTCGAGCCGTACGGTGGTGCCGCCCGAGACGGAGTTCACGGAGATGGTGTTCACATCGCCGGCAGCGTCCACGAGCGTCGAACCCGAGACGATGTCGACGGTCGCCTTGCGCACGGCGCCGGTGACGGCGACATCGCCCGAGACGCTGTTGGCGGTGATCGAACCGGTGAGTCCGCGCACCTGCACATCGCCGGAGACGGAGTTGACGTTGAGGTCGCCGATGAGGGTGTCGACGATGATGTCGCCGGAGACGGTGTTGAGCCGGGCGTCGTTGCGGATGCCGGACACCAAGGCGCCGGCGCTGACGACGCCGAGGTTCAGGGCGATCGAGCGGGGGACGGCCACGCTCACCTCGGCACGGGGTCCGCCTGAGCCGAAGTTGCGGAAGACCTCGAGGAAGTTGTCCCAGCCGAGCTGCGGGTGGTCGATCTCGACCTCGCCGTCGTGGGACTCGATGCGGAGGTCTTTGGTGGTGACGCCGTGCACTTCGATGCGGATGCCGGGTTCGTCGTGCGCGACGATGTCGACCTGGCCGCCGACGAGGCCGACCTTCAGCCGGCTGATGGATTCGATGTCGATGACGCGTTCCTCGCCGGGGGCGATGAGCCACTTCTCGGTCATGTCTGCTTCTCCTGTGTCGGGGGATCGAGATATATCGTGTGTATCGAGAGTAACACGATATATCTCGATGTTGTCAACGAAACTTCCTGGGCAAATGTCGAGAGGCGCTCTCGACGGATGCGGGAGCGCCTCTTCTGCGGCATGGATCACGTGTCGATCACACCGGCGGGCCGCCGTACTGCGGCGCCATGGTCACCGTGTTGTTCGACGGGTCGAGGTCGAGGCGGCCGCCCGGACCGAGCAGCGTGACGACGTAGTCGGCGGCATCCGGAACCCAGGCGGTCCGGTTCACGACGGCGAACGAGGGCTGGATCGGGATGGTGTCGCCGTTGCCCGGAATGTCGAACGGCAGCGAGAACGTCACGGTGCGCGTGGTGCCGGAGAGCTCCGTCGCGATCTGCTGCGCCGGGAAACCGTCGATCCTCACGCTGGGGCTGTCGATCAGGCGCGTGTCGAAACTGACGACCAGCGTCGCGTTCGCGACCGGCCCTCCCGCGCTCGTCGCGTCGTACGTGAAGGGAAGCGTGAGGTCGACAGCCTGCGTTCCCTCGGGATTCGTGCCTCCGATGCGGTCGCCACCGGGCCGCGCGACGAGCTCGAGATCGATCGCGGTGCTCGCGGCCGCGAGAGGCGTGGCGACGGCGACGGCCATCACCGGGATCGACCATGCCGACGCCTGCAGAATCGTGCGGCGGCTCAGGCCGATCGTCGTCTTCTGAACGATTTCGGGCATACGTCAGTACCTCCGGCGAGTTGGGGCGGCAGCTCATCCGGCGCCCTGAACAGGCTAGTCGCGCGACTGTGGAACGAATTCCACAAGCGCGCTTGACCTTGACGCAACGTCAACTTCTAGAGTCGAGATATCGACAACGGAAGGAGGATGCAGATGGAGCAGAAGGACTGGTCTATCCAGGAGATCGCACGACTCGCAGGAACCACGAGCCGCACGCTGCGACACTACGACGACATCGGACTGCTGCCGCCGACACGCATCGCGCCCAACGGCTACCGGCACTATGACGCCCCGGCGCTCGTGCGCCTGCAGCGCATCCTGCTGCTGCGGGACCTCGGCCTCGGCCTGCCGCAGATCGCCGGGATTCTCGCGAAGCAGAGCGCGGAGACATCCGCCCTGCAGACCCATCTCGCGCTGCTGCGCGAGGAGCAGGCCCGACTGGCGCGTCAGATCGCGTCCGTCGAATCCACCATCGACGCATTGAGAGGAGGTGAAGAACTCATGGCAGAGAGCATGTTCGACGGCTTCGACCACACCCAGTACAAGGAGGAGGTCGAGGATCGTTGGGGTAAGAAGGCCTACGCCGACAGCGACCGCTGGTGGCGGGGCATGACGGATGCCGAGCGCGCCGACTGGCAGCAGCGCGTCTCCGATCTCGGGCGCGACTGGATCGCCGCCGCGGAGAGCGGTGTCGACCCGGCATCCGCCGAGGCTCAGGACGTCGCCCGTCGTCACGTCGAGTGGCTGACGAGCGTGCCCGGCACGCCTGCGGCGGTCCCCGGCGGCGACGTGAAGGGCTACGTGATCGGTCTCGGCGAGATGTACGTCGCGGACCCGCGCTTCGGCGCGAACTACGCGACGGCATCCGGCGGCACTCAGGGCGCGGAGTTCGTCCGCGACGCCCTTCGCATCTACGCGGAGGCGAATCTGTAGCGCTTCGTCGCACCCGCGGCCCCTTTGCGTACGAACCACCCCGTTGTGGTCGTACGCAAAGGGGCCGCTCGCACGCAAGGGGGTGGTTCGGCACCGGGAGGCGGGGCGTATGGTCGGGACATGAGGCAACGGGCGCAGCGCACGAACGCCGCGCCACTGTTCGTCGCCGCGGCGATCGCGTACACCGCCAACGCCGCCCTCGGCACGGCTGTCGCGACCCGGGTCGTGGACACCTCAGGCTTCCGGTGGGTGCACCACGCGCTCTACATCGCGACGTGCGCGTTGACAGCAGCCGCTGCGGTCGGCGGCCTGATCTGGGCGAGACCGCGCGGAGCGAGCCGTCGCGCAGCCCTGCTGCTCGTGCCCGCTGCCGCGCCGCTCGCCGCGATCCCGTACCTCGGAACGCACAGCCGTCGGCATCCGCTCGTCGCGCTCGCCGCCGCGCCCTTCCTCCTCGCGGGCCTCGTGTGCTCGCTCCTGCCCTCCGACCGGAAGTGAACGCATGGAACTGCTCGACGCCATCCGCCGCCGCAAGACCACGAACGGGCCGCTCCTGCCGGACCCGGTCTCCGAGGAGCACCAGCGCCTGCTGCTCGAAGCGGCGGGACGCGCTCCCTCGCAGCTGAACAGCCAGCCCTGGAGATTCGTCGTGATCGAGAGTCGCGACACCATCGAGCAGATCGCGCGCATCTCAGGCGAGAGCATGACCGAGGCGATGTCGAACGGCACCTTCTTCGAGCGGTACAAGCCGTACTTCCGCTTCAGCGAGGCCGAGATGGAGGAGAAGCGCAGCGGGATGCTGTTCGACAAGCTGCCCGCCGCCCTCCGGCCCTTCACCAACCAGGTTTTCACCAAGCGCGGGCAGACCCTGATGAACACGTTCGGTGTGCCGAAGACGCTGGGATCGGAGAACCGGAAGCTCGTCGCGGGGTCGCCCCTGCTTCTGGGAGTCATGCTCGATCGCAGCGAGTACCGCCCCGGCCAGCTCTCGTCGTTCTATTCGGTGTTCAGCATGGGCGCGGCGATGGAGAACATCTGGCTCACGACAGTCGAGCTCGGCATGGGCATCCAGTTCATCTCCTTCCCGATGGAGGTGCCCGGTCGGTGGGAGGAGATCATCAGCCTGCTGAAGGTGCCCGACGACCTCGAGCTGATGGCCGTGTACCGGCTCGGCTACCTGCCGCCCGACCAGCGCCGCCCGGCGATCGACTGGTCGAGCAGTCAGCGCAAGCTCGCCTCGCAGTACGTGTTCCGCGAGAACTGCGAGGTTCCCCAGCAGGGCTGGGATGACGCGCCGACACTCCCTCACGAGGCATGACGTCGGGCGTCAGGTGCTGCCCACGCGGGGCAGCTCCGGGAGGTCCTTGAGCGCCGGGCCTTCGATGCGCGTGCCGTCCGGAGCGAACCGCGAGGCGTGCAGCGGGCAATCCCACGTGCACTCGGCATCGTTCCACTCCAGCACTCCGCCGAGATGCGTGCACACCGCGGAGACGGCGCGCGTGACGCCGTCGACGGTCGAGATCCCGACCGGGAGTCCGGCCCGGTTGGCCCGCACCCCGCTGCCCTCTTCGGGACGTGGAACCGGGACCGATCGTGATTCGGCCTCCGCCCACCCGGAGGCGGCCGCCGCCGCGACCTTGGCGCCCTCGACGGCGCCCGTCGCGAGATCGGCCGGCACGGTCAGTCGCGTGGCGATCGCGTTCATCCAGCGCGGACGGTCGCGCCAGCCCGTGCCGAGGATCTCGGCGGTCAGCCGCAGCGCGGCGGCCGGAGCGTTCGAGAGTCCCCATTTCGCGTAGCCGGTGGCGAAGCGGATCGCGCCGAGCCCGCGGGGCATCGCTCCCACGAACGGGATCTGGTTGTGCGACGTGTAGTCCTGCGCCGACCAGCGGTGCGTCTCCTCCGCGCCGGGGAAGTGCTGCGCGGTCCAGGAGACCAGGTCGTCGATCGCGGCGGCCTCGCTGTCCGAGCGTCCGACCGGGTGGCCGTTGCCGCCGACGACGAGCTGCGCCGTGTCGGCCGGCCCGTCGGTCGCCGACACGGGGCGGATGGAGCGGGTCGAACCGTCGACCGAGAGGAATGTGCCGGTCGGCACCTCGCCGGGCACCCGGAACGAGACGCAGTACGACCGCATCCCGCTGGTCTTGGTGAAGTAGAGGCCGCGGTCGAGGATCGGGCTTCCGGTGGCGAGCACGATGTGGTCGGCGAAGACCGGTCCGTCCGCCGTCTCGACGCGCGGCGAAGGGAGTGCGTGCACACCGGTGGCGCGGATGCCGGTGTGCAGCGTCCCGCCCTCCTCGAGGAACTCGCCGGCGAGGGCGCGCGTGACGGTCACCGGGTCGATCGTCACCTGGTCGTCTACCGTGACGGCGCCGGCGGCCGGGAACGGGGCAGCGTCCAGGTCGCCGGGGGTCAGCATCCTCGTCGCGAGCCCCGCCTCGCGGGCCGCGGCGTGCTGCGCCCGCACCGTCTCGAGTCCCTCCGGTGTCTGCGCATACGAATGGTCGGGGCGCCAGGTGTACGGGACTCCCGCGGTCTCGGCGAACGCGAGCAGCCAATCCATGCCCTGGCGGTTGGCGTCTACGTAGGCGCGCACGAGCGCGGCAGGGTGGCGGCGGCGGATCTCCGCGAGTCGCTTGCCCTGCAGCAGCGAGAGCTTGCCGGTGTTCCCGCCCGTCGCGAGCTCGGCGATGTCGCCGGATTCGATCACGGCCACGTCGAGCCCGGCGCGGGTGAGCATCACCGCGGTGGTCAGGCCGGTGATCCCCGCTCCCACGATGACCACGTCGTGCTGGGCGCCCGGCTCGAGCGGCGAGCCGAGGAGCGGGGACGTGTCGATCTTCCAGAGCGGATTCATGCGTTCAGTCAACGCCCTCGGCGGCGCGGGTCCCACTGCCTTGACATCGGGGCGCCGCGCTGCCACAGGCGACTACAGTGACGAAAGTGAACCTCCGCCGCGTCCTGCTCGTCGCTCTCGGCGGCACGGTCGGCACCGCGGCGAGGCTGGGTCTCGGACTCGTCATCCCGGATGCGGGCGGCTTCCCGATCGCGGTGATGCTCGCGAACGTCGTCGGCGCCCTGCTGATCGGTGTGCTGGTGGCGCGCCCTCTCGACAGGCGCGGGGAGACCGCTGCTGCGGAGCTTCGGCTGCTGCTCGGCACCGGTGTGCTCGGCGGGTTCACGACGTACAGCGCCTTCATGACCGGAACCGTGTCGCTGTGGGCGGATGCTCCGCTCGTCGCAGTTGCCTACGCCGTCGGAAGTCTCGCGCTCGGCCTCGGCGCCGCCGCGCTGGGGCTGCGCATCGGTCGACCCCGCCCGGCCTCAGGGGCGGCGTCGTGAGTCCGCTGCTCTTCCTCGGCGCCGCGCTCGCCGGCGGACTCGGGGCGGTGCTGCGCTATCTCGCCGACCTCGGAGTCGCCCGCGTCGCCGGGCGTCGCTTCCCGTGGGGCATCCTGCTGGTGAACATCACGGGCTCCTTCGCGCTCGGTGTCGTCACGACCGTGCTGCCGGATGCCGCGTTCCTCCTCGGGGCCGGGCTTCTCGGCGGATACACGACGTTCAGCACCGCCATGCTCGACACCGTCGCCCTGTGGCGCGACGGGGAGCGTCCGGCATCCGTCGTCAACGCGTTCGGGATGCTGCTGCTCGGACTCGTCGCGGCGGGACTCGGGCTGGCTCTCGGCGCTTCGATCTGACGAGAGCTGCTCTCCGAATTGACGGTTGCGCTCTGCCCGGCATCAGGGTTATCGTCGTGCTAATCGTTTAACGCTAAACGGTTAACACGCGCTTTCCCCCTGCATCACGACGCAGAAACTGTCAAAGGAGACACCGATGCCCCGCACCTCCCTCCGCGCTTTCGGCGCCCTGGCCACCACCGCGGCCGCCGTCCTCGCCCTGAGCGCCTGCTCATCCACGCCGTCCGGTGAGGGCTCGTCGGGCGGCGACGTCACCCTCAGCTACGCCATCTGGGATGAGAACCAGAAACCGGCGATGGAAGAGATCGCCGCGGCGTTCACCGAAGCGAACCCGAACGTCACGATCGACATCCAGGTCACTCCGACCAAGGAGTACTGGACCAAGCTGCAGACGGCGGCGAGCGGCGGAGCGGCCGCGGACGTGTTCTGGATGAACGGCCCGAACTTCCAGCTCTACGCGTCGAACGGCCAACTGGCTCCGCTCGACGACTCCGCCATCGACCCCGCCGACTACCCGGAGGCCCTCGCCGAGCTCTACACCTTCGACGGCAAGCTCTACGGCGCGCCCAAGGACTTCGACACCGTCGCGCTCTGGTACAACACCGCGCTCTTCGACGCCGCCGGAGTCGAGTATCCGACCGCTGACTGGACGTGGGATGACCTCAAGGACGCGGCGAAGAAGCTGACGGATCCGGCGAAGGGCCGGTACGGGATCGCCGCGAGCCAGTACGGCCAGGAGAACTACTACAACTCGATCGCTCAGGCGGGTGGCGAGGTCGTCTCCGCCGACGGCACCGAGAGCGGATACGGGTCGGACGAGGCGCTCGAAGGCATCGAACTGTGGACGGATCTCATCGCCAGCGGTTCATCGCCGACCGCGCAGCAGTTGACCGACACCAACCCGGAGGACTTCTTCCTCTCGGGCAAGGTCGCGATGTTCCAGAACGGGTCGTGGGCAGCAGGAGCCTACGCGGACAACGCTGACATCGGCGGCTCCGTGAACGTGGCTCCGCTGTCGGCGGGCCCCGAGGGGAACCAGAGTGTGATCCACGGGTTGGCCAACGTCGCCAACGCGAAGAGCCCGCATCTCGAAGAGGCGAAGGCCTTCGCCGCCTTCGCGTCCGGAGAGCAGGCGGCGAAGATCCAGGCCGAGACGGGAACCGTCATCCCCGCCTTCAACGGCACGCAGCAGGCGTGGGTGGATGCCCTGCCCCAGTACGACCTGCAGGTCTACATCGACGCGCTCGACACGGCGGTGCCCTACCCGGTGTCGAAGAACACGTCAGCCTGGACGAGCATCGAGAGCGAAGTGCTGTCGCAGGTCTGGTCGGGCGCGGTCTCGCCGAAGAACGGCCTCCAGGACCTCGCCGAGCAGATGCAGGCGGCCCTGGACGCCGAACAGGAGTGATCCCATGACCGTCGTCGCGTCACCCCCGCGCGCCTTGGCAGAGCGGATGCCGGAGGCCCCGCGCCCCGGCATCCGCCGCCGCCGGCGCAACCCCGGCGCCTCCCCGTGGTGGGCGCTGGTCTTCCTCGGCCCCACGGCCCTGGGGATCACCGCGTTCTACCTGTGGCCGACAGTGCGCACCCTGATCATCTCGTTCACCAGGTCTGGGCCGTTCGGCGGCTCGGAGTGGGTCGGCATCGAGAACTACACCCGCCTGTTCCAGGATGCCGAGCTGATCGGGGCACTGCGCAACACCGCGCTCTACACGGTGATCGCCCTGATCGGCATCCCTCTCGCCGTGGCGATCGCCGCACTCCTGAACACGACAGGGCTCAAGGGTCGCAGCGTCTACCGCACCCTCTACTTCATCCCCGTGGTCACGATGCCCGCGGCGATCGCGCTGGTGTGGCGGATGATCTACAACGGCGATTGCGGCGTGCTCAACGCGGCGCTCGGTGCCGTCGGCATCGACGGTCGCAGCTGGCTCACCGACCCGAGCACCGCGCTCATCGCGATCGCGGTCGTGGGCATCTGGGCCGGCCTCGGCACGAACATCGTCATCTTCCTCGCGGGGCTGCAGGGCATCCCCGACACGATCATGGAGGCCGCCGACCTCGACGGCGCCGGACCCGTGCGCAAGTTCTTCTCGATCACGATCCCGCTGCTGTCGCCGTCGATCTTCTTCGTCAGCGTGATCAGCGTGATCGGCGCCCTGCAGGTGTTCGACCTCATCTACATGATGCTCGGCCGCAGCAACCCCGCGATGCCGAACACCCGCACCGTGGTCTACCTGTTCTACGAAGCGGGCTTCCTCGACAACGACCGCGGCTACGCGGCCGCCGTCGCCTTCCTCCTGCTCGTGATCATCCTGCTGCTCACCGTCGTCCAGTTCCGTCTGCAGAAGAAGTGGGTGCACTATGAGTGACGTCTCGCTCGACACGCGTGCCATCGTCGGTGCCTCCCGACGCGAAGGCGCCGGCGCCGGCCGCACGAAGAACCGCGGTCTCTGGGTCGTGCATCTCGTTCTCCTCATCGGCGCGGTGCTGATGGTCTTCCCCTTCCTCTGGCAGCTGCTCACCTCGTTCAAGACGCTGTCCGACTCCGTGCAGGTGCCGCCGAGCCTGCTGCCGCGCGAATGGGTCTTCACGAACTTCGCCGAGGTCTTCGAGTCGGCGCCGTTCGCGCAGATGTTCCTCAACTCGGTGTGGCTCACCGTCGGACGCACGGTCGGTCAGGTGCTGCTGTGCACGATGGCCGGGTACGCGTTCGCGCGCATCCCGTTCCCCGGACGCAACGCCCTCTTCGTGCTCTTCCTCTCGGTCCTGATGGTGCCGTCGCAGCTGTACCTGCTGCCGCAGTACGAGATCATCCAGGCGCTCGGCTGGCTGAACACCCTGCAGGCGCTGATCGTGCCCGGCATCTTCAGCGCGTTCGGCACGTTCCTGATGCGGCAGTTCTTCCTGTCGATGCCGGCCGAGCTCGAAGAGGCGGCGCGCATCGATGGGGCGAATCCGTGGCAGACCTTCTGGCGCATCATGGTTCCGCTCGCGAAGCCTGGCATCATCGCTCTCGTGGTGTTCACTGTGCTCTGGTCGTGGAACGACCTCCTCTGGCCGCTGATCGTGACGACCGATCCGGCGAAGATGCCGCTGTCCGTCGGGCTCTCCCAGCTGGTCGGTCTGCACGGCACCGACTACCCCGTGCTGATGGCCGGAGCGCTCCTGGCGACGCTGCCGATGCTGGTGACGTTCGTGATCCTGCAACGGCAGTTCATCCAGGGCATCGCCTTCAGCGGATCGAAAGGCTGAATCATGGCGCAGCGCGAACATTCGGCGCCCCGGCGACCGACCCTCCGCATGGTGGCCGAGCGCGCGGGGGTGTCGACGGCGACCGTGTCGTACGTCTTCTCCGGGCGATCGGGATCCACCGGCGCCGGGGTCGCCGAGGCGACGGCCGCCCGCGTGCTGGCCGCAGCGGAAGAGCTCAACTACCGACCGAACAGCGCGGCGCGGTCGATCCGCACCGGTCGCAGCGGCATGGTGCAGCTCTCGCTGCATCTGCTCAGCGACCCGTGGTCTCTGGCCGTCGCCGACGCCGTGAACGCCGAGGCGAACCGCCACGGTCTCACGACGCTGATCCTCGCCGACGGCGACTGGCATGCCGCCCTCGACCGGGTCGAGAGCGACGTCGCATATCTCGACGGAGTCGGACTCGGCGAGGACGCGAGGCGCAAGCTGCAGGAACTCGTGCAGCGCGGTCAGCGCCTCGTGGTGTTCTCGGAGTCGCTCGAACCCGACGGCTTCGACGTCATCCGTTCGGATGCCATCCCCGGATGCGAGCTCGCGATGGACCACCTCCTCGAGCGGCACACCGCGATCGGATGCATCGCCGCCGAGGGTGCCGTGCGCCTCGCACCCGAGCAGGTCACGCGCTACACGCCCTACCTCGAGAAGCTGGCGGCGGCGGGCATCGAACCCGACCCGCACTGGACCGTCACCTACGAGGAGACACCCGCCAGCGCCTTCACCGCCGCCGTCACGCTGCTCTCGCGCGACGATCGTCCCCGCGCGATCTACGCCACGACCGACTTCGCAGCCATCGCCGCCATCAACGCCGCGCACATGCTCGGACTCCGAGTGCCGCACGACGTCGCCGTGGTGGGCGTGGGCAACACGCCCGACGCGAGCCTCGTGGCGCCGACGCTGACGACGGTCGGTCCGACCGACTTCTACGAGCGCCAGGCGAGCATCATCATCGACCGCGCTCTCGAGAGCGAACCCTCACCGGGGCGACGGCACGATTTCCCCTGGACGCTCTTCCCCGGTGACTCGACGGACCTCGACGCCCCCACCGCGCGGCTGCGCTGACGCGGCCCCGCCCACACCTCTCACCTCACAGAAGGACCATCGTGGATCTCAAGATCGGCATCATCGGCTTCGGCGCGCGCTCGACCCTGCAGGAAGAGGTGCATCGCCCCGGCAAGGGGTCGCGCATCACGGCCGTCTGCGACCTCGCCGACCGCGCCAGGCAGGACGCGAGCGCCCTGCTGCCCGACGCGCTCGTCACGGATTCGCTCGACGAGCTCCTCGCGTCCGGTGTCGACGCGGTGATGGTGCTCACCCCCGACGACACCCACGCGGCGCTCAGCATCCGCGCTCTGGAGGCGGGGGTTCCCGTGTTCTGCGAGAAGCCGCTCGCCATCGACCTCGCCGATGCCGATGCCATGCTCGAGACGGCCCGCCGCACCGGGACGCGGCTCTACATCGGCCACAACATGCGGCACATGCCCCTCATCACCCTGATGCGCGACCTCATCCAGGCCGGTCGCATCGGCGAGGTCAAGGCGGTGTGGGTGCGCCACTTCGTCGGGCACGGCGGCGACTTCTACTTCAAGGACTGGCACGCCGACCGGCGACGCACCAACGGGCTGCTCCTGCAGAAGGGCGCCCATGACATCGACATCATCCACTGGCTCGCCGGCGCGTACACCGAGCAGGTCGCCGCGATGGGCGCGCTGAGCGTCTACGGCGACATCGACGATCGGCGCGAGCGGACGAACGAGCGCATGCGGGACTGGTTCAGCGTCGACAACTGGCCGCCGACCTCCCTCACGGGGCTCAATCCCGTGATCGATGTGGAGGACATCTCGATGGTCAACATGCGGCTCGAAGGCGGAATCCTCGCGTCGTACCAGCAGTGCCACTTCACGCCCGACTACTGGCGCAACTACACCGTGATCGGCACCGAGGGTCGGATCGAGAACTTCGGCGATGTGGCGGGCAGCGAGGTCAAGCTGTGGAACCGACGTCACGCCGGAGCCGCAGACGCCGACGAGGTGTTCATCGTCCCGGCGGTGCCGGATGCCGGGCACGACGGCGCCGACGCGCTGCTCGTCGCCGAGTTCCTGCGGTTCGTCCGCGACGGCGGCCTCACCGAGACGTCACCCGTCGCGGCACGAGAGGCCGTGGCGGCCGGCATCCTCGCGACGGTGTCCCTGCGCGGCGACGGCTCGTCGATCGCGATCCCGCCGCTGGACCCCGACCTCGCGGCCTACTTCGAACGGGGACAGGTCGAGGTCGCGCTGGTATGAGCTCGGCCGGCGGCACGCGGCTGCCGCAGGAGTCGCTGCTCCGGGAATCGCTGCTGCTGGTCGTGCTGCTCACCGCCGCGGTCCTCGGCCTCGCCGCTCTGCCGGAGCCGCTGCAGGTGTGCGGGATCGTGCTCACGCTGGCGGGGATGCTCGTCGTGATCCGGTCGAGGTCGGAGCGCCCGCGGTCGGCGGCGTCGCGCTGAGCGGACGGCACCACGGCTCCCAGCATCCTCACAATCCGGAAATGTACAAACGTACATGTACGGAAGTCCAGGGGGTGCCCGATGGGGGAGAGCACGCGTCGCCGACGTGACCCTGAAGCGCGCCGCCGGGAGATCGTCACCGCCGCGGCGGAGCTGATCGTCGAGGTCGGCGCCGACGGCGTCACCCACCGCATGGTCGCGGCGCGCGCCGGCGTTCCGCTCGGCGCCACCACGCAGTACTTCGACACGCTCGACGACCTCCGCTCCGCCGCCCTCCGCGCGCTCGCGGACGAGGTCGACGCGCGCCTCGACGGTGTGCGCATCGCTCTCGCCCAGCGCGGGGTGAGCCCGGCCGTGATCGCCGATCTGATCACCGAGGGCCTCGACGACGCCCGTGCCGTGAAAGCCGATCGGGCCGTCGTCACCGCCGCGATCCACGACCCCCGGCTGCGCAAGCTCGCGCGGCACCTGTCCGAGCAGCTGGTCTCGTTCCTCGAGCCCGCCTACGGGTACGACAGGGCGACGGCCGCGATGATCTTCATCGACGGCGTCATGTGGAGCACCCAGATCCGGGAGACCACCCTGGATCGCGCGTTCATCGAGACCGTGCTCACGCAGCTCCTCGGCATGCCCGAGACTGATACCACCCCCGGTCGCACCGCAGCGTCCTCCGCACACTGAACCGAGGAATCCGTCTTGTCGAATCTCGCCGTCCTGAGCTTGAAGAACCGAGCGCTCATCGCGCTCATCACGATCGTCGCCGCGGTGTTCGGCGGGTTGGCGCTGACCAACCTCAAGCAGGAGCTCATCCCCTCGCTCGAGCTGCCCAACCTCATGGTCATGACGACGTACCCCGGCGCCTCGCCCGAGGTCGTCGAGAACGACGTGTCGACGCCGGTCGAGTCGGCGATCCAGGGCGTGCCCGGCCTCGAGGGGACGACCGCGACGAGCACCACCAACGCGTCGATCGTGCAGGCGACCTTCGCCTACGGCACGAACCTCGCGACCGCGGAGCAGAAGATCCAGCAGGCCATCAACCGCATCTCGAGCCAGCTCCCCGAAGATGTGAGCCCCCAGGTGCTCGCGGTGTCGATCGACGACTTCCCGGTGATCCAGGTCGCGGTCACCGGATTCGAGGACGCCGACAACGCCCAGGCCGAGCTCCAGAGCGTCGCGATCCCCGACCTCGAAGACGTCGACGGCGTCAATGCCGCGCAGCTCATCGGCGGCGTCGGCCAGCGCATCACCATCACCCCCGACTTCGCGCTGCTCGCCGCCGAAGGCCAGAGCACGCAGGCCATCACGTCGGCGCTGCAGCAGAACGGCACGCTCTTCCCCGGCGGTGACATCACCGAGAACGGCGAGACCCTCACCGTCCAGACGGGCGCGAAGATCACGTCGGTCGACGAGCTCGCCGCCCTCCCGCTGGTCGGCACCTCGCTGACGATCGGCGACGTGGCGACGGTCGCGCAGGAGTCCGACCCGATCAGCTCGATCTCGCGCGTCGACGGCAAGGACGCACTCTCCATCTCGATCACGAAGCTCCCCGCCGCGAACACCGTCGAGGTCTCGCAGGGCGTGCTCGCCGCGCTCGACGAGATCGGCGAGGCGTTCCCGGATGCCGAGTTCACGGTGATCTTCGATCAGGCGCCGTTCATCGTGCAGTCCATCGAGAGCCTCGCGACGGAAGGTCTCCTCGGACTGGTCTTCGCGGTGATCGTGATCCTCGTCTTCCTGCTGTCGATCCGCTCCACCCTGGTGACGGCGATCTCGATCCCGACCTCCGTGCTCATCACGTTCATCGGGCTGCAGGCGTTCGGATACTCCCTGAACATCCTGACGCTCGGCGCGCTCACGATCGCGATCGGCCGTGTGGTCGACGACTCCATCGTGGTGATCGAGAACATCAAGAGGCACTACGTCGGCGATGCCGACAAGGGTGACGCCATCAGGCTCGCCGTGCGCGAGGTCGCGATGGCCGTCACGGCATCCACGATCACGACCGTCGCGGTGTTCCTCCCGATCGTCTTCGTCGGCGACATGGTCGGCGAGCTGTTCCGGCCGTTCGCGATGACCGTGGCGATCGCCATGATCGCCTCCCTGCTCGTCTCGCTGACGATCGTGCCGGTGCTCGCCTACTGGTTCCTGCGCCCCGGCAAGCCGCTGCTCGACGAGAACGGCGTGGCCATCGACCCGGAGCACCAGGATGCTCCGCCGACGTGGCTGCAGCGCCGGTACCGGCCGATCCTCGGGTGGACGCTCAAGCATTCCGCCGTCACCGTGATCCTCGCCGTCGTGGTGCTGGGCGGCACGCTCGCCGCGGCGCCGCTGATGAAGGTCAACTTCCTCGGCGACTCGGGCCAGAACACCATGACGGTCACGCAGGATCTCGGTCCGACCGCGAGCCTCGACGCGAAGTCCGAGGCCGCGACCGCGGTCGAGGACGCACTGCTGGGCGTCGACGGCATCGAGCACGTGCAGGCCTCGATCGGATCGAGCGGCTCGGCGCTGCGCGACGCCTTCTCCGGCGGGGCCGGCGTCACGTACTCGGTGCTGACCGACGGCGACGCCGACCAGGAGAAGCTGCGCGCCGACGTGCAGGACGCGATCGACGGACTCGGCGACGAGGTCGGAGACGTGTCGGTGGCGGCATCCGCGGGGTTCGGCTCGAGCGACATCGAGATCTCCGTCTCGGCGTCGAACGCCGACGACCTGCAGACCGCGACGACCTCCGTGATGGAGGAGCTCGACGGGCGCGACGGCGTCGGTCAGGTGACCGACAACCTGGCGGCATCGCTGCCCTACATTGCCGTGGTCGTCGATCGGGAGGCTGCCGCACAGCGCGGGCTCTCCGAGGTCGCGGTGGGATCGATCGTGTCGAACACCATGCGCCCGACCCAGGCCGGTTCCGTCGAGATCGACGACACCGCCCTGACGATCTACATCGTCACCCCGGCGCCGCCGACCACGATCGACGCCCTGAAGACCCTCGCGATCCCGACCCCGCTCGGCATCGTCCAGCTGCAGGACATCGCGACCGTCGAGGAGCGCAACGGCCCCACATCCATCACCACGGAGCAGGGCCGCCGCACCGCGACGATCACCGTGCCGCCGGCATCCGACAACCTCGCGACCGCGACCGCATCGGTGACCGCGGCGCTCGCCGCGGTCGAGCTGCCCGACGGTGCGTCCGCCGAGGTCGGCGGTGTCGCCTCGCAGCAGGCCGACTCGTTCTCGCAGCTGGGCCTGGCGATGCTCGCGGCGATCCTGATCGTGTACGTGGTGATGGTCGCGACGTTCAAGTCGCTGCGCCAGCCGCTGCTGCTGCTGGTGTCGGTGCCGTTCGCGGCGACCGGTGCGATCCTGCTGCAGATCGTCACGGGTGTGCCGCTCGGTGTCGCTTCGCTGATCGGTGTGCTGATGCTGATCGGCATCGTGGTGACCAATGCGATCGTGCTCATCGACCTCGTGAACCAATACCGCGAGAAGGGTCTGTCGACGATCGAGGCGGTGAAGGCCGGTGGCGAGAAGCGACTGCGTCCGATCCTCATGACGGCGCTCGCGACGATCTTCGCGCTCACCCCGATGGCGCTCGGCATCACCGGGCACGGCGGCTTCATCTCGCAGCCGCTTGCGATCGTGGTGATCGGTGGTCTCATCTCCTCGACCGTGCTGACCCTGATCGTGCTGCCGACGCTGTACAACCTCGTCGAGGGTGCGAAGGAGCGGCGTCGGGCCCGCAAGGGCGGCGGATCGGATGCCGTGGGCGCGAGTTCCGATCCGGACGCGCCCGTGGGGCCCGATGCGCCCGCGTCTGCGGACGCATCACCGGACGCGGTGACGGTGGATGCGTCCGGCCTCCCGGATCTCTCGCACTTGACGCGCCGCGAGATGCGCGACCGCGGACTCATCTGAGCGACGAGCCGTTCACGATTCAGCAAGAATCCGGCGGCCGGGGCGGAATCAACCGATCTCGCCCGCGGTTGCGCGAATTCTGACTGAATTGTGAACGCCGTCGGGCCGAGACCACGCGGGTCTCAGTCGAGCGTGATGCCCCAGCGCAGGGTCCAGGACTCGTCGGGGGCGAGGCGACGGATGCCGAGGCCGCTGTTGAGCGCATCGGCCGGTGCCGTCATCGGTTCGATCGCGACAGCAAGGTCGTGCCCCGGGTAGTTCGTCGCGGTGTACACCTGCACGAAGTCGAAGCCCTCGCCCTGCCAGAGCGTGACCCGGCGGCCGTCCGGTGCCGTGAGTGACGTGCGCACCCGTCCGTCGCCGTCGCGGGTCAGGTCGGTGAAGCCGGTGTCGAGCGAGGTGTCGCCCAGACGGATGCCGTCGCGCAGGGCCGCGTCGGCCGGTCGGGTGCCGGTGGGCAGCATCCGCTCATCGGTCTCGAACGCGGTCGCGGCCGGAACCCGCAGCACGAGCTCGTGCGGGTCGACGTCCCCGATCGTGACGAACGGGTGGGTGCCGAGGGCCACCGGCGCGGGGTCAGCCGACCGGTTCGTGAGCACGTGGATGACCTCGATGCCGGCATCCGTCAGCAGGTAGGTGACCGAGGTCTCGATCAGATACGGGTATCCGGTCTGCGGGAAGATCGTCGCGCTGAGCGTGGCCGCGGCATCCGTCTGGTCGATCTCGTAGGCCGAGAACCGCAGCAGGCCGTGGCTCGCGTTGGTGAACTTCGGTTCGGTGATCGCGAGCTGGCGTGCGGTGCCCTCGTCGTTCCACAGTCCGTCGCGCACGCGATTCGGCCAGGGCGTGAGGACGACGCCGGAGCACGACGGCGTCGGGATGTCGAGCGGGTACGGCGTCACGAGGTCGATCCTGCCGACGCGGAGGGAACGGAGAGAGGCGCCGACCTGCGCGATCTGCGCCGTGACGTCGCCGGACTGGAGGTGCACCTGGGTGCCGGTGGGGGATTCGAAGCTCACCTCGCCATCGTACGGTCGCGGAGGACTCTCTCAGCCGCGACCTGTAGACTTCTTCGGTCGGCTTCGGACACCCGCGCACAGCGCGGACGTTTTTGTGTAAGAAGTGTGAGTCCAGGGGCCGATGGTGAGCGTCGATCGACGCAAATCAACCATCACATGAATGGCCCCGGCCGCTGACAGTCCGGAACCCTGCTCCTCCCCACGGGAGGAAGCACTCGGGTGCTCGCGCGTGCGCGCAGCGCCGTTCTCGTGCGAGAAATCAGAAGGACACCTGCTTTGCCCAAGAACAAGAAGCCCCGCGGCGGACGCCCCGCCGCCAACTTCGAGCCGCGCTACGGCGCCAAGAAGACCTCTTTCCATGACCGCCACACGACGGGCCGCGACGGCGCCCGCCCCGAGCGCGGTGCACGAGCGGATGCCGGCGAGCGCCGCAGCGCGCCCGCCGCAGGCGGCTACGACCGTCGCCCGGGCAGCCGCAGTGCGAGCCACCGCGGCTACCGTCCGGCTGAGGCCGAGACCGGCGCTCCGAAGCAGCGCTGGAACGCGCAGGAGCGCGCCGGGCGCGACGAGGCCCGCAGCATCCGCAACCGCGCCGAGTCGGGTCGCCGTGAGGCCCCGCACCACCGCGGCGACGAGCGTCGTCCCACCGGTCCCGGCACCTACCGCGATGAGCGCGGTGGCCAGCGCTTCGACCGTGACGAGCGTCCGCGTCGTGACGACCGTGGCGCCGGCACCCAGCGTCAGGGCTTCCGCGACAACGACCACCGTGACGGCGGCCGCCCGGTTCGCGACGACCGTCGCGGCCAGCGTCCCACCGGCCCCGGCAGCTACCGCGACGAGCGCGGCGGCCAGCGCTTCGATCGTGACGAGCGTCCGCGTCGTGACGATCGCGGAGCTGCGCCCCAGGGTCGCAGCTACGACCGTCCGAACCGCGGAGGCGCCGAGCGCCCCGAGCGCTCGTACGATGCCGATCGCGCGCGCCGCGCTTTCGACCGCGATCGTACGCAGCGTTCGTTCGACGCACCGCGCGACGATCGTCCCCGCCGTGACGACCGCACCTCGTCCGACCGCACCGAGCGCCCGCGGTACGACCGTGACGCGCGCGATTCCCGCGGCGGCGAGCGGAGCCGTCCGTCGACGGGCGGCGCGTACCGCACCGAGCGCGTGCGTCCGCTGACCTCGGACACCCGTGGGCGTCCGAGCCGCAACGAGCGTCCGAGCCGCAACGACTGGAACGCGACGAGCCGTCCCGCACCCGCGGCTGCGAAGTTCGAGCCGGGCGCCGACGTCGTTCACGAGCGCCTCGAGGCGAAGTCCGTCGAGGCTGTCGAGGTCGACGGCGTGAGCTTCAGCGACCTCGGGCTGGGTTCGAACATCGTCGAGACGCTGGCAGGTCTTGGAGCGGCGTCGCCGTTCGCCATCCAGGCGGCGAGCATCCCCGCCGTTCTCGAAGGACGCGACGTCCTCGCTCGTGGTCGCACCGGCTCCGGCAAGACCATCGCCTTCGGCGCCCCGCTCGTCGAGAACGTGCTGAAGTCGCAGGCCGGCAAGCGCCGGGAGTTCGGCCGGTCGCCGCGCGCGATCATCCTCGCTCCGACGCGCGAGCTCGCGCTGCAGATCGACCGCACGATCCAGCCGATCGCCCGCAGCGTCGGCCTGTTCACCACCCAGATCTACGGTGGCGTCCCGCAGGGCCGTCAGGTCGGTGCGCTCAAGAAGGGCGTGGACATCGTGATCGGCACCCCCGGTCGCGTCGAGGACCTCATCAACCAGGGCAAGCTCGACCTCTCCGACTGCCGCATCGCGGTTCTCGACGAGGCCGACCACATGTGCGAGCTCGGGTTCGTCGAGCCCGTGCAGCGCATCCTGCGTCACACGGCCGAGGGAAGCCAGAAGCTGCTCTTCTCGGCGACGCTCGACCGTGAGGTCGCGGCCCTCGTCGACGAGTTCCTGATCGATCCGGCCGTCTTCGAGGTCGCCGGTGAGGACCAGGGGTCCAGCACGATCGAGCACCGCGTGCTCGTCATCGAGCACCGCGACAAGGCCGACATCCTCACCTCGCTCGTCGACCGCGCAGGCAAGACCCTCGTCTTCGCCCGCACCCGTGCCTACGCCGACATGCTCGCCGAGCAGTTCGACGATGCCGGCATCCCGGCGGTCTCGCTGCACGGCGACCTGAACCAGGCCAAGCGCACCCGCAACCTGGAGCGCCTGACCTCGGGTCGCGTGAACGTGCTGGTGGCGACGGATGTCGCGGCCCGCGGCATCCACGTGGATGACATCGACCTGGTCGTCCAGGCCGACGCGCCCGACGAGTACAAGACGTACCTGCACCGCTCCGGCCGCACCGGTCGCGCCGGCCGCTCGGGTCGTGTCGTCACGCTCATCACGCGCCAGCGTCAGCGTCGCATGACCGAGCTGCTCGACCGGGCCGAGATCGACGCCCCGTTCGAGAACGCGCGTCTCGACGACGACATCATCGAGGAGATCACCGGTCGCATGCCGACCGCTGCGGCTCTCACGAGCTGACCCGCTTGTTCGAGAGGCCCCGTCACCGCTTCGGCGGGGCGGGGCCTCTCGCGTGTGCGGGGCTCCTGCGGCACAACTTCGGAGATCCTCCCGCGACGCGCCTGCGTCGGAGTCGAACCGGCGGTGTGTCGTCGCGGGACTCCGAAGTTGTGCGGGTCGCGGGTGTCGGGTCCGGGTCGGATGCCGTCGTGATGCGCGACCTAGGCGAGCTCGTGCTCGTGGATGCTCGAGGTCAGGCTGGTGCCGTTGAGGTCGAGGTACAGCACCTGCTCCGTGACCGTGAGGGTCATGGTGTTGCGTCGCTCGATCAGCGCCGCTGCGGCGTCGATGAAGCCAGGGTCGAAGCTGTAGACACGGATGGCATCCGATCGGTGGATCTTCTTCCCCGCCCACGGCGCCATGACCTTGGCGGGGTCTCGGTGCGTGTAGACGACGGTGCGCTCGGCGAGGCGGCTGCCGTAGTGCAGACGCTCCGCGTCGGGAGCCCCGATCTCGATCCACGCCATGATCGCCCCGGTCATGTCGCGCACGATCACCGCGGGCTCCTCGGTCGACGAGATGCCGTCACCGAAGGCGATCCCTTCCGCGTGCTCGAGGCCGTGGGCCAGGACGCGGGTGACCATGTAAGCGTCGGTCTCGGACGGATGCCGCGCGACGCGCAGCGCGTAGTCCTCGTAGACGCCCCGATCGGTGTCGGCCAGTTGGACGTCGAACGTGTGCATCGTGGAGCCGGTAGCCATAACCACCGAGCCTACGCGGCTGCGGCGGCGCGACCGGTCAGAACAGCATCGGCTGCGCGGGGGATGCCGCGCCCGACCTCGTCGTCCGGAACGTGACGGCTGTGCTCGAGGAGCCGGCGCTCTGATCGCCACCCTGACGCCAGATCGACTCGACGTGACCCTGCCCCGGACGGATTCCGCGCTGCGGATAGTCGTCTTCGTGTCGGCCGTCGAGGCCATGCATGCGGATCAGCGGCCGCGCGCGTTTGGCGAGCCATTGCCGGTAGCCCTTCGGCGCCTCGGCGGAGACGCCGGGATACAGCCCGCGGTACGACGAGACGAGGTCGGGGCGCGCCTCGCCGAGCCACTGGAAGAACCACGGCTTCACTCCCGCGCGGAGGTGCAGGGCGCCGTAGATCACGCTGCGGGCTCCGGCGGTCTTGATGCGGGCCAGCGCGTCGTCGATGGCGACGACCGAGTCGGTCATGTGCGGCATGATCGGCATCAGGAACACGGTCACTCGGAAGCCGGCATCCGCCAGCGCCCGCACGGTGTCGAGCCGTGCCTGGGTGGTCGGGGCGCCGGGTTCGATCGCCTTCTGCAGGTCGTCGTCGTACATGGCGATCGACATCTGCACGTCGATGGGCACGCGTTCGGCAGCCTTCACGAGCAGCGGGATGTCGCGGCGGATCAGCGTGCCCTTGGTGAGGATCGACATCGGCGTGCCGGACGCCGCGAGCGTCTCGATGATCCCCGGCATCAGCTTGTAGCGCCCCTCGGCCCGCTGGTACGGGTCGGTGTTGGTCCCGAGTGCGACGGTCTCGTGTTGCCAGCTACCCTTGCGCAGTTCTTTCTCGAGCACCTCGACGACGTTCACCTTGACGACGATCTGCGAGTCGAAGTCGGCGCCCCCATCGAGGTCGAGATACTCGTGTGTTCCGCGGGCGAAGCAGTAGACGCAGGCATGACTGCATCCACGGTACGGATTGATCGTCCACGCGAACGGCATCCTCGAAGCGCCCGGAACATGGTTCAACGCGGACTTCGAGAGCACCTCGTGGAACGTCATGCCGGCGAACTCGGGGGTCGTCACCGACCGCAGCACGCTCGACCGGTCTTCGAGACCGGGGAGTGCCGCGGCATCCGTCTCTCCGAGCTTCTGACCCTGCCATCGCATGCTTCATTCGAACATGTGAACGAAGTTAACGCAAGCGAGATTCGAAGTAATGTGCCATGGTCCGCAGATGGCTTGAAGTAGCGATATCTCGCAACCCGTGCTCGCGTGATGGTCGTGTCGGGGGAGAATGGGAGTGATGCTTTCCTCGCCGCACGCCCAGCACGCGGCTCCGCGCTCCCCGATCCGCGGTCCCGCACTGCCCATCGGTGTCGCCGTGACCGCGATCGGGATGCTGTTCTCGATCGCGTCCGCACCGATGGACACGTCGGTCGAGCCCGCGTCGATGCCGGAGCCGGTCGCGGTGGTGCAGGTGCCGACGGTGAAGGTGGGGGCGACCATCGCGGCCGATCCGTGCGCCGAGCCCTCGGTGCTGGAGTCGCTGGCGAGCGGCGACGATGCGGCGACGATCGCCGGCTTCGGCGGGGGCGAGAACTTCCGCGCTGCTGTCGTCGCGGGGAATGCGCCGTGCATCTCGCTCAGCGATCCGTCGCGTCTCTGGGTGGTCGTCAACAAGACCCGCCCGCTGGATCCGATCGAGTTCGAGCCTGCGTCGCTGGATTCGGTGCCCCTGCAGATGACGACGCTCTCCGGGCTCGTGCGCTCGGACGTCGCGGTCGCCGTCGGCCAGATGGCCGATGCGGCCTCGGCAGCCGGCATCGGGGTCATCGGGGCGAACAACGGCTACCGGTCCTACAGCCTGCAGGTGTCGACGTACGATTCGCATGTCCGCGCCGAGGGGCAGGAGGGAGCGGATGCCGGTTCGGCCAGGCCCGGCCACAGCGAGCATCAGACGGGGCTCGCGCTCGACGTGGTCGCGTGCGGAGGGGGCTGCGGAGGGCTCGACGACTTCGGCGCCACGGCGCAGAGCGACTGGGTCGCTGCGCACGCTTGGGAGTACGGGTTCATCGTCCGCTACGAGGGCGTCGGCACCCCGGTGACCGGATATTCGCCCGAGCCGTGGCACCTCCGCTATGTCGGCGTCGACATCGCTGCCGCCTATCACGCGGGCGGATTCCACACGCTCGAGGAGTTCTTCGGGCTGCCCGCGGCGCCCGACTACGCCTACTGAGCAGGCCGGACTGCCGGGTTTGCGGCATCCCACAAGCGCGGTACCCAGTGCCACCTTCTGTGAGATGCATTCTCACAATGACCTGCTGCGCGTCGGCATCCGGACATAGAATCGCCGGAGCAATGAGGCACGATACGTTCAGGAGGATCGCATGGAACGCGACATCTACGAAGAGGATCACGAGGCATTCCGCGACCTCGTCAAGGATTTCGTCAAGCGCTACGTCACCAACGAGACGATCGAGAAGTGGAACGCCGACGGCGAGGTCGACCGGGCCACGATGCTCGCCGCGGGCGAGGCCGGGATCATCGGCCTGTCGGTTCCCGAGGAGTTCGGCGGCGCCGGGATGCTGCAGGACTACCGCTTCCGCGCCGTCGTGAACGAAGAGGTCATCGCGGCCGGTGCGGGTTCGCTCGCCGGCGCGTTCGGCATCCAGGACGACCTGGCCGTGCCGTACCTCGTGCACATGGGCGCGCAGGAGCAGAAGGAGAAGTGGCTGCCCCGCATGGCCACCGGTGAGGTCGTCGGCGCTCTCGCCATGACCGAGCCCGGTGCCGGATCCGACCTCCGTGGCATCAAGACCACCGCGAAGAAGGTGGACGGCGGCTACATCGTCAACGGTGCGAAGACGTTCATCTCCTCCGGCGCGACCGCCGACCTCGTCGTCACATTCGTGAAGACGGGCGAGGGCAACCGTCCCGACGCGTTCAGCCTCGTGCTGATCGAGAACGGCATGGAGGGCTTCGACCACGGCAAGAAGCTGCACAAGATGGGCTTCCAGGGTCACGACACCGCCGAGCTGTCGTTCAGCGACGTGTTCGTGCCCGAGGAGAACCTCATCGGCGGCGTCGAGGGCAAGGGCTTCGTGCAGCTCATGATGAACCTGCCCCTCGAGCGTCTGTCGATCGGCGTCGCGGGAGCTGCGGCCGCGCAGGCCGCGCTCGACTGGACCGTCGCGTACACGAAGGACCGCGAGGCCTTCGGCGAGCGGATCATCGACTTCCAGAACACCCGCTTCAAGATCGCCGACATGGCCACCACGGTCGACGCGCTCTGGGCCTACATCGACCGCGCACTGCTCGCCTACTCGAAGGGCAAGCTCTCGGCCGAAGAGGCCGCGAAGGTCAAGTTCTGGGCGACCGAGCGCGAGTGGGAGGTGCTCGACACCGGCGTGCAGCTGCACGGAGGCTACGGCTACATCACCGAGTATCCGATCGCCCGTGCCTTCCTCGACGCCCGCGTGCATCGCATCTACGGCGGCACGAACGAGATCATGCGCGAGATCGTCGGACGGCAGATCGCGGGGAAGCGGTAGGATCTGCAACCGCGATCACGATGGATCAGAAATGCTCCCCTGGAAGCCCCCGGGGGAGCATTTCTGATCCACGCCGGCTGTCAGGTCCTTCCGACCCCGGCGCGACGCAGACGATCCGCGATCAGGATGCCGAGAGCCGTCGCCCCGACGCAACTCGCCAGCGTGATGGCGAAGAACGCGATGCGCACACCGACAGGCATGGTCTCGAGGTTGAACGAGGCCCACGCCAGCAGCGGATACACGACGCCGACGACCACCGCGCCGACGTAGTGCAGCCACGTTCCCCAGTACCGCCAGATCACGAACAGGAACGGCAACTCGGTGAACGCCGCCCACCACAGGTTCGTGGCGACGCTGCCGAATCCGTAGCCCGAGAACGGCACGATCACGAGCCCGGCGAGCAGACCGACCAGCAACCCGACCAGCGGCCGGCGCAACAGCCGCAAGGCGATGACCGACGGCAGCAGCCACAGCCCAGCCAGCGCGACGCTGACGAAAGGCAGACCGGGGAAGAGGATCGTCGAGATCCAGTTCGCCGGCGCCAGCAACAGACCGCCCGCGACGCCGAGCGCCGCGCACGTCAACAGGATCGCCGTCGGGAAGCGGAAGCGTCCGCGCGACCGCGGTGCGCCCGCGTCCGTCCCGCTCATGCGAGGGGCTCCGCAGCCGCCTCGCGTGCGGCCTTCGACGCCGGAGAAGCCGCACCGATCTTCCAGTACCCGCAGAAGCTCACCGCGTTCTTGTCGACGCCGCGCT
>Ga0307406_10000391_pt1 | contig 25359 bp, 31 predicted proteins | sample 322Cmetagenome_3_FD_203706 | JGI IMG/M metagenome (GOLD analysis project Ga0307406, IMG submission 203706) | Maize rhizosphere microbial communities from greenhouse at UC Davis, California, United States - 322HYB-C-2 | ecosystem: Host-associated > Plants > Roots > Rhizosphere > Soil | place...
GGACGTACGAGCACCGCGACCGGCCGGCCGTGGCGGGTGATTGTTACTTCTTCGCCACTTTCAACGCGGGCTAGCAGGGCGGGTAACTGTGCCCGAGCAACTGATACGGAAAGGGATGTCATGGCACAAATTGTACGTTGGTGTACGCCGTTGTACAAAAAGGCAGGATCTTGTGTCGCTGCCCAGGGCATTCCCGCGGGCACCGTCCCAACTAGACAGCAAGTGACCGGCAAGTGACCTGGCCCGTGGCCAGATGATGGTGCCTTACTAGCCGAAGGAGGATTGCATGATGTCTCAAGCACCTGGCCCGCTAGTCGTTTTTGGCAACAACCCTCGGTACTTCGCGGCTGCGGGGGATCCTGGAACGGCGATCTATCTCACAGGCTCACACGTCAACAACAATTTCCACGATGGGCTAGGTCTAGGACGCGATTGTCCCGAAGAACCGGAACGGTTCGACTTTGACGCGTACCTAAAGCTCCTCACGGAGCGCGGCCACAACTTCATTCGGCTCTGGCGCTGGGAGCAGTTTCGCGGCTACCTCTTCCCAGCTGATGTCCATTTTTGCATGACGCCGCAGCCTTGGCCGAGAACCGGACCTGGAACGGCCAAGGATGGCAAGCCCAAGTTCGATCTATCGGCTTTTGATCAGAACTACTTTGATCGACTGCGGGAACGCGTGGTTTCCGCCGGAAGCGCCGGCATCTATGCCTCCGTCATGCTCTTCGAAGGTTTCAGCCTTCACCTGACAACTACCCCGGACAACGTCGAGGGGCACCCCTTCCATGCGGCCAACAACATCAACGACATCGGCATCACCTCGATCGTGGATTATCAGGTGCTGCCCCTTGATGACCGTGTCGAAGCGCTGCAGCTGGCCTACCTCCGCAAGGTGATCGACACCGTTCATGATCTTCCCAACGTCTTGTACGAGGTCGCGAACGAGTCCTCAGGCCAGACCGCGGACGCCGTTGTGTTCCCCGACGGTATGACGGTCGATACCCGGATCGGCGATTCCACGCAGTGGCAGTACTGGGTGATCAACTCGATTAAGGCTTACGAGCGGCAGATGGGCTACGAGTCGCATCCGGTGGGCATGACGTACCTTTTCCCGGTTCCCGAACTGAGCAAGTCGAACGAGCCACTGTGGAATAGTCCTGCCGATTGGATCTCGCCTGGCTTCGACGACACCCTCGGCGAAGGCCGTTGGTCTCTGGATCCACCCGCCAATGATGGAAGCAAGGTCGTGCTGCTGGACACTGATCACTTTTCGCCCATGTCGAGCGACGCCTTGTGGGTATGGAAGGCGTTCCTGCGCGGCCACAATCCGATCTTGTACGACCTGGGCATTCTTGGTGGCGGCATGCCTCCCGACCCCACCGCCGGGACCCCATCATTCGACTCATTGGAACCCGCGCGGCGCGCCATGGGAGACACTCGCGATCTTGCCGACCAGATCAACCTGACCGCGATGCAGCCGCGGGGTGACCTAAGCTCGACCGGTTTCGCTCTGGCGGATCCCGGCAATGAGTACCTGATCTTGCAGCCCAGCGAAACGGCTGACCCGTTTGCAGTCGACCTGCTGCCCGGTCAGTACACGGCGGAATGGCACGGGTTGTCCAGCCGCGAGTCCATCGGGGGCGCCACGGTCACTGGTTCCGATCAAACCAAAATCGACTTGAGTGCTCCATCGGGAGTTGCCGGCCCGGCCGTGCTGCACCTGCGCCGCATCTCGAGCTGAGGATATGCGGAGGGCCGGTCGGCCCAGATGAGGCAGCATGAGCACTCGAACGGGGTCATCACATTGTTACGTCTGAGCTGGAGGGACGCCGAGAGCGATGATCTCTGGGCGCGGGCACATCGCGAGTGGCTGGGGCCTGGGCAACACGGCCCGGGCCGCGGGGTGCGGATTCTGGCTGGCGTTTCTCCTGCTGCTCAGGGGTGAAACGATTGCCGCGCCATCGCGGGTTCAAAGACCTGGCCAGCGTGCCATTGCCGCCCCCAAGATCGAGAATGGCATCGACAGTGATCTTGGCAAGCCGATCAGCAACCCGATCATGCATATCTCCGATCATGGAGTACCTCTGGGTGGCCTGCTTGTTGGCAGCGAACCGTTCCGGATCATGATCGAAATCAGCAGCGAGAGCCCTGGTTGAATCGTCCTCGTCCACCAGATCAGCCTCACACATTCCGATCAAACCCTGCCGGTATTGATCTTGATTGATGCGGCTGAGCGACTCCAGCCAGTTGAGGGCTGGCTACGAGAGGATTTCCTTCCTTCGCGGCCCGCAGAGACTCGGGTAATCATCGCCGGGCGTCGCCCGCCCGATGCGGCCTGGCGGTCTGATCCTGGATGGCGTGACATCCTGCGCGTCCTGCCACTCCGCAACTTCTCGCCAGATCAGACTCGCGCGCTGCTCGAGATCGAGGGGATGTACAAAGTGTTGGGATCGCACCTATATGCACCCCGCTCCGACCCAGGAAAGGCAGCCGAACTGCTGGATCTGCCTTTCAGTACGTATCGGCGCTATCGGGACCGTGGCGTCGAGACGATCATCGAGTGGCTCTGGGACCGCGACGTTGATCACGCGGTACGCGGCTAGTCGCTCGATGGTCGGCCCGAGCCACCAGAACAAATGAGTGGCGCCTATTGCCCGCGCTGAACGCTAGCGTCGAGTCGAGTGATCAGGTTGCGAAGATCACCAAGCCGGTTATTAATCGTGCTCTGCAGAATGGCGGCATCCAGGTCGGCGTATTGGTGCGTCAGGATGTTTCGCATTGCGATCATCTTGGGCCAATCATTGGGAGCTTCCGAGCCCAGGAGCTCCGGGCTGACTCTGCTGATGGCGTCGATGGCGACTTCCAGTCGATGACTGACTGCATCCCTTACCAAGAGATCGTCAAGGCTGCCGCGTTGCAGGTGCGCATCCATCACTCTGAGGTGTTCCGACGCATCCTGGACATGCTATAGCAGAGCGGCACCCCGAGTGCGCACGTGCTTGGCCAGACATGGTCGATGTCCGCTTCACGAAGCTCAGTGACTGATTTAGGAGAAACCGGGTCGCCCGATCTGGGAGGTGGTCGAATTTCGACGCTGCTGAATCGATTAAGGGCTTCAGTTTGTGACCACTTTCGTCTAAGAGAGCGCGTCTGTGGAAACTTGTCAGACCGACCTAGGCCGTGCAGGCTCGGTCGAGGCCGCCGCGCGTACGGGGTGAATAGCAAATGGACTCGGACTGGCCTGGATCATGGCCGGTGTCAGTTCCATCGTGGAGTTAACAGCCGTACGCGGCCAGAGCTGCAACTCATAGAAAGGGACAATCCGATGAACAACCCGACCACCGCACTGCGCGGCCGCCCGCCCGTTGTTGACCTGGCCACCTGGCAGGACGCCCGTAACGAGCTTCTGGTCCGCGAGAAGGCCCACACCCGCGCGGGCGACGCGATCGCCGCCGCCCGCCGCCGGCTGCCGATGGTGGAGGTCGACGGCACGGTGGAGGTCGTCGGACCCGACGGCCCGGTCCCGTTCCTAGACCTGTTCCAGGGCCGCGACGAGCTCGTGGTCTACCACTCCATGTGGTACGACGGCGCGCCGCACCAGGGGCAGTGCGAGGGCTGCACCTTCAACGTCTGGCATATGAAGGACGCCGTCTACCTCAATGCCTGCGGCGTCTCATTTGCCGTCCTGACCTCGGGCCGGTGGGAGGAGGTGGCCGCCTACATCGAGTTCATGGGCTATTCCCAACCCTGGTACTCGGTGCGCGATGTGGAGGCGCCGCTCCTTACCGAGGAGGGACACATCGTCTGTTACCTGCGCGACGGCGAACGCGTGTTCCTCACCTACTCCACGACCGGCCGGGGCAACGAGCCGGCCGACACGACCCTCGGACTGCTCGACATGACGCCCTACGGCCGCCGCGAGGCGTGGCAGGACAACCCCGAGGGCTGGCCCGAGGGCCGCAGCTCGTGCTGGTACTGGCGCTCGGACGCCGACGGGAACGCCACCTGGGGCCCAACCAGCCGGCCGGTGCCGCAGTGGACCCGCCCCGGAGCGACCCCCGTGGCGACCCTCGGCCGGCACGACCACCACCACTGACGCCTTAAAGCTGGCGCACCTCGTAACGGCCGGCATCCTCGATGATCAAGACTCCCGCTCCCTTGTCCAGCGGGCCGATGATCTGACCGGTCAGCCCGCAGACGGCGGCCTCGTTGGTAGGGCTGTGGCCGACGATCAGCGCCCGGCCGCCGTCCGGGAGCGCCTCAACGATCCCCTGGAGCGCCGCGCCGAGCAGCCGACTTTCGTGCTCGACAAGATCAGGATCAATGGCCCGCATCTCTTCGAGAGACGCTCCTTTGCCGGCCGCTTTCGCGGCTTGTCGCCATCGGTCTTCGACCGCGGACCGGAGCGCGGTCTCGGTGATGATCGGCGCCTGCTCCTGACCGGCCGCGCGGCGCAAGATACCGAGCATTTCCGTGGCCCGCTCCGCACCAGTCGAGACGAATAGCGCGTACGGCGGATGCAGGCCGGTTCGGCCGATGGCTTCAGCGTCCGCGACGCCCTGTTCACTCAGCCGGTCGCCGTCATTGTCGGTGTGCCGCCGCAGCTCGACATATCGCATGGCTCCATCTTGCCGCCGGCCCTTTGGGCAGCAGCGAGCAGTAACTGGTCTGGTGCTTGAGCAGCAACGAGGTCCAGGCTGATGGTCATGACGGTATCGATGTCCAGCGCCCGAGGGCACCGCTGAATTGCGGACGTCGTACACTCCGGACGGCCTCTTCCGCTTCAAGCAATCTCTTCCAGCACCTATTCACTGAAAGGAACCGCAGATGCCAGAACTGCTTATCGACTTCATCACCTCCCTCGATGGATACGGTGCTGCCGAGGGCTGGCCGGGCTGGTGGGGCCTGGAAGGGCCTGAATATCTCGGCTGGTTGGGCGAGGACCCAGAAGCGGGCTACACAACGCTGATGGGGGCAAACACCTATCGGCTCATGTCCGGGTTTGCGGCCGCCGGTGAACCAGGTACAGATGTGCTTGCGAAGATGTCGAAGGTTGTGTTTTCGACGACGTTGACTGAGCCTCTGTCCTGGCCGAACACACAGCTCGTCACCCAGGACCCAGTCGAGTCTGTGCGGGAGATGAAAGACAACGGCACGTCCATGCGCACCCTGGGCAGCCTCATGCTGTGCCGTTCCCTCCTGAAAGCCGGTCTCGTGGACCGTTTTCGTGTGGTCATCTTCCCAGTCATTACCGGAAGCACCGGTCGCGACCGGATCTACGACGGGTACCCCGACGTCGCCCTCGACATGGTGAGCAGCCGCACCTTCGATGGTCGAATCCAGCTGCTCGAGTACGTGCCTACGGTTCTGTCCGGTCCGCCCGGCACCAGCTGAGCATCGACGCGGGAGCACCCCTTCGAGAAATGCGGCGATGAGTTTCGCCGTCGATCCAGTCTGTATCCATAACACCGATCAACCATTGCTGAGGAGAGCGTCATGACTGCTACCTACACCTTCGACATCTTTTCCAGTCTCGACGGCTATGGCGGCGCCGGCGGCAACTGGACCGGCTACTGGGGCAAGCAAGGCCCCGAGCTGCTCGACCACCGCCTCGACTTGTACAGCGAGGAGCAGCGGATGGTCTTCGGAGCCAACACCTATCGGCTCTTCGTAGAGATGCTGACATCGGGTACCGAGGAGGCAGTGCGAGATCCATGGGTTACCCGGATGTGGAACATGCCGGCAACGGTGGTGTCCACGACGCTGGACGAACCGCTGGACCACCCCAACGCGAGTGTCGTAGGCGGTGACGCCGTCGACGTCGTCGCCCGGCTCAAGGAGGAGTCCGAGGTGCCGTTGCGGTCGCACGGCAGTCTGTCGTTGAACCGGGCGCTGATGGCCGCCGGCCTGGTCGACCGGGTCCAGGTAACGCTCTTCCCTGTCATCACCGGTCAGACCGGGCTGGACCCGATCTTCCAGGGTGCGGCCGACTTCGACCTGGAACTGATCGAGACCCGGACGCTCGACAGCAACATCCAGGAACTGATATACCGGCCCACCCTGCACGTCTGAGAGCAATGTGGGCGAGGAAGGAGGCATCGTGTCCGCAAGCGTTCTATATATGTCCATGTCCCTCGACGGTTTCATTGCCGGGCCTAACGAGGGACCTGGCAATGGGCTTGGCGACGGCGGAGACCGCCTGCACGAGTGGATCTTCAAGGGGGCCGAAACCGACCAGAACGGAGTTCCGGGCCGTCCTGGGGGCATCAACGGCCAGATCATCGACGAGGCGACGGGGACCGGGGCGGTTGTCGCCGGTCGCGGAACCTTCGAGCCGGCAGACGGCTGGGACGGTGATCACCACGACGGCGTACCGATCTTCATTCTGGCCCGCGGTGAGCCCGGCATCGACATTACGCGTTGGCCGCTGGTCAGCTATGTGTCCGATGTCACAGCCGCGATGACCGACGCCAAGCGGGCCGCGGGCGCCAAGAACGTGCTGGTACACGGCGCTGGAGTCACGCAGCTTGCACTTACTGCTGGAGTCCTCGACGAGCTCGAGATCCATGTCGTGCCGGTGCTGCTCGGCCAAGGTCGCCGGCTCTTCGACAACCTCGGTCCGGAGCACGTAGAGCTAGAGCGCACCCGGATCCTCCAGGGGGAAGACGGCGTTACACACATGCACTATCGCGTACGGCGCTGAGATCCAAATGGTTCTCGGTCGGAGGAAGCCATGACGCCTAAGACACAAGTGGAAGCCGACGCCGATGAGGGCTTCATCAGCTACGACGAGTTCACCGGGCCCGACCTTGACGCGGCGCGCTGGAGCCCGGCGCGGCTGCCTCTTCCCACAGGCGACGTGCACGTCGCGCTAGACCCCAATGCGGAGCTGGCCGTCGGCGATGGCGAAGTGCGAGTGACGATCCCGCGCTTCTCGCTGTCGCACGACAGCTTCCAGGCCGCCGATAGCGCCAAGTATCTGATCTTGTCGACGCGCCAGTTCGAGCTGCCGCGGGATCACGTCGTAACGTTCGGCGTCGACATGGCGGTCACGAACGTTGGCGGGGAACCGGGTGACTACCGTCGGGCAATGGCCGCCTTTCAGGTGTTCGACCTGCAGGCGAGCCAGCGCGTGTTCTCCGTCTGCGGCACCTCCACCCGCATATTCGCGCTGGACGAGCAGCTGCGCCCTTGGCAAGCAAACGAACCGTTCATCTACATGATCGAGTCGCCGTACGAGGACTTCGACGAAGATTTCACCAGGCTTCGCAGCTGCGAAATCACGCTCGACAAGGAAAAGTCGACCGCGGCTTGGCGCGTTGACGGCCACACGGTCTACCAGACCCGCGGCACTTTCATCCCCGAACGCGCTGGCATTGGATTCGGGATCTGGACGATGCTGCCAATCCGGGACGGTCGTAGCCGCTCACTCGACGGTCAGGGTATGACTGCGCGCTGGCACCGGTTCCGCGTACGCGGCGTCGACGCGTAGGGCGACCGCGACCAACACTCAGCTGGCTCTGCTGAACCATAACTGACCGGGAATTGGCCTGGCCGTTGATCAGAATCACCGCCGATGATGAGCGCCAATCGTCAAATCGAAGGGAGACCTTCATGTCTGCATCGCAGTCGACGGCGCCAGCGTCGATTCGCAGATCGTCGTCGATCTGGCGGCACTGGCCTGTGGCCGTTGGAGTGCTCGGCGCTGCGTTCGCGGCCATCGCCAGCCCCGATCGCGAGACCATTGTCATCAGTCTCCTGGTCGCGCTGATCTGCTATTTGGCGGCTGCCGCGTTAGGTGTCAGGTGGGTGGCCTGGGCCGCAATCCCGGTGGCCAGCGCCCTCGTGGTGGCGGGTGCCCTTATTGGCATCGAGCCGTGGTTTGTGCTGGGTGGCGTAGCGATTGCTCTGGTGATCGTCGGTCTGGTGGCTCGGGCTTCTCGTACGGCTCTGGCCGCACAATCGCTGGCACTGGTGGCGTACGGGGGAATCGCGCTGATCGGGCTCGCGCTCTCACCTGTTGTCGGCGCCGTTCTGGCATCACTGACTCTGATGGCGCATAGTGTCTGGGATGTCATCCATTACCGCCGCAATGCGGTCGTATCCCGCTCGCTTGCCGAGGCTTGCATCGCCTTTGATGTGCTGCTTGGTCTGACCGCCATCGTTCTGGCGGCTGCCAGCGGGTAAGAGGTGGGCAGTAATTGGGCTCGACCTGGCCTGGTCTCCGGTCAGCGGGCAGGTCCATCGTGGACTACAGGCATGCGCGAAAGGTGCCTGGAACTCATAGAAAGGAGAGCCCGATGAATAACGATGTAGCAGAGATCTCCGAGCTTGAGAAGCGCTGGGTTGAGGCGGAGCTCGCCGGCGATACCGATGCCATGGATTCTTTGGCTCATCGGGATTTCTTGCTGGTCGGGCCTTTGGGATTCATCTTGGACAAGGGCCAGTGGCTGGAGCGTTACAGCAGCGGGGCTTTTGTGACCTCTGCACTCGATTGGCGCGATACCACGGTGCGGGTATTCGGAGATTGTGCTGTTGTGATCGGCGTTCATGATCAGGAGGCGGCATACCGCGGCCAGGCCAACAACGGGCAGTTCCGAGCCACGCACATTCTCGTCCGCGAGGACGGCGACTGGCGGCTCGTTGGTATGCATCTCAGTCCGATTGCAACGCCGCCTACGGCGCCGCAGCAAGGGAGATGATCATGATGAGTGAATCGCTGCTGAAGTGGGTGCAGTTCGTCAGCATCATGCTCTACGTCCTAGTGGCTGGCGTGATGTGGGGGACCTGGGTCTCGCTGGCACGCACTATGACGGAGTACGACGCCGCGACGTTCCTGACCGACGGCAAGCACATGATCGAGAATCTCGCGGCTGTTATGGAGGTGCTCATGATCTCCGCTGTGGTGATCGGATTGGTGGCAGTGGTGCTGCTGTTTCGAAGCCGATCCACGACCGCTGCCTGGCTTGCGGTGATCGGCTTGCTGCTCATGATCGCGGTCATGGTGATCACGTTGGCTGTGGAAGTGCCGATCGACAACTTGATCGCGAACTGGACCGAGGACACCCTGCCCGCGGACTGGGAGCAGATCCGGGCGCGGTGGGCGACCTTCCACACCGTGCGTACCTTCCTGTCCCTTGGCGCCGTTGCCGCGGCCGTGGGTGCCGGGTTGACTCTCCGTTCACCCGCCGGCGAAGCATCACAGCCACCCGTGGTTGAGGCTGATCACTCCACTCGCTCCACCATTTAGAAGTCCGAAAGTGGTCGCGAACGACACTTCTCCGGCTCGGTCGGTTGGGGTTTCCGACCACCTTCCGGAAGGGATGAGTAGAAGTAGGTGAAACGATGACATCCAACACCAGACCCGGCACGATCGAGTTGTCGGCCGGGCCAATTGACTACCTCGACACCGGCGGCGACGGCCCGACGGTAGTGCTGCTGCATGGTGTGCTGATGAACCACAGCGTGTGGCGCGGCGTGATCACGAAGCTGGCGCCAGGGTTCCGTTGCATCGCGCCGACGCTGCCGCTCGGCGCGCATCGGCAGCCGATGCGGCCCGGCGCTGATCTCAGCATTGACGGCATTGCCTTGCTGGTGGCCGAATTCCTCGAGCGACTCGATCTTCATAATGTGACGCTGATCATGAACGACTGGGGCGGTCCGCAGCTGCTGGTTGATCATGGTCGCACCGAACGCATCGGCCGGCTGGTACTGGTCGCCTGTGAAGCCTTCGACAACTTCCCTCCCGGCGCGCCCGGCCGTCGGCTCGCCAAGCTGGCCGCTACGCCTGGTGGGTTAGGGCTGCAGAGTCTGCTCATGAGGTCCGCGACCGTACGCCGGTCGGTGTCGGCAACGCTGGTCAAGCACCCTGTGCCTGATCAGACGTTGCGCGAGTGGTTCGAGCCCTTCATTCAAGATCGGCAGATCCGGCAGGATCTGCGCAGTTACTGCCTCAGCGTCCCGCTGGATAGTGGTCGCAATTGGTCAGCCGGATTGGCCTCCTTCGACAAGCCGGCCCTCGTGGTCTGGGCTCCGGAGGACCAGATGATGCCGGCAGACCACGGCCGCCGGCTTGCCGAGCTGCTGCCGCACGGGCGGCTCGTCGAAATCGGGGACAGCTACACCGTCGTACCGCTGGACCAACCGCAGGAGCTGGCAGAGGCCGTACGCGTCTTCGTTAGCAGCACCGCGGAACGGCCGCGGTGAGTTCCACACGCATAGCGACTCGACCGGACCCTCGCCAGGCAGCTCGACAGGACAGCTGGCGGCTCGGTAATCCGTCTCCGCAGGACGGTGCTGCTGTTGCACATCGTGGCTGGCGGCAGCTGGTTCGGACTTGACGTCGCAATGGCCATTCTCGTTGTCACCGCAATCGGCACCGACTCAGCCGTAGTGCGCGCGTACGCCCTGCAGTCGCTGCAGCTAGTCACGGTCTGGCCCATGTTCAGTGCGGCGATGCTCAGTTTGATCACCGGCATTCTGCTCGGACTCGGCAGCAAGTACGGCCTCGTCCGCTACTGGTGGGTGGCGATCAAGCTGGCCCTCAATCTCATCCTCGCCGCTCTTGTTGTTACCGCTCTTCGCGGTGAGGTGGCCAACGCCGCCAATGTCGGCGCCCAGCTTGCCGGCGGCGCCGATGTCGAGTGGAGCTTCACCAACATGATTTATCCGCCGATCGTGTCGCCGACCGCGCTGACAATCGCGTTCGTGTTAGCGGTCTTCAAGCCTTGGGGTCGTATCCGAGGTAAGCGTTTGGCCTATGGGGATGCTCAAGCGGACTGACACGCTGCGCATGCCGCGACCGTTTTCAGACGTGCATCTTTCTGTCTAACCGTCACAATGGATCTGTGAACCGAAAGAAGACCACTGTTTACATTGACGAGTCGCTGCTTCGCGCCGCCAAGGTCGCCGCGGCGAGGACAGGTAAGCACGAGTATGAGGTCTTCGAGGAGGCGCTGCGGCGGTTCCTGGGGTTCGCCGAGGTGGTCGAGCGCGTCTGGTCAGGCATCACGCGAGAAACGGCACCGAGTGACGAGGAAGCGGAGCGCATCGCTAGAGAGGAACTCGCCGCCGTGCGCGCTAAGGATGGCCGGCTGCAGGCGGGCTGAGTCCTGCCAAGGATCAGAGCCGTAATCGACCCGAACGTTTGGGTCGCCGCACTCATCAATCCCTACGGCGTTCCGGCTCGACTTGTCGAAGCTGTCATCAGCGACGAGGTGATAGCGGTGGTGACTCCACACTTGCTCGATGAACTCGCTGCAGTTCTATCGCGTCCCAAATTCCGTCGGTGGGTCACAACAGCGGACGCTCTCGCTTTCGTGGAGGCGCTCAGTCGGAAGGCGGAATTACAGCCTGACTCCGCGATCCTCACTGAAGCGTCTCGGGATCCAGGCGACGACTATCTCGTCGAGGCTGCTCGTACCGCAGCGGCGGTGCTGGTGACCGGCGACAAGGACTTGCTCGAACTTGATCTTGAACCTCCGGTTCGGACCCCTCGTGAGTTTCTCGAGCTATTGAGAAATCCCAGGGAGACTTGAGGCAGCGTTCCGGTGGAACCCGTGTCCGCTCTGGCAATCGCCAGATCGTTAGGAGTCCTATAGAGTAGCCGCATGCGGGCTGCCGATTCCCTGCCGCCGGACGAGCCACTCGACCGGCGAGTCACGGTCGGACTTGCCAAGATCGGGATTGCACTTAAGCAGCAGGCCTGGGCCGAGGCGGGCGAACGCGGTCTCAACCCGACCCAAGGACAGGTCCTCGCACTGCTCCGCGCCAATCCCAGCGGCCTCCGCCTCGGCGCCTTGGCTGAGCAGCTCGGCGTCACCGCCGCGACCACCTCCGACAGCGTCACCGCCTTGCAGCGCAAAGGCCTGGTCAGCAAGGAACCGATCGCCGGCGACGGTCGCGGTGTGGTCGTACGCCTCACCCCCACAGGCAACCGCGAGGCGGCGGCTGCCGCAGCGTGGCCCGATTTTCTGCTGGAGGCGGTCGGCGAGCTCTCGGCCGCGGAACAGGCCGCCTTTCTGCGCGCAGTGGTAACAATGATTCGCACGCTGCAGGAAAAGGGCCGCATTCCGGTCGCCCGTATGTGTGTGTCGTGCCGATTCTTCCGGCCCTTCACTCACGACGACCCGGTACGCCCGCACCACTGCGCTTTCGTCGACGCCCCCTTCGGCGACGGCGAACTGCGCCTGGACTGCCCAGACCACCAGACCGCCCCAGCCGACCAGGCAGCTCATAACTGGCAAGTCTTCCGAGCCCCAACCGCAGCAGATCCAAGGAGCACATCATGATCGAAACAGACATCCCCGGCTACACGTACGGCACCGACGCCGTGCCTCGTTCTCCCGTCAGCCTGGACGAGCTGCAACTCCTGCAGACGACCCTGCTGCTCGGCGAAGATGACCTGGCGGCGCTCCGCCGATCCGGTGACCTACTCGCTCCGCGAGTCGAGGACATCCTCGACGTCTGGTACGGCTTCGTCGGTGCCAACCCGCACCTGCTGACCGCGTTCACCGGCCCTGATGGGCAGCCGAACCAGGCCTACCTAGCCGCCGTACGACGCCGCTTTGGCCGCTGGATTCTCGACACCGCTCGCGCCGAGTTCGATCAAGCCTGGCTCGACTACCAGTACGAGATCGGCGTACGCCACACTCGGCGGGGCAAGAATCGCACCGACGGCGTACAAGCCGCCGACCAGATCCCGTTGCGCTATGTCCTTGCGCTGCTGATCCCGATCACGACCACACTGAAGCCGTTTCTCGCTGAGGGCGGAGCGACGCCAGAAGAGGTCGAGGCCATGCATCAGGCCTGGGTGAAGGCCGTACTGCTGCAGGTGATTCTCTGGAGCCAGCCGTACGTCCGGGAGGGTGAGTTCTAGTCCTCGGAATCCCCGGCTGCATCAGCATCGTCCTGCAACGCTTCACGCGCCGCCTCCCGGCCTTCATCGATAGCGTCGCGGGAGCGTTGCAGCGATTCGGTGTCAATGTCAGGGTCGAGGTCGGTCTCGGCGTCGTCGTTGGCGACCTCGGCGTCGGGTGAGCGTGGGCTGGCGTCTTGTCCGGAGTTCATGGCCATGGGTATACCCGATGTACACCCCTTCGGCCACTTGTGGATGATCTCCCAGCCGCTGGCTTCATCAACCAACTGAGACCTTGCAGCGGACTAACTGAATAGATAGTGGACCGAAATTGGTCTGGTCGCTGGCCAGGTTGAGGCTCGACCATGAGCCCCATGAAGTGGAGAAGACTAGGTCGTGTGGCGCTCATGGTGTTCGCAGTCTTGGCGGTGCCGGTGGTGGTCGCGGCGTTTGGCATTGCCCGGGCGACGGGTCAGATCTACACCGCTCGGGATGCCAGCGCGCCGCCGGTTTCGGTGGACGCTGTCGCGCCGCCGGCGCATGATCCGACGAAGCCCACAGTGGTGATCGTGTTGAGCGCCCAAGGCACCAACATTGCCGATGTCTTGGCGCCGTACGAGGTGTTCGCCCATACCGGGGCGTTCAATCTCTACACCGTTGCCGAGCGGCGGGAACCGATTCCACTGACCGGCGGCGTGGATCTGATTCCCGATCTGTCGTTCGCGCAGCTCGCCGACCGACTGCACGGGACGCCCGATGTGATCATGGTGCCGCAGATTCACGATTCGGGCGAGCCGAGCTCAGCGCCCATCGTCGAATGGCTCCAGCGGCAGGACGCCGAGGGCGATCCGCTGATGGTCAGTGTCTGTGTCGGCGCCGAAGTCTTAGCCTCCGCGGGGCTGCTCGATGGCAGGCCCGCTACGTCGCACTGGCTTAAGCTCATCGACTTGCGCCGGTCCTATCCGCAGGTGCCGTGGCACGACGGGGTCCGGTACGTCGACGACGGCGATGTGATCACTGCGGCTGCCGTGTTGTCCGGGGTCGATGCGGCGCTGCGGGTCGTGGAGCGCATCGTCGACCAGGACACCGCGAAGAAGGCGGCAGAGGCGGTCGCCTGGCCGGATTATCTACCAGGCCGCGCAGCGGCGTTTCCGCCGGTCCGACTAGCACCTTCCGACACGGTCGGGCTGCTGAACGCGGCGTACCGCTGGGATAGGCCCAACATGGGTGTGTTGATGACCAATGGTGTGGGCGAGCTCGAGCTCGCCGCCGCATTTCGGCCCTATATAGAACTCTCCTACTTGGCCCGTCCGATGGCGCTGACCATTAATGGGCAGCCGATCCGCTCCCGGCACGGTCTGACCTTTGCTCCTCGCGCCGACCTCAAGAATGCCGCTCCGCAGCTCGACCGACTGGTGGTTCCAGGTGCGGAGGCGGCCCGACAGGCAGCTGGCTGGGCGCCTCCTGAACAGCTCCCGCCGGTCTACCTCCACACTCAGCCGGGCTTCGCCTTCGATGCCGCGCTGCGTGACATTGCGCGTACCACCGATGTCGCCACCGCTCAGTGGGTCGCCAAGACAGTGCAGTACCCGAACACGAATCCGCAGCTCTCCGGACCGGCCTGGCCCTGGAACCTCACGTTGCGGCCCATCTTGATCGCCGCCGCTAGTGCGGCAGCAGTCATCTTGATCTTCAAGATCACCGGCAGGCGAGGGGACGCCGTTGATCAAGCTCCAGTGGAATCTGAGGGGCGTACGAGTCGTCAAGGAGGCAACCATGCAACCGCATCTCGATCGTGATCAACTAGAATCCTTTCCCACCGACCCGTCGGGGTTGCCGGAGGCCGGCCCGCCGAAGATGATCGAGCTGGCCGACGGCGAAACGCTGAACCTTGTTCTCGGGCCGGTCTCCAAGCACCTGAATGGCAGCGTCGTACGGATGCTCGCCTACAACGGTTCGATACCCGGCCCCACCCTGAAGGTTCGGCAGGGCAGCGAGATCATCGTTCAGGTCGCCAACAACGGTGATCTTGATACCACCGTGCACTGGCACGGGCTGCGCTTAGAGAACCGTTACGACGGGGTGCCGCACGCTACTCAGGCGCCGATCCCGGTTGGCGGAGAGTTCAGCTATCGGGTTCAGTTCCCTGATCCGGGCTTGTATTGGTATCACCCTCACATCCGCGAGGACTACACGCAGGAGCTCGGTCTGTACGGCAACATTCTGGTGGTCCCGGCAGACCCGGACTATTGGTCGCCTGTCGACCGGGAGCTGATCTTGGCCCTGGACGACATCTTGATCGAGGGCGGGAGAGTTGCGCCGTTCAGTCGGACCGAAACCACGTACGCGGCAATGGGCCGCTTTGGCAACGTCTTTTTGATCAACGGGGATCCGGAGCTGCGGCTGACGGCGACGGCAGGTGAGGTAGTTCGGTTGTGGTTGACCAACACCGCGAGCACCCGAGTGTTCAATGTGACGCTGCCGGGCGCTCGGATGAAGCTAGTGGGTGGCGACGGCGGCCGGGTCGAACATGAGGAGTTCATCGACGGGGTGGTGCTGGGCCCCTCCGAGCGAGCCGTCGTCGACGTACTGATCGAGCAGCCGGGCGAGCTGACGCTGGAACACCACACTCCTAGTGCGACGTACCGGCTCGCCAGTTTCGCGGTAGGCGATGGACCTGAGACACCATCACCGGCGGCGAGGGATTTTCCTAGGCTGCGGACTTCGCCAGAGTTGAAGGCGGAGCGCCAGCAGCTAGACCGCTGGCTGGCCGCGCCGCCCGACAAGACCCTGGCCATGATCGCTCAGATGAATGACCCGACCGCCATGCCGGCAGGCGCCGGGCCGATGACCTATGCCTGCCCCATGCATCCGGAGGTCATCAGCGACGAGCCGGGCCGCTGTCCCAAGTGCGGCATGAAGCTGCTGGCAATCGGGCCGACTGAGCCGACGCATTCACAGCCGACAGGTCATACCGTCCATGTGGGCCACAGCGAAGCTGCCACCGGTGACGGAATCGAGTGGGAAGATCACATGATCGAAATCAACCGGCTGACGACCACCGCGAACACGTACTGGCGGTTCCTGGATCGCACCAACGGTGTCGACAACGCAGTGATCGATTGGGAGTTCAGCGTCGGCCAACGAGTCAAGATCAGGTTGATCAACGAGATGGACTCCGACCACCCCATGCATCATCCTTTTCATCTTCATGGCGCCGGTCGATTTCTGGTACTGACCCGAGATGGGGCGGTGGAGCCGAACTTGGTGTGGAAGGACACCGTGCTAGTCCGTACCGGTCAGACGGTGGACATCTTGTTCGACGTCACCAATCCTGGTCTCTGGATGGCCCACTGCCACATCGCCGAGCACATGCAAAGTTGCATGATGTTTAGCTTTACTGTTGCACGATGAACATCCGGCTGAACCACACAATCGTCCGAGTCCGGGACAAGCGCGAATCGGCAGCGTTCTTGACTGACATCCTCGGTCTTCCGGAGGCGACGGCGTACGGCCCCTTCATGGTCGTCGAGCTCAACAACGACGTGTCTTTGGACTTTGCCGACGATCATGGTCCCGCCAATCCACAGCACTATGCGTTTCTGGTCGACGAATCAGACTTTGACGACATCTTCGCGCGGATCAAGCAGCGGAACCTGCCTTATTGGGCCGACCCGTTTAAGCGCCGGCCGGGTGAATTCAATACCAATGACGGCGGCCGCGGGGTGTACTGGGAGGATCCGAACGGGCACTTCCTGGAGATCATCACCCGGCCATACGGCAGCGGCTCAGCCTAGTGTCATGTCCCAACCCCGTCTGATAGCCACCGATTTGGTGATCGGCGAGTCTGCCCGCTGGCATGACGGCCGCCTGTGGCTGTCGAATTGGGGCGCGGCGGAGATTCTCACATTCGATGAAGATGGAAATCGCGAGCTCGTTACCCAGGTGCCGACGACGATCCCGTTCTCCATCGACTGGCTCCCTAACGGTCAGCTGCTCATCGTCGCTGGTCCCGAGCGGCGATTGCTTCGCCAGGAGCCGGACGGCTCACTCGTTGATCATGCCGACTTGACCGGGCTACCGGGAGGGCTGAATGAGATCGTGGTCGACGGCCGCGGCACCATCTACGTCAACGGCGGTGCCGACTTCTATCCCGACGAGGGCGTTGCGCCCGGCTTCATTGCAGCGATCACTCCGGACGGCGCCGTGCGTCAGGTCGCGGACGGAATCGCCTTTCCCAACGGGATGGCGGTGACGGAGGACAACTCGACCTTGATCATCGCGGAGTCCTTCGCAGCCAAGCTGACAGCATTCGGCATCACTGGGGATGGCGGCCTCGATAACCGCCGGACCTTCGCCGAGGTGTTGGCCGACGGGATCTGCCTTGACGCCGAGGGCGCTGTCTGGACGCCAAGCTGGTACGAGAACGAGGCCTGCTGCCTACGGGTTGCCGAGGGCGGAGCGGTGCTCGATCGAATACCGCTTGATCAAGCGGGATTCGCCTGTGCTTTGGGCGGGACGGACGGCCGGACCCTCTTCATGCTGACCGCCGACTGGCATATGAGCGTGGAATTCATGGACAACTTGCAACGGCTCACTACCGGCCCGCGTACCGGGCATGTCCTCACAACTACGGTCTCGGTTCCCAGCGCCGGATGGCCTAACCACCGCTAAGCACTGCGACGTGTCGCCAGAGGTCAGTCGGGCACCAGTTCCATCCAGTTGCGCACATCGTCGGCCGTTTCGGTCTCGGCGAGATCGGGGTGATCGGTGGCGACGTGGGCCAGGATGAGAGTGATGACCTCATCCTCCCTCTGACTGCGGGCGACGTAGCCGCACTCGCATCGAACCTGCCTCAACATGAAGACTCCTCACAGTTCTGGCTCCATGTCTAACTCAAGGACGCCGAGTGGACAATGCTGAGGAGATGGACGAATCGACCCGCGTGCAGCTGTGCGGGGCGTTCGCAGTGGAACTGCAGGGCCAGCGGATCGATAACATGCTGCCCGGACGTCAGGGTCGTCTGCTGTTCGCGTACCTCGCACTTTCTCGCTTACAGACCGTCTCGCGGGAAAGCTTGATGGGGGCGCTCTGGGCCGATGACCGTCCCGCCGACGCAGGCGGTGCGCTCAGTGCGCTGATCTCCAAGACGAGGGCTGTGGTTGGTGCGGACGTGCTCCGCGGACGTAGCGATTTGATCTTGGCCTTGCCGGAGCCGGCTCACATCGACGTCGAAGTCGCAGTGTCACAGTTGCACACAGCCGAGTCGGCCGTCGCCGTGGGCGCGTGGCGACGCGCGTGGTCGCCGGCTCAGAGTGCCTTGATCGTCGCCGAGCGGACGTTTCTGCCCGAGGCCGAGGCGCCATGGGCGGAGACGTGGCGTCGGCGGCTCGCCGACGTCCGGACACGCGCACTTGAGGCGTACGCGAAAACCTGTCTGGAGCTTGGGGGTGCCGAGCTGCCGGGCGCGGTGCGTGCCGCCCGCGAGCTTGTGGAGGTGGCCCAGTTCCGTGAGTCGGGACATCTGCTTTTGATGCGTGCGCTGGCAGCGCGCGGCAATGTGGCGGAGGCGCTTGCGGCGTACGAACGGCTGCGAATCTTGCTGCGCGATGAATTGGGAGTCGACCCCAGCGAGGCTGTCCAGGAAGCGTACGTCCAACTCCTCGGTTAGCTCGCCACAAGGTTTATCCAAGGTTTCGTCAAGGCCGCCACAACCATCGCGGCAGATGCTCTTAGGCATGACGACAACAAGCAAACCCACCAGCAACCAACTAGACCTAGATGATCTTGCCGGCGTTCGAGGCGCGATTATCACGCCATCCGATCCGCGGTATGACGCGGCGCGAGCCGTGTACAACGGCGCGGTGGGTCGGTACCCGCTCGGAATCGTCCAATGCGCCGACGTAGCCGACGTGATGGCCTGCGTGGGGTACGCGCGCGACAACGTCTTGCCGCTCGCCATCCGCGGCGGTGGTCACCACGGTGGGGGTTTCGGAGCTTGGGACGACGCCCTCGTCATCGACCTCAGCGGCCTGCGGAGCACATCAGTTGACCCGGTGGCCGGAACGGTCCGTGTCGATGGGGGTTGTGTCTGGGGCGATGTTGATCACGCCACCGGAGCGTTCGGAATGGCGCTGCCCTCAGGTTTCGTATCCACCACCGGGGTTGGCGGCTTGACCCTCGGCGGCGGAGTCGGCTACCTCACCCGCCGCTTCGGCCTCACCCTCGACAATCTTGTTTCGGCCGATGTGGTACTGGCCGACGGTCGCTTTGTCACCGCGAGCGCTGACTCGCACAGTGACCTGTTCTGGGCGCTAAAAGGAGGCGGCGGCAACTTCGGCGTCGTCACCTCGTTCACGTTCCGGTGCCATCCGATCGGTGAGCACGGCGTGATCATCGGCGGACCGGTGCTGTACGACATCGCCGATGTTGAGGACCTCTTCCGGTGGTATCGAGACCTGCTCCCGACGCTGCCTGAGGAGCTAAGTGCGTGGATCGGTGTCGCCCAGGTCGCGGCGGCTCCGCCATTCCCCGAACATCTCTGGTCGCGGAAGGTCGGCATCCTCATGTGGTGTTACTCAGGCCCGCACGAGCGAGCCGAGGAGGCGCTTGCTCCGGCACGCGAGTTCGGCAATCCACTGCTGGTCGGGCTAGCGCCGATGCCGTACTCGGTGCTGCAGACCGCCTTCGACGCTTTCATACCCAAGGGGCTGCAGTGGTATTGGAAGGTCGACTTCTTCGAGCACATCACCGACGAAGCCATCCCGATACATCGCCGCTACGGCGAGACCATCCCGACACCGCTGTCGACCATGCACATGTATCCCATCAGCGGTGCGGCCGCCCGGGTGCCGACGGACGCCACCGCCTTCGCGTACCGCAACGGGGGCTGGGTAGGTGTCGTCACCGGCATCGACCCAGACCCAGCGAATCTTCCAGCGGCAACCAGCTGGGCGCAGCACTACTGGGAGGACCTGCACGCCACGTCCGCCGGCGGCGGCTACGTCAACATGATGATGGAGGACGACGGGCAGGACCGGATACGGGCGGCGTACCGAGGCAACTACGACCGCCTGGTTGAGATCAAGCGTCGTTACGACCCGACCAACCTGTTCCACATCAACCACAACATCCCGCCGTCCTGATTCTGATACCTGCGCTTACCAGCCCATAATGTATCCAGATCGGTCATATCCATTGAGGACTGTATCGTGTCCTTGTGAGTTCGACGAGTGACTACCCGGCACTAACAACGGCGGGCTTTCAGGTGTTGCTTGCGTTGGCCTCGGGTCGGAGCCATGGGTACGCCGTGATGGGGTTTGTTGAGCAGCTCAGCAACGGGCGAGTGCGCCTCGGACCGGGCACGCTATACCGGACGCTGGCCCGGCTGGTAGCCGACGAGCTCGTCCGTGAGTCCGAAGCCACAGATCCGAGTGCTCCGCACGACGCCCGTCGTCGCTACTACGAGCTCACACCGCGGGGTGCACAGGTTGTCCGCGAGGAGGCTGAGCTACTGGCCCGTCTCGTGGATGCAGCTCAGACCGCAGGACTTCTCAATGGGGACAGGAGGACACGATGACTCGGCAGCGACCGCTCGGACTAGGCACCCACATCTTTGTTCCCGACGCGGACGCCGCGGTCGCCTTCTACAGCGAGGCCTTCGGCGCAGCCGAACTCATTCGACATCGCCTGCCTGATGGCCGAGTGCTCTTCGTTGAGCTTGCCGTCGGACCCGACAAGCTGCTGCTGAGCGAGGAGATCGCGGAGCTGGATGCGCTTGCCCCGTCGTCTCTGGGCGGCTCACCGGTCATGTTGCTGCTCGAGCTCGAGGATGTCGATGGCACCTTCGACCATGCGGTCGAGCTGGGCGCCACCGTGGAGATGCCCGTGGCGGAGATGTTTTGGGGCGAGCGGTATGGCATCGTCCGTGATCCGTTCGGGCATCATTGGGCGCTCTGCACGCGGCGCGAGCAGCTTGCCCCGGATGAGGTTGCCGAGCGCGTACCGGCACAACCCACCAACGGAACCTGGGCCAGCGAGTAGGACTTTGTGATCAGCCGCTGCTGGCTCGATGATCACCGTGTGCGTCCGGTGCGCCTCCGGCAGCCACGGCAGTCTCAACTAACCGACTCGGTCGCTTTAGCGCGGCGACGCCGTTGTAGTTGGCCATGGAGGAGATTGGACAAGATCGGCGCTACACCCCAAGCCGCGAAGGCAGCCTGGCCGATGATCACGTATAGCGGAATCGAGATCGCGAAACCGGCAGCCATGGCAAGCGGGGGCCACAGGCTGCCTCGCAGCCGCTGCATGTCGACCGGTGCCGGGACAGGTTGGCTTCGGATAATCACGACAATGATCACGGCGAAGACCGCGAATTGCATCGCCTGGGTAGTTGCGTACAGCCCGAAGCGCAGCAGATTCTGATCACCAATGCTCAAGGTTTTCGTGGTGAAGGGAGTGATCACGATCAGCAGCAGCCAATACATGTTCAGCGCAATGATCTGTCTGTTCGCTACCCGGACGTACCGGAAGACACGATGATGGATACGCCAATGTGCCCCGATCACGAGAAAGCTGATCAAGAACGCTAGGTAGTCATCAATATGCCGCCGGGCGTCGTTGATCATGTCTGAGCTCGATACTGAGTTCAAATTCTGGATCCCCCCGGGAATGGGAAGGTCTAACGCCAGCACCGTCAATGCGATGGCGACCACCGCATCTGTGAAGAACATCAACCGCTCGGCGGCGGCGAACTCCATCTCACGGTGGATCAGGTCCAGGTCGCCAGTGGCCTCGCCTGCACCCAGTCGCTCCATAATGACCTCGCTGCTGGGCCGCTCATCGGCTGGTTGTTGCTGGCTCGCTGGTTCCTCAGCATCCGCCATCTGGTCAGCGTAAGGGCGGCATCATCGCGCACCACGCTTGGCGCTCTACAAGCTCGCAGATCGCGGGTCAATTGGGCTTCTTAAACTCAGACAGATGGGTGATCACATGACTGACCTGAGCGCCATACTGGCGCCCCACGTGAGAGACGGATCTGTACCAGGGGCAGTGGCCCTGGTGGGGCGTGGGCACCAGATTGAGGTGGCTGTTGTCGGCTCGGCGGCGGTAGGAGGTGCTCCCATGGCGCGGGATTCGATCTTCCGCCTGGCCTCGATCACCAAACCGATCACGGCAGCGGCCGTCATGATTTTGGTCGAGGATGGTCGGATCGCCTTGGACAATCCCGTGCTGCGGTGGCTCCCGGAACTGGCCAACCCAGCCGTAGTCCGATCACCTGCCAGCCCAGTTGATGACGTTGTCCCCGCGAGCCGGCCGATCACTGTCTTCGACCTCCTTACCTCACGCGCGGGATACGGCTTTCCGTCCGATTTCACGCTGCCTGCGGTCCAGCGTTTGTTTGCGGTGCAGAAAGATGGCCGCGAGCCGCAGAGCTTCCTGCCGCCTGATGCCTGGCTGGCCGCGCTCGCCGGAATTCCGATGCTGTGCCAGCCTGGCGAGGCGTGGTTGTACGACACCTGCTCGACGCTGCAGGGAGCCCTTGTCAGCAGGGTCTCGGGCCAATCGCTGCCGGCATTCCTCGCCGAGCGGATATTCCAGCCGCTGGGAATGATCGATACCGGGTTTCACGTCCCGGCCGACAAGCTCGCGCGGCTGACAAGCTACTACCGCACCAGCCGCGATGGCAGCCTTGAGTTGGTCGACGGACCAGACGGACAGTGGAGTACCCCGCCGCCCTTCCCGTTAGGCAACGGCGGGCTTATCGGAACCGCCGACGACTGGCTGGCGTTCGGTCGCATGCTGCTCGCCGGAGGCATTGCGACCGACGGCCGCCGGCTGCTCTCGGCCGATTCCGTGCAGCTCATGATCACCAATCACACCACGCACGCGCAGCGCATGATCGGTGACCTGTTCCTGGAAGGTCAGGGCTGGGGCTTCGGTGGCTCGGTCGACATGGAGACCATCGATCCGTGGAACATCATCGGACGCTACGGCTGGGTCGGCGGGACCGGCACATCGGCACATATCACGCCGTCGACTGAGACCGTCGCGATCTTGCTCACCCAGGTAGCGGCCGACAGCCCTACGCCGCCCGAGTGGATGCGCGCCTTCTGGCGGTACGCGGCCGCCCCGCCATAAATGATCTAGCTCGCACTCCATGGCTGGCGCCGGCGTTCTGCACTACAGCTTTTTAGCTCAACCGCTCGAGCGACGCCCGAACCACCAGCCCGCGACACGGAGCGCCTGGTCTCGCAGGGCGATGCCCGAGCGTGAGCTTGGAATCAGCAGGTGCGAGGCCAGCCAGACGCCACGCTGTCGAGGACGGATGATGGTGCGCTGAGCCGACTCATACTGGGCTAGCGCTCGCGAGATCTCGCGCGGTGAGGCGGTGAGCGATGCGGCGAGGGCCGCGGCGCCTTCCATGGCGGAGCTGGAGCCGTCGCCGAAGAGCGAGACGCACGAAGCGGCGTCACCAATCAATGTGACCCGACCGCGCGACCAAGAGGACATTCGAATTCGGCTCACACTGTCGAAATAGACATCATTAGCCACAAGGTATGCGGACAGCAGTTCCGGCGTACGCCAGCCGACATTGCGATAGGTCTCGTTGAGCAGCTGCTGCACCGCCGCGGTGTTGCGATGATCGATGCGTGCCGGGGAGCGGAACAGAAAGGCTGCGCCAGATAATCTGGTTCCTGGATGCATGGCGACAGCCTTTCCAGGCTCGTTGTGCATGATCACTACGTCGTCGTGTTCCATTGGCACGCCGAGATTCACGGTTGCGACGTACATCTCGAGATGTTGGGCAAAGTCAGCCTCCGGTCCAAAGACCATGCGGCGGACCGTCGAGTGGATGCCATCTGCTCCCACCACAAGATCAAATCGGCGTGCCGCGGCTCTGTCGAACATCACATCGACGCCATCGTCGTCCTGGTGTAGCTCGGTAATCATCTCGTCGAAGAGGAACTCCGCATCGCTACGGGCCGACTCGACCAAGATCGCACTGAGGTCAGCTCGAGGCACCTCAACTTCGCGGGCCTCGCTTTGACGCGTACGGACGCTCGCGACTCGCCGGCCGGCATCATCGACGAAGATCAACTCCCGCACCTTGGTGGCCGCATCCTGTAGGTGCTCGAGAACACCCATTCGCTCCGCAACCTGATAAGCACCTTTGCGAACATCGACCGGGTTGCCGCTGGACCGGACACCTTGATCACGTTCCACCACGGTGACACGATGCCCCGCGCGACCGAGCAGTGCGGCCAGTGTTGCCCCCGCAATTCCGGCTCCGGAGATGAGTACGGTTAGCCGGTCACGCTCCATACTTGCATCCTGGCAGCTGGGGCAAGGACCTCGTTAGGCGGCTTGTTGATCTTGCTCCAGTTGCTCGGGCAGCTTGATGGTGAAGAGCGTTTGCACGCAGGCGTGCAGGTCGAACAGTTCACCAGCCCAGTGGGGTCGGATGGTTTGCGATCGGGATGATGGAAGCTGTCCACCGCGGCGAGCTGAATACTGCGAGCTTGCTGTTGCCGGCGGAGGGCAAAGTAAACGGTGGCCCGGCTGTCCCGGCCACCGCGCGCTCCGACAACGGTGCCGCAGAGCTGGGCCCGACCTGCTCACGGAAATGACGGCGGATGATCCGGCCGACCGCCCGTCACCGCGTGCTCGAGCCCGCTAGCGTCCGCCGTGAGGGGCAGATTGTCTTGTTTGGCCATCCACGCCAGCAGGCGCCCCGGCAATTCAGGGCTGTACAAGAGCGCGACACCGCCGAGCACGGCCGCGATACCGAGGAGCAGGAACGCAACCCCCACTGCTGTCCATCCGGTCGGCAAGGCCGCGACAGCAGCCAGCAAAGCCGCGACTCCGAGCAGCAGGAACGGGACCCCGACCAGAGTCCAACCGTCCACCAAAGCTGCGACACCACTCAGCAAGAACGCGACGCCGAACAGTAGGAACGAGAACCCCATCAAAGCCCATCCGGCCAGCAAGGCCGCAATACCACCCAACATGGCCGCAACCGCCCCGACCAGAAACGGGAATCCAAGCAGTGTCCATTTGTCCAGCAAGAATGCGACCCCCAGCAGCAGGGCCGTGACCGGGCCCGGGAGGAGCGCGACCGCCACCAGGGTCCATCCGTCGAGGAAGGCCGCGACACCGCCCAACATGGCCGCGGCGCCGAACATCAGCAACGGAACCCCCACCACTATCGATGTGTCCAGCAGCACGACGATCCCGAGCAGCAGCGCCCCGGCTCCGAGCAAGACGAACGCGACCCTAACCAGCAAACTCTCGACCATGCCCAGCGCCCAGGCATCCAGCGGGTCCATGATCCCCAGCAGCAGGCACGTCGAACTCAGGAGCAAACAGACTGTTCCCGCGGCGACATGGTCGAGGTCGGCGCGACTTCGCAGGGTCGACCACATGAGCATTACCCCGGTCTCCCAGAGGTAGGCCAGGGACAAGATCATCACTGTGAAGGGCCATCCCGTCACCGATCCCCA
>Ga0307406_10000392_pt1 | contig 25311 bp, 21 predicted proteins | sample 322Cmetagenome_3_FD_203706 | JGI IMG/M metagenome (GOLD analysis project Ga0307406, IMG submission 203706) | Maize rhizosphere microbial communities from greenhouse at UC Davis, California, United States - 322HYB-C-2 | ecosystem: Host-associated > Plants > Roots > Rhizosphere > Soil | place...
GATGCTCGACCGCCTGCGCGAGATCGAGCGCGAGCTCGGTATCGCTCCTGCCGTCGCAGCCGCGACGATGTCGCAGCGCAGCCAGGGCGACTCAGGTGACCTGACAAAGGTGATGCCCGGCACGATGGTCATCGCCGACCCGACGGCACCGGTGCCCGCGCCCATCGACAATGCGACGATCCTGCGTCGTCGTGCGTCGCGACGACGAGCGCGCGGCGCGTTCCTGCTCACCCTCGTGCTGCTCCTCGCGGTCCTCGCGGGCGGAGTCGGCTGGTGGTTCGGCTCTGGTCCGGGGTCGCTGATCGCCGTGCCCGACGTTGCAGGCTCGACGTACGACCAGGCCGCCGAGGCGCTCACCGCCGAGGGACTCACCCCTGTGCGCGGGGAGGAGTACTCGGTCGACGTCGCGAAGGATCTGGCGATCCGCACCGATCCGCAGGCGGGCGACCGGCTGGAGAAGAACGGGGAGGTCACTGTGCTGATCTCGCTCGGTCCCCAGCCCCACACGATCGAGACGCTCAACGGCAAGACAGAGGACGATGCACGCGCCTATCTGGACGGACTGAACGTCACGGTCCCCGATGAGACGCTGGAGCTGTTCTCGGATGCCGACGAGGGCATCGTCATCAACGCGTACGTGACGCCGCGCGGCGGAGGAGACACCTACGACTGCGGCGAGGGGTGCGATCTCTTCGAGGCGGACTCCGTCGAGCTGTACGTGTCGCTCGGGTCGCTGCCCGACATCACGGACACGTCGGTCCAGCAGGCGACCCAGGCATTGACCGACAAGGGCCTGAACGTCCTCGACGAACGCGTCGACCAGTACAGCGACACGATCGCCGAGGGCCGGGTCATCGGCTACGCGGAGCGCACCGAGTCCGGAAACTGGCGCCCCGGCGACGATGTGCGACTGATCGTCTCCCTGGGGCCCGAGCCCATCGAGATCCCTGACGTGTCCGGCATCTCGATCCGCGATGCCGTGAAGCAGCTGCAGGACGCCGGGTTCAAGCCGGTCACCGCAGCACCGGAGCTCGTCTGGGACATCTTCACCGCGACGCGCACGGATCCGAAGGCCGGAGAGTCCCGCGTGCGCGGGAGCGAGGTGCGCGTGTTCGCCGCCGGTTGACCGGCGACGCGAAGGACGCACGCCCGACGCAGAGAACCCGCCCTCCCGATCACCGGGGGGCGGGTTCTCTCATTCGAGGGATCAGCGCGTGCTCAGCGCTTCTCGAGCTCCTCGGCGACGAGGAACGCGAGCTCGAGCGACTGCATGTGGTTCAGACGCGGGTCGCACAGGCTCTCGTAACGCGTGGCGAGTGCCGCCTCGTCGATCTGCTCGGAACCTCCGAGGCATTCGGTGACATCGTCTCCGGTGAGCTCCACGTGGATGCCGCCGGGGAACGTGCCGACGGCGCGGTGCGCCTCGAAGAAGCCGCGCACCTCGTCGACCACGTCGTCGAAGCGACGCGTCTTGTAGCCGGTCGGCGTCGTGATGCCGTTGCCGTGCATCGGGTCGGTCACCCACAGCGGTTGCGCGCCGGAGTCGCGAACGGCCTCCAGCAGCGGCGGAAGCGCGTCGCGGATCTTGCCCGCGCCCATCCGCGTGATGAACGTCAGGCGGCCGGGCTCGCGCTCGGGGTCGAGCTTGTCGATCAGCGCAAGGGCGGTGTCCGGCGAGGTCGTCGGGCCGAGCTTCACACCGATGGGATTGCGGATCTTCGAGAAGTAGTCGACGTGCGCGCCGTCGAGGTCGCGCGTGCGCTCACCGATCCACAGGAAGTGCGCCGAGGTGTTGTACGGCGTGTCCGTGCGGGAGTCGATGCGCGTCATCGGCCGCTCGTAGTCCATCAGCAGACCCTCGTGACCGGTGAAGAACTCGACGCGCTTCAGCTCGTCGAAGTCGGCGCCGGCCGCCTCCATGAACTTGATGGCGCGGTCGATCTCGGCGGCCATGCGCTCGTAGCGCTGGTTGGCCGGGTTCTGCGCGAAGCCCTTGTTCCACGAGTGCACCTCGCGGAGGTCGGCGAAACCACCCTGCGTGAAGGCGCGGATGAGGTTCAGCGTGGAGACCGCCGTGTGGTACCCCTGCAGCAGCCGACCGGGATCCGCCTGGCGGGAGCCCTCGGTGAAGTCGTAGCCGTTGACGATGTCGCCGCGGTAAGCGGGAAGAGTGACGTCGCCACGGGTCTCGGAGTCGCTCGATCGCGGCTTGGCGAACTGCCCCGCCATGCGCCCCATCTTGACGATGGGCATCGAGGCGCCGTACGTGAGCACGACGGCCATCTGCAGCACCGTCTTGATGCGGTTGCGGATCTGCTCGGCGGTCGCGCCGGCGAAGGTCTCGGCGCAGTCGCCGCCCTGGAGCAGGAACGCCTTCCCGGATGCTGCGCGCGCGAGGCGATCGCGGAGGTTGTCGACCTCACCCGCGAAGACCAGCGGCGGGAGAGCCGCGATCTGTCGGGAGACGTCGGCGACGCGGTCCGCGTCGGGCCACTGCGGCTGCTGCTTGATGGGAAGCGAGCGCCATGCATCAAGGGCGTCGATGTGGTGCGGGAGCATGCCTCAAGCCTAGTGGTCGGCGTGCACCCGAGACGCTCTACGAGCCCTGTGTGACGCGGGAGGGAAGCCGGTCCTTCACGGTCGACGCGTAGACATCCTCGTACTCCTGCTGGCCGAGGCGGTGCAGGGCCACCATGATCTCGTCGGTGACGGAGCGCAGGATGTACCGGTCGTTCTCCATTCCGGCGTAGCGGGAGAAGTCGAGCGGTTCGCCGATGACGATGCCGACGCGCATGATGCGGGGCAGCCGCTGCCCGATCGGCATGGCCGTGTCGGTGTCGACCATGATCACCGGGACGACGGGGACCTTGGCCTCGAGCGCCATCCTGGCGATGCCGGTGCGCCCGCGGTAGAGCTTTCCGTCGGGGCTGCGCGTTCCCTCGGGGTAGATGCCGAGCAGGTCTCCGCCGCCGAGCACCTGCAGCCCGGTGTTCAGAGAGGCCTCAGAAGCCTTGCCCCCTGACCGGTCGATCGGGATCTGACCCGTGGCCTTCATGAAGAACTTCGTCGCGAAGCCCTTCAGGCCGCGACCGGTGAAGTAGTCGCTCTTCGCGAGGAACGACATCGGACGATCGATGACCAGCGGCAGGAAGATGGAATCCGCGAAGGAGAGGTGGTTGCTGGCGAGGATCGCCGCGCCGTTCGCGGGCACGTTCTTGCGGCCCACGATCCAGGGACGGAATATCGCCTTGACCACGGGGCCGATCACGACGTACTTCATCAGCCAGTAGAACATCGAGGTGAAGTCTAGCGCCGCGTCCGGCATCCGCTTCGGTGTTCTTCGGTCGGGTGCCGCGATCGCGACTCAGTTCCACGAGACGTGCGACGGGGTGTCATGCCCTAGACTCAAGACCACACACCTGCCCGACCGGTACCGAAGGAGCTGCCGTGGTCCAGTTTGAAGTCCCCGCGATCGTCCCCGCCGACCCCGACGCAAACGTCTCGGACCTCTTGTTCAAGCGCGTCCAGGCCACACCCGACCGTGCGCTGTTCTCGGTGCCCGAGGGCGAAGGCTGGCGCGACATCTCCGCCGCCGACTTCCAGACGGCCGTGATCGCCCTGGCGAAGGGATTCGCCGCGGCCGGAATCCAGCCGGGCGAGAAGGTCGGGTTCCTCGCACGTACGACGTACGAGTGGACGCTCGTCGACTTCGCGCTCTTCTACGCCGGCGCTGTGATGGTCCCGATCTACGAGACCAGCTCCCCCTCCCAGATCCAGTGGATCCTCGAGGACTCCGGAGCGATCGCCCTCGTCGTCGAGTCTCCCGAGCACTTCGCCCGCGTCGACGAGGTCCGCGGGGACCTCCCGCTGATCCGCGAGGTCTGGCAGCTGCACCTCGGCGCGATCGACACGCTGACAGCCCAGGGCTCGTCGATCACGGATGACGAGATCGAGCGTCGTCGCAAACTGGCCGTCGGGTCCGACATCGCCACCCTCATCTACACCTCGGGCTCGACCGGACGCCCGAAGGGCTGCGTGCTCACGCACAGCAACTTCGTCGAGCTCACCCGCAACTCCGCGAAGGCACTCGACGCGGTCGTGCAGACGCCGGGCGCTTCGACCCTCCTGTTCATCACGACGGCGCACGTCTTCGCGCGGTTCATCTCGATCCTCGACATCCACGCAGGCGTCCGCACGGGCCACCAGCCCGACACCCGCCAGCTGCTCCCTGCGCTCGGCTCGTTCAAGCCGACCTTCCTCCTCGCCGTCCCGCGCGTGTTCGAGAAGGTCTACAACTCCGCCGAGCAGAAGGCCGAGGCCGGCGGCAAGGGCAAGATCTTCCGCGCAGCCGCCGACGTCGCCATCGAGCACTCGAAGCTGCTCGAGGAGGGCAAGAAGATCCCCTTCGGGATGAAGCTCAAGTTCGCGCTGTTCAACAAGCTCGTGTACAGCAAGCTGCGCACGGCGATGGGCGGGAACGTGGTCTACGCCGTGTCGGGTTCCGCTCCCCTGGGCCCGCGCCTCGGCCACTTCTTCCACAGCCTCGGCGTCGTGATCCTCGAGGGCTACGGCCTGACTGAGACGACCGCACCCGCCACCGTCAACCTGGCCGACAAGTCGAAGATCGGCACGGTCGGCCCGGCCCTCCCGGGCGTCGGCGTACGTCTCGGCGAGGATGGCGAGATCGAGGTCCGCGGCATCAACGTCTTCAAGGAGTACTGGAACAACCCCGAGGCCACGGCCGAGGCGTTCAGCGAGGGCGGCTGGTTCCGTACCGGCGACATCGGCAGCTTCGACTCCGAGGGCTTCCTCACGATCACCGGTCGCAAGAAGGAGATCATCGTCACGGCCGGAGGCAAGAACGTCGCTCCTGCCGCGCTCGAGGACCCGATCCGCGCGAATCCGATCATCGGCCAGGTCGTCGTCGTCGGCGACCAGCGTCCGTTCATCTCGGCATTGGTCACCCTCGACCCCGAGATGCTGCCGACGTGGCTGGCGAACAACGGACTCGACGCCAAGATGTCGCTCGTGGACGCCTCCCGGAACGATGCGGTCCGCGCCGAGGTCCAGCGCGCCGTCGACGGTGCGAACGCGCGCGTGTCGCGCGCCGAGTCGATCCGCAAGTTCACGATCCTCGATTCGGAATGGACCGAGGCCTCGGGCCACCTGACGCCGAAGCTCTCGATCAAGCGCAACGTCATCATGAGCGATTTCGCCGACGAGATCTCCGCGATCTACGACGAGCCGGTCTCGACGACCAACGTGGCGATCGGCGGCTGACGCCGCGGGTCGAGCCACCCCCTTCGATGCGAACGGCCCCCTTGCGCACGTGCGCAAGGGGGCCGTTCAATCAGAAAGGGGCCGCTCGGCGAGCCCCGAATGCGAGCGTCAGAACCAGGCGCTCTCGCGCACCTCGCGCATCGCCTGCTTGCGGGTCTCCGGGTCGAGCCTCGACAGGAACAGCTTGCCGTCGAGGTGATCCGTCTCGTGCTGGAGCGCCTGTGCGAGGAGGCCGTCGCCCTCGAGCACCACGGGGTTCCCGTCGAGGTCGATCCCCTCGACGCGCGCCCACGGGTGCCGCTGCGCATCGTGCCAGAGCCCGGGGACCGAGAGGCAGCCCTCACCGGTCGGTTCGGGCTCGCCACGCACCTCGGTGAGCACGGGGTTGAGCACGTAGCCGATGTCGCCGTCGATGTTGTAGCTGAAGGCGCGCAGCGCCACGCCGATCTGCGGAGCGGCCACACCCGCTCGTCCGGGCAGCTCGACCGTATCGACGAGGTCGGCCACCAGCGCGCGGACGCCCTCGTCGATGTCCTCGATCGGGGCGCACACGGTGCGGAGGACTGGGTCGCCGAAGATGCGGATGTCGCGGACGGTCATCAGGCGCCCTTCGCCCGCAGGTCCTCGACCAGGAGTGCGGCGAGTCGGCGCGCGGCGACCCGTGTCTCAGGCAGGAGGTTGGCGAACACGATGGTCCCTCCCCCGGCGATCTGCGGGTCGTACGGCATTCGGACCACGCTCTTGGCACGGGTGGCGAAATGGCTGTGCAGCTCGTTCAACCGCACGAGGGGCGCGCCAGGCGTCGACTGGTTCAGCACCACGATCGCCTCGCGCGCCTGCTCCGCGTAGCCGTTCGTCTCGAGCCAGGTGAGAGTCTCCGAGGCGAGTCGTGCCTCATCGACGCTCAGCCCCGACACGATGACGATCTGATCGGCGAGATCGAGGGTCGCCGACATCACGGAGTGCACGATGCCCGTCCCGGTGTCGGTCAGCACCAGCGAGTAGTAGTGCGCCGCCACGCCGGCGACATCCCGGTAATCGCTGTCGCTGAAAGCCTCGGCGATGCGCGGGTCGGAGTCGGAGGCGAGCACGTCGAGGCGCGTGGCGTCGCGCGCCACGATGGCAGAGATGTCGTGGTACCCCCGGACGTCTTCGTGGATCCGGACGAGGTCGCGCACCGACTTGTTGTGGGCCGGCCGGACGATGCGCTCGGCCAGAGTCCCGCGATCGGGATTGGCATCTACGGCGATCACACGGTCGTCGCGCGCGTCGGCCAACGCCATGCCGAGAAGGGCGGTGATCGTCGTCTTGCCGACGCCGCCCTTGCGGGACAGCACCGGAACGAACCGCGCGCCCCCGGTGAGAGGTGCGGCGATACGAGCGCTGAGCGCCTTCCGCTCGCGGGCCCTCCGGCCGTCGCCGATGTTGATGCGACGTCCGGACACGGTGTAGAGGAAGTGGCTCCACGCACCCTCGGGCTCGGGCTTGGTGATGCGATGCGGGTCGAGCAGGCGATCGGCGGTGAGCAGATCAGCGGACTCTCTCGAGGAATCACCCAGGTCGTCCAGGCGCTTCGAGGTCAGCGTCACGTCCGCTCGGGCGGCCGCGCGCGTGGGCTGCGGAACGACGGACTTCTCGTCGGGACTGGACACGGCTGCGCTCTCCTTCACGGCGGGGATTCCCGCGGCGGCGGCTGCGACCGGAGCCGCATCGGAATCGGCGGTCGCCCTTGCCAGGAATCGGGCGGCGACGGCAGCCTCTTCGGCGTGCGTCGGGGCGGGATCCGGCCGGCCCGCGACGGGGGCCGGCTCGGGTTCCGGTTCCGGCTCAGGCTCAGGCTCCGGCTCCGGCTCCGGCTCCGGCTCCGGCTCAGGCTCAGGCTCCGGCTCAGGCTCAGGCTCCGGGTCAGGCTCAGGCTCAGGCTCAGGCTCAGGCTCAGGCTCAGGCTCAGGCTCAGGCTCAGGCTCATCGAGGATCGTCGCCGACTCGGGCTCATCGTCGATCGGCTCATCGTCGATCGGCTCGTCGTCGATCGGCTCCAGCTCGGCTTCGTGGACGATCTCCTCTGGCGAGCCCGTCTCCCCCGCAGGCGCGACGGCCACGGGCTCGTCGATGACGATGGGGCCGATGAAGATGCCGGGAACGTCCTTCGGCGAGGTGTCCGCCTTGGCGGCCTCGTCGACCGCCGGGGACGGTGACTTCAGCACGGCCGGTGTCACGGGTGCGGCGACGGCCTTCGGTGCAGGTGCGAGCTGGGGTGCCGCCACGACGGCCAGGTCATCGATGACCAGGTCGCCGACAACCTCTCCGTCGACGACGCCCTCGTCATCGAGATCGTCGTCATCGTCCTTCGGCAACGTCACGCTCACCTGGGCTGTCCCGCCGAGGATGCCGATGACGGCCGTGTCCACGGACGCGGCGTCATCGAGCACCCCCAGCGGGTTCTCTTCAGGGTCTTTGCTGTTCTTCGGGGTCACGATGTCACTCCAAACCTGCGCGGGCCTCGGGTGCGCACGCAGTGCGCGGCCCTCGCCCGCACAAGATTAGTGCGCGGGACGGATGACGACCAAAAGATCTCCGGCATCGACCTGCTGCGTCTCGCCGATCGCGTGGCGCTCGATCACTCCGTCGACGGGCGCGGTGATGGCGGCTTCCATCTTCATCGCCTCGATCGATGCGATCGGATCACCCGCCCGGACGGCGGCGCCGACCTCGGCCTTCAGCGTCACGACGCCCGAGAAGGGCGCGGCGACCTGGCCGGGAACGGAGGTGTCCGCCTTCTCGACCTGGTGCGCATCCACCGCGACGGATCTGTCGCGCACGAAGACCGGCCGGAGCTGCCCGTTGAGGGTCGTCATCACGGTGCGCATGCCCTTGTCGTCGGCATCGCCGATGGCCTCGAGCCCGATGAAGAGCTGCACACCGCGATCGATCTCGATGCGGTGCTCCTGGCCCTGCACGAGACCGAAGAGGTAGTCGCTCGTGTCGAGCACGGAGAGGTCGCCGAAGAGCTCGCGACGTTCGAGGTACTCCTTGGTCGGCGCCGGGAACAGCAGTGCGTTGAGCCGCGCGCGGCGCTCCGCACTGGTTCCCGCGAGCGCCGCCTCGTCGTCCGCAGAGATCTCCGTGAGTCCGAGGCGCACCGAGCGCCCGGCGAGGACCTTCGTGCGGAACGGCTCCGGCCATCCGCCCGGAAGATCGCCGAGTTCACCCGCCATGAATCCGACGACCGAGTCCGGCACGTCGTACTTCTCCGGGTTGGCCTCGAAGTCCGCAGGATCGGCCTTCACGGCGGCCAGATGCAGCGCGAGGTCACCGACGACCTTCGATGAAGGCGTCACCTTCGGCACGCGGCCGAGGATGCGGTCGGCGGCGGCGTACATGTCCTCGATGAGCTCGAAGTCGTTCGCGAGGCCCAGAGCCTTCGCCTGCTGCCGGAGGTTCGACAGCTGACCGCCGGGAATCTCATGGTGGTAGACGCGCCCCGTGGGTCCGGGAAGCCCCGACTCGAAAGGCGCGTACTGCCGACGGACCGCCTCCCAGTACGGCTCGAGATCGGACACCGCGTCGAGCGCGATGCCACTGTCGCGATCGGTGTGCGCCAGCGCGGCGACGAGCGACGACAGCGACGGCTGGCTCGTGGTGCCCGACAGCGGCGCCGACGCCGCGTCCACGGCATCCACACCGACCGCACTCGCCGCGAGCAGCGTCGCGAGCTGGCCACCGGGCGTGTCATGCGTGTGCAGGTGCACCGGGAGGTCGAAGCGCTCACGCAGTGCAGCGACGAGCTTCGCCGCGGCCGCAGGCCGCAGGAGCCCCGCCATGTCCTTGATCGCGATGATGTGCGCGCCGGCGGCCACGATCTGATCGGCGAGACCGAGGTAGTAGTCGAGCGTGTAGAGGTTCTCGGCCGGGTCGAGCAGGTCTCCGGTGTAGCAGAGCGCCACCTCGGCGACCGCGGTGCCGGTGTTCCGCACCGCCTCGATCGCCGGGCGCATCTGCTCCACGTCGTTGAGGGCGTCGAAGATCCGGAAGATGTCGACACCGCTCGCCGCCGCCTCGGCGACGAAAGCCTCGGTGACCGCCGTCGGGTACGGCGTGTAGCCGACCGTGTTGCGTCCGCGCAACAGCATCTGGATCGCGACATTCGGCAGCGCGGCACGGAGCTTGTCGAGACGCTCCCACGGGTCCTCCCCGAGGAAGCGCAGCGCGACGTCGTAGGTCGCCCCGCCCCAGGCCTCGACGGACAGCAGTTCCGGAGTCAGTCTCGCCAGGTACGGAGCCGCCGCGACGAGGTCCTTCGTGCGGACACGCGTGGCCAGCAGAGACTGGTGGGCATCGCGGAAGGTGGTGTCGGTGATCGCCAGCGCGGTCTGCTCACGCAGGCTCCGCGCGAAGCCCTCGGGACCGAGCTCGAGCAGACGCTGACGCGAGCCCGCCATCGGCTGGGTCGAGAGGTCGACGGCAGGGAGCTTCGAGACAGGGTCGACGACGCCGGGGTGCGCGCCGTGGGGCTTGTTGACGGTGACGTCGACCAGCCAGTTCAGCAACCGCGTGCCGCGGTCCTTCGAGGCGCGACCGCGCAGCAGCTCGGGGCGCTCGTCGATGAAGGAGGTGCTGACGTCTCCGGCGATGAAGGCGTCGTCGTCGAGCAGAGCCTGCAGGAAGGGGATGTTCGTCGAGACGCCGCGGATGCGGAACTCCGCCAGGGCGCGCCGGGCGCGGGCCACCGCAGCCGGGAAGTCGCGACCGCGGCAGGTCAGCTTCGCCAGCATCGAGTCGAAGTGAGGGCTGATCTGCGCTCCCTGATGCACCGTGCCGCCGTCGAGGCGGATGCCGGCGCCGCCGGGCGAGCGGTACGTCGTGATCTTGCCGGTGTCGGGGCGGAAGCCCTGGGTGGGGTCCTCCGTGGTGATGCGGCACTGCAGGGCGGCGCCGCGCAGCTGCAGGTTCTGCTGCTGCAGTCCCAGCTCCGCGAGAGTCTGACCTGCGGCGATCCGCATCTGGCTCTGCACGAGGTCGACGTCGGTGACCTCCTCGGTCACGGTGTGCTCGACCTGGATGCGCGGGTTCATCTCGATGAAGACGACCTCGCCGGTGCGCTCCCCCGCCGTCTCCAGCAGGAATTCCACGGTGCCGGCGTTCTCGTAGCCGATCGAGCGGGCGAACGCGACCGCGTAGCCGTGGAGGGCCGTGCGGATGCCGTCGTCCAGGTTCGGCGAAGGAGCGATCTCGACCACCTTCTGGTGGCGCCGCTGCACCGAGCAGTCGCGTTCGAACAGGTGCACGGTCTCGCCGGTCTTGTCGGCGAGGATCTGCACCTCGATGTGCCGGGGGCGCACCACCGCCTGCTCGAGGAACATCCGCGCGTCGCCGAAGGCGCTGGCCGCCTCACGCATCGCCTCGGCCAGAGCCGGTGCGAGGTCGCCTGCCGTCTCGACGCGGCGCATGCCCCGTCCGCCGCCGCCGGCCACCGCCTTGGCGAAGAGCGGGAAGCCGATGTCCTCGGCCTGGGCGACGAGCGCCTCGACGTCGTCGGACGCCTCGGTCGACCGCAGCACCGGCACGCCGGCCTCGATCGCGTGACGCTTCGCCTCGACCTTGTTGCCCGCCATCTCGAGCACCTTGGCCGGGGGCCCGATGAAGACGATGCCGTTGGCCGCGGCCTTCTCCGCGAGTTCCGGGTTCTCCGAGAGGAAGCCGTAGCCCGGGTAGATCGCATCCGCGCCCGCCTCCAGGGCGACGCGGATGATCTCGTCGACGTTCAGGTACGCGCGAACAGGGTGACCGCGTTCGCCGATCTCGTAAGCTTCGTCAGCCTTGAGCCGGTGGACGGATCCGCGGTCCTCATGCGGGAAGACCGCGACGGTGCGCGCCCCCACCTCGTACGCCGCTCGGAAGGCCCGGATCGCGATCTCGCCGCGGTTGGCCACAAGGATCTTCTGGAACATGCACACCTCTGAGAGCTCGATGCACGGCGTTTTCGGCGTGCAGGGGCGGGGCTGAGTGTCCCCTCAGCCTAGGGGAAGGTAACGTGGTCTCCGTGCACGTACTCAGCGTCAGCTCTCTCAAGGGGGGCGTCGGCAAGACGACCGTGACACTCGGGCTGGCCTCAGCGGCTTTCGCACGAGGCGTCCGGACTCTCGTCGTCGACCTCGATCCGCAATCCGACGTCTCCACCGGGATGGACATCCAGGTCGCCGGGCGACTCAACATCGCCGATGTCCTGGCGAACCCGAAGGAGAAGGTCGTCCGTCAGGCGATCACCTCCAGCGGTTGGGCGAAGGTGCACCCCGGCACGATCGACGTGCTCATCGGAAGCCCTTCCGCCATCAACTTCGACGGGCCGCACCCGAGCGTCCGCGACGTCTGGAAGCTCGAAGAGGCCCTCGCCTCCGTCGAGGCGGACTACGACCTCGTGCTCATCGACTGCGCGCCGTCGCTGAACGCCCTCACGCGCACGGCGTGGGCCGCCAGCGACCGCGTCATGGTGGTCACCGAGCCCGGCCTGTTCTCGGTCGCCGCCGCAGACCGTGCCCTCCGCGCGATCGAGGAGATCCGCCGCGGCCTCTCCCCCCGGCTCCAGCCGCTCGGCATCGTCGTGAACCGTGTGCGCCCGCAGTCCATCGAGCACCAGTTCCGCATCAAGGAGCTCCGCGACATGTTCGGCCCGCTCGTGCTCGCCCCCCAGCTGCCTGAGCGCACGTCGCTGCAGCAGGCACAGGGTGCGGCGAAGCCCCTGCACATCTGGCCAGGAGACTCGGCGCAGGAGCTCGCCGCCGACTTCGATCAGCTGCTCGACCGGATCATCCGCACCGGACGCATCGCACTTCCTGAGAACGTCTGACCCTCTGCTGCCGCGTTCATCACGGCTGTGAGCGACGCGGTGAGCACCGAACGATCCTTCCCCGCGACCCATCCACTGCGCTGACCAGCGCGATACTCGATCAGCGTGATCGCCTCGCTGTCCTGCCCGACACCGGTGCTCGTCTGATGGAAGCTCAGGATGTCGAACACGAATCCGATGCGGGCGAGTGCGGCGGTGAGCGCTTCGACAGGTCCCACGCCCTCATGCCTGGTCGTGCTCTGGCCGCCGTTCGAGCGGATGGTGATCGACGTTCCCTGCGCCGTCGTGTCGTATTCGACGAGGTCGACGGCAGACGGAGCCGGTGCAGCGAGGTAGGCGGCGTGGAAGATGTCCCAGAGCTCGACGGCGGTGACCTCGCTGCCGGTCTCATCCGTGTACAGCTGGACGTGGCGGGCGAAGTCGATCTGCAGGCGTCGGGGCAGCACGATGCCGTACTCGGTCTCCAGCAGGTAGGCCATGCCGCCCTTTCCCGACTGGGAGTTGACGCGGATGACGGCGTCATAGCTGCGTCCGATGTCAGCGGGGTCGATCGGCAGATACGGCACCTTCCACTCGATCTCCTGCTCCTGCCGGTCTTCCGCAGCGGCGCGTGAGCGGTGCTCGGCGAAGCCCTTCCTGATCGCGTCCTGATGCGTGCCGGAGAAGGCCGTGTGCACGAGGTCGCCGACGTAGGGATGGCGTGGAGGGACCTCGATGCGGTTGCAGTGCTCCACGGTGCGGCGGATCTCGTCGATGTCGGAGAAGTCGATCATCGGGTCGATGCCCTGGGCGTGCACGTTCAACGCGAGGGTGGCGAGATCGACGTTTCCGGTGCGCTCCCCGTTGCCGAAGATGCAGCCCTCGACGCGCTGCGCACCGGCGAGTACGGCGAGCTCGGCGCAGGCGATGCCGGTCCCGCGGTCGTTGTGCGGGTGCACGGAGAGGATCACAGCGTCGCGGCGGGCGAGGTTCTTGTGCATGTACTCGATCTGATCGGCGTACACGTTCGGCGTGGCGATCTCGACGGTGGCCGGCAGATTGAGGATGACCGGCCGCTCCGGGGTCGCATCCCACAGCTCGGTCATGGCATCGCAGACCTCGAGGGCGAAGTCGGGCTCGGTGAGGTTGAACACCTCCGGACTGAACTCGAACCGCACATTCGGCAGGTGTCCGGCGAACTCGAGCACGTCGCGACCCCCGGCGAGGATCAGCTCCTTCAGGCCCTCTCGGTCCTGCCCGAGGACGACGTCCCGCCACATCGGCGCTGTGGCGGTGTACATGTGGATCACGACCGGGTTGCGGATACCGCGGATGGACTCCACCGTGCGCTGGATCAGGTCGCGCCGGGCCGGGGTGAAGACGACGATCGTCACATCCTGAGGCGCGATGTCCGTGTCGGCGACCAGACGGACGAAGTCGTAGTCCGTCTGCGAGGCGGACGGGTAGCCGACCTCGATCTCCTTGTAGCCCATGGCGACCATCAGCTCGAAGAAGCGCTGCTTCCGGGCCGCGTCCATCGGCTCGGCGAGGGCTTGATTCCCGTCACGCAGATCCACCGGCACCCACAGCGGCGCGTGCGTCAGCCGATTGCTCGGCCAGTCGCGGGCGGTGAGCGGGACCTCGACACGCGAGTACACATCCCGGTAGCGATGCGAGGGCATCTGCGAGTGCCGCTGCGGATTCCATGCCGGCGCATTCGCCGGGATCGGGCCGACGGGCGTGGAGAGGGTCGAGAAGCTGCTGCTGGTCATGGGGCGGTTCCTGTCCGGATCGTTCATCTTCGATCGACCGGCACGCGTATCGGCTCCACGTCGGGGAGCCGGTCTGGCTAGGCCCCGCCGTGGCGGCGAAGAAGAAGGAACCAGCAGGTGAGCATGCGTCGAACCTACCACAACTCCTCAGACAAGCAGAGCAGTCGAAGAGATGCCAGAATGACCGTATGACGACCGTGCGCCGCGAATCCCTCGCCGAGCAGGCCGCCGAGCTCCTCCTCACCCGCATCCGGGAGAGGGAATGGGAGATCGGCGGGAAGCTGCCCGGTGAGACGACGCTCGCGCCACAGCTCGGCATCGGCCGCTCCACGGCGCGGGAGGCGATCCGCATCCTCGCGGGTCGCGGCGTGCTCACCACCCGCCAAGGGGCCGGCGTCTTCGTCACCGCCACCGACGTCCCCGCGACCTGGCATGCCGTGCTTCAGCGTGCGGACATCATCGCCGTCATCGAGGCGCGGACGGCGATCGAAGTCGAAGCCGCCGCCCTCGCCGCCGGACGCCGCACCTCAGCCGAGCTCCAAGCCCTCCGCAGAGCGCTGGGCGAACGAGAGCGACACCGCGCGGACATCGACGAGCACGTCGAGAGCGACATCGCCTTTCACCGTGGCATCATCCTCGCCGCGCAGAGTCCGGTGCTGCTCGAGCTGTTCGACGGCTTCGCGCCGCGCAGCCGGCAGGCGATGACCGACATGCTGCGGCTCCGCCGCCACCACGGCGACGAAGCCGACCACGACACCCACGAGCGCATCTACGAGGCGATCGCCTCGCGCGATGCCGAAGCGGCGGCCGCTCTCACTCGAGCGCACCTGGACGTGCTCAAGGGAAAGCTCAGCTGAAGCCGGCGCGAGTCCGGGGAGGGCGAACGGGTCGCGGGGCCCGGGCCTGTCGAAAGATCAGGCGGAGCGCTTCGAGCGACGTGCCGAGAGCTCGTCGACGGGATCCGGTGCCGTCGGGTCGAATGCGACGAGCGTCGACTCCACCTCGCGGAGCACCTTCCCGACGGCGATGCCGAACACGCCCTGGCCGCGGCTGACGAGGTCGATGACCTCGTCGTTCGACGTGCACAGGTAGACGGAGGCGCCGTCGCTCATGAGCGTGGTGCCGGCGAGATCGCGGATGCCGGCGCGGCGCAGCTCTTCGACCGCGGTGCGGATCTGCTGCAGCGAGATGCCGGTGTCGAGCAGGCTCTTGACGAGCTTCAGCACGAGGATGTCGCGGAACCCGTAGAGGCGCTGCGAACCCGAGCCGCTCGCGCCGCGGACGGTGGGCTCGACCAGCTCGGTGCGTGCCCAGTAGTCCAGCTGACGGTAGGTGATGCCGGCGGCACGAGCGGCGACGGCACCGCGGTAGCCGACCTCATCGTCCATGGCCGGGAGACCGTCCGTGAAGAGGAGTTCGGGTACGAACCGCGGGTCGCCTGTGAGCTCATCCGCATTCATCTGAAATCCTCCCTGGAACGGTTATCTCCACGGTAGAGCAGTGCTCGGGCACCGGCAATGACATCCGTGGGACGTCGAAGGTGTGTCGCAATCAGTTCGTTACGAAAGCACACGCGACAGGGCGTCCTTGACGAAGAGCGAGCGCACTTCGTCGATCTTGGCCGCCAGCTCGGGAGCGAGTTCGCTGGCCTTCGCGCGCGACGCGGCATCCGGCCGTCGCAGCAGCGACGACATCGCCGATTCGATGAGAGCGACCTCGCGCTCCGCCCCCTGGCGGAGGGAGCGCAGATGCCGGGGCTCGATGCCGTGGCGATCGAGCGCGACGAGTCCGCGCAGAAGCGTCACCGTCGCCTCGGGGTAGTTCTCCTGCGCGGTGATGACGCCGGTGCTGATCGCGTCGTTCAGCAGCTGGGGTCCTGCCCCTGCTGCCGCGAGGAGCTCGGCCCGACGGTAACGACGGGGCGTCGGCGTGATCGAGGGAGGCGGCGCGAGCGAGGTCTCCCCCGCGCTGCTGTCCAGCTGCTCCCGGATCACGCTCAGCGGCAGGTAGTGATCCCGCTGCAGGGTGAGTCCTAGACGGAGCCGCTCGATGTCCGCTGTCGAGAACTTGCGATACCCGGACTCGGTGCGCGAGGGGCTGACGATGCCCTGCACCTCGAGGAACCGCAGCTTGCTGGAGGTCAGATCGGGGAACTCCGGAGTGAGACGCGCGAGCACCTGACCGATACTCAGCAGGCCCGCGGACGCAGAGCGTTCGCGGGCGGGAGTCGCCGCCATCAGGCGTTCGCCGCCTGGCGGTCGTGGGGTGAGGCGAAGAAGTTCAGTCGGAACTTGCCGACACGCAGCTCCGAACCGTCGACCAGCGCGCTGCGGTCGACGCGCTCGCCGTTCACGTAGGTTCCGTTGAGGGAGCGCTGGTCGATGATCTCGAACGTCGTGCCGGTTCGGGTGATCTCCGCATGACGGCGGGAGACGGTCACGTCGTCGAAGAAGATGTCCGCCTCGGGGTGGCGTCCGACCGTGGTCACGTCGGTGTCGAGGAGGTATCGGGCACCGGCGAGGGCGCCCGAGCGGACCAGCAGAATGGCCGATCCCGACGGCAGCGCCGCGATCGCGGTCTGCTCGACGTCGGTGAGCTCCACGCCGAACGGCACGAACGACAGGTCCGAATCGTGTCCGAACGTCTGCGTCACGTCGTGTTTCTGCTCACCAGAGCGGTGGATCGCGGCTTCTCCGGCCGGTCGGCTGTCGCTGTCAGTCACTGTGCCCTCCTAGGCTGTCCAGACTAACGGATGCCGAGGGGCTCGCGGGAGGGCGCGTGCATACTCAGCCGTCACATACCGGGTCTCCATAGGGTGGACCTGTGAAGACCCACGCCCTGCGCCTCTCCGTCGTCCCCGTCGCCCTGGCCGCGACGCTTCTCGCCGCGTTCCTCGTGCTCGCCTCCCCGCTCTCGGCATCCGCGCACGACGCGCTCGTGTCGTCGGACCCGGCAGCCGACAGCCGGATCGAGACGCTCCCCGCCGAGCTGACGCTCACCTTCAGCGCCAAGCTGATCGACGGCGAGGGCGCCACCGAGGTCGTCGTCACGGACTCCGCAGGCAACGCGGTCACGGACGGGCCCGCGACCGTCGATGGCGCCGTCGTCACGCAGCCGCTCGTGTCGGCCGCCCCCGCCGGCGAGTACCACGTGATCTGGAAGGTCGTCTCGAGCGACGGGCATCCGACCTCCGACGAGTACTATTTCACCGTGACGACCGGCTCCGAGGTCACCCCCTCCGAGCAGCCCAGCGCCGCGCCGACCAGCGCAGCACCCAGCGACGAGGCGTCCGCGAAGCCGGAGGCGACGGCCACCCAGAGCCCCGATGCGGACGGCGGATCCGGCGCCACCGCGTGGATCTTCGCCCTGTCGATCGGCGGCATCCTGCTGATCGTGGCACTGATGGTCTGGTACTGGCTTCGCAGCCGCCGCGGCGGTGCCGAGCCGGGCGCCGAGCCCGGTTCCGGGCCCTCGTCGGAGCGATAGGCTTAACGCATGCCCCATTACGATGTCGTCATCCTCGGTGCCGGTCCTGGTGGATACGTCGCCGCTGTCCGCAGTGCACAGGTCGGCCTCTCCACGGCCATCATCGAAGAGAAGTACTGGGGCGGTGTCTGCCTCAACGTGGGCTGCATCCCCTCCAAGGCGCTTCTCAAGAACGCGGAGCTCGCGCACACGCTGAACCACAAGGCCGACTTCTTCGGCATCTCGGGTGAGTTCACGATCGACTACGGCAAGGCGTTCGACCGCAGCCGCGTCGTCGCCGACGGCCGCGTCAAGGGCATCCACTTCCTGATGAAGAAGAACAAGGTGACCGAGTACGACGGCCGCGGCACCTTCACGGGTCCGAAGGCGATCTCGGTCGCCAAGGCCGACGGCTCCACCGAAGAGGTCACCTTCGACAACGCCATCATCGCCACCGGCTCGCGCGTCCGGCTGCTCCCGGGCGTCGAGCTCAGCGACAACGTCGTGACATACGAAGAGCAGATCATGAGCCGTGAGCTGCCGAAGTCGATCGTCATCGTGGGCGCCGGCGCCATCGGCATGGAATTCGCCTACGTCATGACGAATTACGGCGTGAAGGTCACCATCATCGAGTTCCTCGACCGTGCCCTCCCCAACGAGGACGCCGACGTGTCGAAGGAGATCACGAAGCAGTACAAGAACTACGGCGTCGACATCCTCACCTCGACCAAGGTCGAGACGGTCGTCGACAACGGCTCCTCCGTCACCGTGACCTACACGGCCAAGGACGGCCAGCAGTCGTCGATCGAGGCCGACAAGGTGCTCATGTCGGTCGGCTTCGCCCCGAACACCGAGGGCTTCGGCCTCGACGCGACCGGCGTGAAGCTCACCGAGCGCGGCGCGATCGACATCGACGACCACATGCGCACGAACGTCGAGGGCATCTACGCGATCGGCGACGTGACCGCCAAGCTGCAGCTCGCCCACGTGGCGGAGGCGCAGGGCGTCGTCGCGGCCGAGACCATCGGCAAGGCCGAGACCATGACGCTCGGCGACTACCGCATGATGCCGCGCGCGACGTTCTGCTCCCCCCAGGTCGCCTCGTTCGGCCTCACCGAGCAGCAGGCGAAGGACGAGGGGCGCGACATCAAGGTCGTCAGCTTCCCGTTCATGGCCAACGGCAAGGCGCACGGCCTCGGCGAGCCGGTCGGCTTCGTCAAGCTCATCGCCGACGCCGAGCACCTCGAGCTCATCGGCGCGCACATGATCGGCCCGGACGTCGCCGAACTTCTGCCCGAGCTGACCCTCGCGCAGAAGTGGGACCTCACCGCGCTCGAGCTGGCCCGCAACGTGCACACCCACCCGACGCTGTCGGAGGCGCTGCAGGAGGGCTTCCACGGCCTCGCAGGGCACATGATCAACTTCTGACGCGACGCACGAAGGCCCCGGTCCCTCTCGAGGGCGCCGGGGCCTTCGTGCGTCAGAGGTCGTGCGTCAGAGACCCCGCATCGTGATGAGCCCGGCGGACCACCGGCGCAGCGGCCGTGTCCCCATCGTCCTGATGACGAGATCCCGCGGAACCGCGACGCCGATCGGCGCCGGAGCTCCCATCGACATGTAGAAGGCGGACCGGCGCTGGACGATGCGCGTCGCTCGATGCAGGTCGCGGTCGTAGCCCGTGAGGTCCGGCATCCGCCCGGGCAGCGATCGCGCGAGCTCCCGCGCCAACCGCACGGCATCCGTCCAGCCCAGATTCATGCCCTGACCGCCGATGGGGCTGATCTCGTGCGCCGCGTCGCCGAGGAGGACCACGCGTCCCTGCGAGGTGCGCCGAGCGACATGCTGCGCGGCTTCGAAGACGGTCGGCCGCGCGTCATCCGCGAGATCCAAGCGGATGCCGGTGCGCGACTCGACCGCGCCCCGGAAGGCGTCCGGGGCACCGAGCTGCTGCCCTGCGCCCTGGCGCGCCACCCACCGCCGCCGCCCTCCCGGCAATGGGAACGACTCCACCAGGCCGGACGGCTCGCAGTGCAGCACGGCGCGGGCATCCGTCTCCGCATCGGCGACGTCGACCATCGCGTAGGTCGCGCGCGCCCTCCGGCGGCTCCACCCGAGTCCGAGATCCTCGCGCAGACGACTCCGAACCCCGTCGGCCACCACGACGCAGCGGGCGGTCAGCTCGCGGGGCCCGTCCGGGGCATCGACCGCGACGCGCAGGACCTCGCCCGCCGGATCGACCGCGCGTACGGCCCATCCGGAGCGCAGCGCATCCGGCGCGAGCGCCCGCAGTCGTGCTCTCAGCAGCGCGTCGGTGCGCGGCTGCGGGAGGATCAGGACGGGCCGCTCGGGTGGGAAGGCGAGCGACGCCAGGGTCCGCCGACGGCTGCGCACCTCTCCCCCGTCGAGGCGCAGGGCCTCGGTCCGGACCTCGGCGCCGAGACCGGCAGCTTCCAGCGCGTCGAGCCCCGGACGGTGGATGCCGATCGCACGGGTGCGCGTGTCGGCATCCGCGCGACGCTCGCAGACGACCACCCGCAGTCCGTCCTGCGTCAGCAGACACGCCAGCAGCAGACCCACCGGGCCCGCGCCGACGATGAGCACGTCATGGTCGGGCACGGTCGTCCTCCCACCGCACCTCCAGTCGGGACGGCACACCCCCGCGGACCCGCCAGCCCCGCGGGACGATCGCCCGGAGCTCCGCGACCGTATGGGACCGACGGATGCTGAGGAGTCCGTCCACGCGGATGAAGGAGTCGGCCAGGAGGTTCCGGGAGAGCGGCCAGGTGGCCGCCGCGAAGAGCGCATAGGCGGTGCGGCCGCGGGCGATGTCGTGATGCGCGGCCAGCCCACCGGGGGCGAGAAGCCGCCGGGAGTCCTCGAGCACGGTCTGCAGCTCCGCATCGTCGAGATGGTGCAGTACATGGTTGGAGAGCACGACGTCGAACGTCTCCCCCTGGTCGACGAGCTCGGTCGACAGCGCGCGGCGGTAGCGCACCCCCGCACCGCGATCGTGCGCGGAAGCCCACCGGATGGCCCGCTCGTCGGTGTCGAGAGCCGTGATCTCCGCCTCGAGCCCGTCGCGGCGCAGCCGTCCGGCGAGGAACCGGCAAAGGTCGCCGCCGCCGGCGCCGATGTCGAGGATCCGCAACGGCGCGCCGACGGCTCTCGGACGGATGTCACGGCGATAGAGCAGACCGGGGCGGGAGACCATGGCGTTCACGAAGCCGAATCGCCCGTAGGTGCGCGCCAGCATCCGCTCGTCCGCCCGCGGATCGTCCATCAGCTCCCGGATGCCGACGTCTCGAGCCGAGAGTCCCGAACTCATGAGTCCGCGGAGGCCGTGACGGTCATCAGCGCGCTCTCGGCCGTCAGCCCCGGCCCGAACGCCATCGCCGAGACGCGATCGCCGGCCTGGGCGCCCTCCTCGTCGAGGATGCGCTTGAGCACGAACAGCACCGTCGCACTGGACATGTTGCCGTTCTCCCGCAGAACCTCCCTGGCGGGGTGCAGCTGCGCGTCGCTGAGGTGCAGCTTCTCCTGGACGCGATCCAGGATGCTGCGCCCGCCCGGATGGATCGCCCAGTGCTCGACCTCCCGGCCCACCGCATCGTCGTCGAATGCGGCGACCAGGTCATCCTCCGGCGCGTACAGCGGACGCAGCGCGCCGATGATCGTCTCTCCGATGATCTGCGGCACGGTCGTGGCCAGGATCATCTCGAACCCGGTGTCCCCGATCGTCCAGGCCATCGCCTTCTCGCCCTCCGGCGCGATCGCGGTGTGGAAGCGGTCCAGGCGCAGGCCGGTGACCGCCGACGGGAGATCCCGCGCCGTCACGATCCCTGCCGCCGCGCCGTCCGCGAACAACGAGGACGCGACGATCGTGTCAGGGTCCTCGGAGGACCGCAGATGCAGGGTGCACAGCTCGACGCTGACCACCAGGACGACGGCGTTCTCGTCGGCGAGGCAGAACTGACTCGCGGCGCGGAGCGCCGGCATCGACGCGTAGCAGCCCATGAAGCCGAGGTGGTAGCGCTGCACGCTGTCGGACAGACCGAGCGCCCGCACGATCTCGTACTCCGGGCCGGGGGCGTGGAACCCGGTGCACGAGACGGTGATGACATGCGTCACATCGGCGGCCTCGAGGTCGGGGTCGGCGTCGAGCGCATGGCGGGCGACGTCGACGAAGAGCCGTGCCGCCTCGCGCGTGTAGACCTCGTTGCGCGCCTTCGTCCCCGGCGCGAGGAGCGCTCCCGACCGGCGGTCGAAGAAGACCGGATCCGCCACGTCGGAGTCGAGCGACAGCTCGTCGATCACGGTGTGGCGGGTGTCGATGCCCGACACGTTGAACGAGGTCGACACGATCCGCTGCGCCAGTCGCCCGAGATCGGGCTGCGCGGCGAAGACGTCGCGCACCTCGTCCTGGTGGAGGACGGTGTCGGGGACGATCGTCTGCAGCGATCGAAGCACAGGCGGTCGGCTCATGTTGTCACTCAAGCACGCGCCGAGCTCGCCCGGGAAGGGGTTGCGTATGGCGACGGCATCGGGCTAGAACCCCAGCGCGCGGGCGAGCTTGGATCCGGATGCGGAATGACGGCCTCCGGCGGCGCGGACCGCCCGTTCGACGGCGGCGAAGAACGCCTCTCGTCCGGCCACGTCGGTCGGGGCTGCGGGTCCGAGCTCCATCTCCCACTCCCGCCATTCGCGCTGCACGCCTCCGCGGAGGTCGGTGGCGCGGACCCGATCGTCGACGAACTCCGCCACGACCCCATCGGGGCCGGTGAGCAGATACGCGGTGCGGTCGTTCTCGATCCGGGCGAGCGGTGCGAGGGGCTCGGTGGTCCAGGTCGAGACGGTCGCGGCGACGGCGTCGGGAAGCCCGTCGCCCTCTCCGAGCGGCCAGCCGAGCTCGAGTCGTCCGTCGCCCTGCCTCGGCCCCTTCACGTGCCAGCCCTCGTCCGGGCCGCCGGTACGGCGGCGGAGCGCGACTCCGGAGCGCGCGAGGACGCCGTCTGCGGTGTCGAAGTACCGGGCGTCCAGCGCCCGCTCCTCCCCCGCCGTGACGGCGTCGACGCCGGGGATGTCCTCCCAGCCGGGCAGCGGCGTGTCGATGTCGACGTCGTACTTGCGCTCGACCTCCACCGTGCGGGACGGCTCAGTCGTCATCGTTGAGGGTGAGATCCTCGAGGGCTTCGTCGAACCAGTAGTCGATCTCGGTGGGACCGTCTTCGGGTCCGGTGTTCTGCGGCTCGCCGCGGCGGTTGTACACCACCTGCGTCTCACTGTAGGGGACGATCAGCTTGTCGTCCGCGTCGCCGAGGGGGATGATCTGCCCGTCGAGCGGGCCGCCGTGAAGTCGTGCGAGTGCCATGACCTCAGAGTAGACCCTTCATCCGACGAGGATGCCGAGGAGCGCGCCCGCGATCATCCACGGTCCGAACGCGATGCGGGTGGCGCCGTCCGCCCGGCGCAGGAGCATCAGGGCGAGGGCGAAGAGGGAGCCCAGCACGAAGGCGGAGGCCGCGCCGATCGCGAGCTGCTGCCAGCCGTGCCATCCCAGGACGAGTCCGATGACCGCGGCGAGCTTGACATCGCCTCCGCCCATCCCCGAGCGGCTGATCAGCCGCAGCAGGGCGTAGAACCCGGCGAGGACGAGCAGACCGAGGAGAGCGCGGATCATCGGAGCGCTCTGCGCCGAGACCACGGCGTCGATCACGACGAGGAGGATCAGCGACGCGAGGGTCGGCAGCACGATCCGATTCGGCAGCCGATGCGTGCGGATGTCGATCACGGTCAGCCATCCGCCGATGCCCAGCAGCGCGCCGTGCACGAGGGCGACGAGCGCGAGCCGAGGGTCCATCCCGGCAGGGTAGGAGATCGGCGGATGCCGTGCCGGCGGGGTGTGGATAACCGTCGCACCGCGATCGATTCCGGATGTCCGATGTACGAACTAGCGTCATCAGTACCACTTGCTTTATTCGTACATATCTTCGAGGATGGATGCATGGGAATCGGGCTCGATGCGGTGACCGCGCTCTCTCCGACCAGCGATTCTCGCGCCGGAGAGGTGCTGCGTCTGCGCCGCGAGATCAGCAGGATGCAGCGGCGGCGCAGCGAGCACGCACTGCTCCCGCTCGACCCCTCGCTCGCCGCCCTGCTGCCGGAAGAGGGGCTGCAGACCGGCACCGCCTACAGCGTCTCCCCTTCGCCGAGCCTCGTGCTCGCCCTGCTCAGTGCAGCCTCCAGGAAGGGGCACTGGTGCGCGGTGGTCGGCATGCCGACACTCGGCGTCGAGGCCGCCGCCGCCTTCGGCATCGACCTGACCCGGTTGATCCTGGTCCCCGAACCCGGCGAGCGCTGGCTCGCGGCGACCTCCGCATTGGCCGAGGTCGTCCCCCTGATCGTGGTGAACCCGCAGTCGCGGGCACGAGACGCCGACGTCTCGCGCCTCAGCGCACGGCTCCGTGATCGCGGATGCACGCTCCTGGTCACGGAATCCCCCGCCGTGGAGAGATGGCCGCAGAGCGAGGGGTCGATCCGCCTCCACGACCCGCACTGGCACGGTCTCGGTGCGGGTTGGGGGCTGCTCTCCGACTGCACGGTGACGGTGACGGCCACGACCCGCCACAGCCCCCGACCCTCGAGCGTGCGCGTGCAGCTGCCCGGCGGGCACGGTGCCGTCGAGGCCGCCGCGGCAGAGCTCACCGCGCTGCCGTCGCTCACCGCCGAGGCGGCCTCCCCCAGATCCGCGGTCGACGACACGGCTCCGACCGAGCTCCTGCACTGGGCGGAGGCCGGATGAACACCCCGCTCCGCGTCCTCGTGCTGTGGTTCCCGGACTGGCCGCTGCGCGCCGCTCTGGGCGGTCCGCCTCCCCATCCGCCCACCGCGCTGGTGCAGGCGAACACGATCGTCGCCTGCACGGCCTCGGCCAGGGAGCACGGCGTGCGCACCGGTCAGCGCCGCCGCGTCGCGCAGGGGTATCTCTCCTCACTGCGGGTGCTTCCGCACGACCCGGCACGGGACGAGCGCGCCTTCCTCCCGGTGCTGCAGCTCATCGAGAAGCACGCACCCGGCGTCGCCCTGCTGCGTCCTGGCCTCGCGATCCTCCGCGCCAGGGGCATCTCCCGCTATCACGGCGGAGAGGCCGAAGCGGCCGGAGCCCTCGCCGCCGTGCTCGCGGAAGCGGGCCTGCCGGAGGTGCGCGTCGGCGTCGCCGACGGGCCCTTCACCGCCGAGATCGCCGCGCGGGGCCGCGACGCCTGCACCGTCGTCCCGCCGGGGCGGTCGCAGGAGTTCCTCGCGCCCTACCCCGTGCAGGTGCTGCGGGACGAGCAGATCGCCGGCCTCCTCGTCCGCCTCGGCGTGCGCACTCTCGGCGAGTTCACCGCGCTCGCCCCGCTCGACGTGCGCGACCGCTTCGGCGAGCACGGCGCGCGCCTGCATGCGCTCGCCGCCGGCGCCGATTCCCGACCGCTGACGCCTCGCCCTCCCGACCCCGAGCTGGTGCGGAGCATCGAGTTCGAGTCCCCGCTGGGCGGAACGGATCAGGTGGCCTTCGCCGTGCGGCAGACAGCGGATGCCGTGCTCCTCGCCCTCGGAGACGCCTCGGTCGTCTGCACCGAGGTGCGGATCGACATGACGGACGACAACGGGACGGTCTTCTCCCGCACGTGGCTGCATCCGACATGCTTCGACGCCTCCGATCTGGTCGATCGCGTGCGCTGGCAGCTGGAGGCGCTGGCCGCGCAGTCGGCGAAGGAGCTCGTCGACGAGGCACGGGCGTTCGGCGGCATCCTGGCGGTGCGCATCGTCCCGGTCGCCGTCGATGACGCCGCCCACCATCAGCCCGGACTCTTCGGCTCCGGCACCGATGAGCGGCTGCATCACGCGGTCTCCCGCGTGCAGACCATGCTGGGGCATCAGGGCGTGGTCACCGCCGCGCTCGCCGGAGGCCGCTGGCTCGCCGAT
>Ga0307406_10000396_pt1 | contig 25166 bp, 30 predicted proteins | sample 322Cmetagenome_3_FD_203706 | JGI IMG/M metagenome (GOLD analysis project Ga0307406, IMG submission 203706) | Maize rhizosphere microbial communities from greenhouse at UC Davis, California, United States - 322HYB-C-2 | ecosystem: Host-associated > Plants > Roots > Rhizosphere > Soil | place...
CGGTATTTGCTGGAAGCGACGCGACTGGTTCCGTATTCGACGGCGCAAACTTAACGAACACTTCATTTAAGGCAACGTCCCTTAAAGACGCAAATTTTAAAGATGCAGTACTTGAGGGTACTAGCTTTAAACACTCTGATGTTCGCGGTGTTTCATTCGAAGGCTACACACTTGTTGGTATAGATTTTGGTGGAGCAAGCCTTAAGAACACATCGTTCAAAGACGCTGTTCTTATTGATGTTTCGTTCCGTCATGCTGATATGAAGCACGCGATTTTTGACGGTACTACTATGGACAAAATTACCTACGCATTCTTGAAGGGCGCAAAAGCCAAACTTGATACTGTAATCATTAAGTAAAGGAGAAACACTATGCAAAAGCCAGCGGCAGCAATTACTGTCGATACTCTTCACAAGTCCTTCAAAAAGGTCGATGTGCTAAAAGGTGTATCGTTCAGCGTCGAAAAAGGGTCGATCTTTGCACTGCTTGGTGCGAACGGTGCAGGGAAGACGACGACGATTAATATTCTGACAACATTACTGACGGCCGATAGCGGTGCGGCGATTGTTGAAGGAACCGATGTTGCGAAGCACCCAGAAAGTGTGCGAGGGCGGATTAGTTTAACTGGGCAGTTCGCGGCAGTTGATGATATTTTAACGGGACGTGAAAACCTAGAACTTATTGGCGACCTTCGCCACGTACCAGATTCTAAAGCGACGGCAGAAAAGTTATTGAAGCAGTTCGAACTTGAAGACGCCGCAGACCGACGTGTACTCACCTATTCAGGCGGTATGCGCCGCCGGCTTGATATTGCCATGAGCCTTATTGGCGACCCGGCGATTATTTTCTTCGATGAGCCAACAACTGGCCTCGACCCGCAGAGCCGTAATGGTATGTGGGAAACAATTAAGTCACTAGCAGCAGGCGGCACGACCATTTTTCTTACAACGCAGTACCTGGAAGAGGCCGACCTACTGGCTGATAAAATTTGTATTTTGAACGCTGGAGAGATTGTTGCTGAGGGTACTCCGGCGCAGCTAAAGAAATTGTTACCAAGTGGGCGAGTGGAGCTAAAGTTCCAGCACCAAGACGAATTAGATGCAGCCAGTAAGCTACTGGTGGCTTACGAAATGGCCAAAGACGACGAAGCGGTTTCGCTCACCGTCACAACCGACGGCACAGTAGCGGGTCTTACGAAACTGCTAGCGAAACTTGAAATCGCAGGTGTCGAAGTAGCCGAGTTTGCACAAAAAGCACCAACGCTCGACGACGTGTTCCTGAAGGTAATTAATGGAGACAAGGAGAAGAAGTCATGAATATGATTCGCGATACCTGGACGATGGCGAAGCGGAGTTTGCGCCATACAACTCGCAGCTTAGATACGATTATTACCGTTGTCATTACGCCAATTGCGATGATGCTGCTATTCGTATTCGTATTCGGTGGTTCATTCCAGCAAACACTTGGTGACGTGAACTATGTGGATTTCATTACGCCGGCGATTATCATCATGACCGTTGTAAGTGGCATTGCCTATGCGGCAGTTCGCCTAAGTATGGATTTACAAAAGGGGATTATTAACCGTTTTAAAACAATGCCAGTGGCGCCATCTTCAATCTTAGGCGGGCACGCTGCATCATCAACTTTGTCGAATTTGTTTTCTTCAGTATTAGTACTAGCAGTGGCGTTCCTGATTGGCTTCCGTAGTGAAGCGGGCGTAAGCGAATGGTTGTTATTCTCAGGACTCCTTATACTATTTACCCTTGCAACAACCTGGCTTGCAATTCTGTTTGGCCTGTTTGCAAAAACAGTCGAAGGTGCTGGAGCGTTTAGCTACATTCTGATCTTCCTGATTTTCATTAGCGCTGGTTTCACAACCGTCGATACGATGCACCCAGCACTGCGTTGGTTTGCAGAAAACCAACCAATGACCCCAATTATTGAAACGATGCGTTCGCTTCTTATGACCGGGACGGCGGGTGATAGCGCGGTGCTTGCGATTGGTTGGTGTGTTGGACTACTGGTGGTGTCGTATGTTTTGGCGCTGCGAGTTTATAAGACGAAGACAATTTAGTTCCTGGAAGACCAGACTTCGATAAAATGGAATTACATTAAGCGGCATTATTGATCGCCAATCAACATACCGATCATATCTTTGCGCAAGCTGTTTAGAGCGTATTGAGCCTTTTTGCTACAGGTTCTAATTTTATGCTTTCCGCCACATAAACAAGGCATATGACCTTTATAAGTACCTGTCCTGAGTCTCTTGAGTAAAGCGTGCATCTCCGGGTCGTATCTGTATCGTTTTGCGTTTTCAAGTGTTAAGCGTTTTGCAGTAGCTGGATCGATCTGTGAGCCTTGTGCTTGGTACCACTCCAGTATACCTGCCAGCCCATGTCCTGACGTAGGCCAAGCCCACTTACCGGTCTTGCGATAATGAGTTTGTAAAAAAAGGAACGGTATTAAGTACTCTTCGACGTATATTTTCAGAGAGAAGCTTGAGCTGAACGTGAGGCTTATCTGTTGAGGAGGGGCTAGGCAAAAATCACCTCCTGTATTGACGTGCATATCTGCCATGTTTGTGACTAGATGATCGTGTGCTGCCGCGGCAATCTTACCGCTTAAATCGTAGCTCAAGGGGATTAAGCCCCCCCGAGCTTTTTTGATGACAACTTCGTAACTGTCTGTTTCATACACCATGTTCTCATCCAATGCGTGGCTGGATGGTGGGAAAATAGTGTATTCCCCACTTGTCTTGTTGAAAGACATTCTAAAAGGCAGCTCACCCTTAACTTCGATACCATTGTATCGAAGAGAGGGATAATTAACCCTTAGCCAAGAGATATCGCTTGAACTCAACATTTTCTATTCGTGCCAAGGGGCCGGAGCGGCTACGTAGGTTGTAGGTGGGGTTCGAGATGTGTCTGTGGGCGCAATACCTAAAAGTTCATCGATAACTTCATCTGTATCTTCACTCCACGTGAATTTGGGCATCTTTTCGTTAGCGAGGGCGATTTCTGAAACAATTAACTCTTTTTGTGCTTGGGTAACTTTGCCATTGCCTAGGTCAAGGTAGTTATCAATGTGCTTATTATCACCCATTGCAGCGTACGCTCGATCTTCGATATACGGCGCACTTCGGATGTAATCAGGTAAAAGTAGTAAACAGTGTCGCACCGCCTCGTAAACTGTCATTTTTGGATTCTTTTTGAATTCCTCAGCACAGACCTGCTCAAGGTGGAATGCTTTTAATTTCATTTCATCGCCGTGTTTTGCTTTAAGTCCGTTGCGCCACGCTTTGAGAAATTTAGCCGTTTTACGATGGTTCCCATCGCTAGCATTATCAAGACTAATGGCCTGTGCGATGTAGCCCTTAGGGTCTGTATATGTCCACCCCACTTCTGAAGGATCGGTGTGGGTGTCGTAGAACTTCTGGCGCTTCGAATGACTACGCTTAATTACCTCAGGCACCTTGTAAATTGGGTCGTCAATCTCGTTACGGAATTTTGTTGGTGTTGCCGGTACGACGTCGATTGAGAATTCCTGATTCTTGAGATCATCGAAAAGTAAGGTAATAGAGTGGGTCTGTACATTGACCTTGGGTTGAGAATCGGAAAACTCTTTGTACTGTTCTTCAACGTCTGCAGCGAGCTGCTGCATAAATGATTCGGTGTCGTTCCAAATTTCCTCGTCACCAGTAACCCATATCACGTCTAGATCATGAATTGGACGAACCGCTGTTTCGCGAGCAAATGAGCCCGTCTGAAAACACTCGCCGGCGAGGAAGTTGTCAATCTCATTGAACTTTTCTCTTACATAATCCTGCTCGTCATCTGTTGGTGAAAGATTAGCGCGCACGTAACGCTTAATGTTCTCGTCAATATCACTTGTAGTCATCTTACTTGCCCTCCGGGTATGTGGTCATGATTGATGTAACGTCTGACAGTAGACGCAAAGGAGTGTTGCAGAGCGTATGAAGTGAGTAGCTTTGAATGCGATCCATGTGGTCGGTTTTAAATGAAATTTCACCAGGCTTTACGTAGACGATTACCGGTACTTGACGCGACTGTAATGCCTCGTATGTTTTCCAGAAATGACTTTTATCATCTGCATTGTACTGTAGCACCACAAGGCGGTGTTTGGTGATGAGATCGATACTTCGTTTGTCTGAAGCTAAGCTGTCGATACTAAAAAACTCGACGTCTTTTAAGAGTCGAGCCTCGAGTTCCATCGAACCTTGACGCGCTGGAATAACCGCGATAGGTCGTTTCAAATTTGTCAGTAGTCGGCGTTCTTTGCGCACGATAACTTTTGCTGCAGCAATTCCGCCGCCAATGCCCAAGATGCCGCTACCGACAACTGTTGCTGTTAAAATTGGCCATGCTGCTACAATGATTGTTGCAACGTCTGCTGTTTGTGATAATGTATCACTCATTGGTTAGTTCCTCCTGTCAGAACTTAATTTAAAAATAGTGTTCATAGGGGAACCGGTTGCAACGTTGCTTGCGATGACGTACTATTAACAAGTACGCTTATGCTATAAGCATAAGCAAATCGAATTTCTAGCAGAAAAGAGCGCGTATGCTCTTTTTTGTTTGGCCTGATTATCCCTATTTCTTTTATGTTAGGATTTTGTGTGTTGAGAGGTTGTGCGCTTGATCTCGAATTTCTATGTTGAGATGTGGTTTGCCAGGTCTCCTGTCCTGAACCCGTTGGTTGATATTCTGAAGAGAATTTACCTATTGGATGGGGCTATTATACATGATGCTTATGTAAAAGTCAAGTATATTATAGGGGTCAACAATCGAAATAAGCCTGAACTCAGGTATATTACAGATTGGTTAGCGTAGAATGCTTAATTGTTATTTGAACAACAGTATAGAGCACCTGCTATTGTGACGGGCAACGATAACTTTGTACGCGCAAGTGGTGGATACGCGTAGGTAATAAAATATCGCCCAATTGGGCGATAAAGACGAAAAAATTTGGTAGCAGCGACAGGGATTGAACCTGTGACCTCGAGCTTATGAGTCTCGCGCTCTAACCAACTGAGCTACGCTGCCATTAAGTACAAGGTTGATTCTACCAAATATTACCAATTATTTCTAGAGGTCTAGAGGTGATACCTTGAAAAAAGCCCTAACAGTGGTACTGTATATAATACGTGAACTATATTGAGCAGGTGAACCATGGGCGTGGGAACGTGAATGCTGACGTCGTTATCCCGCCGTCGGTGTTTGCCTACGCTCTTTCTTTGAAGCAACCCGAAGCGCTCGCTCGGCGCGAAACACCGGAATCTCTTCTCGATCTTCCTGATACTACCCAGCAAATCTTTAAAGCTCGAAAAGTAGGGAATAAATCGGTGCAACTCGCGCTGGCTTCGTACCTTGCGTCGGTGCACGATTCATCTATTGAATACATGGGAGCAATACGGCCTGAATACCAAGAAGAAATTCTTGAGCAAGCAACGACGCCGAACAAATACGGCCATGCTATATCAATATGCTTTTCTGATGAAGAAGTGCGTCGGCGTCTTGCGGTGACGAAACGTAGTATGATAACAGCGCCAGTGAAGCAATGGGCCTCTTATGCAAACTTTCTTCCGGGGTATGCTCGGCGCGCACCATCGTACCCACTGCTCGGGGGCAATGACGTCACCTTAACGCAGGCTTTTGGTCGGAATACTTTGTTTGACGCAGATCTCAAACACGTTGGGTATGCGCGAAGGGCACTCGGTACAAATGCAGATATGTTTGGTGATTATCTAAACGGTATGCAATTTGATGCAGGGGATTCAAACCGGGCGCTGGCTGATGTCCTTGCTGAGCAAATCCTCGACCCAACCGTAAATATTGAGCAGGTGGTGCAGTGGGAAGTTGCCTATGCACTCTGGGCGTCACATCCTGCGCTCTATATGGAGCATGAAGAGGCGATTCATGTGCTCTGGCCACAGAAGAATTTCTACCCAACGTATGACGTCAAGCAAGATTCGTTAGATATGATGCGCCAAAACGGGCTTTATAACGCATTTGAGTTAGCGCACCCCGATATGATCGTTCGCTCGCAGGGCATTCTTGGAAAAATAGGCATTCAAGCCGATGCATTAATTCGAGACATTCCTTTTGATTCTCAGTCTTTGCAGTCTCAGGCCAAGGGTCCAGTACGATGGGTGGTGCGTGAATTTCCAACCCGTGTGCACCACGTGCTGACAAATAAAATTCAATTCTAGTTAGAGCATGCCAGATGTGCCGCGCAGGCGTGTGAGCTCTTGGTCAATGGCGGTAAGGCGAGCGGCGTTGTCGGTATTTATTTGATTGCGCTCTGCTTCAAGTTCGGTAATGTGTGCCTGAGTGCTTTGTCTCGATGCCTGGAGATCGTTGTTCTCGTTTTCAAACGCGAGTGCTTTTTGGTCAAAGCGAACCGCTTCTTGTTCATAATATCCGGCGTTGGTCACATCGCCCGCCCGGCGCTTTTGGTCGGCAACGACACGTTGGTTGTTTGCCTGTTTGCGCGCCTCGGCTGCGTTCGCCTGATTGTCTTGGATTTGTTTGTCTATGTGTGAAAGATCAATATCATTTACCATATACACCTCCTTATCTATTATAATAGAAATAGCCACGCAATACACACTAACCCCCTAAAGGGTAAAGCGTCCCTTGCGAACGGTCATTCATCGTCTTCGGGGTCCCAGCTAGAAACGGGTAGGGAACAACGGGCGAACAATTCAACACACGTTTCTCGAATTAATTAAACGAGAACTATTTGAATATGAATGACGAACTCTTTTTGAACGAACAAGTACAGGTAATCGCGGTGTTTAAACCTGGGCATCATCCGTGTCGGCCTATTAAATTTAAGCGGGCGAACGGGCGAGAAGTAACGGTGACCGAACTTGGACTGCGCCATCCCCTACCCCACGGCCTCAAAACAATTCATGCCTTTGACGTGACAGATGGAGGAACAGACTACCGATTAGAATTTGATAGCGAGCGTTTAATATGGCGCCTTACCATGGAGGCCGACCATGAAGTCTGATGCCTACATGAACAATACGTTTTTACCTGCCCAGGAAGAGTTTAATACTGAGCGTCCGCTCATTATGCATATCGACCTCAATAGCTGTTTTGCAACCGTTGAACAACAAGCCCGCCCACTGCTACGTGGTAAGCCGGTAGCAATTGTGAATCGTAAGACGGATAAAACGGCCATTGTAACGGCAAGCTACGAAGCCAAGGCAAAGGGTGTAAAGGTTGGGATGAAACTTCGCGAAGCGAAGCTGCTGTGCCCAGATATTATTGCGATTGAAAGTGATCCTTCGAAATACCGCTATGTGTATCACCGACTTCTCGACATTATGCGTGACTACTCGGCGCACGTGACAATGAAAAGTATCGACGAGGGAGTGATTGATTTTCATGACACCAGTTACGCTATTGCCGGGCGAGATTTAGTGGAAATTGGGCATGAAATTAAGCAGCGCCTTAAAGATGAAATAGGTGTGTGGATGCGCTGCAATATTGGCATTGCGACGAATCGGTTCCTCGCAAAAACCGCAGCCGGGCTTCATAAGCCGGACGGGCTTGATGTCATTACACCCGATAACATTCGCGAAGTGCTGGCGAGCCTGAAGCTCACCGACTTAACGGGTATCGCGCATCGTAACGAGCACCGACTCAATAGCGTCGGCATTTATAGCTCGCTTGAGTTTCTAGACGCAGACCCAGTAACACTTCGAAAAGTTGTTTTTAAAAGTGTGGTGGGTGAGTGGTGGTACAAACGGCTACGGGGCTTTGAGGTAGATGACGTCGAAACACAAATGCAGCGCGTTGGTCGTCAATATGTATTAGAACGCTTCGATTTATCACGTGAGGAAATAACGCAGCGGCTGCATCATTTATGTGAATCGGTGGGAAGCCGGATGCGGTCGCAGGGTAGGGCAGCTAGGGGAGTGTACGTCTATGCAAAAACCTTCGACCGAGAATATTGGCACTCCTCTACCCTATCTCCCCTCCCCTTTTTCAGCGACCAGGCAATTTATACGCAGGCCTTGCAGCTATTTCATAAAGCACCAGATAATATACGAGAAATTGGGGTGCATTGTTATGAGTTAGCAAATCTTGAGGATTCACAGCTGAGCTTGTTTGCCGATGAAATTGCGCGCGAACGGCAGGTAGTTGAAGCGGTTGATAATTTGAATCAGCGCTTTGGTGAACGAACGGTGCACTCGGCCGACACACTTGCGACGGGTATCTATGTGCGAACGAAAATTCCGTTCGGCAGTACCCGCTACCTTTAATTAAGGGGTTAAAAGTGCTATAATAACAGTAATTCTTATAGAAACCCTAACCGAAACGGAGTTTTTGTTATGTCTGGACACAGCAAATGGTCAACTATTAAACGTGAAAAGGGCGCCAAGGACGCAAAGCGTGGCGCTGTCTTTACAAAAATCGGTAATCAAATCGCCATCGCTGCTCGTAGCGGTGCGGATCCTGCGACAAACTCAGCACTTTCGCTCGCCATTGAAAAGGCAAAGCAGGCGAATATGCCCGTTGCGAATATTCAACGTGCGATCGACCGCGTAAGCGATAAAAGTGCAGCCCAACTTGAAGAGATTGCTTACGAAGCAATGGGTCCAGGTGGAACCGGCATTATTATTGAAGTTGCAACTGACAACAAGAACCGCACCTTCCCGGACGTGCGCACTGCGCTTACTAAGAACGGTGGACGTATTGCCGACGCCGGAAGTGTGATGTTCCAGTTTAGCCGTAAGGGAGTTATTACCGTTGCCGCAACAGGTGAAGACGCGCTGCTTACTATCCTCGACGCTGGGGCTGAAGACGCCAATGAAGAAGACGAAGAAATTGTTGTGTACACAGATCAAAAGGATCTTGCGAAGGTTCGCACTGCCATTATTGATGCCGGACTTACCGTTACAGGTGCAGAACTGCAATATGTTCCAAATAACTCGGTGCCTATTACTGAGCAAGATGTGGCCGATAAGGTTTTGAAAGTCCTCGACGCACTTGACGACCTTGACGACGTGACAAACGTGCACACCAATGCCGATATTCAAACTGAAGAATAGAGATGCGTAGTGAGAAAACACCCCTGATGATGGGGTGTTTTTATTTTGCCTCAGGATTCAATAGAGAGTTAAAAATTGGATCCTATAGTAAGGTACATGCTGAAGAAAATATGTGGACTATTTTTGGGTTTGATAGTTTGCGCAGGTAGTGCGTGCGTAACCCCTACGCACGCTTCTTCAGCATCTCCTGTGGTTATTCGATATATTCAGGCAGCAGGTGCTGCGGGTGCGCGAGACGAACTAATTATTATGCATAACAACTCGCCTATTGCAGTCGAGGTAACAAACTGGTGCCTGAAAAATAAAACGAATACACCATTTGTTTGCTTCACTGCAACTGAAGAACGACAACAGGAAGCCGGCGGTGTGTTTCGCTATTTTTTGCCACCGTATGGCGATATGACCGTCGCTTCCATGGATCACGCAAATAGTGGCATGTATAACGAAAACTTTTACTCATTCGCATACACTGTCTTAACTCAGTCGAGCGGCAGCCTGGTTGGAAGTTCGGACACGCTCAGTCTTGTTAACGCAAATGAGGAGGTCGTCGACATGAAAACATGGTCGAGCACTGCTCCAACAAATAAGGCGCTTGCTCGCGTAGCCGTGATGCCAAATATTTATGCGGTAGGGAACGACACGGCGGATTGGGTTATTATCTCGACCATCTCATTTGTTGAAAGTAGCCTCGTAACAAATATTGAGGATTTTGAATCAACGGTCCCAGAAGAGCCCGATCCGGAAGATGAAGTAGGTGAGGACGAAGAGGAGGAGCAGGATCCGTTGAATCCAGCACTTTTGCCGCCAACGATTACCGAACTGTTTCCAAACCCATCTGGTGCCGATGCTGGTAAGGAATTTATCGAACTCTATAACCCAAACCCGGCAAACGCACTGCTGCTCGACGCCTTTACTTTAAAAGTTGGGGATGAATCGCCGAAATTCTATTCATTCCCTGATGGTGCGACGATACCTGCGGGTCAGTACATTACTTTTTCTGATGAAGCCATGGACTTTACGCTTGTTAATACGGCCGGTGTCCTGCAGCTTATGAAGAATAACGCTCCAGTAGGTGATGCAGTAACCTATAGCTCCGCGAAAGATGATCAATCTTGGGCACTTGTGGGTGGTATATGGCAGTACATCACTGAGCTAACACCAGGAGCAGAGAACATGCTGCCTGTTGAAATCAGAGATGATGACGAAGAAGAGGCGAGTGCTGCGCCGAAACCATGCGCAGACAATCAATACCGCAACCCCGAAACAGGTCGCTGCAAGCTTATCGCATCAGCTACCGCTACACCAGCTCCGTGTAAAGTTGGTCAAGAGCGGAAACCGGAAACTAACCGTTGCCGTACACTCGCCACTACATCTGAACCTGCGCCGTGTAAAGAAGGCCAGGAGCGGAATCCCGACACAAACCGGTGCCGCAATATCGTAAAGATGACAGAAGCTAGCTATGGAGTGAAAGGTGTGCAGCACCAAACGGGTGCACAGTTAAGTTGGTATTACATTGCGACGATTATCCTGGTTGTTCTTGCGATCCTTGCGTATGCAGTCTGGGAATGGCGCCAGGAATTGACCGACATCTGGCAGCGTGTGCGTAAGGTGTTTGCCAGGCGCTAGTCCTACCCTATACTAAGGCTATGAGAATCCTCGGCATCGATCCCGGAACTGGTATCCTCGGCTTTGGTGTCGTGGAGGTAAGCGACACAAATAAAAATCATTTTACGATGGTTGATGCTGGTGTGGTGCGAACGCCTCCGCACACCCCGCACGACGAAAGACTGGAGGATATCTTCAATAGTCTTACCGAAATTATTGAAGCGACGAAACCAGATGTCTGTTCGGTTGAGAAACTATTCTTTTCCCGCAACATTACAACGGCGATGTCGGTTGCCGAGGCGCGTGGCGTTGCGCTGCTCGTTGCACGCCAGCACGGTGTTCCTATTTTCGAATACACACCTCCACAAATAAAACAGACCTTAACCGGCTACGGTAAGGCTGACAAAAAGCAGGTTCAAGAGATGGTCCGGGTGCAGCTTGGCCTTAAGGATGTTCCGAAGCCAGACGACTGTGCCGATGCATTGGCGGCAGCAATTACTCATGCCGTTATGCAACGCGCGGAAGCAACGTAGAACGTAGGGCGGGCTCCTCTAATCTGCGGCCACTCTTTGTCATGAGTGCACGATAGTTTTCTCCATCGTTATCGTAGAGCTGTGCCACGCGCCACATTCGCATCCAATCTCCGCGACGATCATGTAGATAAAACCCAATACTTGAATAGCGGTCGTATTCCCAGTCTTCGTGGGCTTTGTGAATAGTAACAGTTTGGGCGAGCGCTTGGTGTGGACCGATGAGTCGGCTTACGGCAGTCCGCATTTCAGCGGGCGGCTTGGTGCAGTATTCACTTTGAAATTCCGCTAGGCGCGAAGTAACTACTTGAGCAAATGTGTCCGTAATAGTTTCGTCTATCGAAAAAAGTACGAGCTGTATCGATGTAGTTCTTATGGAGAAGGCGAGAAGATCAAGGCATGACGCGAGTTGTTTATACTCCGGTATTTCACTAATGAGCAACCGCGGCGTCAGTAAATCTTGCAGCAGGGTAATAACAAACGCACGTTCATTATTCGAACTCAACAGAGGTCGCGCATCCTGGGAGGAAAGGGTGATGTGATAGTAACCGTGAGTATCGACTAGCCTATTCATATACGCTTACTATAGAAAAACAGCTTATACTTTCTATAAAATTTCGGCATAAAATGCTAACGGTAGTCCATCGGTGCTCAGTGTGCGATAATGAGTGTAATGATTGCGCATGTTTCTGGGGTAGTTGCCGAAAAATTTGGGAATTCTGTCATTGTCGACGTACATGACATTGGGTATGAGGTGCAAGTTGCAGCTGGTGATTTCGACCAGGCGCTTCTTGGTGAGCCGGTAAAATTTTATACCTATCATCACATTCGTGAACAGTCCCAAGACCTTTTTGGATTCTCATCACTAGCCGCAAAGAAGCTTTTCGAACTTCTTATTACTGTTCAAGGCGTTGGCCCTAAGGCTGCGCTCGCGATTCTATCACTTGGTGATAGTGAGGCAGTACGCAATGCTATTGCAAATGGCGATAGCGGCTTCGTTTCAAAAGCGAGTGGCGTTGGAAAGAAAATTGCTGAACGTGTTGTTGTTGACCTTTCAGACAAGGTTGGACTTGCGGTCACTGTGGCGCATGCGAGTGGCATTACACACGTACCAGCGGGTGACGAAGCGCTCGAAGCCCTTATGGCGCTGGGCTACACGCTTAACGACGCGCAAGTAGCACTTGAGAATGTGCCGAAAGACTTACCAACCGCCGAGCGCGTAACATTGGCGCTAAGGGGATAACATGGCAATTGAACGAATTGTTGATACGTCGACACATGACGAAGATAACGAAGAGCAAATTATCGAAATTAGCCTTCGCCCACAAACGTTTGCTGAATACGTAGGGCAAGAACGTCTTAAGACAAACTTGCAACTTGCAATCGCTGCTGCGAAAAAACGTGATGAACCACTCGATCACATTTTGCTGTACGGGCCCCCAGGTCTTGGAAAAACAACCATGGCTACGGTTATCGCACGCGAAATGGGTGCAAATATTCGCGTGACAGCTGGCCCTGCAATTGAACGTGCTGCCGACCTCGCTAGTATTCTTACGAGCCTCACTGACGGAGACATCTTATTCATCGACGAAATTCACCGCCTCAGCCGCACGGTTGAAGAAGTGCTGTATGCGGCAATGGAAGATTATAAGCTCGACATTATGATCGGTAAGGGTCCGGGCGCTCGTAGCGTTCGCCTTGATCTACCAAAGTTCACCGTTATTGGCGCAACGACCCGTACCGGTGCTCTTGCTGCGCCACTCCGGGACCGATTCGGGCACATTTACCGTCTTGAGTTTTACGCTGCAGACGAAATTTCTCGAATTATTAGCCGTGCTGCAAGTATTTTAGGTACACAAATTGATACGGGTGCCGCTGACCTGCTTTCAACCAGGGCTCGCTTAACACCTCGTATTGCGAACCGTCTTTTGAAGCGCGTTCGTGATTATGCAGACGTTAATGGTGATGGAATCATCGATACAGTTATTACAAATCGGGCGCTCACGCTTCTTGAGGTTGATGAGCTTGGCCTTGACCCAGGTGACCGCAACCTTTTGCTTCGTATGATTGAAATGTACGGCACGAACCCAGTCGGCCTTACGACGCTTGCTGCACTTACTGGTGACGAAGCAAGTACCATTGAAGATTTCTACGAACCATATCTACTACAGGTTGGTTTAATTGAGCGCACACCTCGTGGTCGCCGAGCAACGGCACGTGCGTTTACACACCTCAACCAAACACCAAAGGTTGAGCAGTAAAGCTTGATATAATAAATCTATGAATGAAGAGCCTCGCCCATCTGAACCGCAAAACACGACACCTGAACCTGTGGCCTACGACGCGCAGGGTCGTCCTCTTTACGCCCATCCTCCCGCACAGCCACCTGCACCAACAGTAGTGCACGTAGCGCGACAACTTGAGCCGGAGAAGCCTGTCATGAGCCCTGAGCGTCAGCGGCTTCATGAGCGCTCTAAGCATCTCTATCCGTTCCTCAACTTAAGTGACGGCGAATTTATTATCAGTGCCGTTCGCAGGCACCCGATTGGCATTATTCTCCCTCTTGCAGCCGGAACATTTCTTATTGGACTAGCACTGGCGATTCTTTTTAACTATGAAGCTTTCGTTGAAACTTTTTCGATTACCGGCGCACTTGCTGAAATTTCTACCGTAGGAATTCCAATCTTTATCTTTGTGATTCTTGTGGCGCTAGGAATGTGGGTCGCGTATTACGTCTATAGTAATAACAAGTTCTTCCTGACCAATGAGAGTGTCATCCAGGAAATTCAAACCACACTCTTTTCACGTCAAGAGCAAACGGTGAGCCTTGGAAACATCGAAGACGCAAGCTTTACGCAGCACGGTATTTTGCAGCAAATTCTTGATTACGGAGATATTCGTCTTAGTACGGAAGGTGATGAAACAACCTACCGCTTTAGCTATGTATCGAGTCCAAAGAACCACATTGCACAGCTCAATAATGCTGTCGAAGCATTCAAGAACGGTCGCCCAGTAGAAGGCGAGTAGTACTAGCTTTCGGCGGTACGATTCGTTTTAATGTAGTCGTCTTCGTTTTCGAGGGTTGTACGAAGTGTATAGCCCTTACACGCGTCGCCGTTGCAATTAAGCGGCTCATAGCGGAAGTCGCTGTTACCTTCACCAATCTTTACATCACTTGGGTCGGCAAATGCGTCAGGATCAACTGATGGAAGTGTTTCTGTAGTAACCGTGCGAGGATATGAATTATTTGCTTTGAAGTACACTTCTTCGAGAGAGTAGTGGATAGCGTTAATTGAGGTCTTACGCTCACCGTCGCGAGCAGCTGATTCTACTTGGTTTCTTTGCATGAAGAATACAACGCTTCCTACGGCAAAGAGCGTGATAACGATAACGAGTTCTATAACAGTAAATGCGTGTGATGATTTCATCTCTATAGATTATAGCAAATTAAGATTCGCCTGCGTATAATAGATTACAGAGAAAGTGAGGGAAACATGGCAACTAAGAAAACTGATTCGTCTGAAACTACCAAGACAGAAAAACCCCAAACCAATGTTGCTTCAGATGCTAAGCTGAAAGCGCTCGGTCTCGCACAGGAGCAAATTAACAAGCAATTCGGTGATGGAGCAATTCGTCGCCTTGGTGATACTAAAACAATTGATGTTGAACTTATCAGCAGTGGTGCGCTCAGTCTCGACCTTGCACTCGGCGGCGGCTACCCTAAGGGTCGTATCGTTGAAATCTACGGTCCAGAGTCTTCTGGTAAGACCACACTTACCCTTCACGCAATTGCTGAAATGCAAAAGCAGGGTGGAACAGCCGCTTTCGTTGATGCCGAGCACGCACTTGACCCAGCATATGCACGCCGTCTTGGTGTTGATACCGACAACCTACTTGTTGCGCAACCAGATAACGGTGAGCAAGCACTTGAAATTGTTGAGACACTCGTTCGCTCAAATGCTGTCGACCTTGTCGTTATCGACTCAGTAGCTGCACTTGTGCCACAGGCTGAAATTGAAGGTGAAATGGGCGATAGCCACATGGGTCTTCAAGCTCGTCTTATGAGCCAGGCACTCCGTAAGCTCACTGGTATTATTAACAAGAGTAATACTATCGTCGTGTTCATTAACCAGATTCGCATGAAGATTGGTGTAATGTTTGGTAACCCAGAAACGACAACCGGTGGTAACGCGCTTAAGTTCTACGCGTCTGTTCGTATGGACATTCGTCGTACTGGTCAAATTAAATCTGGTGAAGAAATAATCGGTAATCGTACAAAGGTAAAGATTGTAAAGAATAAGATCGCTCCGCCTTTCCGTGCTGCTGAATTCGATATCATGTATAACGAAGGTATTTCGCGAACCGGTGACGTACTCGACCTCGCTGTGCTTCACAACATCGTCGACAAAAGCGGTGCATGGTTTGGATATGGTGAAGGAAAAATTGGTCAAGGTCGTGAAGCCTCAAAGCAGTACCTTGCTGATAATCCAAAAATTCTCGACGAAATTGAAGCCAAGGTTCGCAAGAAAGTCTCTGAAGAAGAGGTTTAGGCCATGGACGCGGCAAAAGTCCGCATTACTGGGCTGAAAGTCCAGGTACGCGATAAAGACAGGGTAAATGTCTATGTCGACGGTAAATATCGATTCTCGCTTGATATTAATCAAATAGCCGAGCTCGGTATTAGAACCGGCAAAGAGTATAGCGAAGAAGAGCTTCTTGAACTGGAAAACGAAAGCCAGTTCGGGAAGCTTTATACCCGCTCTCTTGAGTATGCTTTAGTGCGACCACGTAGTCAGCGAGAGATGCGCGACTACTTGTACCGAAAGACTCGCGATACGCGAACAAAGACAGGTGACATTAAAAAGGGCGTAACGGTCGAACTGACCGAAAGAGTTTTTAATCGACTCGAAGAAAAAGGGTATCTCAACGACGAGAAATTCGCTCGTTTTTGGGTTGAGAATCGGAACGTCCGAAAAGGCTCGAGTCTACGAAAACTTCAGACTGAACTGATGGCAAAAGGTGTTGACCGTACCACCATTGAGACGGTTATGGGTGATACCGAACGTTCTGATGGTGACGAGCTACGAAAAATAATCCTTAAAAAAGCCCGGCGTTACGACGATGAACAAAAGCTCATGGCCTACTTAGTGCGTCAGGGATTTCGCTACGACGACGTCAAAGAAGCGCTACGTTCTATAGACGAAGAGGAAGAATAATTACGATTTTGTTGACATTGTCTCAGGTCCTGCCTGAGGTTTTGCATTTCTAAAGGGATTTACAAATTCACCGCGTATCGACTGCATAACTGGTTCAACGCTTTTGATCGTCGGCGCCTTAACGATGATCGCAGAGTTATTTATCTCAATAATTTGTGATCGATTAATGAGCAGTCCTGTGTCGGTAATACCCCGAATCAGACCGCGTCGCACGTTAAGCTGTTGGACAATGAAATCGCCAGTATCAAGAGAGTAGTCGTCTACTTTACCAAGTTTACGATGTTGCTCGTCAATAACGTTAAGGCCAAGTAGTGGGAAGCCGAGCTCGAAGTTTTTCTTTACTTGAATGACATCATCGAGCCCAATAAGTTCATCGTTGCTATCGATGATCATGCCAAGGCGCCCGTATTCACGAATGTCTTGTGTACGTATAAAGGAAGGTTTTTCGGTGAGTAGTGGCCCATCAATTTCGTAGGCAACAATATGGAGGTTCGAAGGGTCAATAACCGGCTTCACTGTCTGTGCAAGGCGAGTACCTGTCTGCAGACTCATAACGGGAGTGTGGAGAAGTCGAGATCCTAAGATTAGCATAGTTCTAGTATAAGCTTTTTACGAATTGATCGCTACCTGTGTCTACTCGGAGAACGGGTTAATCCTTCCCTCTGGTAAGGTTGGTGTGGTTGGCTGGTCGCTTGTGTGCATTGACTGTACCTTATCCAGGGTAGCCTGGTCGATAGTTCCGGCATTGATAGGTGACATGTAGCCGTCGTCGGTGGTGTCGGTAAGAATGTTATTGATGAGGATTACTGCAGCTGCAAGACAGCCCACGATAAAGATGAAGAAGATCAGCAAGTGGAAGCGTCGAACAAATGCACCAATCGGCTTTAGTATACTGTTTTGAGATTTCTTGATTACAACTTTATCAGCCATAGTTATCGCACCGCCACGTCTATTTTAATTTCACCAACCTTCACATTGTTTGCGCCACCATTTGCTGGAGGCCCTAGGGTGATTGAGCTAACAAGTAGCTTAGGGAGGCTTGTTTCGATGTTTGAGAGGAAAGTAATGAGTCCACGGTATGAGGCTGGAGACCTGAGCGTTAATGTCATGGTGTAGGCACCAGTGCTAGCGGGATCGCTAAATTCGGTACTCGTTATTGAGAGGCCTGCCGCATCGGCGTAGCGTTTTACGTCAGTTTGTACCTGAGCTCGGTAAGTGTCGGGTGTAGAGAAGATTTGATTCGCTTTTGCTACAAGTGAGTTACTCTGGTTGAGCTGCGCCTTGAGGCTCTGTAGTTGTTCGATTTGCTTACCACTCGCATTTGCGTCGACAATACGGTGGTTTACTTCAACGGCGTATTCACTGACAACACCAATACCCCAGTAGAAGAGTGCGCCGCCGCCAAGGACAATAAGAATAAGCAGCGCCGTGAGTACAGCCCGGAGGTTTTGTGGTTTAAATTGCTTTTTTTGTTGCATATTATATTCTCGCCTTGCTTAGAACTACGGTCAGGCCGATACTTACTGGGTAATCTTCAATGCCTTTATCTGTTTCGGTTCCCTTTAGGGTGACTTGGGTGAATAAACCGGAAGTTTGGAACTGATTCTGAATAAGACTCGCTGAATCTGCTGATTTTGCATAGACAGTCATTTCAATAGGGGTTCCAACAAAGTTTGCAGTCGTGAGGGTAATGTCGCCAACAACGGTGCCGGCAGGCGTAACCTGGCCAATACGCACGAGGAATTGTGAGTAGAGGACTTCTTGATCAATGAGAGTTTTTGCATCGTTCAGCTGGGCGCTGAGGGTGTCGACCTGCTGCTTCGTTTCACTATACACATCGGTCTTAATGTCGTTATTGCTAATAATACCTTCAGCACTTGTTTTGGTGGCAGTTAGAACCACATAAGAGACGTAAAGCGCACCAGTAATAAAGAGGAACGCGAGTGCAATAATGCTCATGTACCGAAGAAGGATAACATTGGCACGTGCTGCACGGAGCTCGTCTTTGCGTTCGCCTGAAAGTAGATTTATCATTTCCACACACTCCCTGGGCTAATACTTGCAACGCCCGCTACCGTAATATAGCGAGGGCGGAACTGCTTTGGCGGTTCTTGGATTTTACCAAAATCGAGCTTTTGCCATGGACTTGCGACGCGGGCGGCAATAATAAGGCTTTCGGTAAAGTACTCACCAATACCTGGTACGTTACTACCGCCACCAACAACAAGGAGCTGTTCAAGCTTGCGCTCAGTGTTAACACGCTCATTATAGTAGCGGATAACCTTTTTCGTTTCCACGAGAATACGTTCAAGACTTGGGTTAAGAGCTTCGCGAATTTTTTGCTGACGTGGACCGGCGCTGAGTCCGTTGAGGACCTTAAGCTGGTGAGCATTCTCGAGTGATATATTGAGCTTCTTCGCAATATCAAGGGTGAAAGTGTTGCCGCCAATAGGGACACCACCCGTTACGCGGACGTGGCCTTTTTCTAAGATAGCAATGTCGGTGTTAGCAGGCCCGATATCAACAATAATAGTAGGAAGCGAGCCATCCTCGGTAGCGGTGAGCACACGACCAACAGAGTTAATACTAGGTTCGATAAGAATAGGCTGAAGGCCCGCTGCTTCAACGCCCCGCGTAATGTTATCGACAATGACGCGTGATACCGCGCTCATCAATACAACAATTGTTTTACGTGATCGTTCAATAATTTGGTAATCGATGTAGAGGGTTGATACCGGAATAGGAATGTATTGCTCAGCCTCAAGAACTACTGCTTCATCAAGTGACTTCTCGGCTGAGGCGGGAAGTGTGAATGTACGCGTATAACTTCGGGCAGTCGGAACAGTTATTGCGACGCGGTTGCTGGTGATCGCACCAACAATCTTGTCGCTCATAAGAGATTTAATACTTTCGGTGAGGAATGTGCTCGATTCATCTTCAAGTGCCTCTTTCATTTTAAGAGGGTCAAGATCCGCCGATCCGTAGCCATCGACAAGCCATTTTTTCGAGTCAATAGACATAAGTTTGATACCAGTACTACTGATATCAAGTCCTACGATTGGTTTATCTTTATAGAAGAATTTTGACATATGCCCACGGATGTAATTACTATCGCTATTATAGCATAAGTACGTTACTTAATACTTTGTGACAAACCGGCAATTGGTGTCATGACACTGGCCGCAATAAGACCGACCATTCCACCCATGACCACAATCATGACAGGCTCGATAATTGAACTAATTCCTTCAATGGCAAGGTCAACTTCTTCCTCGTAGAAGTCGGCAACCTTAAGGAGCACGGTATCGGTTTGTCCAGTTTCTTCACCAACGGCAAGCATCTGAGAAACAATAGAGGGGAATAGATCGCTTTGCTCTAGTACCGATGACAGTGATTTACCATTCTTCACTTCAATTGCTGCTTGCTTAAGCGTCTCTTCGTAAAGAACGTTACCAATTGCCCTAGAGGTAACGTCGAGGGCTTCAAGAACGGCAACACCAGCGCCCATGAGCGCCGAGAAAGTACGGGCGAATCGGGCTACGGAAATTTTACGCACAATGGTGCTGACGGCTGGAAGTTTCAAGATAAGGGTATCGAACTGGCGCTTTCCCCTTGGTGATTTTCGGATGTACATAACGAGCCCAATGGCAGCACCAATAAGCACCGGGAATAAGATGTACCAATAGTTAACAATAAAACCGCTAATGCCAAGCATGGCCTGTGTAATAGCTGGCAGTTCGGCGTCAGGACCACCAAGGTCTTTAAGAATTTTTCCAATTTGTGGCACAACGAAAAGCATTAGGCCGAAGAAGGCGAGAACAGTAATGCCCATCAGCACCATTGGGTAGGCCATAGCACTTTTAATCTTTTTACGAATTGCAGCGCTTTTTTCAAGCTGTCCTGCTAGACGCTTAAGGATGTCATCGAGAATTCCGGCTGCTTCACCAGCACGTACCATGTTGACGTAAATGTCGTTGAATGTGTCTGGGTGTTTAGCGAGGGCGTCACCCATCGGCATACCACCTTCCACGTCTTTCACTATATCACCAAGTATTTTCTTTAAAGCTTTATCTTCAGAGTGCTTCTGGATGGAGGTGAGGGAACGAAGCAGTGGAACTCCGGCGCTAATCATGGCACTAAGCTGCCTTGTAAACGCCACTAGGTGGTCTTGCTTTACCTTGGTCGATTCAAACATGTGGTCGAAATCAAAAGAAGATTTAGAATCTTTTAATTTACGAATACTAATAGGGCGCAAGTTTTGTTTTGCAAGCGCAGTAATGACGCTCGATCGATCAGGAAGATCAGTCTTCCCCTTAACGACGTTATTTTGTCCGTCAGCAGCAACATAGGCAAAGCGAGTCATCGAATATTACTCCCTACTTACCCTTAGCACTTCTTCAATAGACGTTTCACCGCGCAGCGCTTTAATGAACCCATCAATTTGCATGGTAATCATACCCTCGCTAATGGCTTGGTTTTGAATTTCATCGCTTGTGGCGTGCGCCATAATGAGCTTTTGTACTGCGTTGGAGTTATAGAGTACCTCGTAAATACCAACACGGCCTCGGTAGCCTTCACGCACGTCGTCGGTATTATAGTCTTTGTCGGCGCGCCAGAGTGATTTAATGCCGTTTTCATCGGTGCTGAGTGGAGTATCGCCGCCAAGTCCTGCTGCAGCAGCTTGTTTCTCAAGTTCATGAATAATTTTAAATGCACCCGGGCTCGTTAAGTTGAACATCTTAACAATCTCGGCTTTTTCTTCTTCGCTAGGTACATAGTTTTGACGAGATTCTTTGTGAAGGCGACGGATAAGGCGCTGTCCAACAACAGCACGAATTGTACTTGAGATAAGGAACGGCTCAATACCCATGTCGAGCAGACGCGGAAGGGTGGTCGCTGCGTTATTGGTGTGCAGTGTACTAAACACCATGTGTCCAGTAAGGGCGGCCTGAATAGCGAGCCCTGCAGTTTCACCGTCACGGACCTCACCAACCATGATGATGTTTGGATCTTGACGGAGCAGTGCACGAAGACCGTTTGCGTAAGTCATACCGGCTTTCACGTTTGTTTGGGTTTGGTTCACTCCTGGAATCTTGTACTCAACCGGGTCTTCAAGCGTTGAGATATTGACGTTCGGGCTGTTAAGGAGGGTCAGGATACTAAAGAGACTGGTCGACTTACCACTACCAGTAGGACCGGTCATAAGTACAATACCGTTTGGTTCGTGAATTTCACGAGTAATATCAATAAGTGCCTTACCCCAATAACCGAGTTGCTCGAGGGTAACGGCTTGGTTCGATTCATCAAGAATACGCATCACAACCTTTTCACCATCTGCGATAGGAAGGGTGCTGACACGGAGTGCATATTGACGGTCGCTCACCTTCGTCTTAAAACGGCCATCTTGCGGAACGCGACGTTCGTCAATTTTGAGGTTTGCAAGAATCTTGATACGACTAATGAGTGCGCCCATCACATTCTTTGGGAGGCGGTTAACCTCTTTGAGCATACCGTCGATGCGGTAACGAACCTGGACAAATTCTTCACGTGGTTCAATGTGTACGTCACTGGCGTGTGAGCGAATGGCGTATTCAAGTAGCAGGTTTACCGTCTGCGCAATAGGAGAGTCTTCCGAAATGTCTTGGTCACCACTGCTTGCAAGGCTCGCACTAATGGCCTCTTCGCTGGTTCGCTGGACATCAATAACTTCGTTAAGCTCTTTGTTGACGTCACCGCGGTAAAGATCGAGCACTGAAAGAATGTTATCCCGGGTGGCAATATAGACGCGTGAATTTGTACCGATTTCTTTTTGGATAAAGTTAATAGCCTGAACATCATCAGGGTCTTCCATTGCAAGGTGGTGAACACCGTCGGCGTCTACTTGGAAGAGGACCGCCATGTACTGACGAGCAACTCGCTCTGGAATAAGTTTAAGAACCTCGGATTCAACGGCGTGGGGCTCAACTTCAATGTACGGAATCCCAGAGTCCTCAGAGAAAGCTTGGACAAGAGTCTTTTCGTCAGCCAGGCGCCGATCGAACACGAGATCGAGGAGCGGGCGCTTTGAACGTACCGCCTCTTCTTTCAAGGTGGTTAACTGCTCAGGAGTTACAAGTTTTGCCCGCCCAAGCAACGTTTCCAGAGTCTTATCGGAAATTCGCATAATGGTTATGCTCCATTGTAAAGGAATGACCTCAAAAGCGCTAGATGATATAATACCTGAGATGATTATAGAGGTAGCGAGCGAAATTGCGATGAAAAATCTTGGCGAGACAATCGGCAGGTCACTTGTAGGCGGTGAGACATTTCAACTTGTTGGTGATGTTGGCGCAGGTAAAACCACCTTTGTAAAAGGCCTTGCAAAAGGTTTGGACGTTGACGATGAAGTCCAAAGCCCAAGCTTTACGATTAGCCGTGTCTACGATGGCCGTGATGATCTACAGCTTGTGCACTACGACTTTTACCGCCTTACCGATGCCGGTATTATGGCAAATGAAGTCGCGGAGATGGTGCATGACCCAAAAACAGTGACTGTTATTGAATGGGCAGACATCGTTGAAGGTGTTTTGCCTCCAGAGCACCTTACGATTCGCATTACAGCGCCAACTGAAACAACACGTGCGGTTGAACTTGCAAATAGCTTAGGAGCAAAAGCAGCATGATTTTATTACTTGATACCTCAACCTCAACCTGCCGCCTTACATTTATAGAAGGCGATTGGCGCTATGACACTATGTGGGAAGCGGGTCGAGAACTCGCTAAAGGGCTTCTTGGGTTCCTCGAGCAAGAACTCGCCTTCCAGGAAAAAAGCTGGAGCGACGTCAAAGGGCTCGTGGTCTATCAGGGGCCGGGCAGCTTTACTGGTCTTCGCATTGGAATTACCGTCTTTAATACACTCGCGCACGCAAATGCGTGGCCTATTGTGGGCTCAACCGGAGACGATTGGCGCAGCAAGGGACTTACAAGGATTGAGGCGGGCGAAAACGACGAGATTGTACTGCCTGAATACGGTGGTGAAGCTAATATTACGCAACCACGAAAATAATTGTATTCCTTAAACATTGCCAAGTCTTTTATGAGAGCGCTACAATAGAAGTAGTCCATTGTATTTTTTTCAGGGACTTTCCAATATATTTGAACATTCTAGAGAGCTTGTGATTACGATTTCGCCAAGATGAACACTTGGCCAGGCTTTACTAGAGGAAGGACTACAATATGGTAGAAGGAATAATTGCCGCAGTCATCGGACTGCTTGCTGGTGTTGGCGGAACTGTTGCGTACGAACGACAGCGTCGTACTGGTGGTAAGCACAAGGCAGACCAAATACTTGCCGATGCAAAAACAAAGGCGAGTGATATCGTCCTGAAGGCGAAAGACGAAGCGCTGAGCTTAGCGAACGATGCTAAGAAGGAAGAAAATGATCGTCGTAAGACTTGGGAAAAGACTGAAAGTCGCCTTGCTGAACGTGAGACAAATCTTGATAAAAAGCTCGACGAACTTGATAGGCGCGCCGAAGGCCTTCGTACACAGGAAGATGAAGTCGAGTCATTAAAGAATGAAATTCGTGATATTCGAACTCGTCAACAAGAGAAGCTCGAAAAGATTGCCGGCCTTAAGAAGAAGGAAGCGGCCGAGAAGCTCATGGAAATGACCGAGCGCGACATCAAGCAGGATCTTACAGGCCTCGTTGCGAAGCTTCAAAATGAAGCAAAAGATAACGCAGAAGAGATGGCACAGATTATCCTTGTGTCCGCGATGGAACGCATGAGCAGCGAAGTGACCGCTGAGCGTACCGTGACTGCAATCAAGCTCACCGACGATGAAATGAAGGGCCGTATTATCGGTAAGGAAGGACGCAACATTCAAGCGCTCCAACGTGCAACGGGTGTTGATATTCTTGTTGATGACACACCAGGTATGATCATTCTTTCAAGCTTTGATCCACTGCGTCGCCAAGTTGCGCGCCTCACGCTTGAAATGCTCATGAAGGATGGACGTATACACCCGGGTCGCATTGAAGAAGTAGTTGCTAAGGCTGAAAAAGAAATTGAGAAAGAAGTACTTCGTGCCGGTGAAGATGCCGCACGCGAAGTTGGCGTTATCGGCATTCCAAAAGAAATGCTGCACCTTCTTGGTGAGCTGAAGTTCCGAACGAGCTACGGACAGAACGTGCTTCTTCATAGTACTGAAATGGCGCACATGGCTGGGCTTATTGCCGAAGAAATCGGTGCCGATGTTCGTATTACCAAAACTGCAACGCTCCTGCACGATGTGGGCAAGGCCGTTACGCACAAGGTTGAAGGCAAGCATCACCATATTGGCGCAGAACTTGCGCGCAAGTACGGTATGAGCGATGAAATTGTACACGCCATTGAGGCACACCACGACGATATTGAAGCAACGACCGTAGAAGCTTTAGTTGTTCGTGTCTGTGACGCCCTGTCTGCCGCTCGTCCTGGTGCGCGTAACATTAGCGCCGAGAACTTCTCGGAGCGTATGCGTGACCTTGAAAACGTTGCGAATAGCTTCGGTGGTATTGAAAAAGCTTACGCAATTAGTGCAGGTCGCGAAGTTCGTGTCATTGTTCGTGCAGAAAGTGTTGACGATTTATCGGCAATTAAACTTGCACGCGACATCGCTAACAAGATTGAAAGTACTATGCAGTACCCGGGTACGATTAAAGTGAATGTGATTCGCGAAACTCGTGCAATTGAGTTTGCAAAATAGCAT
>Ga0307406_10000397_pt1 | contig 25128 bp, 24 predicted proteins | sample 322Cmetagenome_3_FD_203706 | JGI IMG/M metagenome (GOLD analysis project Ga0307406, IMG submission 203706) | Maize rhizosphere microbial communities from greenhouse at UC Davis, California, United States - 322HYB-C-2 | ecosystem: Host-associated > Plants > Roots > Rhizosphere > Soil | place...
GAAGATGACCAGCTTCAGCCAGTCGCTGAGGGCGTTGACGACCGAGACGCCGACGCCGTGCAGGCCGCCGGAGACCTTGTAGGAGTTCTGGTCGAACTTACCGCCCGCGTGCAGCTGGGTCATGATGACCTCGGCCGCCGAGACGCCTTCCTCGGCGTGGATGGCGGTGGGGATGCCGCGGCCGTTGTCGGTCACCGTGACCGAGCCGTCGGCGTTCAGGATCACCTCGACCAGATCGGCGTGACCGGCCAGGGCTTCGTCGATGGCGTTGTCGACCACTTCATAGACCATGTGGTGCAGGCCGGAGCCGTCGTCGGTGTCGCCGATGTACATGCCGGGGCGCTTGCGCACCGCGTCCAGGCCCTTGAGAACCTTGATGGAGTCAGCGCCGTATTCGGCCGGGGCGACAGCGTCGTCGGGGGTCTGATCGGTCATTCAATCGGTCGGTAAAGCGGCCCGGCGAAGGGCCCGGAAGGCGGCGCGAATCCGATCCGCGCCGAAGCAGTCAGAATATAGGAAATTTCCACGGGAATGCGAGGTTTTAAGGGCATTTCCGGTGGGCGGATCCACCCCCTTCGGACCGGCGTCGGGACCACGCGCCGGCGCATCGGATCGTCGAGGGTTCGGGCGGTGAAAACGCGTTTGAAAGTCGACCCAAACATAAACTACGATATCCCCGAAGGCCGGGACGCGCGGAGTCTAGCCGAACCCCCTTCCAAGGCGAGCTCAGGTCGATGAGTGGCGGCTTTCTGCTTTGAGAACATGAGCTTGCGCGGCCAGAACGTGCGCACTCAGGATGAACTCTCGCGTATCTTTCGAGGATGCACGTCCGGATCTCCCTCCCCCTTGTGGGGAGGGATGTCGGCGCGCCAGCGACGACAGGGTGGGGCAAGACTGGCCAGCCTCGTTCGTGCGACCGCTCCCCACCCGTCCTCGCTTCGCTCGGCCACCCTCCCCAGGAGGGGAGGGAGAACGCCCTCGCCAGACCTCCGGTCCGGCGCAGACGCTCAGCCGAAGCCGCCGTCCGCCACCCGCACGAACTGGGCGCGACCCTGGAGAGGGGCGAACAGGTCGGCCTCGGTGCCGGTCATGAAGGCCTGCAGACCGAGCGCCTCGATCTCGTCGAACAGGGCGGCGCGGCGGGCCGTATCGAGGTGGGCCGGGGCCTCGTCCAGGAGCAGGACGGGCGCCGCGGCCTGGCCTGAGAGGCGGGCGATCTGGGCCAGGATCAGGTTGAGGACCAGCGCCTTCTGCTCGCCCGACGAGCCCTCGGCGGCGGGGCGGTTCTTCTCGCGGTGCAGGGCGGTCAGATCGGAGCGGTGCGGGCCGAACAGGGAGCGGCCGGCGGCGGCGTCGCGCGGACGGGAGCGGGCCATGCCGTCGCGGATGGAGGCGGCGATGGCTTCGGCGTCGGCGCCCGAGGCGGCCAGGGCCTCGGCCTCGCCGGTCAGGCCGAGATCGGCCTGGGGGAAGAGGCGGTCGCCGCGGGTGTCGATGGCGGCCTGAAGCGTGGTCAGGGCGGCGGCGCGGGCCATGGCGGCGGCGGCCCCGGCCTCGCCCAGCCGGATCTCCAGCGCGTCCAGCCACAGGGGGTCGGCAGGCCGGCCTTCCGCGCCGTCGGTCAGGAGGCGCAGCCGCTCGCGCAGGGCCTTCTCGTAACCGGAGACGGCGGCGGCGTGATCGGGATTGGCGGCGAAGACCAGTCGGTCGAAGAATTTCAGCCGCTCGGCCCGGGCGTCGGAGAATAGCCGGTCCTGCTCCGGCGTGGCCCAGACGGGTCGCAGATAGTCCAGCAGACGGCCGGGCTGGGCCGTCTCGCCGTCGATGCGGACGATGCGGCGGGCGGCGCCGGGGCTCTGAACGCCGGTGCCGAGCTTCGTCTCTTCCCCGTCGCCGGTGAGGACCGCGGCCACGGCCCAGGCGCGGCCGGTCGCCTCCCCCGGCTCACGCCGGCCCATCTCGGGCGCGGAGGCCCCGCGCAGGCCCTTGCCGGGGGTGAAGAGGCTGAGCGCCTCCAGCAGATTGGTCTTGCCCGCCCCGTTCGGCCCGTGGAGCACCACCGCCCCCGCCGCGATGGGCAGGGTGGCCGCTGCATAGGAGCGGAAGTCGGTGAGAGTGAGAGAGGTGATCACGAGTAGAAGACCCGCCATTCCTCGAGAAGATCCACCAAACGGTATATCGATCCGCGCCATCCGCCACCGAGATCGCCCCAGCGCCACACAACACGCCACGACGAGGGGAATGTCCCGGTCGCGGCCTTCACACGTCGTCCGGTGAAACTGATCCGATCCCCATAACGGGTCGAAACGACAAGGAAGCGGTCCACATCGCGCCACTCCACAAAGAGAGGCGAACCGACGAGGCGCGAATATTTCAAGCCCTCACGAGTGAGTTCAAGACGCTTGGGTCGAACCGCCCGAAAGATGCATACCGCCGTCATGCAGCCGAACAGCATGAACAGGAAAAAGCCGAACCAGCTTCGCGGATAGACGCCCCCGGCAATACAGATCGGCAGGGCGAACGCCGCCCCGAGTCCGTATTCCCATCGTGAACTCAGGATCACATGGTGCGCTCGCGACCCGCCAGGCCGTGCGGTCACACCCGCAGCGGCATCAGCACGTACTGGACGCCCGGATCGCCCGGATCGAGGACGAGGGTCGGGCTGGCCGGGTCGGCGAATTTGAAGTGGGCGGTCTCGCCGGTGATCTGGCCGGCGACGTCCAGCAGGTAGCGGGCGTTGAAGCCGATCTCGAAGGGCTCTTCGGAGTAGCCGATCTCGACCTCCTCGACGCCCTGGCCGGCTTCCATGTTGCGCACCGTGAGGGTGACGCGGTCCAGCTCGAAGGCCAGCTTCACCGAGCGGCTCTTCTCGGCCGAGATGGTGGCGACGCGGTCGACGGCCGAGGCGAAGACGGCGTTGTCGATGTCGGCCTGCTTGTCGTTGCCCTTGGGGATGACGCGCATGTAGTCGGGGAAGGCGCCGTCGATGACCTTGGAGGTCAGGGAGGCCTGGCCGAACTCGAAGCGGATCTTCTGCGGGCTGACCTGAACCTCGACCATGCCCGAGCCGTCGTCGAGCAGGCGACGGACCTGATCGATGGTCTTGCGCGGGACGATGACGCCCGGACCGCCGGCGGCGCCCTCGGGGGCCGGGGTCTCGGCCAGGGCCAGACGGTGACCGTCGGTGGCCACGGCGCGCAGCAGCGGAATGCCGCCCTCGGCCACCGTGTGCAGGTAGAGGCCGTTCAGATAGTAGCGGGTCTCTTCGGTCGAGACGGCGAAGCGGGTCTTGTCGATCAGCCGGGCCAGGTCTTCCTTGGACAGGGCGTAGCGCGAGCCCGAGGTCTCGGTCGACATGACCGGGAAGTCGCCGGCCGGCAGGACCGGCAGGTTGAACTTCGACCGGCCGGCCTGGACCACCAGACGGGGGTCGTCGCCGGAATAGGACAGGGACACCTCGGCGCCGTCCGGCAGCTTGCGGACGATTTCGTACAGGGTGTGAGCCGGGGCGGTGATCTGGCCTTCGACGTTCACCGTCGCCTCGGCCTCATCGACCATCTCCATGTCCAGGTCCGTGGCCGCGAAGGCCAGCTTGTCCCGGCCCGCGCTGAGCAGGACGTTGGACAGGATCGGAATGGTGTTGCGGCGCTCGACGACGCTCTGGACGTGGCCGAGGGCCTTCAGGAGCGCGGATCGTTCGATGGTCAGCTGCATGTCGTCTCGCCCGGGGTGCGGCGACTCAAAGCGTCACCGCGAATAGAGGGCCTTGGACACTAGCGGATTGGTGGGGCGGAGCAACGGTCTGGAACGCGGTCCACAGACTTCTCCCTCCCCTTTATGGGGAGGGATGTCGTCGCGCAGCGGCGACAGGGTGGGGCAAGTCTGGAATTCCCCACCCGGTCGCTGCGCGACCACCCTCCCCATAAAGGGGAGGGAGAGCCTTCGGTCAGCCCCGCAGTTTGCGGGTGAGAGCCTCGACGTCGCGGGCGATCTGCTCGTCCTGGGCGATCAGTTCCTCGATCTTGCGCACGCCGTGCAGGACCGTGGTGTGGTCGCGCCCGCCGAAACGGCGGCCGATGTCCGGGTAGGACCGGGTGGTGTGCTGCTTGCACAGCCACATGGCGATCTGGCGCGGCCTCGCGACGGAGCGCGTGCGACGTTCCGACAGCAGGTCGGCCTGTTTGAGGGTGAAATGCTCGGCGACGGTCTTCTGGATCTCGTCGACGGTGATGCGGCGCTCGGGGCCGCCGCGCAGGGCCGAGCCGAGCAGGCTCTGGGCCTCGTCCACGGTCAGGGCCGACAGGCGGGTGGCGGCGACGGCGGCCAGGGTGTTCACCGCGCCTTCCAGCTCGCGCATCGAGCCGGGGGTGCGGTCGACCAGGTGCTCCAGCACGTCGGGGCGGACCTCTCCCGAGACGACGCCGAGCTTGGCCAGGGCCTCGATGCGGTTGCGGGCCACGGCCAGCTTGAGCGTGCGGTCGGCGGGCTCGACCGGGCAGGTCAGGCCCGAGGCGAGGTGGCTGCGCAGGCGCGGCTCGATCTCGGTCAGGGCCATCGGCGGCTTGTCGGCCGACAGGATGATGCGCTTGCCGTCCTCGATCAGGGCGGTCAGCGTCGAGAGCAACTCTTCCTGGGTCGAGGTCTTGCCGCCGACGAACTGCACGTCGTCGATCAGCAGCATGTCGGCGCTGCGCAGGCTGTCCTTGAAGGCCGCGGTCGAGCGGTCCTGCATGGCCCGCACGAAGGTCGACAGGAAGCGCTCGGCGGTCAGGTAGACGACCTTGGCGTCGGGGCGCAGGCGCTGGGCCTCCCAGGCGACGGCGTTCAGCAGGTGGGTCTTGCCGTAGCCGTAGGGGCCGCAGAAGAAGATCGGGTTGAAGTGGCCGTCGGCCCAGGCGGCGGCCTGACGGGCGATGGCCAGGGCGAAGGCGTTGCCCTGCCCTTCCACGAAGCTGTCGAAGGTCAGGCGGTCCTGCAGGCCGGCGGCGCGCACGGCGCGGGCGCCGTCGGCGACCGGGGCGACCGTGGCCAGAGGCATGGAGGCGTGGGGCATGGCCACCACATTGCCCGAGACCGCCGAGGCGGCGCGGCCGGCGGCGACCTGCGAGGCCGGGGCGACCGAGCCCATTTCGGCGCGGCAGCGCACGTCGAGGCGGCGGTTCAGGCCGTCCAGGCCCAGCCATAGCTCGTTCATGCGGCGCAGGGCGTTCTTACGCACCCAGTCACGAGCATAGGCGGTCGGCGTGACGAGGATCAGTTGGCCGGCGCCGTCCACGCGCACAGCCGACGGCGCGATGTAGGAACTGAACGCCCCCTCGCCGATCTCGCCGCGCAGCCGACCGGCTGCCTCGGTCCAGATATGATCCGGATCCGTCATCCCCGCCATCCTCGCGCTCCCCATCATCGGTCAGCCACCCGCCGCAAAAATCCATCACCGTGACACCCTTCAGAGCCGGCTGGCGCAGGGACGACTTCTCCTGCCCGGTGCGGCGCAGCCGCCGCCCGGATTGGGGTCGTTCTCTCGATCAGACGGCTCACGCCGGAGCGAAACGGGGTTCCGCGCCGTCTTCATCCGTGTGGGGATGGAAGTGCGTCAGCCCCTTGAACTTACGCTCGGCGAAGGGTGGGTCAACGCTGATTCGCGACTCAAAATGCAGTTAAAATTGTTGACTCCGCTAAAGCGCGTCGCGGCCTTGGGAAATCCTGATTTCGCCACAGACGCGAGCGCGAATTCGCGTGACAGCGGTTACCGCGACACGTGCAAACGGCGAGGGAGCGTGTGCGCCCTCGCCGTTGAATTCACTGCTATTTACCATGACAGGCCTATGAAAGGCCGTCCGGAGCCCGAAAAATCAGGCGGCCGACATCTTCTTCAGCTGGGCGGCCAGACGCGACACCTTGCGCGAGCCCGTGTTCTTGTGAACCACGCCCTTGGAGACGGCGCGCATCAGCTCCGATTGAGCCTCCACGAAGGCGCCCTTGGCGGCGGTGGCGTCGCCACCGGTGACGGCTTCCTGGAACTTGCGCAGGAAGGTGCGGACGCGCGTGCGGCGCGCCTTGTTCACTTCGGTGCGAGCGGCGATCTTGCGGATCGCTTTCTTGGCGCCGGGGTTGTTGGCCATCAGTCAAACCTTCGAACGGAAAACGCCGCGGAGCACACGTCCACGGCGCGGAAATCTCAAGAGCGCGCGGCTATAGCGGAAAGGGCCTCGCCCGGCAAGCCGGAGTCTGACTCGTTTTGCGGGAGGCCCGCCAGGCCGCCACACGACCCCAGCTCCATACGGGAGGGTTCGGCGGGCTCAAAGGCGACAGTTGACACGGGAAGCGCCGATTTTGTCTGTCGCGCCGAGATCATCGACCGTGATGGCCGCAAGACTCACGAAACCCGAGCGCCGGCCCTGCTGACGGTCCGGGGGCCGTCCGCCGTCGCGACGCCAAGCCTCCTGCCCCTGTAGGCGGACGCCTCGTCATCGTTTCCAGGTGCGTCCGCCTCGGAATGACGGAACGCGACAAGCGCCCTACTTCCCCTTGAACTCCGGCTTCCGCTTCTCGACGAAGGCCGCCATGCCTTCCTTCTGGTCCTCGAAGGCGAAGAGGCTGTGGAACAGGCGGCGTTCGAACTGGACGCCCTGGGTCAACGTCGTCTCCAGCGCAGCGTTGACCATTTCCTTGTTGGCCATGACGGCCAGCGGGCTCTGGGAGGCGATCCTGGCGGCGATCTTGCGGGCCTCGTCCAGCAGGGTCTCGTGCGGGAAGACGCGGCTGGCCAGACCGGCGCGCTCGGCCTCGGCGGCGTCCATCATGCGGGCGGTCAGGACCATGTCCATGGCCTTGGACTTGCCGACCAGGCGGGTCAGGCGCTGGGAGCCGCCGATGCCGGGGGCGACGCCGAGGTTGATCTCCGGCTGGCCGAATTTGGCCTTCTCGCTGGCGACGATGAAGTCGCACAGCATGGCCAGTTCGCAGCCGCCGCCCAGGGCGAAGCCGTTCACCGCGGCGATGATCGGCTTGCGGAAGCGGGTGATGCGGTCGTGGCCGAGGGCGAAATAGTTGCCCGTGTACATCTGGGCGTAGGACTGGTCCGCCATCTCCTTGATGTCGGCGCCGGCGGCGAAGGCCTTGTCGCCCGAGCCGGTCAGGATCAGGCAGCGGACGCTGTCGTCCTGCTCGATGCTGTCGAGGAAGTCGGCGAGGTCCTTGAACAGGGCCGAGTTGAGCGCATTCAGCGCCTCGGGCCGGTTCAGGGTGACCACCGCATAGCCGTCGGCGTGACGCTCGATCAGGATGTTGGCGTAGGTGTCGGACATGCGCGGTCTCCTTTGTATGCGATCTGCATACTCATCCGCTCATCCCGGCGAAAGCCGCCTCAGCGTCGCCGGACCAGCAGAAGGGTGAGGATGGTCCGCACGCCTTCGGCGAGGATGATCTCGAGCAGCAGCAGGTTGGCCAGCAGCATGGGCGCGCGACTGAGGAGGGTGGCGCCCACACCAACCGCATACTGGCTCTCGATCCAGACCGCGAAGAGCCAGAGGCCGATCAGGGTCAGGGCCACCAGCCCGATCAGGACGACCAGGGCGACCTGGCCCGCGACGAGGGCGGCGTCGGTCAGGGCCTGGTCCTGGGCCGGGCGGTGGCGGCGCTGGAACCAGGCCATGGCGCCGGCCAGGACGCCCTCAACCACCACGAAGACAATGAGCGCGACGACGAAGGCCAGACCGGTCGTACGGGCGGGATGGGGATGGCCGGGATCGAGCAGGATCGGGACGACGCGCAGCGCATAGGCGCCCCAGACCAGAAGGCCCGCGACCAGACTGGCCCAAAGCTGTTTCTCGCGCAGGCTCATGCCGTCGCTCCCGCCATCTCGCCCAGCTTCAGCACCGTGTTCCAATTGCGGCCCGTGCCCATGCCGAGCATGCGGGGCGTGGCCTTCTTGAAGATGGCGGACTCGCCCTGGCCGTTGGGGAACCAGAAGTACAGGACGCCGTCCACGGCTTCCACCGCCTCTCCACCGGCGGCCAGTTCGCGGCAGGCCTCCAAGGCGCCGGGTTTGATCCCATCCTTCATGACCATGGCGACGACCTTGGCGGGATGGGCGGCGGCCTCCTTGGGGAAGGGGTTGGCGGCGATCAGGGCCGACCACTGTTCGGGCGTGCGGACCATGGCGGCGACCTTCAGGCCGAAGGTCTTGTCCATGGCGGCCTCGATCTCGGCTTCCAGCGCGGCGGTCGCCTTGCCGCTTTCGACCACGAGGTTGCCGCTGGCCTGAAGGGTGCGGGGATTCTTCAGGCCCATCGTTTCAGCCATGGTGCGCTGCTCGCCGACGGGAGCGCGGACGCCGCCGGTGTTCATGCCCCGGAACAGGATGATGCGGTGGGTCATGTCGCGGCCTCCATCTGGTCGAGCACGGCGGTGATCTTCATCACGGTGTTCCAGTTGCGGTTGGTGCCGACCGCGCCGAGGGCCTTCAGGCCGAAGCCGGCCGGCAGTCTGGACGCATTCGGGTCCGCGCCCCCGAACCACATATAGATGTCGCCGGACCGGGTGCGTTCCACCTGCTCATCGGCGGAAGCCCGGCGGCGCAGCTGGTCGAGGCCCACGTCGGGAAGCGGCTCGCGCATGGCCCAGACCAGAACGCGGGCGGGCGCGGCGGCGGTCCTCTCCGGAAAGGGATTGGCCTGCAGCAAGGCGCGCCATTCCTCGACGGTCTTGACCACCATCTCGGTCGGGCGGCCATAGACCCCGGCGCACGCCGCCTCGAGTTCGCGCCGCAGGGTCGCGGGCGCCTTGCGCGAGCGGAACAGAAGATTGCCCGTGGCGCCGACCGAACGGACATCGGCGCCGCCCACGGCCTCGGCCAGCCCCCGGGCCTCCTCGCCCTTCACGCGTCGGCCGTTGATCAGGATGCTGCGCATGAGGGCGATGCGGATCGGCATGGTCAGCGCTTCTGGCAGCTGGGGCAGTAGAAGGTGGATCGCCCGGCCTGGACGATGCGTTTGACCACGCCCGTGCAGCCATCTCCGCGGCAGGGCTCGCCCTCGCGGCCGTAGACGTCGAAGCGGTGCTGGAAATAGCCCTGTCCGCCCTCGGCGTTGGCGAAGTCGCGCAGGGTGGAGCCGCCCGCCGCGATGGCGTCGTTGAGGACGTCGCGGATGACGGCGGCGAGGGTTTCGAGGCGGGGCTTCGAGACCGTTCCCGCCGCGACCAGGGGCGAGATGCGGGCGCGGTACAGGGCCTCGCAGACGTAGATGTTGCCCAGGCCGGCGACGATCTTCTGGTCGAGCAGGCTGACCTTGATGTTCTGCTTCTTACCCTCGAAGGCTTCCGCGAGATGGGCGCCGGAGAAGGCGTTGCCGAGCGGTTCGGGCCCCATGCCGACGAACCACGGATGCGCCTCCACCTGATCGGTGGGGATCAGGCCCATGAAGCCGAAACGGCGGGCGTCGGCGAAACCGATGCGATGGGTCGCGGCGTCCTTGGTGGCGCAGAAGCTCATATGCTCGTGCTTGCCGGCGATCGGCGCCGGCTCCTCGAACTCGCCCAGCTGGCGGCCGTCGAGGGTGAAGCGGCCGGTCATGCCCAGGTGGGTGACCCAGGTCTCGCCGGTCGACAGCCGCATCAGCAGATATTTGGCCCGGCGGTCGATCCGCTCGACGGTCGCCCCGTCCAGCCGCTCGGGGAAGCGGTCGGGGAAGGGAAAGCGCAGGTCGGGACGGTTCTGGCGCACGCGATCCAGCCGGGCGCCCTCAAGCACCGGCTGCAGGCCGCGACGGACCGTTTCGACCTCGGGAAGTTCGGGCATGGGAGAAGTGGCGAGTGGTTAGTGGCGAGAAGAAGGGGCGGCGATCAGGCAGCGACGCGTGGGCGCGGCGATGGCGCGCTTAATCGCCACTCGTCACTCGCCACTCGTCACTGCTTATAGACCGAATGGCAGCTCTGGCAGTTGCTCCGGACGGCGGTCCATTGGGCGGAGAAGGCGGCGGCGTCCTGGCCTTCGGAGAGTTCGGCGAGGCGGTCGGCGGCGGCGGCGAACTCGGCGGCCTTGGCGTTGAAGCCCTCGCGATCGGTCCAGACCGCGGGCTGGGCGCCGGTCTGCAGCGAGGCCGGGTCGGTCCCCTCCGGGAAGAGTTCGGGCAGGGTATGGGACCAGCGGGCGAGCGAGCGGGCGGCGTTGCGCTGGGTCGAGGGCGCCTGACCGGCGTCGATGGCCGCCTTGATCCCGCCGACGACCGTGCCGGACAGGGCCATGCCCGCCTGCCGCGCCTTGACCAGCACCTCGGGCGAACCCTTGGGCGTTGGCCGCGCCGCCGATGCAGAGCAGGCCGATCACGGCGGCCGTCAGTGTCTTGCGCATGGGGTCCCTCTCCCGTTTCGGCGAAGCTCCGCCCGCGACCGGCGACTGTCAATCGCCGTCCGCCCTCTCGACGGCCGTGACGTTTCCGGCTTAGTTCCGCGCAACATCAGAGAGGGCCGTAATGACGGACGCCACCAACACGCCCGCCGCCACCGGCGGCAAGCGCATCGAACTGACCGTCCGGGCGGTCATCCTGGGCTGTCTGCTGGCCGTGGTCTTCACCGCGGCCAACACCTACCTGGGCCTGAAGGTCGGGCTGACCTTCGCCTCCGCCATTCCGGCGGCGGTGATCTCCATGGCGATCCTGCGGGCGTTCCGCACCTCGACCATCTGGGAGAACATGACCGTCCAGACCGTGGCGTCGGTCGGCGGAGCCATGAGCTCGATCATCTTCGTCCTGCCCGGCCTGGTCATGGTCGGCTGGTGGCTGGAGTTCCCGTTCTGGGAGTCGGTGGCGATCTGTATCTTCGGCGGCGTGCTGGGCGTGACCTTCTCGATCCCCCTGCGCCGCGCGCTGGTGGTGGATGCGGGCCTGCCCTACCCCGAGGGCGTGGCGGCGGCCGAGGTGCTGACCGTCGGGTCGCGCGGCGCCGAGCAGACCGAGAGCGCGGTGCGTGAGAACGCGGCGGGCCTGTGGGTCGTGATCGCCGGCGCCGTGGCGTCGGCGGGCTACGCCCTGCTGGTCGCGGGTCGGGTGTTCGCCGGCGAGGCGGCCAAATTCATCAAGCTTCCGGCGGCGCTGGGCGGCGGCGCGACCGGCATCGGCTTCGGCATGCAGTTCGCCCTGCTGGGCGCCGGCCACCTGATCGGCCTGACCGTGGGCCTGGCCCAGCTGTTCGGCCTGATCCTGGCCTGGTGCATCGCGGTGCCCCTGCTGACCAGCCCGGACACCATCGCCTGGCTGACCGCGCACCACATCCCGTCCATCGCGACGACCCTGCCCGCGGGCGTGGGCGCCGAGGAACTGGCCAGCACCGTATGGCGCCGCGAGGTCCGCTTCATGGGCGCCGGCGTCATCGGCGTGGCCGCCATCTGGACCCTGATCAAGCTGGCCGGCCCGCTGGTCGGCGGCCTGACCTCGGCCCTGGCCGCCAACCGTCGCCGCGCCTCGGGCGAGGTGCTGGACCGCACCGAGCAGGACATTCCGATCAACATCGTGGCCGGCCTGTCGGTCGTCTGCCTGGTCGGCATCGCGGCCATCCTGGCCCTGTTCGCGCAGGGCAATCCGACCCTGGCCGGATCGACCGCCCTGCTGGTCGGCGGCGGCCTGGTCTATGTCATCGTCATCGGCTTCGCCGTGGCCGCCATCTGCGGCTATATGGCCGGCCTGATCGGCTCGTCGAACAGCCCGGTGTCGGGCGTGGGCATCCTGGCCATCGTCATCGCCTCGGTCCTGCTGCTGGGCGTGCTGGCGATCGCCGGCGTCCCCGCCGATCCGTCCGTGGTGGCCTTCGCCCTGATCGTGACCGCCGTGGTCTTCGCCGTGGCCGTCATCGCCAACGACAACCTGCAGGATCTGAAGACCGGCCAGCTGGTCGGCGCGACGCCGTGGCGTCAGCAGGTGGCTCTGATCATCGGCGTCGGCGCCGGCGCCATCGTGATCCCGGTCATCCTGAACCTGCTCAACAAGGCCTTCGGCTTCGCGGGCGGCCCCGCCGGCATCGCCGACGAACCGCTGGCGGCGCCGCAAGCGACGCTGATCTCGGCCCTGGCCAAGGGCGTGATCGAAGGCGGCCTGCGCTGGGACCTGATCGGGCTCGGCGCCGCGATCGGCGTGGTCATCATCGTGCTGGACGCGGTGCTGAGCAAGGCGACCAAGGGCAAGGTCAAGCTGCCGCCGCTGGCCGTCGGCATCGGCTTCTACCTGCCCGCCGCCGTGACCACGATGCTGGTCGTCGGCGCGGTCTGCGGCTGGGTCTACGACAAGGCGATCAAGAACACCCGCTTCGCCGATGTCGGCCGCCGGATGGGCGTGCTGCTGGCGTCCGGCCTGATCGTGGGCGAGAGCCTGTTCCTGGTGATGACCGCGGGCGTGATCGTGGGGACCGGCAATGACGCGCCGTTCGCCATGCTGCCGGAAGGGTCGGCCTGGCCGGCCATGCTGGCGGGAATCGCGGCCTTCGTCGTCCTGACCTTCGGCCTGTACAACTGGGTCATCCGCCAGTCGGCCAAGGTTTGATCGCCCTCTGATCGCCGTTTTCCGGAGCGATAGAGACCCCGGTTAAGCCAGTGCGTGCTCCGCGCGCACTGGCGTTTCGGCGTTCGGGCCTGTATGAGGCGCGCGCCTTCCCGCAATTACGCCCCGTCCAGCGGCCCGTCCTGTCCGGCCGCCCATTCGCGATACCGATATGAATCTGCGCAACGTCGCCATCATCGCCCACGTCGACCACGGCAAGACCACGCTGGTTGACCAACTCCTGGCTCAGTCGGGCGTCTTCCGAGCCAACGAAGCGACGACCGAGCGCGCGATGGACTCCAACGATCAGGAAAAAGAGCGCGGGATCACCATCCTGGCCAAGGCCACCTCGGTGCTGTGGAACGGCAAGGCGGGCGAGACCCGCATCAACATCATCGACACCCCGGGCCACGCCGACTTCGGCGGCGAGGTCGAGCGCATCCTGGGCATGGTGGACGGCTGCGTCATCCTGGTGGACGCCGAAGAGGGCGTCATGCCCCAGACCAAGTTCGTTCTGACCAAGGCCCTGAAGATGGGCCTGCGTCCCATCCTCTGCATCAACAAGGTCGACCGCGCCCACGCCGATCCGGACCGCGTGCACCTGGAAACCATCGAACTGTTCGAAGCCATCGGCGCCACGCCGGAGCAGCTGGACTTCCCGCACATCTACGCCTCGGGCCGGAACGGCTGGGCGACGCTGGACATGAACGAGCCGTCCGACACCCTGGCGCCGCTGTTCGACCTGATCGTCGAGCACGTGCCGCCGCCGAAGGTGCAGGAGAACAAGGACAAGCCGTTCCAGATGCTGAACGTGCTGATCGAGTCCGACCCCTTCCTGGGCCGAATCCTGACCGGCCGTATCGAGAGCGGCAAGGCCGTTCCGGGCATGGCCATCAAGGCGCTGGACCGCGACGGCAAGCAGATCGAGCAGGGCCGCATCACCAAGGTCCTGGCCTTCCGCGGCCTGAAGCGCACGGCCCTGGACGAGGGTTCGGAAGCGGGTGACATCGTCGCCATCGCCGGCATGTCCAAGGCGACCGTGGCCGACACCCTGTGCGCGCTGGAAGTCATGGACGCCCTGCCGGCCCAGCCGATCGATCCGCCGACCATCTCGATGACCGTCTCGGTCAACGACAGCCCGCTGGCCGGCCGCGAAGGCGACAAGGTCCAGTCGCGCGTCATCCGTGACCGCCTGCTGAAGGAAGCCGAGGCCAACGTCGCCATCCGCGTGACCCAGACCGCCGGCGCGGACGCCTATGAAGTCGCCGGCCGCGGCGAACTGCAGCTGGGCGTGTTGATCGAGAACATGCGCCGCGAAGGCTTCGAAGTGTCCATCTCGCGTCCGCGCGTGGTCTATCAGACCGGCGAGAACGGCGAACGGCTGGAGCCGATCGAGGACGTCATGATCGACGTCGACGACGAGTACACCGGCGTAGTCATCGAGAAGCTCTCGACCCGCAAGGCCGAGCTGAAGGACATGGGCCCGTCGGGCGCGGGCAAGACCCGCATCCAGCTGATGTGCCCGTCGCGTTCGCTGATCGGCTATCAGGGCGAGTTCCTGACCGACACGCGCGGCTCGGGCGTGCTGAACCGCGTGTTCAGTCACTACGAGCCGCACAAGGGCCCGATCGAAGGCCGTCTGAAGGGCGTGTTGGTCTCGAACTCGGACGGCGACACGGCGGCCTTCGCCCTGTGGAACCTCGAGGATCGCGGCGTGATGTTCGTGGGCGCCGGCGAGAAGACCTACCAGGGCATGATCATCGGTGAGAACTCGCGCGGCGACGACCTGGACGTCAATCCGATCAAGGGCAAGCAGCTGACCAACGTCCGCGCCTCCGGCAAGGACGAGGCCGTGCGCCTGACCCCGCCGCGCCGTCCGTCGCTGGAACAGGCCATCGCCTATATCGAGAGCGATGAGCTGGTCGAGGTGACGCCGAAGTCGATCCGCCTGCGCAAGGCCGTGCTGAACCCCAGCTTCCGCAAGCGCCGCGTGAAGGAAGACTAGTCTTCCGCGACAGCTGAAACACTTGAAGGGCGGGCCGCAGGGCTCGCCCTTTTTGCATTCAGGCCCAGCATGCCGCGCCAGCCGCCGCTGGTCAGCAGGGCCACGTCCAGCAGGGCGAAGGCGAGCGGGGTCGAGGCGGGGGCGGCGATGAAGCGCGGCCGCCAGTCCGGGCCGAATTTGGACTTCCACGCCCGCAGGCCCGCGAAACCGTACAGGGCCCCGCCTTCCTCGAAGACCAGCGCCCCGACGCGGGCGAAGACCGGGGCGAGGCGGCGATCCTCCAGCCCCGACAGCGGGGCCATGCCCAGGTCGAGGACGGCGTAGCCCTGAGCCCCGGCCCACTGGATGGCGCGGACGAACAGATAGTCCATGACGCCGGGCGGAGCGTCGGGCGTGAAGCGCATCAGGTCCACGGCCACCCGGTCCGTGCCGGGCAGCAGGTTGGCGAAGGCCACGATCCGCCCGCCCTGCCGCACCACGGCGACGGGGTTGAGCGACAGATAGGCCGGGTCGAAGCGACCGAGGGAGAAGCCCTTCTCCGACCCGTTGTGATGCGCCAGCCAAGCGTCGGAGACGGCCTTGAGCTGGTCGGCGAAGGTCAAGGCCGCGCCGGGCGGCAACAGGTCGAAGGCGGCGCCGTCGCGCTCGCAGCGGTTGACGGCGGTGCGCAGGTTCTGGCGCGACTTGCCCTCCAGAGAGAAGGCGCGGGTGTCGACCAGGGCGGCCTCGCCGACCTTGCGCATGGCCATGCCGAGGGTGGCCAGATCGGCCAACGCCGCCTCGCCGACCGCATAGAAGACCGGCGCAGCGCCGTAGCTGTCGGCCATCTCGGCGAAGGCCCAGAGCAGGGGCAGGCGCTCTTCGGCGGGCCCCGCGGGCTCGCCCATGGCGATCCAGCGGCGGCCGCGCACGTGATAGGTGATGAAGGCGCGGCCCGAGGGGCTGAACATCAGGGCCTTGTCGCCGAGCGCCGCCAGCCAGGCGTCGGGGGCGATCCCCTGACCCTCGCGCAGCACTGACAGGGCGCGCTCGATCTGGTCCGGGGCGGCGGGGCCATGCCTGCGCGCGCCCGGGGCCGAGACCAGCGAGCGCCCGGCGATGACGACGGCCAGCAGGGCCAGGACGGCGCCCGCGCGCAGGAAGCCCGAGACCTCCCGATCGATCAGCAGGCTCCACCACAGGTCATCGGTATAGGCCACGTCCCGATAGGCGAAGAAGCCCAGCCACAAGGTTCCCGCCACGACGGCCACCACCAGCGCGACCCAGGTCGGCGACAGCGCTTCGAACAGGCGGGACTTGCGGTCGAAGGCCGGGCGGCAGGGAATCAGGACGAGGGCCAGGAGGGTGAGCTCGATCGCCTCTTCCCAGTCCAGCCCCTTGAGCAGGGAGAAGACCGCGCCGCCCAGCAACACCACCAGCGCCGCCAGCCAGGCCCCGCGCCGGCGCCGCCACAGGCCGGCGGAGAGCAGCAGCAGCAGGAAGCCCGCGATGCTGGCCGCGAAGTGGGACAGGTCGATCAGCACCGGCGGCAGGAAGGTGCGCACGGTGGCCAGACGGTCGGCGAAGGCGGGAGTCGCGCCCGAGACCAGGATCACCGCCCCGGCGGCCACGGCGAGCATGGCGAAGACCTGCGGCGAGACCTCAAGCGCCAGCCCGGCCGCCCGGGCCGCCAGTCCGCGGCGGATGGTCTTTCCCTTCCCCATGCCTTTCGTAGAGCCGGAATCGGCCAATCACGGCAAGCCCAAGGTCATTTCTGGGCGCCTGAAACAAACCGAAACAGAGGGTGTTTGTGCCGGGAGCGGGCGCTCCTGCCCGCGTTGATCGAGGCTGACATCATGCGAAAGACCGCGCTCCTCACTGGCGTCGCCGGCCTGCTCCTCATGACCGCTCCCGCGTTCGCCCAGGACAGCACGGCCACCCCGCAAACCCCTGCCCCGGCCTCCCCGCCGGCGGCTGAACAATCACAAGCGCTCGAGCTTCAACCCGGCTCGGACGTGAAGGGATCCGACGGCACGGTGCTGGGCAAGCTTGAAGGCGCCCGCAACACCCCGGCGGGCCAGGAACTGACCGTCCGCGGTTCGGACGGCGTCCTGCGCGGCGTGCCCGTGTCCGGCGGCGTGCGCCAGGACGGCCCCGGCGTGGCCGTGGGCTGGTCCGCCTCGCAGTTCTCCGCGGCCCCGGCCATCACCGGACCGGACCACTCGGCCCATCCGGCGCCCCCGGCCGAACCGCCGGCCCCGGCCGAGCCGACCACGCCGCCGAACAACTGATCGGCTGAAGCAAAAAGAAAGGGCGGCTCCGGCAGGAGCCGCCCTTTTTCGTTCTCGCCGGTCGATCAGGCTTTGCGCTTCACCAGACCCAGCAGGAACAGCAGGATGATCGCGCCGAGGGTGGCGACGATGGTCGAGCCGATCCAGCCGCCCCACGAGAAGTTCAAGGCATTGGCGATGAAGCCGCCGATCAGGGCGCCCGCGATGCCGACGATCAGATTGGTCAGCAGGCCGTGATTGCGGCCCATGATCTGTTCGGCCAGCCAACCGGCGATGACGCCGACGATAATCCAGAAGATGATGTTCATTTCAGCTTTCTCCACAAAGCAACGCTCGATGGGCAAACGCTCCGACTCCGCTCGGGTTGCCTTGACCGTCGCGAACCCTGTTTTTCCGTAATCCCCCGGGACGCGAGCCCGGCACGCCCCTTGCCCCGTGGAGGGCGAGCCGTCCCGCATCGGGACATCGCATCAGGGGACCCGGACCATGGCTTCGGACATCGATCTTCACCTCGGACGCCGTCTGCGCCGCCGCCGCCGCCTGCTGGGCCTGACCCAGCAGCAGCTGGCCATGCAGGTCGGCATCCGCTTCCAGCAGATCCAGAAATACGAGTGCGGCGCGAACCGCATCTCGGCGGCCCGCCTGTGGCAACTGGCCGAGGCCCTGGAGTCGCCGATCAGCTATTTCTACGACGGCCTGGAAGAGGCCATGGAACGCCGGGAGGCGGCCAGCCAGGGCGGCGAGATGTTTTCCCGGAAAGAAACGCTCGACCTGATCCAGGCCTATTACCAACTGGGCGAGCGTCCGCGCCGCCGTCTGCTGGACCTGGCCAAGTCGCTGCATGCCGAAGGCGGCGAGCCGGCCTGATCTCTTTTCTTGCCCTAACGCGGACGACGCCGTCGTCCGCTGCTTGAGGGCGACATTGTTCTGGCCCTAGCGCGGACGACGCGGTCGTCCGCTGCTTGAGGGCTTTATGCTTGCCCTAACGCGCGGTCGCGCTGCTTGAGGGCGACATTGTTCTGGCCCTAGCGCGGACGACGCGGTCGTCCGCTGCTTGAGGGCGCGAGTTCCCCGTGGCGCGTTGCACAGCGTCCGGGCGGCTGTCCCCGATGCGTTGCACAGCGCCGTGGACAGCGATCATCCGGTGACAGGCGGGCGGCGCGTGGGTATGCCGCCTGCCATGACCGAACATGAGCGTTTCATCGTCGAACTGGCGCAGGCGGCCGCGGCCGTGACCCTGCCCTTCTTCCGGTCCGACATCGGACATGAGGACAAGGGCGGCGCCGCCGGGTTCGATCCCGTCACCGAGGCCGACAAACAGGCCGAGGCGGCGATCCGCAGGCTAATCGCCGAACGCTATCCCGACCACGGCGTGATCGGCGAAGAGTATGGCGAGGACCGGCCGGACGCCGAGTTTGTCTGGGTGCTGGATCCCATTGACGGGACCCGGGCCTTCATCTCGGGCCTGCCGTTGTGGACGACGCTGATCGCCCTGCGCGTGCGCGGGACGCCGACGGTAGGCGTCATCGCCCAACCCTATCTGGACGAGATCTTCATCGGCGGACCGTCGGGCGCGCGCCTGCTGCACGGCGGCGGCGAGACGCCGCTGAAGGTCCGATCCTGCGAGAAGCTGACCGACGCGGTCATCTCAACCACCGATCCGAACATCTTCAACGGGGCCGAACTGGGCGCCTGGACCCAGGTGCGCGCCACCGCGCGGCTGGCCCGGCTGGGGTGCGACGCCTACGCCTACGCCATGGTCGCGGCGGGGAAGATGGATCTGGTCGCCGAGACCAGCCTGAAGCCCTGGGACTGGTCGGCGCTGGTCCCCGTGATCGAGGCGGCGGGCGGCAAGGTGGTCAACTGGCGCGGCGGCAAGCCGGACGACGGCGGGCAGGTGCTGGCGGTCGGCGACGAACGCCTGATCGATCAGGCGCTGGTGACGCTGAAGCGGGCGGCGCTCTGACGCGGGATCAGGCGGCCGAGGGCTCGGTCGTCGACGCCGATGGGACGCCCAGGTCCGCAGCCGCTTCCGGCTGGACAACCGCCGGGCTCAGGTCCTCGATCGGCGAGACATAGGCCGCCAGGGCGTCGAACTCCTCCAGGAAGACCGCGCGCTTGTCGTCGGTCTCCATGATGACTTCATGCTTGGCGCCCGCGACCTCGATGTAGCGGCCGCGGCCCAGCCGCTTGGCGGCCCATTTGTTGGTCTGCTTCCAGACGCGGTCGTCCTCGCTCGACTGGACGATGGCGACGGGGATGCGGACGGCCTTCAGCGCCTTGGGCTTCAGAGCGCGCTCGCCGGCGTCCAGGCCGAAGGCTAGCCAGCCCCAGGTCGGACCGCCGACGGCCAGATGCGGGCAGGCGAAGAGCTGCTGCCGCCACTGCTCGTAACGACTCTCGTCCGTCGTCAGGGCGTCCTTCTCGAAGGTGTGGTCGAAGGGATCGTCGGCGTCGTCGAGCACATAATCGCCGGCCTTGCCGTGGCGCAGGTTCCAGCGCACCGCCAGCTTGACCGACCACATCGACCGCTTGCCGGTCTTGATGCGCAGCATGGGGCTGGACAGCAGGGCGCCCGAGAAGCGGTCCTCGCCGTTCTCCAGCGTCATCAGATTCAGGCAGCCGCCCATGGAATGGCCGACCATGACCCAGGGCTTGGGCGCCCGGCCTTCGAAGGCGTCGAGCAGGCGGGCGTAGTCGTCGAGGAATTCCTCCACGGCCCGGGCATGGCCCTTCAGGCGGTCGGGCAGCAGGCGGGCCGACAGGCCCTGGCCGCGCCAGTCGTGGGCCAGGACGCACCAGCCGCGCGCGAGGAAATTGCCGATGACCTCGAAATATTTCTCGATCGGCTCGGTGCGGCCGGGGCTGAGCACCACGGTGCCGCGCGGCTTGCGGGCCACCAGAGCCGAGGGCGTCCAGAAGGCGGCGCGCAGGCGCAGTCCGCCGGCCCCGCGGAACCACTCACCCTCTCCGCCGGGAGGCGAAGAGGCGCCCGGAACGCCCATCAGGGGCGCGTTGGCGGCATAGGCGACGGCTCGGTTCACTCAGGCTTCCTGAACTTCAAGGTCATGCGGTCGCTTTCCCCGATCTCATCGTACTTCGTACGATTGAAGGCCGGATCCGGCGGCGAACCGCGCGGCGCGGTGAGGCGCAGCGGCGGCAAGGTATCCACTCCGAAGGGATGATCCTTGGTATCCCTTTCATTCGCGTTGATTTCCGACGCGGCGACGAAGGCGAACCCGGCTTCCGCCGCCAGCTGCCTGACGAACGCTTCCTGGACGTATCCGTTCGCCGCCGCCGGATCCTGATCTTCATCGGGGCCGAGGCGATGCTGTTCGACGCCGAGGACGCCGCCGGGACGCAGGGCGGCCCAGGCGTCGGCGAAGGCCTTTTCGGCGATGCCCGCGGCCATCCAGGCGTGGATGTTGCGCATGAACAGGACCAGGTCCGCCGTGCCAGCGGGCGCGACCGGCCCCGAGGTCGGGCCGAAGGCGGTCAGCTCGATCTCGCCGTAGAGCTTGCGGTCGTTGGTGAAGCGCTGCTGGAAGGCCGACATCAGCTGCACCTGCGCCGGATTGGCGCCCGGTCCGGTCTGGAATCCGGCGGCGATGTAGTGGCCCGCCCCCTCGGCGAGATAGGGCGCCAGGATCTCGGTGTACCAGCCGCTGCCGGGCCAGAAATCGACGACGGTCATGCGTGGCTGGAGGCCGAAGAAGCGCAGGGTCTCCATCGGATGACGGGCGGCGTCGCGGCTCCGGTCCTGGGCGCGCCAGGGACCGGCGACGGCCCACTCCAGCGATCCCTTGGGCGGACCGTCGGGCGTGGGCGGCGGCTCGGCCGTTTCTTCCCGCTTGCCGCACGCGGCCAGACCGACGAGGGCCGAGGCCGCAACGCCGGTCAGGACGCTCCGGCGTGAAGGACGCCGTCGCCAAGCCTCGTTCAGATCATTCATGCACGGCCCCCGCAGGACGGTCCGGACGCCCTTGGTCCCGCCCCGGAACGGAGGGCTTAACCCTGTTCATCCGCGCGGTCAAAACGCACATCGCTCAGTCCGGCTTGCGGAATCGCAGGGTCATGCGGTCGCTTTCGCCGACGGCGTCGAACTCGGCGCGCTCTTGGTCGGTAAGCGGCGTCGGACGGTCGGTGGCGACGCCCTCGCGCGGCGCGCTGACGCGGGTCGGCGGCAGGGTCCAGACGCCGTACGGATGGTCGTGGTCGTCCTTCGGATTGGCGTTCAGTTCGCTACGGCCCTCCAGCACGAAGCCGGCGGCCTGGGCCGCGTGGATGACATGGCTTTCCGAGACATAGCCGGTCGGGGCGGTCTGGTCGGCGTTCAGCCCCTCGGCGCCGCGGTGCTGTTCGATGGCCAGCACGCCGCCCGGCTTCAGGGCCTTGAAGAAGGCGGCCATATAGGGGGCGGTGCGGCCGCCGCGGTGCCAGTTGTGCAGAGCGCGGGCGACCACGATCATGTCGGCGCTTCCGTCTTCGACGCCCATGCCTTCCAGCGGACGATTGACCGGAACATAGCGGCCGCCGGTCGCCGCGGCGTAGGGCTCCAGAATGTTGCGCCACCAGCCGGCGCGGCCCGGCTCGATCTCCACCACCGTCATGTTGGGGTGCAGGCCCCAGAAGGTCAGGGTCTCGAACGGATGACGGGCGGCGTCGCGGGCGCGGTCGGCTTCGGGACGGGTCGCCGAGGCGACGGCGGCCTGCAGCGCGGCGTCTTCCTGAAGCACTGGCGGGGCCATGGCCGCACGACGGGCCGAGCGCTGGGCCGCGGATTCGTCGAGGTTGGGCAGGGCCGGCAGCGCCTGCGCGAAAGCTGTGGCGGGAAGGGCGAGGACGGCGGTCACGGCCAGGATGGTCAGGCGCATCGGTTTTCCCGGAAGCTTCAGAAGAGGCGGCGACCCTGACCGTGCGAGTCCAAAGGGGCAAGCCGCATCAGGCGCGACGTGACACGATCACGCGGTCTTGACGATGAAACGCGGCTTCCCATCTGATCCGTCGAGGCCGCCGATGTCGGGGCCTCCGGAGCGCGCGGGGCCGATCACGGGCCGCACGAGCCGAACTCCCATCGCCGGTCCGGGCACAAACCGCGGGACCGGTCCCCTTGCTGATCCTCAGGAGGATGACCCATGCGTACCTATGATTTCTCGCCGCTGTACCGTTCGGCCGTCGGCTTCGACCGTCTGGCCAATCTGCTGGAGAGCGCCGCGCGCACCAGCCAGGAAAACGGCTGGCCGCCCTACAACATCGAGACCACGGGCGAGAACGCCTATCGCATCGAGGTGGCCGTCGCCGGCTTCAAGCCCGACGAGCTGAACATCGAGGTGAAGGAAAACCTGCTCACCGTGATCGGGCGCAAGGCCGCCAACGACCTGCCGGGCGACGGCGTCTCGCCGCCCGAGCGCAACTTCCTGCACCGCGGCCTGGCCGAGCGGGACTTCGAGCGCCGCTTCCAGCTGGCCGACTATGTGGTCGTGAAGGGCGCGGACCTGGTCAACGGCCTGCTGTCGATCGACCTGGCCCGCGAACTGCCCGAAGCCCTGAAGCCCCGCCGCATCGATATCGGCCAAGGCTCCAAGCTGATCGAAGGCAAGAAGGCGAAGACCGCCGCCTAAGCCTATCCGCCCTCAAGCAGCCGACAGGCGATAGGGCAAGAAAAGACCTGAGGGGCGGCGCGATGCGTCGCCCCTTTTTTCAGGCCTGGAGCGCGGCTTCCAGACCCTTGGCGCCGTGGGTGGCGGCGCCGCGCATCTCGGCCTGCCTCAGGCAGGCTCCGTGCAGGATGGCGCGGTTCAGTTCGGCGTCGATCAGGGTGGCGCGCTTCATGTCCGCGCCCGACAGGTCCGCCCCCTTGAGGCTGGCCCCGGTCAGGTCGGCGGGCAGCAGGCGGTCGGCGGCGATCATCAGCGGCCCCATCTGGGCCTCGCGCAGGTCGGAGCCGTCCAGACGGGCCCGGGCCAGCCGCGCGCCGCGCAGGTCGGCGCCGCGCAGGTTGACCGAGCGAAGATCGGCCCCTTCCAGATGCGCGCCCTGCAGCTGCACCCCGCCCATGTCGAGGCCGTAGAAGACGGCGCCCTTGGCGGACAGGGCGGTCAGATTGTAGCCGCGGATCGAGCCCAGCGCCCGCAGGTCGACGCCGTCGAATACGGACGGCTGGCCCAGGGCGCCGCCGGTCTCGCACCACTGGGCGTGCTCGGACAGCATTTCGGCGGCGGGCATCTTGCCGACCGGTTCGCCGGAGGATCTGTCGTCGGTCAAGGCGCCGGCCATGTCCGCCCCGTCGGTCCGCCACATGGCGGACTTGACCCCCACCAGCACCGCGTCGCGCAGGTCGGCCCCGGTCAGATCGGCGCCCGACAGGTCGGCCCCGGCCAGATTGGCCCCCTTGAAGCTGGCCTGCTTCAGGTTGGCGCGGACCAGCTTGCAGTCCTTCATGATGGCGTCGGAGAAGTCGGCGGCGACGGCGACCACGCCGGTCAGCTTGGACCGCTCCAGATTGGCGCCGGCCAGACAGGCGCCCTGGGCCGTGGTGTCGCGGACGGAACGGGCCTCGATCACGCGGAAACCCAGGCGGGCGTCGGCGGCGGCGATGGCCCCTTCGCGCAGATCGGCCTCGAACAGGTCGGCGCCCGTCAGGTCGGCGCCGCGCAGGCAGGCCCCGCGCAGGTCGGAACGGCGCATGCTGGCGTCGCGGAAGACGGCGTCCTGCATGTCGGCGCCGAAGAAGGTGGCGTTGTCCAGCCGGCAGCCGGAGAGGTCACACCCGATCAGGCAGGCGGCGGCGAAATCGGCGTCGGCGAGGTTGCGGCCCGTCAGCGACAGTCCGGACAGATCCATCCAGGCGAACACCGCCCGGGCGCCGCCGGGCTTGGCCTGCCACAGGCGGTCGTGCCGGGCGCAGATGACGTCCAGTTCCTGTTGGGTGATGCGCCTTCTGGCGGCAGGGGTTTGAGCCGTGTTTCCCGACATTGCGCCAGAATGGCACGCCTCCGCTTAAGGAAGCGTGAGGGCGTTTTTTAGTGCGCTATCGGTCACGACGTGGTCGTGACCTGCTTGAGCGCGGACGACTTTGAGGCCGAGTCTATCGGGTCAGCAGGCCCTGCTCGTCCAGCGCCTCGGCCAGCTCGCCCGGCCCGACCCACAGACGGGTGTAGCCGGCCTCGCCCAGCCGCTTCAGCTCGGTCGCCAGGTCGGCGCGCGAGGAGGCGGCGAAGCGGGCGTCGAAGCCCTCGCCGGTGTCGTCGATGCGGACCATCGGGCGGCCCGTCTCGACGCGGTGCAGATAGCCTTCGTAGAGGACGGCCGCCTCCTGCGAGAGCAGGCCCGTCTCGACCTCCAGCCCGGCCTTGCGCAGGCGTTCGACGCCCCGGCCCGAGGCGAAGGGCGAGGGATCGACCGCGGCCACGACCACCCGGGCCACGCCGGCGTCCATCAGGAAGTGGGAGCAGGAGGTGCGGCCCGAGGACCGGGCGCCGCACGGCTCCATGGTGACATAGGCGGTGGCGCCCCTGGCCTTGTCGCCCGCCGCCGGAACGGCCTGCTCCTCGGCATGGGGACGGCCGCCGGGCGCGGTGGCGGCCTCGGAGACCACCTCCCCGTCCTTGACGATCACGCAGCCCACCGCCGGGTTCGGCCAGGTCTGGCCCATCCGCGCCTTGGCCAGGGCGATGGCCCGGCCCATGAAGCGGATGTCGTCCGACGCCTGCTGCGCGCTGGTCATGATCAGGCTCCCGGGATCGACGGCAACGGCGTGGCGCGGCTGTCGTCCAGATAGCGCGCGGCCGTCGGCGTGAGCGATCCGTCCAGATCGATCTGCAGCGGATTGCCGGTCGGGATCTCGACGCCGACGATCTGGTCGTCCGGCACGCCGAACAGGTGTTTGACGATGGCCCGCAGCGAATTGCCGTGGGCGGCGATCAGCACGTCCTCGCCGGCCTTCAGGCGCGGGGCGATGGCGTCGTCCCAGTAGGGCAGGACGCGGTCCAGCGTGGTCTTCAGGCTTTCGGTGTCCGGGATGGCCTTGCCGGCGTAGCGGGGGTCGGCGGTGAAGTCCCATTCGCCGCCGGGGGCCAGCGGCGGCGGCGGGATGTCGTAGCTGCGGCGCCAGATCTTGACCTGGTCCTCGCCGTGTTTCGCCGCCGTTTCGGCCTTGTCCAGCCCGGTCAGGCCGCCGTAGTGGCGCTCGTTCAGCCGCCAGTCCTCGACCACCGGGACATCCTTCAGACCCGCCGAATCCAGGGCGAGGGCGCCGGTGCGCTTGGCGCGCTTGAGCACGGAGGTGAACATGACGGCGGGGTGGAAGTCCGCTCCGGCGATCAAT
>Ga0307406_10000398_pt1 | contig 25115 bp, 22 predicted proteins | sample 322Cmetagenome_3_FD_203706 | JGI IMG/M metagenome (GOLD analysis project Ga0307406, IMG submission 203706) | Maize rhizosphere microbial communities from greenhouse at UC Davis, California, United States - 322HYB-C-2 | ecosystem: Host-associated > Plants > Roots > Rhizosphere > Soil | place...
GTCCTTGTGCCCGGTGAACGTCGTACCCAGAACCGCAGCTACACCGATGGTGTTCTCGTCAATGTGAGGTGCGACGTCGTCCGGACCAATCGTGTACTTGCCCCGCTCTAGCGGCACTATCCGCGGTTCGACATCGAAGTATCGACAGAACTTTTCCCACACCACATGCACGTCGCCACCAAATACGAGGTTGGGGTTGGTCGTCGACCGTCCCGCAAGTTCTTGGCGCTTACGCCAATTCCACTTCAGTGAAAGGCCGCCGAGCATGATCGCCTCCGACGAGCCCTGGGTACGTGCACCGGTCGTCTCGCCCGGAGCATGGAAAAGATCAGCAAGCATCCGGATACAGCGCTGCTCGATTTCAGCTGTGCGCGGATATTCGGCGTGATCAATGAAGTTGCGATGGAGGTTTTCGGCGATGATCCGCTGCGCCTCAGGCTCCATCCAGGTGGTAACGAAGGTAGCGAGGTTACGCGCCGGATCGCCCTCGAGGGCCAGTTCCTCAGCAACGAGCCGCATGGCATCCAGCGCCGTCATGCCCGTCTCCGGGAACTCTCGACTTGGCACTTCTTGAGTTGCAAACCGATTGCCGAAGAGCACCGCATCAGGGATGCTCTCAGAGATGGTGTCGGGCGAGGCGGTCATGTGATTTCTCCTTCGATCGGCGCCGGCTCGGCTTGATGATCTTTGTGCTGATCTGGGTCCTCACGGCTAACTTGAGATGTTGCTCGAACCGCCCGCGTCCAGGCGGGGAACATCAAGATCGCCCCAAGCAGGAAGCACAGCGCCCCAAGCAGGGTGCCGGCGATTGAGATCTGACTATTGATGAACTCGCCAGTAGTGGGCAATACGTAGCTGGCGAGCGCGGACGCCATGAAAAAGATTGATCCGATCATGTTCAGCCAGGCAATCCACCAAGGAAGAGAACGCGGCCGAAAGCTCAGAAAGCGTCCGATCGCCAAGATGGCGAAGACGCTCGCCACCAGGAAAAGCGTCGACCCATAGAGGTCAGGTCGCCAGATGCGCCGGTCTTGTTGTTTGACAGTCACGTTGTGCAACAGCGCTGCGAAAGTGCTGACATTGAAGAAAAGTGTCCCGGGGAATTGCGTGATGGCGGCAAGCCAATTGCGATCATGCGGTCGCCAGGCTCCGAAGCGGACCGGCATCCGTTTGTGTTGTGCATCAAGATCAACATCGGTCAATGCTGGTGTCTGGACCTGTAGAAGTTGGGAGTAGGACGCTGCCGTAAAGAAGATCGAGCCGATGAAGTAGGTCACGCTATCGACGGTCGATCCGACGGCATTGACGTACGCCGGCACCGATCCCAGCGCGAACAGGGCGGATCCGATGATGAAGAGCGATGCGATCGCTGTGTTGAGATCGGCCGGCCTTACTGTCATGCCGCTCCCTTCAACGACAGAACCCCACGTCTATCGGATCAGAAGCAGCTGACACATCACCCGCGAGGGATGAGAGCACCACCTCCAGGGTCATTCGGCCTTCGGGGTGCAACCGCCGGTCGACCTTTGCGTCTCTCCGCACCAGGATCGGCGGCGCTGCTGCCGCCGGAAGACACGAGCGAGGGCGTGTGCCCCGGTTGAGCCCGATTCGCGGCTATGTTGCGAGAAACGACGCGGCGATCAGGTTACTTCACCAGCCATCATGCTCAGGCTCGCTCAGAACATAGCGGTAAGGCTGGCGCCCAGTTGGACTAGTTACCTGATAGCTCGCAGCCAACTTCCCTCATTTTCTGACGCCAGTTTTGACTCGGGAGGCGTGTTCCGCCCTGCTCGTCAAACCAGTGTCGGTTTTTGAGGGCTATTGCCTGAACAATCGCGCCGGCTTCAGCCGAGAGCTCGAGCGCCCGCTGTCCCGCCACTTGCGCGAGGACGAGTTGCCAGCGCGATCCTCACGGAGCGCCTGCGCCGCAGTCCAGCTTTGTGCTAGCCAGGCCTCGGCATCCGGCGACCCGTGTCAAGAGGTGGCGGTCCGCTAGTTGATCATGTCGGAGAGACGATCCTGGGCTGTTTGAGGTCGAAGAACTCAGTTTCTCCGACGGAGAGCTTGCCCATCTCCTCCATTTGTGCCTGCAACTCGGGGGGCGGATCCTTGCGCTCTCCTTCGCGCGCCTCAGCTTCCGACGTGAAGTACAAGACCATCGTGTAGCTACCGTCATCGTGGCCGATTGCGACGCTGCCGAGAATGTCTGGACGAAACTCTGCCCACTTATCGGAGTCTTGATCCATCAGCTGCCTAGCCTTCTGCGGGTCGCTACTTCGGCCTTTCATGACTTGGACGAAACCCGCCTGATCGGGGTCGCCCTGCACATCGACGGTCACATCCGTGCTGTCGCGGAAGGTCGCTTCGCCGTCGAAGAGCTTCGATGTCTCAGACCACCACTGATCTTGCTCAGTGCGATTGCTGTTGCGGCGCGCATCCTCCTCGGATTCAAAACGGACGACCGCAATTGCCCGGCCGTCTTCGGTGACCCCGCTCGTGCTGCCCAGCCAGCCAGTCGCGCCGGGTGCGAGATCCTGCATCCACCGGTCTAGGGCAGCATCTAGCGCCTGCGGGTTGGACGTTTTGCCCTGAATGACCTGAGCGAACATAGCGAAGCCTCCGATAGGTTGGGGATTGAAGATGTTCTCCTCTGTGGACGTTACGACCGCAGGATGTCGGCGTCAATACGCAAAAATGCTGCACCATTGATCGTCTTTGCAGGTTTCTGGAGCCCTGTGTACCGACATCACCACTGCGCCTGTGTCCGCGCTGTCCACGGCCACGTAATGAGGGCCCAGCAGGCGGCCAATACGGCCAGAGCCACCAGTAGGTACCACGGCCACCCACCCAGCAGGTCCAGTAGAGATACGCCGCCTGGCTTGCCGTTGAGGTAGCCGTAGTTGGTGCCGATAAGGCGGTTGATGACGAAAACGATCACAGCCCACCCCACGGTAACTGCGAGCGCCTGCCGGTAGCTGCGCCACGTAGGGCGTAGTCCCAGGCCCCAGGTTAGGTAGACAGCCGCCCACATCACCAGCACGTGCTGCAACCAATATGAGGTGAGCTGCAGGACCGGTAATACGTCGAGCTGCAGGTCCGGGGTGAGGATCGCCTGTGGATTGAGGGTCAGACCCCAGTAATAGGTGAGGGCAAACGCCCACGGCCTCCGGCTCCAGAGCGCGTACGCCGTCACTAGTCGCAGGATGTCGGAGAGCTGCAGCGGAAGAGATTGCTGCATGTCGAAGAATGGTGGAACCAGCCATATGATCATGAAGCCGAGCGTCACGATCAGCTGCACGATGGCGAAGATCCGGGTAAACGTCTCTGCCGCTGGGGTATCGCGGTGACGGCGACCGAGCAAAACGAGCAGCACGCCGCCGACCACGGTTACAGCCAGCAGGATCCAGTGCGTAAGCCCGTACGGCCGGAATGTGACCGCAGCCAGGGGCAGCTCCACATCACAACGCTATGGCGCCCGACTCCACCCGAAAGCGTCAGAGCCAACCACCTCGAATCGATGAGAGTTGTCGCATTCGACCACTTAGTGCAAAAGGTGATCGAGCGCCACCCGCCTGAAAGATCAACGTCCGCGACTCTGCGGAAGAGTCACTTTGCGGCTGGCCGGTGCGGAAGGCGGCGGGACCACGGGGCCGATGTCGCCGTCGGGCGCTTCATCGAAGTCGACGATGACTGGAGCATGATCACTCGGCCCGGAACCTTTGCGAGCCTGTCGGTCCACCCAGGCGGCGCGTACTCGCTCAGCGACGGGCGCAGTCGCGAGCACCAGGTCAATGCGCATGCCGAGGTCTTGGTGGAACATTCCGGCGCGGTAGTCCCAGTAGGTGAATACTCGCTTCCCCGGCCAGCGATCCCGCACAACGTCGCGCAGACCAAGCCGCTGCAGCTGCGCCAGCGCCTCGCGTTCGGGAGCCGTTACGTGCGTCTGGCCGATGTAGGCCTCAGGGTCAAAGACGTCCTCGTCGGCAGGCGCGATGTTCATGTCGCCGCAGACGACGGCGTTTTCTGGCCCACCACTGAGGTCCCGAGCAAGCGCGGCCAACCAGTCGAGCTTGTATTGATAATGATCCGAACCGGGCACTCGGCCGTTCGGTACGTACACCGAATGCACCCGAATACCCCCGCAGGTTGCCGCCACGGCGCGGGCCTCTGGATTCGGAAAGCCCGGTGCACCGGAAACACCGTGCGCGACATCGTCCAATCCGATCTTGGACAAGATCGCAACGCCATTCCACTGCACTTCGCCATGCAGCGCGAACTCGTAGCCGCGGCTCGCCAGCTGCTCACCCAACAGCGCCGTAAAGGCCTCGTCGGCGAGCTTGGTCTCCTGTAGGCACACCACGTCGGGTTGCCGCTGATCAAGCCACGGCAGCAGCCGCGGCACCCGCTGCTTGATTGAATTCACATTCCACGTCGCCAACCGCACGCTCCCCACGCTAACGGCTGGCAATGACGGTTTAAGCTCACCCCAGCATGCCTAGCTTGCTGTCGAGGCGTGATCAAGTTCCAGCTCCTCATTCGGCGATGCAGCGCAGAATCGCCGCTACCGAGCGATCAACATCAGCGTCGTCGGTGGACCAGTTCGAAACAGAGATCCGCATCGCTGTCTTGCCCTGCCAGATGGTGCCGCTCATCCAGCAGGTGCCCTCTTGCTGGACCCGCTCGATAACCCGGCGGGTATGAGCGTCGTGGTCGCCATCGGCGGCCTGGAAACGCACTAGAACCTGATTGAGAACAACCTCGTTGAGCACTTCGACACCGTCAGCCGCGCCCAACTGCTCGGCGAACCGCCGGGCCAACGCGCAGCACCGGTCTATCAGCTCGGCAACACCCTCGCGGCCGAGGGTGCGGAGAGCTGCATACACGGCGAAACCTCGAGCGCGCCGGGAATGCTCAGGGTTGTAGTCGAGCGCATCCCGCTCGTCGGCGACACTCCGCATAAGGTAGCCGGCCTGGCTGCCCATAGCCGCCCGGTGGGCCTCTGGATGGGCGCAAAAGACCAGGCCGGAGTCGTAGGGAACATTGAGCCACTTGTGGGCATCTGCGGCCCACGAGTCGGCTAGCTCAACTCCAGCAACCAACTGCCGGAGCCGCGGGCTCGCGGCTGCCCAGAGACCGAAGGCGCCATCGATATGCACCCAGGCGCCGTGTCGATGGGCGATTTCGCAGATTTCTTTGAGGGGGTCGATCGCTCCGCTGTTGATGTTGCCGACCTGGGCACACACAATCGCCGGACCAGACCCCTGGTCCAATGCGGCGGCCAGCGCCGCGGGGCGCATCCGACCCTGATCGTCGGTCTCAATCCCGGCGATCGCACCAGCGCCGGCGCCGAGGAAGCGCAATGCCCGGTCGATGGTGCCGTGCCGGCTTTGGCCCGCAAAGAGGCGAACCGGCGGCGCATCCCAAAGGCCATCGTCGGACAGATTCCAGCCCACGCGGCGTAGCACTTCCTGCAGCGCGATGGCTAAACCCGTGAAATTCGCCATTTGACCTCCGGTCACATAGCCCACAGACACCCCGGCTGGGAGGCCTAGCAGCTCGGCGAGCCATTCGCCGGCCACCTCCTCGACGACAGCGGCCGACGGCCCCAGCACGTACAGGCCGGCGTTCTGATCCCAGGTCGAGGCCAGCCAGTCCGCCGCCAGCGCGGCTGGCATGGTGCCGCCGACGACAAAGCCAAAGAAACGGCCGCTTCCGGACGCCACTACCCCCGACTCGGCAGCCGCGACCAGATTCGCTATGACCTCCCGCGGCTTCGATGAGTGTTCGGGTAGCGGCCCGCCAATTGCCGCACGCAACTCCTCCAGGCTCGGATAGCCACTGAGCGACCGGGACGGCAGGCCCTCCACATACCTCAGCGCCTCCTCAAAGGCCTGGCCCAGCGGTCCCTTCCAATCAGGTTCGTTCACTCTCGGTCCTCCTTGATCCGGTGAGGTCCTAGACCCGTACGCTAGAAGTCGGCCGTACGCCGAACCTCCACAAGACCACGGATCTATGGTTCATTCCAGCCGCATGCATGATCACAGCCGCGATCGCCTCATCCACTGGGCGGGTCTTTACGACCTTGGAACCGGGTTGTTGGGCCGACGGGGAAGCCGGCTGCGTGCCATGATCGCCGACGATCTTCAGCTGCAACCGGGTGATCGTGTTCTCGATGTGGGCTGTGGCCCTGGCCGCCTCGTCAAGGTCTTCGCCGAACGAGTCGCTCCGAACGGCTCCGTCGCCGGCATTGACCCAAGTCCGCAGATGATCAAGCGCGCCACTGCACGCGCGCGTAAGCATCGCGTAGCGGTTAACTTCCAGGTCGCTTACGCGCAAGGACTTCCCTTCCCAGACGCGGCTTTTGACGCTGCCTCCTGCACGCTTGCCTTACATCACGTGGCCGATGATGATCAACAAACCGCGGTTGCAGAGATGTATCGCGTGCTGAAACCCGGCGGTCGACTGTTGATCGCTGAGTTCCACAGGGGTGCAGGGCGACGCAGACATCCCGGCCCGCGGTGGTTGCGGCACTCGACCGAGGACATGCTCGAGAAAGCACTCCAGCTCATTAACGTCGCCGGATTCAAGGACGCTGCGACTGGTAACACCAACCTCAGCTGGCTCGGCAAGATCACCGCTCGCAAGTAGCTGATTTCGAGTCAGCACACCCAGCGTGGCGACACCGATCAGGTCGCCAAGACCTTCGACCTCGACATCGACAAGCCGGTTGTTGGCGCGTCCCCGAGGCGCAGCCTCGTTATGGCGGCAGCAAATGCTCCGCCCGCGGCGGCGGATCGGAGAATGCCAGCGCGGCTTCCTCCACTTCTTGGTCGGCGCCGGTCAAGCGACCTTCATGTTGCCGTACGTGTTCCTCCCAGGACGGGACGCTGAACAGCTCGATGAAGCGGTCCGGCCGGTCGCCGTCTCGGTACAGCTCCCATCGCGTTGCTCCGCTACGGCGTCGAGATCGGCGAAGATGGTCCATGGCATCCAAGAAGGCCGTCTCTCGCTCCGGCGCGACGATGTACTCGACGGTCACCATGACCGGCCCGGCGTCGGGTTCCGGGTCGAAGGCCAGCCGCGCCTCGGGCCAGTAGATGGCGGTCTCGCGGTCGAGGTGTCCGGTCTCAGGCACGCGCCAGAAGAAACCCACGATAACCCCGCCCAGCATCACCGCAGCTGCGATGAAAAAGGTCAGCTGCAGTCCGACGCCCTCCGCGACAAGTCCCCAAACGAGCGCACCGACCGTCATGGAACCGGTGAAGGTCACCATATAGATGGCCAAGCCTCGGGCACGTACCCAGACAGGTAAGAACAACTGCAACTCAGCGTTCAAGGTAGAGATCACGGCCGTCCAGGCCAATCCGGCAAAGACCAGAATTGCCAGCGCCGCGAGGAAGTTCGAAATCAGGACGAGTAGCACCATGGCAGCCGCGAAGACGACGCCACCCAGAGCGAGCATGCCATTCGTGGACAGATGGTCCCTCACTCGGCCCAGTACGAGGGCAGCCGCTATTGCGCCCGTTCCCAACGCGCCGAAGAGGGCACCGTAACCGGCGGCTCCCAGGCCCAAACGTTGACTGGCGATGAGCGGCAGCAGCGCCCAGAGTGCCACGCCGGCTGGGATGAACAGCATCACCTTGAGCAGAATGCGGCGTACGACGGGTTCATGCCAGACATAACGGCTGCCAGCCCGGAGCGCTGGCACGAAGCGCTCTCGACGATCCCCTGAACCGGCTAGGGGTCGGCGCCAGAAGACGAGAGCGATGGCAAGGAAGACCACCGACAGCGCGTTCAGTGCGAAGACCACCGGCACGCCAACGGCTGCGATGATCAGTCCGGCCAGCGCGGGGCCGATTGAACGGGCCACGTTGACGCCGACCATTTCTAGCCGGGTCGCCGCTCGCAGCTGAGTTCTGGGCACGAGCTCAGGGATCATGGACTGCCAGGTGGGGAGCTGCACCGCCGCGCCCATCGCGAAGGCAAACGTAAGGGCGATGAGCAGAGCGGGCGGCATCAGCCCCACGGCCGTGAGCACGGTAAGCACCGTCCCGACGGTGAAAAAGTAGACCTGCACGGTAAACAGCAACCAGCGCCGATCGAACGAGTCGGCCAGGACTCCGCCAGGCAGCGCCAACAACATGACGGGCAGGGTCATCGCCGCCTGCACCAGGGAGACGAGTGTTGCTGCGTTGGGAGCATCGACAAGAAGCCACTGAGCTCCAACAGTCTGCATCCAGGTGCCGATGTAGCTCAGGAAGACGCCGAACCAAAGCCAGCGGAAGGTGCGCTGGGCGAGCGGCGCCCACGGCGAAGATTCCGTAGTGGCGATTTCCGAAGCGGACGTCCCCGACGCAGTCGACTCCCCGGCGTTCCCGTCTTCGGACTGCGTCATTCCACCCCTAGCACTACACCTCAGCACACCTTCTCACGGCTGGCCACGTGATCTTCGTCGGGGGAACTCGCGGTTGACTCGGGTGCCGGTACCTTTTCGATCACAAGCGCCCAAACGACCCAGTCGTTAGTTCAACGTGGCAGGAGTTCGATCGTCGCTGCACGTGCCGCAGGGGTCAGGACACTGTCGAGTATGGGGCCGGCGTAGCGCCGGTACTTGTCGCGGTAGGCGGCGTCGATCTCGTCGTTGATCCCGTCGTCTTCGTCGATGAGGACAAAGCTCACATCCTTGTCGACACCACCGGCTCGAATATGGCCTTGGCCGCGCGAACGCGTGCCCCGAAACCACGGGCCGGTAGGACCTTTGACGGATCGGACGTAAAGACGGTCGGCGTAGCGAGCGACCCAGATCGTGACCGGCTTGCGTAGCGTGCCGTCGCGTCTCATGGTTTGGATCCTCAGCTCTTCAGCTGATCCGATCTTGGTGAGCTCCTCGCTCGGCCACTCGCTCATGGATGCGTCTCCTGGGCCTTCGAGGTCTCCGCCTGCTCGGGCTGGTCAAGCGTTGCAGCCCAGCTGGCGAGCAGCTTCAGGGCATCCTCCGAAGCCGAGCCCGGCTCTGCGCTGTACACCACCAGTGATAGTCCAGGATCGGCCGGGAGATCCATGGCCTCGAACGTCAAATGAAGATCACCGACGACCGGGTGATGGATGGCCTTGCTGCCGGTGCGGTGAAAGCGCACGTTGTGTGAGGCCCAGCGAGTACGGAACTCTTCGCTACGCGTGGATAGCTCGCCGACGAGATCGGTCAGCCCTCGGTCATACGGATTGCGGCCAGCCTCTGATCGCAAGATCGCCACCGCGTCGTTTGCGGCAACCTCCCAATTGAGAAAGAAGGTACGCGCTCGTGAACTGAGAAAGATGAATCGGGCCACGTTGACGGGCCGAAACGGATCGAGATACATCTCAGAATAGAGCGCGTAGCCCAGCTGGTTTGCGGCCAGGACATCCCTGCGACCGTTCCGGACGTACGCCGGCGTACCGGTCATCGCATCAAGAATTCTCTGCACGCTCGGTCGCACTGGCTGCTGGGTCGGTCGCCGCCGCGTACGCCCCATCCTGTTCGCCGCCCGCGATAGGTCGAACAGGTGGGCACGCTCCGCCTCATCGAGCTGCAGTGCACCGGCGAGTGCCTCCAGCACACTGTCCGACACTCCGTTGAGATTTCCGCGTTCTAGGCGGGTGTAGTAGTCGACGCTTACGCCGGCGAGCAGTGCTACCTCCTCTCGTCGGAGGCCCGGAACTCGGCGATTGCCCCCATACGTCGGCAATCCGGCCTTGTCAGGGGTAATCCTGGCGCGCCGCGACGCGAGAAAATCCCGAATGTCGTTCCGGTTGTCCACATCACGACGCTATCCAGGCGCCGGCCAGGATGGGAGGTTCTGGCAGTACCTGGCTGCCAGTGACGCGGCGTTGGTGGGCTCAGCCTTGGATGTTGATAGTGGCAGAGGCCACGACCGCCGAGGGCGCGATGCCCTCAATCGTGAAGCGAGCCTTCCACGTGCCCGGAATCGGAAATCGGTAGTCGGCGACCCAGACCCCGTCGCGCATGCTCATCTCGACGGGCATCGGAGGGATGTCTCGGCTGGGGTTGGCCACCGTCAACGACACCCTGCTGGCCGACTGCGGTCGGCCCTTCGCGTCGGTGATGGTGAGGTGCAGATGACTACCGGCCGTAGTGGCCGGCAGCACCGTCAATGCGGCCTTACCTCGATCGCCGAGTGACATCTGGACCGCAGCATTGCCGGACTCGAGGGCGGCATCATGACCAGCGTGACTGTTTGTCGCCGCTGCCTTGGGTGGCGGCGCGGTCATACTGAGCACGGCGGTGATGAGCAGGATCCCAATGGTCAGTGCGGCTTCGAGGCGCACGGACCGCAGCGGCACCTGGTGCTGCAGCCGTCGTCGCGAGACTGCAGCGACGGCGATAGTGATAGCGACCAAGGTGAGCTTGATCATCAACGTGAGCCCGTAACGCGTCCGCCAGAGTTGCTCGATGGTCTCCAGGTGGCGGAGCGAGTTCAGGGTTCCGGTGACGATCAACGTAAGGACCGAGATCATCGCTAGCCTCGAGAATCTGTGCAGCGCGGACGGTTCCGCGGCTCGGCCGAGTGCGACCAGGGCGATCAGGCCGCCGATCCACAGCGCGGCCGTGAGCGCATGTACGGCGTCGATGCCGAGCGCAAGCAGGCCAGATGCAGCTCCGTGCCCGGCAGCGGCAATGGTCACCGCGATGCCGGCCAAGCCAGCTGGAACCAGCCAGCTGCCCAGCTCGCCGACAGCCCGCGGGAGTCGCCAGACAAGTGCGCCGACAGCGGCGTACAGCGCGAGACGCCAAATCAGTGCCTGGCCGAACGGCGTCGTTGCCGTTCCCCGCATCAGCCCGGTATCGAGGATGCGGCTCATTGAGACGCCGGCTGCATAAGGCCCTTGAACCAACATGGCGGCGACTGTGGCCGCCATGCCACCAATAAGGCCACCGCGGACGAGAAGTTGCAGCTTGGACTCGTTACTACTGCCCGGTGCGCACAGCAGCACAAACGCGGTTACTCCCACGAACACGGCGAATGTGACGTAGCTGGCAAAACGGGCGGTGACGACGGACCAGGGTGCAGAGGGCTGATTCGTTGTCGTGCTGCTCGTCGCAGCGGGGAGCTCCGTGCTGGTTGTCGAGCCGGTTGTGCTGGCATGGCCAACCACGAAGGAGGAGGCTCCGCTGATCGGATGTCCATCGTCCGAGGTCACCCGCCAGATAACGATGTAGGCCCCGTTCGGGAGTTGAGCTGGCATCGGCCACCTGACAACGCGCCCGTCGACGGTCGGGCCCTCGGTAGGCACTGTGGCGCCGCTGCTGTCAATCAAGCGGATGCCGTTGGTAATAAGGTTGACCGACTCGGTGAAGGTCATCTGAACCTCAGTAGGCGGCCTGGTCAATTCGGCTCCGTTTGCCGGTGTCATCTTCAACAACTCGGCGTGCGCAGCCGCGGGCGAAGCAAATAGCAGACCAAACAAGACGGCGAAGATTATCGAGACGACCACCCGCCGACCTGCGGTATTCAGCGGTGCCATCACGATGCTCCTGGGCTTGGTATGTGATGGCTAGGCGGGTCAGACGTTGATGTCCTCGCGTACCCCCAATGATTCGGCTTGCGCTGCAGGGCCGGGCCGCCAGCCCCGTCGCCACGCGACCGCGATCGAGACCAGCGAGAGCAGCAGTGCCGCGCCCGAAACAACCAGCGGGAGAGTCCAGGCGGATGCACTGTCACCGTCAACAGCCGAAATCACCTCATCCTGACCGGCATGATCTCCATCGCCCGTCGTTCCTAACGCATCTCCGCCGGCTGGCGTAATGGTCAGGATAGGTGCCGGGTGCTCAGGCTCAACTGAAGCATCGGCAGAGATCTCGTTCCAGCTCACCGTCTCGCCGTTGGAGTAGGTCTGAAGTGTGTTGAATACCAGCTCGCCGGATTCGGGCAGCTGGCCCAGGCTCAAGTCGAAATCTTGGAACTGGCCTGGACGGATGCCGCCGTTCGTAGCAGTCCAGGTGACCTCCGAGACCACCGCGTCCAGCTGCTCACCGAACATCTCGATGGGCCTGTTGAGCTGGCGGGTCGCAGTCGTGATCTTCCATCCCGACAGTGGTGTCGTCTTGACCGATCCGATCGGCTGACCCTCCGGCAAGCTCACTCGGACCTGCGTAGTACTGGCACCGTCGCGCTCGTTAGGAACGCGGAACGAAACGACGGAGAAGCTCCCACCTCGAGCGGCTCCAGGCTGAACGGTCACGTGTGCCTGAGCCACGCCTGACGTGGCAAGGATTGCGACGACGATGACACCAAGGCCAGCTCCGATGCGGCCAAGGATGCGACGCGAGGCGGAGCGGTTTTGGTGCATGATCAGGTCTCGTTTCAGGAAGGGGTGGCAAGGGCACCGCCACGACCGTACAAGTTCAAGGGACATCTCTGCAGATGATTCGGCGACAATCCTCAAATGGCTTGCTCAGCCCAACCTGTTCTGCCGGCAAGTCGGGCTCAGTCATCAGTCACATTCCTTCGCTGCGATGGGTCGTAAAAGGTGAGACCCCACATCGTTCAATGCGACTAAGGAGATGATCATGCAAGCACCGACGGCCAATCGAGAGACCTCTCCCCTGCAAGTGGGAGCAAGCACGACAAGCACCATCAAGCTCAGCGAGCTGACCGGTGACTACGTCATCGACGCCGCCCGAACCCGAATCGGATTCGTCGCTCAGCTGGGGATTGTGATCAAGGTGCGTGGGCAGTTCGACGAGTTCGCAGGCAGTGCGCACCTCGACGGCGACCACCCGTCGAAGTCCAGTGCCCAGATCACGATCCAGACCAGGAGCATCCAGACCCGCAACGACCTCCGCGACAAGCACCTTCGCAAGCACTTCCTTGACGTCAGTAACCACCCGGTGATCCGCTTTGCCTCGATTCGGGTTCAGCAGGTTGACGAAACCAACTTCAAGGTCATCGGCGAGCTGAACATCCGCGGCGTGACCAGGCCAGTCACAGTGGACTTCGAGCTAATAGGCGCGGAAAACGACCCGTCGGGCAAGCTCCGGGTCGACTTCGGTGGCAACGCCACCATTAACCGCAACGACTGGGGCGTCAGCTGGAACGCCGTGGTGGAGGGCGGCGGTGTCTTCGTCAGCGAAAGGGTGGCGCTGGACCTCTACGTCTCCGCAATTCGGGAGTCGTGACTGGGTGCCGGCTTCCGGCGGCAGCTGATAGTTGCGAGATCTACGGCCGTGCAGATTCGAGACGCTTTTGCGGCGGTTGTACGGCAACAGGCACGTTGGCCGGAGCAGGTTCCTCGAGTTTGTGATCCACGGTCAGCGATTGGAGGTATTCGACGAACGCGCGAGCCGATTCTCCGTTTTCGTAGCCTCCGAGGTAGTAGTTGCGACGTTCCACGCGGACCGATGCAAGCGGGTCGTCGCCGAGCATGGCGTCGAGCGCATCGTCGAGCGTCGACAGATCCCACTCGATGACGTATGCAGAGCGGCTCGTCGGGAATCGGGCTCGGAAAGTATCCGTCTTATCGCCAGTGGCAACCATCGCGAAAGACTTAAGCGACTGCATAAAGTCCGTAACGACACCTGACACATCGGCCACCATGGCATCGGCTGCGTTAGCCAGTTCCTCAAACGACGGATCCGATGCCGCCGGGCCCCAACGATGCGGCCGCGACGTAGCCTCAGCGTCCGCCCTGAGGAGCTCCTCAATTGCGGCGATTGCGGCGGCTGCCTCCGGCCGGGTGCGGCGAGCGGGGTGCGGCCTAAAGATCACTGTTGCGTTTCGCGCGAGTAGGGCCGAGACGATTTCTGTGCCAATGAGAAGGGACGAGTGGTTGATCAAGAATTCGGGGGCATACCAGGTCGGTGCGTAGAGCACGATCGGCTCGTCGATGGTAGAGATCGGAGTCGTCACTGTCTCGATGCTCTCCACCTGGGGACGGCCAAGAATCTTGAACTTCGTCGCCGCAATGCGGACCTCATGTGCGGCGTAACGGTCGATCGCCGCTTGACCGGCCACAACGAGGACGTCGTAGGCCCCTGACTTTCGGCGGTGACACGCCTCCTTGTCGCTATCGCCGTGGTGGAGCCAGACGTGAGTCACACGCCGGATCCTCAGGAAATCGTGATTGCTGCCGTTGTAAACGTAGAGAGCGGCCCGGACAGTCTTGGGCAGCATGGCTCGGATTGCCCGAAGCTCGCCGGTTGGCGCGTAGATCACGGGCATGGAATACATCTCCGACACACGCCGGAAGGCGATCGCGTCGGTAGTCACGACGATGAAGGGCTGCCCGGTCCTTGCCACGTAAGGCGACCACAAACCGATGTGGAATCCAGCCTGGCCGTTATAGGGCATCGCAAAAACCGGACGGTACGCCCGAAGGCTCTCCAGCACCTCCGCGCAGTATCCGGTGAAGCGGGCCACCTGTAGCCGAATCACGACCAAAGCTGCCGCCGCGAGCAGTGCGAGTACCGCCAACACCGTTGCTGGCAGTGCCAGCGTGGCAGCGATGAAGCTCAGTACAAGAAACGCGCAAGTTACCGCCCCGGCCCACCCATAAGGCCAGCGCGGAGGGTTAACCGGCTCTTCCCGGGTTCTGGGGAGATGCCGAGCCCTCAGGTGCACTACGTCAGCGTCTTTGACGGCGGCGCCAAGCCACCACAGCCCAGCGATGACCACGAGGAAGCCAGCAACGACGAGGAAAGACAAGCGAGCGACGTTCGCCAAGTACCAGCAGGCAACTCCAGCGCACAGCATGGTGACAGCACTCAATCGAATCCAGAAGGTCGCCAGAATGCCCATGCGGATGCTGACCGCGAGCAGCACCAGCTGCTGCGCTATGCCGATAGCCAATCCAGCAGCGCACACCAGTCGAAGCCAAAGGACATCTGCTGCCCAGATAGATGTGATCCCTGCGAGCAACGCCAGAACGGACCACGCTCGCGCGCGCAAGAATGGATCCATAGGTCCGTCCTCCCCCGAGATGCTGGCTAAACCCTATCTCGTTCCTTGCATCAGCGCATCACCGGTGCTTCCGTGCGTCCACACCGCCAAGCACGGGAAGCTCTGACTAGCGCCACCGATAGGCTGGACGGGTGGCGATCCGGACCCCGGATCAGCGTGTACGAGTGTTCGTCAGCTCGACGATGCAGGAACTGGCGACAGAGCGACGAGCTGTACGGGAGGCGACCGAGAGCCTCCACATGACGCCGGTCATGTTCGAACTGGGAGCGCGACCGCATCCGCCTCGTGCCCTCTACCGCGCCTATCTGGACCAAAGCGACGTCTTCATCGGCCTGTATTGGGAGAGTTATGGCTGGGTCGCGCCCGCTGAAAACATCTCCGGGCTGGAGGACGAATACCGCCTGTCGGGGAACCGGCCCAAGCTGATCTATGTCAAGACACCCGCGCCGAGCCGACAGCCGCAGTTGGCCGACTTGATTGCGAGCATCCAGCGCGACGACCAGGTCTCATACCGGTCATTCACCGATCCCGAGGAGCTGAGAACACTGGTCGTCGACGACTTGGCTGTGCTACTTACCGAACACTTCCTGGCTTCGGCAGAGGCGCCGAGCGGGTCGTCCCCGTCAGCGCCCCTGCCCCCGTTGCCGCACCCGCCTACACGGCTGATCGGGCGGGAGGCGGATGTGGCGCGGGTGCTCGACCTGCTTGCGGACTCCGAGGCACGGATGATCACGATCGTGGGTGCCGGCGGGACCGGGAAATCCCGGCTGGCGCTGGCGGTCGCGGAGCAAGCCCGCGACCGGTACCGAGACGGGATCGCGTACCTGGAACTGGCCACGGTCACTGAGTCCTCGCTCGTGTCGCCCACCATCGCAAAGGCCGTCGGCCTCGAGGAGCGCGGTGGGGCAAGTATCGACGTCCGGCTTGGGAGCGGCTCGGGAACGCGCAGATGCTGATCGTGCTGGACAACATGGAGCAGCTCGCCGACGCCGCAAACGCACTTTCTGACCTCCTGGCGAATACCGAACACCTTCAGCTGCTCGTGACGAGCCGCCGCATCCTCGCCGTACGCGGAGAGCGGATGTACGCGCTCGAGCCGCTAGCGGTTCCAGAAGACGGAGCCGTCACAGCCGCGGTGGATCTGTTCTTGGAGAGGGCCCGCGCCGTTCACCCTGGATACCAGCCGAATAACGCCGACTTGGCTGCGTTTGCCGAACTCTCGCGGCGCCTCGATGGGCTGCCGCTCGCAATCGAGCTAGCCGCTGCGCGGCTGCGGCTCCTCTCCCCGCCCGCCCTGCTGGAGCGGATGGGCTATCAGCGCCTGGACTTCCTCAGCAGAGGGGCGCGAGACCTGCCTTCTCGGCAGCGGACACTGCGCGACACCCTCGACTGGAGCCTTGCTCTGCTTCCTGCCGATTCCAAACTGCTGTTCGCACGCCTTTCAGTCTTTGTTGGTAGCGCCGACCTGCAGGCGATCGAACAGGTGGCCAATCCCAATGGACAGTTCGAGACGTTAGACGTGATCGCCGACCTCGTCGACCAGAGCCTGGTACGCGCTCCGGCGGAGGTCGCTGAGCCGCGGTTTGGAATGCTGGAAACGATCCGGGAGTACGCCGCGGAGCAGCTGGAAGCGACCGGCACGGCGAGTGATTACCGCAACCGGCACGAGGCGCACTACCTGCAACTGGCCGAACGCGGCGCTGTCGCGCTTGGCACCGCTGAGCAGCTCGAGTGGTTGGATCGCCTCGGTCGCGAGAATGCCAACTTCCGCGCGGTCATGCGCCGTGCGCTGGGACGACATGACACGGCAACGGCGCTACGAATGGGTCGCGCTCTCAACAGCTACTGGTACATCGGCGGCAGCCACAGCGAGGGCCGTGGCTGGATGGAGCAGATCGTCGCTGTGCCGAGCGTCCGGCCCGAGGAGCGGGCGGCCGCTCGGGCCATCGACGCAATCCAGGCCTTCCTACAGGGGGATTACGCGCCGATCGAGACTGCTCTCGACGACACCCTTCGCGTCGCCGACGAGGCCAAGGATGGGCGGATCTTTGCCCTTGCCCGGCTGCTGCAGGCGATCGCCCGGGCCGATGCGGGGTCCGAGGAGGGCGATTGGCAGACCGCCGTCAGCGAGGCGTCCCGGCGGCTGGAGACCGAGGGTGAGCCACTCGCCGTTGGCTTTGGCCTAGTGACAGAGGCGGTCCTGGCCCGCATTCATGGTCGCCTGGACGAAGCCCGGCGGCTCGCCCAGGACGCGTACGACCTATCGAAGAGGATCGGGGAGTTATACGTACGGATGAACGCCTCAACCCAGCTCGCTCGGGCATACCGTGAGCTGAACGATCCGGCCGCCGCCCACCGCGCCGCGGTGGAGACGCTGCTGATGGCCCGACGCCTCCGAAATGTGACATCGGAGACCTACGCGCTGGAGCTTTGGGCGTCGGCAGAGCTGCGGGAGGGTCAAGTGGAGCGGGCCGGCCGGCTCTACGCACTTGCTGAGCGTGGCTACCGACAGGTCGGTTCGGGTCTGTGGCGTACCGACGCCAAGAGGCATCACGAGCTCGATACGGAGCTGCGGACCACTCTGGGCGACCGGTACGAGCAGCTGCTGAACGAGGCACAAGCTGGCGACCTGGACCAAATGGTTGACGAGCTGGTCCAATCCGAGCCCCGACTCGACCAACCCCAAGTTGCGCGTTTGTCATCTCCCGGCGGCTAACGAGCGTCCGCTGAGCGGATTCACCCCTCGCCAGCCGTCCTGATACGGCGAAAGGCGTACGCCGTTGCCATCTCAGCCTTCCTCGGTCGCGTCCGACGCGGCCCAGCCGGACCAGCGGCGTACGTCGACGGCGAGCACGGCTCCACGCGCAGCGAAGTTCGGGTAGCGGTCGGCAAGCAGCGACAAGGCGCGTACGCCCTCCGGGTCCTCTTGGTCCACCACGCGGCCGGTGCCGTCGGCCCGTACCCACCACAACTCGTCCCAGTCGTCTGTGTAATGGTCGACCAGCAGCGCGACCGCCGGGTTGGCCGCGATGTTGGCGAGCCGCTTGAGCGCCGTGGTCTGCTTGGGCTTCGCGTCGACTGCGCTGTAGACGACGTCGCCGTCGACAACGAAGGTGATAGGCACGATGTGCGGCCGGCCGGCGGCGTCGGCTGTCGCGAGCCGGGCGACGCGGGCAATGGCGAACCGCCGTCTTGCCTGGTGCGGTGTCACTCCGGGTTGTACTCCGCGATCGCCTTCTCCCACTCCTCCAGAGCTTGTTCCAGGCGCCAGCGCGGCCCGGATGGGAACCACCGCGCGACCCGCTTGACGCCAGCCTCGCGGAGCTTCTCGAAGATCTTCGGATCGGCTGGCACGCTCATCAGCTGCACCTGGACGGGCCGGTCGGCGCGAGCGCGCAATTCGGCGATGCGGTCGTACACGTCGTGGTGGTAGTTGGGGAACCAGGCGTCGCCGAACCCAAGCACCCGATCGAGAACGGTTGGGCCGTGGCCGCCAACCAGGATGGGTGGGTGTGGCCATTGCGCCGGCTTGGGCCAAGACCAGATCCGGTCGAAGTTGACATATTTGCCGTGGTAGCTCGCCTCGTCATGGGTCCAGATCTGCTTCATGGCCTCCACGCGCTCCCGCATGACGGCCATCCGAACGCGCGGATTGGTGCCATGGTTACGCATCTCAGTCCGGTTCCAGCCCGCACCGACGCCGACCTCCAGCCGGCCACCCGAGAGGTGGTCGACGCTCGCGACCTCTTTCGCGGTGATGATCGGGTCACGTTCGACGATCAAGCAGATGCCGCTGGCAACACGGATATTGCGTGTCGCCTCCGCGGCAGCCGTAAGAGCGACAAAGAGGTCGTACGTGCGCCAGTACTTGGCCGATAACGGATGCCCGGGCGCACGGTCTGTCTCCGCCGCCGGGATATGAGTGTGCTCGGCGAAGTAGATGGCGCTGTAGCCGCGCTCCTCGGCCATCCGCGCGACCTCGCCCGGCCGCATGCCGTCGTAGGTGGGAAAGTATCCAAAACCGAATTCCATGCCCAAGGTCTACCCCGAAGGCCGGCCTTTGCACCACGCGCTACGCCGGCCCGAATGAGAAGGATGTGCTAGAGGAGAGGAAACCCCGCGAGGAGTTGCCGCAGGTGAATTACCTGGCGCGGGAGGTACTCGGCGATGGTCAGAGCGACGATGTCAACATGGGCGTCGACGTCGGCGACCACGCGGCGTGCTTGGGCACTGGTTAGGCCGCCGATGTCGGCGCCGAGACCGAGTTGGATCTCGTTCGCGTCGATCGTGTCGACGTCGAAGTGGATGGCGACCTTGGTAGCACCGGTGTGGTCTAGCCAGTCCAGGAGGGGTGCGCTGGTGGACCGCAGTGCGTTGGGCGCGAAGACGGTCAGGCCCCACTCCTCAGCGATTGCCGGCAGAGTGGGGTCCGTCCAGTCGTGCATGCCGACAAGTCCGACGCGATCGGCGGTGGTCGTGGCTGGCAGGATGTCTAGGAGCTCGGAGTCGCCGTGGCCGGTCAAGGCGGAGACGACCATGCCGTGGTAACCGGGATAGTCGATTTCGCCGGTGCCCATGTCCGGGTGTGAGTCGATCCACAGGATCGCCAGGTCGTCGCCGTACTTGTCGATCAGGTACGAGAACGCGGCCATGCTCACCGAGCACTCGCCGCCGACGGTCACGATGCGCGCTGGGTCGTGCTCACCGATGATCGCCAGTGCGGCGCGCAGCTGCTGAAGCACCACGGTCTTGGCCTCGATGCCATCGCGTTCCTCCAGCCCCACATCGCCCATCTCCACCGGCACAACGGCCGTAGGGCCATCATGGCTTGGCAGGACGGCTTGCAGGACCTTCGTACCGACCGAATAGCCGCGTCGAGCGACGTCGAAGGGAAACTCCGGAGCTAGGGAACGCACGCTCTCGGTACCGGCGCCCTGCCACTGCGGCCACACCACACGCAGGGCAGTGTTAGAAGGGCTGGACGCTGCTGAATCGCTCACAAGAAACCCTCCTTTTCTGACGCTCCACCTTCTTGCTCGACGCCCCTCCTATTAGTGAGGCGTGAAGCGAGGACGTGGGGCGTGGTGGTTGGTTCGCTGCCTTTGTCCGGCGGCGCGCATTCAAGCCTGGCATGACCGGCAAGACCGTTGGGGTGCGGTGGTAGACCCTGGATATATGCCCCAGAACCTCTGCTAGTTGAGTCCAATGGACCGGCTGGATTCGATTACGCCGCTCGCCGCACCACCCCTCGCGCAGTCTGCATTTGAATTGACCGCCAACCGTCCAGCGGGCCCCTACGATGAAGCTGCCTTCCCGCACAGCACGCAGCAGCGACGGGACGGAGGACTTCAGGTGGCGCAGATCAGCCGCCGCGCGGTCATGTTGGGACTCGTCGGCGCCGGGCTTGCCGCCTGTTCGAAGCCGTTCGCTCGACTGAGCGTCCCCTCAACGCCACCACCGACTCCCAGTCCGCTACCCAGTGCGACCCCTAGCCCATCCCCCTCGATCGACACGCGGCCGCGCTGGCCGCTCACCGGCAAGCTGCTGAAGACCGAGAGCAAGGCGCGTCGCGCCGCCGTTGCGGTCAAGGTGCCAGACAATCGCCGCGAGCATCCGCAGCGCGGCATCGACAAGGCAGACATCGTCTTCGTCGAACTCGACGGCTATCGAGATCCGTCTGGCTACAGCGGGACCCGTCTCGTTCCGGTCTTCCACTCCCGCGTGACCGAGGATGTCGGACCAGTTCGCTCCATTCGACCGGTGGATATCCCATTGCTAAGCCCAATGCACGCACTGATCGGCAATACCGGCGCCGCGCCATGGGTAGTCAATTACGTCAAGCGCCATCGTGCCCACCTGGAGGGTCTGCTGTCGTACATGAACACCCGCCGCACCGGCTCGTACGGCATCGATCCGTCGCGGGTCTACACCCTGAACGGTGACAAGTACTACGACAAGGCTGTCGTCTGCCATCCGGCGATACTCGCCCGGCAGACCAAACGGTTCCAGTCAGGGCCGCCGCAGCCTTACTTTTCCTTTGCCTCGACCCGGAGGGAGGTCAGCGTCAGGCAGGGTAAACGCGGCCGCTCAATCAAGATCCCCTACAAGGCCGACGGCTTCTTCATGGGATACGAGTACGACAAGAAGGAGAAGCGCTATCTGCGCAGCATGCCATGGGGTCCACACGTCCTGGCCGATGGCACTCGAGTGTCGACTGACAATGTGCTGGTGATCAAGGCCGAGCAGCATTACGGCAAGATCTTCCGCGGAAGCGGCCATGACGAGCCGCTGCACGACATCATCAAAGCCCGCGGTAAGTTCTATTACTTCAATCGCGGGCGCTACGTGGTTGGCAGCTGGCGCAAGGGCAAGGTGCAAGAGCCGTTCGAATTCACCCTGAAGAACGGCACGCCGCTCAAGATGGCGCCCGGGCAGACCTTTGTCGAACTGCCCAGCGTCGGTGCCAAACTCCGCGTCGAGGCCCGATCTAGATCAACCTGAAGGTCCGAGCCCGAAGATCGCTTGAGGCTCAACGAGGCGCGCGTACCCGGTTCCACCACAGCGAGAGCCCGACGGCGACCGCAACAAGCAATCCTCCGGCGCCGGCGAACCATGATGCGATGTCGATGTGCTTCCTCACCACGGTCACGTGATTGGGCAGATCAGCCAGCGCGCCCTGCAGCTGGTCGGCACTCTCGGCCTTGTAGTACTCGCCGCCGGTGATCTCGGCGACAGTCTGCAGGGTGGCTTCGTCGATGATCCGCGGATTGCGCCCTGCACCTCCACCGGACCCCCCACCGAAACCTCCGCGCGGACCCCCGCCGGCCCATCCGCCGGCCTGTTGGCCGGTGCAGGCCATCTGCGAGGGCGTCGTGGTGCCGAATCCAATCGTGAACACCCTGACGCCCCGCACGGCCGCCGCCTCGGCGGCTTTCGCCGGTTCGACGCCCTGGGTATTCGCGCCATCGGTCAGTACGACGATCACGTCCGGCGCGTAGCCCGACCGCTGAGCTGATTCGGCCTCGACGCCGGTGGGGGCGACGCTCGGGTTGATGGCGGCGATGCTGTCAATTGAGGCGAGGATCGCCGAACCGATTGCCGTACCGCGGGCTGTAGTGAAGTTGTCGATTGCCTCGATCAACGCATCCTTATCGGTGGTCGGCGGCACCTGGAGACCGGCGACGCCGGCGAAGGCGACGAGGCCGATCTTGGTCTTGCCGTCCTGGGACTCGATGAACGAGACTGCCGCCTCCTGGGCAACGGTGAGCCGGTTGGGTTCCACATCGGTGGAGCACATGGAGCCGGAGGTGTCCATCGCCAGCATGATCGTCGTGGAGTTGGAGGGCACCAGCACGGTCGCCTGCGGCCGCGCCGCTCCGACACCGAGCGTGGCGAAGCCGAGAAGGAGCAACAGGGTCGGAATAAGCCGGGACCACCTCGTACGCGGTGGCAGCGCGGCCCGTACCAAGGCGATCGAGGTCACTCGCACCGCGTCGCGTCGCCGGCGGCGCCGCAACAACCAGACGACTGCCGCAACGATCGGCATGATCAGCAGCGACAACAGCGCCCACGGCCAGCTGAAGGTCATGGGACCAGCCTCCCCGTTCGAATACCAGTCAGCAGTGTGCCGACGGCCAGCAGCAGCAGCGCCACGGCGATGAACCCGCCGGCCAGTGGCACGTCCTGCTTGGCCACCGTCAGCCGGAGGTCAATGGTGGACCCGATGTCGTCGAGCTGCTCCGCGCCGGAGGCGGGGCGGTAGCTGCCGCCGGTAGCCTGCGCGACGGCCTTCAACTGCTCCGAATCCAGAGCCGTATGCAACTGATAGCCGTCGACATCGACGACCGCTCCGTCTGCGGTGCCAACGCCGACGGCTTCGATGTGCACACCGGCGTTCTGGGCAATCGTTGCTGCTGCAGTCACCGCGTCGCTGCCGCCGGTACCGCCCTGGTCCTCGCCATCGGAGAACAGCACGATGGTCGCCGAGTTCCAGGTCCCGATGTCAGGCAGTTCGCCGTCCTCGGCGATCCTGACCGGCCGGCCGGTGATTGCGCTCAGCGAACCCAGAATGGCCGAGGCCAGCGAGGTCCCGCCGGCGGTGCGCATACTCTGCACCGCCGCCTTCGACGCGGCGCGATCCGCGCTAGGCGGTGATGTGGTCAGCGCACCCTGGTCGAAACCGACCACTCCGATGTCGACGCTGTCGGGCTGGGCGTCGATGAACGACTGTGCCGCCTGCTGGGCGGCCGCTAACCGGCTGGGAGTGACGTCATCGGCACTCATGCTGTTCGACACGTCCATCGCCAAGATCACCGTGCCGGCACTTCGGGCGACGGGCAGCGAAGCGACCGGCCCGGCCGCGGCGACCGCCAGCACCACGACTCCGCCGAGAGAGAGCCACAGCCCTAGCTGGTTGTTGCGTCGGCCAGCCACCGAGACCCCCGCCGCGGCAAGGGCAGCGGATCGCCTCCGGCCCGCAAGCACGGCACCGACAATCAGCGCCGCGGCAACCAGTAGGCCGGGGATGAGCAGCAGCGGCTGGGAGAGGCTCATCCGCGTTTCCGACGGGTCTCGGCGATGACCTCGAGAAGTGTCTCGACGAGATCGCTTTCGGTGTCGACGCGATGCAGCCGCACCCCGGCCCGTCGCATGCCGGACCGGAGTTGTTCGCCTCGGTCCTCGACCCCATCGTGGAAGCGGGCGCGGAACCACGGGTCGGCGGAGTCGAGGAGAATCTGCTCGCCCGTCTCGGCGTCCTCGACCACGATCAGGCCGGCCTCGGGCAAGGCGTCGTCTGCTCCGTCGACAATGCGCAGCGCGACGACCTCGTTTCGATGCGAGAGCCGGAAGAGCGGGCGTTGCCACTCCCCCGTGCCGATGAAGTCGGAGATCACGACGACGAGACAGCGGCGGGCCAGTGACGCAACTGTGTCGAGCATGGCGGCCAGGTCGGTGGTAGCCGCCGCCCGGTTGTCCGGACCCCGGTGGAGTTCCCGTCCGATCCGCAGTGCCTGACCCCGCCCGGCGCCGGGTGGGACGATACGGGTCGTGCCGGTGTCGTAAAGGATGGCACCGACCCGGTTGCCGCTGCGGCCGAGCAGTCTGGCCAGAATGAGCGCGAGTTCGACAAGCACGTCTTGTTTCGCGCGTCCCGGTCGACCGACCACCATGGATGCCGATCGGTCGAGAACGAGCCAGGTCGTCAACTCACGATCCTCGTTGAACTCGCGTACCTGCGGTTCATCGAGCCGGGCCGTGGCGTTCCAGTCGATGTGCCGGGCATCGTCGCCCTCGGCATACGGCCGGAGCCCGTGCAAATCAAGGCCCATTCCCCGGCGTGGGGTTCGGTAGTCGCCCTGAAGGCGCCCGTCGAGTCGCCGAACAATCCGCCACTCCAACCGGAGCAGCAGACGGTCCGGCGCCTCGGTCATGGCTGCAGCACTACGTCCGGCACGGGCACAGCGCGTAGCACCCGAATTAGGATGCTGTCGGCATCGAGGTCGTCAGCCAGCGCTTCGTACGACAGCACGATTCGGTGCCGCAGGACGTCGAGTGCCACCTCATCGACGTCGTATGGCAACACGTAGTCGCGGCCGCGGAGAAACGCCAGTGCGCGGCCGCCCAAGACGAGGGCGATCGTGGCCCTGGGGCTGGCTCCATAGCTCACGTACCGATCGAGGTCGCCGAGGCCGACCCCTCCCGGCGATCGGGTGGCGGTGACGAGCCGTACGGCGTAGTCGACGACGGCAGGGTCGACGTAGACGCGCGCGACGCTTTCCCGCATCTGGATCAGGTCCTCGGGGGCCAGCATCACCTGTGGTGGATCCGGCGGCTCCAGGGCACGTCCGACGATCGCGTTCTCCTCCGGTGCGGTCGGATAATTCACGACTACCTTCATCATGAACCGGTCGACCTGCGCTTCGGGCAGCGGATAGGTGCCGTCGGACTCGATCGGGTTCTGGGTCGCCATGACCAGATACGGCTCTGGTACGGGAAAGGTCTCCCGTCCGATGGTCACTTGTCGTTCCTGCATCACCTCGAGCAAGGCGCTCTGCACCTTGGCGGGCGCGCGGTTGATCTCGTCGGCCAGCAGCAGATTGGTGAACACCGGCCCCAGCGAAACCTCGAATTCGCCGGTCGGCTGGTGGTAGACCCGCG
>Ga0307406_10000399_pt1 | contig 25114 bp, 20 predicted proteins | sample 322Cmetagenome_3_FD_203706 | JGI IMG/M metagenome (GOLD analysis project Ga0307406, IMG submission 203706) | Maize rhizosphere microbial communities from greenhouse at UC Davis, California, United States - 322HYB-C-2 | ecosystem: Host-associated > Plants > Roots > Rhizosphere > Soil | place...
GCCGGAAATAGGAATCGAACCTACGACCTACGCATTACGAATGCGCCGCTCTACCAACTGAGCTATTCCGGCGAAGAGGGCAATTCTAGGCGGCGACGGTCGGCGCGGTCAATCGACCGGGCCGGGACGGTCTCGGTGCCGGCCAAAACCGGGCTGAAGGCCGCGGCGCCGGGCCTAAGCCTTCACGGGCGCGGGATCGTCGCGTTCTTAATGGCGGCCCACGGCCGGCGCGGCGTTGGCGGGCGGACCGCAGGGACGGCGACGGAGCGGGCAGATTTCTCCATTCCGACACGAGGAATACCGTCATGAGCAATTACTGGCCCGAGCAGAACTTCGACACCGGCAAATTCCATCTGCAGTTGCACCCCTATCTGGCTGCTCCCGAGAACGTGTTCGCACCCGGGGTTGCGTTGCAGTACGGCGGCGACTTCAAGACGCGTTTCTCGCGCGCTGCGCCTCAGAACAGCGAGATCGGGCTGATCCAGCTGATCTTCCCGCAGACGGCGGTGTTTCCGCATACCCAGATCCGTCAGTGGAACGTCGACAAGCGCGATCCCGCTGTGGGGCAGCAACCGATGCGCAATTGCTTGTACAGCGAGCCCGGCGCCTTCGTGGGCGCGCATTCGCAGTACTACGCCGGTCAGCCGACCCGCCATCTGTCGCCGACCGAGTGCTGGCTGATCGATACGCCGCGCGAGTTCAACAACCGCTTCGTCAATGGCCGCTTCGAGGGCGACACCACCACCAAGTTCGCCAATTACGTGGTCGACATGCCCAGCGGCAAGGTGTTCGACCAGGGCATGGTGTGGGGGTATCACGTGGTACAGAACTCCAAGAAGCTCAGCGAATTCGAGCCGGTGGTGGTCGCGCCGAAAGAATCGCGTCTGCGCGAGAACAACGAGCACCTCGATGCCATCGCGCGTTTTTTGCGCATCACCCGGGATCAGGTCAAGAGCTATATCGCCTAGCATTCGGGGCTCGCGAATTGCGCAACGGCATCGTTCGACGGCGCAAAAAACAAAGCCCCGCCGGAGCGGGGCTTTGTGCGGTTCCTTGCGAATGCACCGCTCGCCTTACTGCGGTGCCTGCTCGACCACCACCTGCATCTGCGCACTCGTCGCGTGCCCATTGGTGATCGTCACCAGGTAGTCGCCGCTGGTGGTCAGGTAGTTCAGGTTGAAGGTCGCGGCCTCGTTGGCGTTGCCGCTCGACACCACCGGTCCGCCGGTCGGCGTCTGGACGCCATAGCCGACGACGCTTCCCGTGGGAGCGGTCGATTGGCCGGCGACTTTCAGCAGCAGCTTTTGTCCCGCGACCACAGGCAGGGTCATTCGCATGACTTGGCCGTGGCGTGGAATCGTCACGGTCTGCGGCTGGTCGAGGCTCAAGGTTCCGGAGAGTTCGCGGCTGAGGGTCGCGGTGGTGCTGAAGGGGCTGTAGCGGTCGGGGTCCTGCCAGTACGGCTCCAGGGCGACCAGATAACGGCCAGCCGCGAGGTCCTTCAGACGCATGCTGCAGGGACCTTGCATGACGCAGTAACCCTCGCGCGTGGGGCCGTCGGCCAGCGGAACCACGAAGATCCTGTAGTCGCCCGAAGAGCCGTCGAGCTGGAACTCGCTCAAACCCAGGTCGAGGTACTCGCCCTGCGCTGCATCGAAGGTGAAATACAGGGACTGACCGTGAAGCTGAGTGGCGAAGTTGACCGGATCGCCATCGGCGAGGATATGGCCGCTTTCTCCGAGCACGAGTTCGATCTTGCCGCTCAACTGCATCGCCTTGGATGGATCGACGAACAGCATGTACTCGCCGGTCAGCGCAAGCGCGTCCAGGTTGAAGGTGTAACCCTTTTGCGACCTGCCGGTGCGCTGGCTGCCATCGGGCAGATACAAGGTGTAATCGACATCCCCGAGCGCCGGCACCGTCGCGACATTGGAGATCGTCAGTGCCAGGTTTTGTCCCGCCACCGCATTGAAACGGTAGCGGCCATTGAGGCCCGGGCGGTTCAAGGACATCGTGGTCGGGGCGTTCGCGCCCACGCTGCCTTCCAGGTCTGAACTCAGTGTCGCGAGGAGCGAGCGGGCCGGCGGCGGTGGGGCGCTATCGGAAATCCTGACCGTGTAGATGCCCGCATCCAGGTTCTTGAAGTTCATGCTGCAGCCCGGCGGTGCGCATGACTGCGAATGCAGTTGAGTGCCATCCGTTCGGTAAGCCTTGAGCAAGGCCGCAGCCGAAGTCGCACCGCTCAATTCGGAAATGCCTAGGCCCAGGTTGGCGCCTTGTTGCGCTTCGAAACTCAGATGGATTTCCTGGCCCGCCGCCTGGGTGGACATCGGCACGGAATCGCCGTCGACCGTCAACACACCGGCCTTGGGCGTATGCAGGATCAGTTGTGCGCTAGCGGTTTCGCCTTCGGTGGGGTCGATTCTGATCGTATAGGCGCCTGCGGCGAGACCCGGCAGAAAGAGCGATTGGTCGGCATTGACCGAGCGGTGCAGGATCAGGCTGCCATCGGGCTTGTAGATGCTGTAGGCGACGCTGCGGCCGACCGGCTGGGTCGCGTGTTGGTAGACGCCCAAGGCGACGTCCTGTGCCTGGGTCAGGTTGAAGCCAAGCAGGGCATCCTGGCCGGAGCGGGCGATAGCCAAGGCGAACGGGGTTTCCGCGACCAACGACCCGGTGAGCTGGGTACTGGCGGTCGCGCGCAGGCTCAGTTTCTGTTGGCCCAGCGGTTCGACGACGATGCTGTAGTTGCCGCTTGCGAGATTCGTCAGGTTGAGGTCGCAACCGCCCACCGAGAGGTTGCACTCTTCCGTATGCACGCTGGCGCCGCCGCTGGACAGGACGCTGACCTTGACGCGGCCGTTACCGAGGTCCGGGGCCGACAGTTCGCTGAGGCCGAGGCCGATATTGCCGGTCTGCGGGTTCGACAAGCGGAAGTAGAAATTCTGTCCGGCGTTCTGTGCCGCGGCGTCGATGCTGCTGCCGTCGAGCGCAAGGCTTTCATCGACGCCGTTCGCGAGCCACAGGTCCATCGACACGGTGGCGCCGAGTTCGGTGTCGATCAGCACCGAATAACGTCCGGCCGCCGACAGGCTGGGCAGATTGAGGGTGGCTGCCGGCGAGCGCGAGCTGGTCGTTTTCAAGGTGGTTCCGTCGGGCCGGTACACGGTGATCGCGACCGCCCGGTTGGCCGGGGCACTGAGCAACTGCGAATACGCCAGTGCCACGGTTTGCCCGGCGCTGGCATCGAACCACAGACGCGCATTCTGGCCACGACGATCCAACGCCAACGGCGTCGGGGTCGAAGGCACGGGACCTGTTTTGTCGTTGCTCAAGGTCGCGGTGGCCGAGATCCGGGCCGTGGCCGAATACGAGCCGAGTCGGATGTTGTGCATGCCGGCCGCCAGGCCGCTGAGATTGAAGTCGCAGCCGCCGTTGGCGACGAAACAGTTGCCCAGCGTGCTTTGGCTGCCATCGGGCTTGGTCAGCACTGCGATCGCCGGGTCGCCCGCTGGCGCACCGGTAAGGGCCAGGTTGCTGAAGCCCAAGCCCAGCTTGGTCCCCGCGGCGACGTAGAAATCGACCGCAGCCGATTTGCCTTCGGTCGGCGAGGCCAGATCCATCGAATCGCCATCGGCGACCAGCACGTCGCTGAAGCCCTGGGTCAGGGTGATCTGAGTATTCGCGGTTTCGCCATAGAGCGGATCGACCAGAACGGCGTAGCGTCCGGTGCTCGGCAGCACGAGGTTGATCGAGGCGGTCGCCGCGGAAATCACGCTGGTCTTGATGGCCGTGCCGGCCGGGTTGTAGACGACGTAGCTGATGTCGCGACCGGCCGGCAGCGTGGCTTGCCCGGCGATGCGCAGGCTGACTTGCTGATTGGCGCTGCCGTTGAACACCGGGCGGCCGTTCTGGCCGCGATAGCTCAGGCTCAGCGGATAGGCGACGCCGGGCTGAAGCAGCGTTTCCGCGTCGCGACTCAGCGTGGCCTTGAACTTGATCGTTGCGGTACCCGACGTCGGACGCGCGCTCAATACATAGCTGCCCGTGCTGAGTTTGGCCAGGTTGAGCGCGCATCCCGCGTATTGAGTCGTGCAGTTGGTGCTGACCACGGTGCTGCCGCTGCGGGTGACTTTCACGGTCGCCGAGATGCCTGCGCTCAAGGTCAGCTCGCTGACGCCCAGGCCGTAGTCGCCGGTTTGCGAGATCGTGAACGGCACGGCGATCTCTTGCCCCGGCGTCTGCGACTCGACGTCCACTGGGTTGCCGTCGGGTGCGAGCGTGCCGCTGACCGATGCCGTCGTCGAAGCGGCCGCCATGCGCGGTGCGGTCGCGACCGGCGCTGCGGGTTGCGGCGATGGGCGCGGGCCGGCAGTCCCGGTTTCGAAATCGATCAGCGTCGTCGCCAGGGATTTGCCGTTGCGCGCGTGCACGCCGTCGACCAACAGCGAATACGCTGCGTTGGGTTGCATCGGTTGCCGCGGCGTCACGAACAGCAAGCGGCCGGCCTCGGCCGGAGTGACCTGGACGGCGGCGAAGCCGCGCGGGCCGAGCAGGGTAACGCTGGCGGCGTTCAATTGCGCCACGCGCAAGGGTTGGTCGAAGCGCAGCGACAGTCGCGAGTCAGGCGCAACACCCTGAGCCAAATCCTGCGGGAAAGCCGCCATCAACTTGGGAGCCTGGCCGTTGTCGGTGGCCAGGGCAGAAGCTACGCCGGCGGCCTCGAAACTCTGCCGGGCCGGGTCGTAGCGTTGATCCTGGGCGATAGGGCGGCCTTGGCCGTCGACGCCGCCGGAAAGGCGCACCCGGCCGTCGTTCTCTATCCGGCTGCGATGGCCGATGCGCGACGGAGCCGAGAGCCCCTTCGGCACCGATACCGAAGCGCTGCGTTCGTCCCACAGCTCGGCCTGGGCGATGCCGACGCTGCCCGGGGTCCAACCGCCGGTGAGCAGCAGGCGGCCGTCGCTGAGAACGGTGGCGGCATGGCCGGCACGCGGCAGCAGCTTGAGCGGGCCGCTGCTGCTCAAGCTGCGCGATGCCGGGTCGAACCACAGACCGCCTTGATGCACATGACCCTTGCCGTCGACGCCGCCCCAGATCAATACGCGTCCGCTCGGCAGCAGGCTCAGGCTGGCCCAGCGGCGCGGCGAGGAAAGCGGCCAGCGACGCAGGGTTGCGCCGCCTTCGCGGTCCTCCATCAAGACCAATGCGGCGCCGCTACGCTCAAGCACCAGCCAGCGGCCGTCCGGCAGTTGCGCGCGGCCTTCGCGCGCATCGGCCGCCAGGCGGTGAGCGAATGTTTGCGGCAGCGGCTCCGAAGCGGCGCCAGCGTTGCTCGATAGCAGTGCCGACGATCCCATCGTCAGGGTCAGGGCCAAGGCCGCTGCGCTCCAACGCCAATTCCTGCGAACTTCCTGTTGCTTGGGCCTCATGGCGAGTTCCTTGTGTAGAGACGTTTCGATGGAGGCGGACAGCCACCTTGGCGATGACGCACGCGCGAACCGAGACGGAACACGGTCGGTCCGAATGCGTGCGTGTCGTGGGTGCTCTCCCCAGAGCGGCCCCGGAGAAAACGGGCCTGAAGTCATGACGGATGGACGGCGGCCGGCATGCGTTCGGATGCCAAGCGGAACTCGCTGTGCACCGATCGATCGACGGTCGCGCCGCTATTAAACCCGAAGCCCGAACGCGGCGGTAGGCGGGGCAATGTGCCTGGTCCTGACGCCGGTGTTCAGTTTGGATGAGCTGCGTCGCAACGCCTGAGACCTTGTCTTGTCAAGCTGCAGGGCAGCACGGAGTCCTGCGTTTCTGTCATCAACTTGCATAGAACTTGAATCCAAGATCAGCAACCCGCAGCGCTTCAGCAAATCGCTAATTCCTTCTTCACCTTTTTTTATCGGGCCGATCGACACCATGCGCCGGCTTGCAGCACAAACAGCAAAGGCACTGATGAAAATGCGCGTAGACGTATTCGTGGTGGGTGAGGACGAGGGTTATGTGGTTGCACCTGCCGATAGCTGGTTGCCGCTGGACGAAATGAAGGCCCTCGGCGCTTTGCGCTTCGGTTGGACCATCGACACTTCGATGGCGATGCCGAAGCTGGACTGGCATACGATCGCCAAGGACATCGATGCGCGCGGCTACAGCATCGTCGCCTCGCACGACGTCGGCGGCCTGTTGGCCATCCCGCAGCAGAATCTGCGCGCGATTTATCCCGAACACCACCCGCCCTTCGCGGCCTGAGCTCTCGGCGCCGCGGGGCCGCTTGCGGGCGGCCTTCGGGTGCGTTCGGCGAAGCGACCGCTGGCTCGATCGATTCAGGTGGGCGGCGGCGAGGCTCCGGCGCGCTTCGGCGCGCTTCGGCGCGTCGCGCCTTTGGTTCTGTCGGCTCATCGATCCTCGGCGAAGCCGCGGGCGGTGTCGCTTGCCTCGGCGGATCAATGAGTTGCGCGGCCAATCTCGCAGCATGCGACTGCGAGCGGCTACAGTGCGGTTTCGTGCCGCATCGTTGCCAGTCGCCACCCATGTCGAATATGTCCAAATCGCCCGGCAAGTCCGCCGCCAAGGCCGCCCGCACCGCCTACGTCTGTTCGGAGTGCGGCGCCGACTACAACAAATGGCAGGGGCAGTGCGGCGAATGCGGCGGCTGGAACACCCTTAGCGAATTCATCGTCGAACCGGCGGCCAAGGCCGGCGCGGGCGGCGGCGGAGTGGCCGCCAGCCGCCGTTCGAGCTGGGCCGGACGCGTCGATGCGCCCGCGGTGACCGCGTTGAAGGACGTGCGCCATAGCGAGGAGTCGCGGGTCAGCACCGGCATCGGCGAGTTCGACCGTGTCCTCGGCGGCGGCCTGGTGCACGGCGCGGTCGTGCTGGTCGGCGGCGACCCCGGCATCGGCAAGTCGACCCTGCTGCTGCAGGCGATCACGCGCATGGCCCAGACCCTGCCGGGTTTGTATGTCACCGGCGAAGAATCGCTGTCGCAAGTCGCCGGCCGGGCCGCGCGCCTCGGCCTGCCGCTCGATGGCGTGCATGCGCTGGCCGAGACCGGCGTGGAGCGCATTCTTGAACACGCCGCCGCGACCAAGCCGGCGCTGATCGTCGCCGACTCGGTGCAGACCCTGTGGACCGAACAACTCGGCGCCGCGCCGGGATCGGTCAGCCAGGTCCGCGAGAGCGCGGCGCGGCTGGTGCGCTACGCCAAGGAAACCGGCACCGCGGTGTTCCTGGTCGGCCACGTCACCAAGGAGGGCGGCATCGCCGGCCCGCGCGTGCTCGAACACATGGTCGATGCGGTGCTGTATTTCGAAGGCGAGAGCGGCAGCCGTTTCCGCGTGCTGCGCGCGTTCAAGAACCGCTTCGGCGCGGTCAACGAGCTCGGCGTGTTCGCGATGAGCGACAAGGGCCTGCGCGAAGTGCCGAATCCTTCGGCGATCTTCCTGTCGGGCAGCCGCAGCCCGCAGCCGGGCAGCTGCGTCATGGTGACGCGCGAAGGCACGCGGCCGTTGCTGGTCGAGGTGCAGGCATTGGTCGATTCCTCGCCGTTGTCGAACCCGCGCCGGGTCGCGGTCGGCATGGAGCAGAACCGCCTGGCGATGCTGCTCGCCGTGCTGCATCGCCACGGCGGCATCTCGGTGGGCGACCAGGACGTGTTCGTCAACGTGGTCGGCGGCATCCGCGTGCAGGAAACCGCGGCCGATCTGCCGGTACTGTTGGCGGTGCTGTCCTCGCTGCGCGATCAGCCCTTGGCCGAGCACACCGTCGCCTTCGGCGAAGTCGGCCTGTCCGGCGAGATCCGGCCGGTGCCGAACGGCGAAGACCGCCTCAAGGAAGCCGCGACCCACGGCTTCAAGCGCGCCATCGTAGCCAAGGGCAACGCCCCGCGCGGCGGCCGTATCGGCGAGATGGAAGTGATCGCGGTCGAACGCCTGTCCGAGGCCTTGGACGCGGCGTGAGCGGCAGCGAGCGCGAACTCGGCAAACCGAGCGGGTTCGCGCGCTGGGTATCGATCGTCCTGCATCCGTTCGCGGTCTTCATCGCCTTGACGATGGTCAGCGTGCGTGTGCTCGCGCCGCAGGCGTTCTGGCCGGCGGTGTGCGGGGTCGCGGCGGCGGTGTCGGTGAGTTGGGCCTTCGTGGTCCAGCGTCGCCGGAGCGGAAGGTGGTCGACCGTGGATGCCTCGCATCCCAGCGAGCGGCCGCTGCTGTATGCGGTGTTGCTCGCGGTGCTGGCGATCTGTTGGTGGTGGATGCGCGAACGCGCGGCATCGATGGGGCAGGGGATACTCGCGGTCGCGGCGATGCTGGTCGCGGCGGCCTTGCTCAACCGCTGGATCAAACTGTCTCTGCACATGGCGAGCCTGGCGTTCGCCGGGGTGTCGCTGTTTTCGATGCGGCCGGCGCTGGCAACTATTGCGCTGTTGCTGCTGCCGTTGTTGGCCTGGTCGCGCCTGAAACTGGCGCGACACACCTTGGCCGAAGTGATCGGCGGGACGCTGCTCGGCGCAGCGTTCGCCTGCGGTCTGCATGTCCTCGCCGGCTAAGCCGGTGGAGACCGAGCCGGCGAGGTAAGGTGAACCGCGCCGGACTCAGGCCGCCGGCTTGGCCGCCTTGCCGTGCGCATTGATCAGTTCGACCAGCTTGGCTTCGTCGTAACCCTGCAGGCTCTGGTCGCCGATGTACAAGGTCGGCACGCTCTTGATCTTCAGGCCGTCGGCCTCGACCTTGGCATCCTTGTCCTGGTCGATGATGCGTTCGACGAACTTGACGTTCTGTTTCTCGAGCACGGCGCGCGCCTGTTTGCAGAAGGGGCAGGTCGACAACGAGTACATCACCACCTCGCCGCCGGCCTTGGCGTAGACCGACGAGTAATCGCCCTGGGTCACCACCGCACCGCCGCCTCCGCCGTTGCCGAGCAGGCCGCTGTTGCGGACCAGGTAACCGGCACCGACGCCGAGGCCGAGCGCCAGCGCCACGACCAGGATCGTCGTCAGGATCGATTTGAAGTTCATTCCATGTCCTCGTAGAGCCGGAGCGTGCGCGGGCCGGCGGTGGCTGTGATGGGGTGATCGCGCAGGCCAGCGATCGCGGCCGCTGCAGGGCGGATGCGTTCGCCGACAGGCGATGGGGGTATGCGAGTAGCGGCCAGTACGGCGATCCGGGCGGGTGCCGGGCTTCGGGAGCGGTGTAACGGAGGCGATGCGGCCTGCGGAGATAAGCCGGTGGAGGGCGTCAACGTCACTGTTGCTCCTGGTCCGTCACTGGACGCTCGGAGTTATAGCACCGTCGCGATCCGGCGCCATGGCCCGGCCGCCCTGCCGATGTGATCGGCGTTGCTAAACACCGCTCCGGTTGCCTGTTGGAGCGTTCGGCGCGCGCCTGGCGAACACTCCGAACGCCGCGCCCGCTCCGTCGGCGGCGCTCTTCGCTGCGATGCATCACGATCTTGCGCATCGAACGCGGCCGGCAGGCGCGCTGGCGCCGGCCGGCCGCGAGAGCGGCTCAGGGGATCTCGCAACCGCAGGAAATGCCGCAGCTGCGCCAGGTGATCCGGCAGTTTTCCGCGGGATAGCCGGCGTCGATGCAGTAATCGAAATCCGCCTGGCAAGCGTCCCAACAGCCCTGGCAACCGCCGGAGCCGATGGCGCTCAACGAAAACGCCATGCCGAAACAGAACGCGCAGGTGGCGAACAATTTGGTGGTAGTGCGCTTCAACATCAGTCCTCTCCTTGAAGCCCGTCATGGGCGATGAGGCCGCGATCGCGGCCGTTCCTGGACGCTCCACGAGAACAGGCGGCGTTGCGTCCCCGGCGCCGCGCTTGCAACGGATCCGCCGTCGCCCGGCGAGGATGCCGAATCGGCGCGGCGCGTGCCGGGCAACTGTCAAAACAGACGGTTGTCGCCCGTAGCAAAACGCAGCCTGGCAGCCGCGACGGTCAATGAAAACACCCGTTTTCCGCAGTTCTTCCCGGAACGGCGATGGCCGTCGAGAATTCGCGATCCCGCTGCGGCGCAACAGAAATTTGTGATCGCCGCTCAGGAATATGAACATGCGATGGCACAAATTCGACGCTTCGTCGTGACATGGAGCGTGCGATGGCGCTGCGTATCCTGTTCCTGTGCACCGCGTACAACGGCCTTGCGCAACGCGCCTGGGTCGAGCTGACCGATCTCGGCCATGAGGTCAGCGTGCAAGTCGCCGCCGATGCCGACACGATGCGTGCCGCGGTCGCGCGCGAGCGGCCGCAGCTGATCGTCGCGCCGATGCTCAAGTCGGCGATTCCCGACGACATCTGGACCCACCACACCTGCCTGATCGTCCACCCCGGCATCGTCGGCGACCGTGGGCCGTCGTCGCTGGACTGGGCGATCCTCGACGGCGAACACGACTGGGGGGTGACGGTGTTGCAGGCGGCGGCCGAGATGGACGCCGGCGACATCTGGGCCAGCGCCGGCTTCGCCATGCGCGGCGCGTCCAAGAGCCAGCTGTATCGGCACGAAGTCACCGATGCCGCGATCCGTGCTTTGCTGCAGGCGGTGGAGCGCTACGCCGAGGGCGGCTATCGCCCGCAGCCGCTCGACTACGGCCGGGCCGAAGTGCGCGGGCGCCTGCGCGCCTCGATGCGCCCCTCCGAACGATCGATCGACTGGCAGCTCGACACCGCCTCGGTGCTGGCGCGCGTGCGCTGCGCCGACAGCTATCCGGGCGCGCGCGCCGAACTGGCCGGACTGCGTTGCCAAGTGTTCGGCGCCCACCCCGAGCGCGCCTTGCGAGGCCGTCCGGGCGAGCTGCTCGGATGGCGCGAAGGCGCGGTCTGCGTGGCCACCGGCGACGGCGCGGTCTGGCTCAGTCACCTGCGCGAGAAGGACGGGATCAAGCTGCCGGCGACTCAGGTGCTCGGCGAGCGGCGCATGCAGGGGGTGATCGAGCGCGCATCGAGGCCGGCCATGTCGGTCGCCGGGCGGCGCGACCACGGTTACCGGCAGATCCGTTATCGCGAAGTCGGCGCCATCGGCTACCTGCATTTCGACTTCTACAACGGCGCGATGTCGACCGCGCAATGCGATCGGTTACGCACCGCCTTCCTGCAGGCGCGGCAGCGCCCGACCCGGGCGATCGTGCTGATGGGCGGCGCCGACCTGTGGTCGAACGGCATCCACCTCAACACCATTCAGGCCTCGAACGATCCGGCGCTGGAGTCGTGGCGCAACATCCTGGCGATGAACGCGCTGGTGCGTGAGATCGTGCTGACCGACAGCCACCTGGTGATCTCGGCGATGCAGGGCAATGCCGGCGCCGGCGGGGTGATCCTGGCCTTGGCTGCGGACCAGGTGTGGGCGCGGCGCGGCGTGGTGATGAATCCGCACTACAAGAGCATGGGCGGGCTATACGGTTCGGAGTATTGGACCTATCTGTTGCCGCGTCGGGTCGGCGACACCTTGGCCCAGGAGCTGACCGAGGGCCTGCGTCCCATCGGCGCCGCCGGTGCCGAGCGCATCGGCCTGATCGACGCCGCGTTCGGTTCGAGCGCCGCCGATTTCGTCGCCCATGTCGAACAGCGCGCCGGGCGCGCGGCCGATCCGGCGAGTTGTCGCAAGGCCTTGGCGCTCAAGCGTCGCCGCCGCGCCGCCGACGAACGCCGCAAGCCGCTGGAAAGTTACGGTGCCGAAGAACTCGCGCACATGTACCGCAATTTCTTCGGCGCCGATCGCAGCTACCACGAGGCGCGGCAGCGCTTCGTATTGAAGTGCGCGGCGGAGGTCTGCGAGGCGGCGCCGCCGGCGCAGCCCGCGGTGCGGGTGCCGGCCTGAGTCGCGTATCGATGCGGCTGCGGCCGTGAGGGAGCACGACGCGAAACGCGACAGGCCGGGCGAACCCGGCCTGTCGTTGATGGCATCCGCTGCGGCGTTACGAGTGCGGCAACGTGCTGGTCGTGGGGTGGAGCGATTCGCCGCGATCAATGTCCGCCGGCCGCCGCCGCGCCGCCGCCGAGCTTGGCGGTGAACGGCGGCTTGGCGAACCAGACGATGACGATCACCGCCAGGAACAGGATGCCGAGCAAGTGGAAGATCTCGTTGAAGCCGATCTGTGCGGCCTGCTGCGAAATCATCTGGTTCAGGCTGACCGCGCCGCGTTGCAGATCGCCGCGGCCGAGCGTGTCGACGGTTTGCAGCACCGCCGGGTCGTAGGCGCCGATGTGTTCGGTGAGTTGCGCATGGTGGATGGTGCTGCGCTGGTTCCAGCCCCAGGTGGTCAACGAGGCCGCGAAGCTGCCGCCGAGGGTGCGCACGAAGGTGGCCAGGCCCGAGCCGGCGGCGATCTCGTGCGGCTCCAGGTCCGACAGCAGGATCGTCAGCACCGGCATGAAGAACAGTGCCACGCCCAGGCCCTGCCACAACTGCACCATCGCGACGTGGTTGAAGTCGACGTCGAGGTTGAAGCCTGAGCGGATGAAGCTGGTGAAGGCCATCGCGATGAAGGCGAAGCTGGCGACCATGCGCAGATCGAAACGGGTCGCGTACAGGCCGACGAAAGGCGTCAACAACACCGGCAGGATGCCGATCGGCGCGGTGGCGAAACCGGCCCAGATCGGGGTATAGCCCAGGTTGCGCTGCAGCCACAGCGGCACCAGCAGGCCGACCGCGAAGAACGCCGAGTAGGCCAGCACCATCGCCGCGGTGCCGGCGGCGAAGTTGCGATGGCGGAACAGGCGCAGGTTGACGATGGGGTCGCGCTCGGTCAGCTCCCAGATCACGAACACGGTCAGCGCGATCACCGAAACGATCGCCAGGATCACGATCTTGGTCGAGTTGAACCAGTCTTCGTCGTTGCCCAGGTCGAGCAGGACCTGCAGCGCGCCGACGCCGACGATCAGGGTCATCAGGCCCATGTAGTCCATCTTCGGGCGTTCGAGTTTCTCCGGGCGGCCGCGCAACTGGCTGCCGACCACCAGGCTGGCGAAGATGCCGATGGGAATATTGATGAAGAAGATCCATTCCCAGCTGTAGTTGTCGGTGATCCAGCCGCCCAGGATCGGGCCGGCGATCGGCGCCACCACCGTGACCATCGCCAGCAGCGCGATCGCTTGCCCGCGCTTATGCGGTGGGTAGATCGAGATCAGCAGCGCCTGGGTCACCGGATACATCGGGCCGGCGACGAAGCCCTGCAGGGCGCGCGCGGTGACCAGCAGGCCCATGCTGCTGGCCAGGCCGCACAGCAGGGACGCGACCACGAACGCCAGCGTCGCCCACATGAACAATTTGCGCTCGCCGAAGCGGCGGGTGAAGAAACCGGTCAGCGGCAGGGCGATCGCATTGCTGACCGCGAACGAGGTGATGACCCAGGTCGCCTGGCTGCTGCTGCCGCCGAGGTTGCCGGCGATGGTCGGCAACGAGACGTTGGCGATGGTGATGTCGAGCACCTGCATGAACGACGCCAGGGCCAGGCCCAGCGTGGTCAGCGCGATGTTCGGCGGGCGGAAGCCCGCTTGCGTGGGCGCTGCGGGGGCGACGCCGGCATTGGCCGTGGTGGCGGACATGGATCTGCCTGTCTGTTCGGGTGGCCGCGCGGGTGCGGACCAAAAGCGGGAACCCAAGCGTCCGATTCCCGCCATTCCGGCTTGTACCGGAATAGCGGTCTCGGAGCTCGCGGCGCATCGCCGGGGGAGGGACGAAGCGGCGCCGATGGCGCGGCTGCTTCGATGCGATGCGTCGCGACAGACGAAGAACGACGTGGGGGAGGCGCTTCGTCTTTGCTGCGGGGTAGTTGCGTGACCGGATCGCGCCTGGGATGCGGATCCGGTCGCGCGTTCGTCAACCGTGGTGCGTGCCGGGCAAATTCTCGCGGACGATGTTCGCGATCACCGCATCGGCTTCGGACAGCTGCTTGGCATAGGCCTGCGTGCTCAGCAGCGGCTTGGCCGGCGGCGCGGCGGCGAGCACGGCGCCGCCGCGTTCGCGGATGCCGACGTCGACGTGCATGCTCAGGCCCAGGCGCAACGGGTGTTCGACGAGTTGCTTGGGCTCGACTTCGATGCGCACCGGCACGCGTTGGATGATCTTGATCCAGTTGCCGCTGGCGTTCTGCGCCGGCAACAGCGAGAAGGCGCTGCCGGTGCCCATGCCGAGGCTGACCAGCTTGCCCTGGTAGGTCACCTCGCTGCCGTACAGGTCCGAGTGCAGTTCGACCGGCTGGCCGATGCGCATGTCGGCGAGCTGGGTTTCCTTGAAGTTGGCTTCGATCCAGACCTGCTCCAGCGGCACGATGGTCATCAAGGCGGTGCCTGGCTGCACGCGTTGGCCGAGTTGCACGCTGCGCTTGGCGACGTAGCCGTCGACCGGCGCGACGATGGCCGCGCGCTGCAGGTTCAGATAGGCCTGGCGCAATTGCGCGGCGGCCGCGGCGACCTGCGGCTGCTTGGCGACGGTGGTGGCGTCGACCAGCGCGCGATTGCGCGCCAGCGAACCGCGCGAAGACGACAGCGCCGCTTCGGCCGCGGCGAGTTCATCGCGGGCATGGGCGAGCTCTTCGGCCGAGACCGCGCCGCCGGCGACCAGGCCTTCGCGGCGCTTCACGTCGGCACGCGCCTTCTGCACCGCGACTTGGCGTGCCGACAGATCGGCCTGGCCGGCATCGACCGCGCTGAACAGACCGCGCACCTGGCGCACGGTGTTGGCGAGGTTGGCGGTGGCCTGGTCGTAGGCGACCTGGGCGTCGTTCGGATCGAGCTGGACCAGCACCTGGCCGGCGCTCACCTTCATGCCGTCGTCGGCGCCGATGCTGACCACGGTGCCCAGGGTCTGCGGGGTGATGCTGACGACGTTGCCCTGTACGTAGGCGTCGTCGGTGTCCTGATGCCAACGCAGCACCAGCATGTAGTACAGACCCCAGGCGATCGCGGCGACCGCGACCACGCTGAGCAGGATCAACAGCGCCTTGCGGCGCTTGCCGTTGGACGGCGGGGCGGCGGCTGCGGCCGCGGCTTGCGGATTGATTTCGGTGGTCATGGCGTGGAGGCCTTGGCGATAACGCTGGAATCGGAAATGGTGACGGGGTGCTTCGCGGCGACCGGGTCGGGCGCGCGCAGTTCGAGACCGCCGCCGAGCGCGCGGTCGAGTTCGATCGCCGCGGCCAAGCGTTGTGCGCGCAAACCGGCGAGCTGTTGGTCGAGCTGCAACAGCGGGCGCTGCGCCGACAGCACGTCGAGCTGCGTACCCAGGCCGGCGCGGTAGCGGGTACTGGCGATCTGCCAGGCCTGTTGCGCGGCATCGCGCGCCTGCTGCGCCGAAACCAACTGCGCATCGAGCGAACGCGAGGCCTGCAGGGCATCGGCGACTTCGCGCAAGGCCGCGACCAGGTTCTGGTTGTAGTTGGCGACGGCGAGGTCGTACTCGGCATCGCTTTCGGCGAGTTGGTTGCGCAGGCGGCCGCCGTCGAAGATCGGCAGGCTGATCGCCGGGCCGCCCTGGATCAGCACGGCATCGCTGCCGAACAGATCCGACAGGCCGCCCGAGGCCAGCCCGAGCATGGCGCTGAGATTCACGCTCGGATAGAACTCGGCCTTGGCGGCCTTGATCCCGTGCGATGCGGCTTCCACGCGCCAACGCGCGGCGACGACGTCGGGACGATGGCCGAGCAATTCGCTCGAGGTCACCGCCGGCACCGCCGGTGATTTCGCGCTGAGCAGGGACGGGCGCGCGATGTCGAGGCCGCGGTCCGGGCCCTTGCCGAGCAAAGCGGCGATGGCGTAGCGGGTGGCGTCGATCTGCTGCTGCGCCGACTGCATCTGCTGATCGGCGGCGGCGCTGGCGCTTTCGGCGTTGCGGATCTGCAGTTGATTGTCGAGGCCGGCCTTGACTCGCTGGCGGCCGAGGCCGAGCAGATGCTCGGAGCGTTGCTTCTCGGCCTGGGCGACGTCGAGCCCGGCATAGGCCTGCGCCAGCGAGACGTAGGCGCGGGCGATGTTCGACGACAGGGTCAGGCGCGCGGCCTGGGATTCGACTTCGGCGGCGCGGGCCTGGCCCAGTGCGGCGTGCCAGCGCGCGCGCTTGCCGCCCCACAGATCGGGGCTGTACTTGAAGCTCAGCGACAACACTTCCACGCCGTTGTACTTGCCGCCGAGCGGTTCGGGGGCGACCGTCTCGGGCAATTGCAGGCCGGAATATTGGGCGCTGCCGCCGAGGGTGGCCTTGCGCGCGGCATCGGCGAGTCCGGCCTGGGCGACGGCCTGGCGCACGCGCGCGTCGGCGGCGTCCAGGCCCGGCGTGCCGGCCAGCGCTTCATCGATCAAGCCATTCAATTGCGCGTCGCCGAGCGAAGTCCACCAGTCGCGCTTCGGGAACGTCGCCTCGGACAGCGACGTCTCGGACCGCGGGGCGCCGGCGAAGCTGCGCTGGGTCGCCAGGTCGTCGGCGTCGAGCGCGCGGCCTTCGGGCACCAGACCGTGGGTGCTGGCGCAGCCGGCGAGGATCAGGACCGCGGCGAGCGGCGCGAGCACGAGGAGCAGCCCGCGGCGCGGGCGAGTGTCGATGGGTGACATGGCTCAGGAACCGGAAAGGGAGAGGTTGTCGCGAACCTGTTCGAGCAGACGGTAAAGCTGGTCGCGATCGTCTTCGCTGAGGCCGGCCATCGCGCGTTCGCGCACGCGTCGGCCGCACTGGTCGATATCGCTCCAGATCGCCGAACCGGCCTCGGTCAGGTGGATGTTGATGGCGCGGCGATCGTCGGGATCGGCGACGCGCGCGACCAGGCCGCGGCTTTCCAGCTTGTCGAGCAGGCGCGTCATCGCCCCGGGATTGAGCTGGGCGGCGCGGGCCAGCTCGGTCACGCCGGCGGTGCCGATCGCGAGCTCCTTGAGGGTGATGAACTGGCTGAAGGTCAGATCGTGGCCGGCCTGCGCCAGCTCGCGTTCCATCTGTGCCCACATCGCGTCGCGGACCTGGCGGAACAGCAGGCCGAGGTTCGAGGTCGAGCAGGGCTGGTTCGGATTGGGGGTGGTCATGGCGCCGAATAATCTGCGCCCAGGCAATAGTTGTCAAGGCAAATATTGTTCCGGCAAGCGCCGGTTAAGCCAAGTCGACGAATCGTGCACACAGGCGCTGCCCACCTCATGCTCGCCGGCAGGTGGGTGATTGGCAGGGTTATTGCCTGGCAAGAGCAGGTTCGGCGGGCCAGGCGGCGGGGCGCCGGCTGCCGCCGGAAACGCTCAGCTCGGAAGGCTCAGCGCCCAAACATCCAGGACGATATGGGCCACGACCAGTGGCCAGAGCCGGCCGGTGCGGGCGTACAGCCAGGCGTACAGCAAACCCATCGGCACGATCGAGATCACCCCGACGCTGCCCTGGTAGAGGTGGTAGGCGGTGCGGATCGCGGTGCTCAGGTGGATCGCGGTCCAGAGGCTGCGGCGCTCGCGCATCGCCGTGATCAGATAACCGCAGACCAGGGCCTCCTCGTAAAAGCCGTTCACGACCGAGGCCGCGAGCCGCATCGGCCAGCCGATGTCGCTGGCGACCGGCACCGCCTCGTCGACCGGCGGCAGGCTCAGGCCGAGCGCGAGCGCCAGGGCCTGCAGCAGCCAGAACAGCATCGCGGTCAGCACGGCCAGGGCCAGGCCCAGCGGCAGGTCGGTCTTCGCCGGTGCCGGGCCCAGTCTGGCCAGGTTCCAGCCGCGTAGCGACAGGAACACCGCGAGTACGGCCAACACCGGGATTTCCAGGCGCAGGATCGAAGCCAGCCCGGCGCCGTCGATCGGCGTCGGCGGTTGCGGGTAGGCGACTGCGGTCAGGCTGCCGAGGACCGGCCAGGCGAAGGCCAGCACCAGCACGAAGACGAATTCACTGCGCGCCGAAAGCGACTTGATCCAGCGGTCCATGCCTGTGCCGGTCGTGAGTGAGGCGGTGACTCAGGTCCTGCGCAGGACCAGTTCGAGGACGAACTTACTGCCGAAGAAGGCCAACACCAGCAGGACCATCGCGGCCAGGGTCCAGCGCACCGCGGTGGCCCCACGCCAGCCGTAGCGCCAGCGCCCGAGCAGCAGCCCGCCGAAGGCCAGCCAGGACAGCACGCTGAGCACGGTCTTGTGGACCAGGTGCTGGGCGAACAGGTTCTCGACGAACAGCACTCCGGTCAGCAGGGTCGCGGTCAACAGGGCGAAGCCGACCGCGATGGTGCGGAACAACAGACTTTCCAGCTCGACCAGCGGCGGCAGGGCGCGCAGCCAGCCGTGGAACTCGCGCCGGCGCAGGGCGCGTTCCTGCAGCCACAGCATCAATGCGAACAGAGCGGCGACGGCCAGGGTGGCGTAGGCGAGCAGGGCGAACCAGGCGTGCAACTGCAGGCGCCAGTCCAGCGGCGCGGGATGCTGGACGTGGCCGTTGAACTGATAGGCGCCGAGCATCAACGCGGCGAGCGGGAACACCACCACCCCGAGCGCGGCCATGCGTCCGGAGGCGCCGACGATCGCGGTCAGCGCGGCCATGCCCAGGCCGACCAGGGACAGCGCGGCGAAGAAATGCAGGTCGGCGCCGCCGGCGGCGCGCCAGGCGAAGAAGTGGGCGGCGCCGTGCAACAGCACCGCCATATTGGCCGGCAGCAGCCATACCCGCGCCTGACGGCCGGCGTCGTGACGCACCGCGGCGATCAGCAGCCCGCTGGCGACGAGGTAGAGCGCGACGGCGATGAGAACGATTGTCATCGCGGCAGTGTGGCATAGCGGCATGGCGATCTGCAGCGGCCGGATGGCGGATTCGCGCGCCGGGCTATACTTCGCGGTCTTATCAGACCCATACGGCAAGGCCGCCCGGCATCGTCCCGGTCGCGCCGGCCCCAACGCAGGTAGCGCGCGCATGTTCGAATCCCTGACCCAACGCCTCTCCGGCACCATCGAGCGCCTGCGTGGCCGCGGCCGTCTGACCGAGGAAAACATCCGCGAATCGCTGCGCGAAGTCCGCATCGCCCTGCTCGAGGCCGACGTGGCCCTGCCGGTCGTGCAGGCCCTGATCGAGCGCATCAAGATCCGCGCGGTCGGCCAGGAAGTGCTGAAGAGCCTGACCCCGGGCCAGGCTCTGATCAAGGTGGTGCGCGACGAGCTGACCACGGTCATGGGCTCGCAGGCCGCCGATCTGAACCTCAACGTGCCGGCGCCGGCGGTGATCCTGATGGCCGGCCTGCAAGGCGCCGGCAAGACCACCACCGTCGGCAAGCTCGCCAAGCATCTGCGCGAACGCCGCAAGAAGAAGGTCATGGTGGTCTCGGCCGACGTCTACCGCCCGGCCGCGATCGAGCAGCTCAAGCAGCTCGCCGAGCAGGTCGAGGTGTTGTTCTTCGCCTCGGACTCGTCGCAGAAGCCCGTGGACATCGTCCGCGCGGCGATCGCCGACGCGCGCAAATCGTACGTCGACGTGCTGCTGGTCGATACCGCCGGCCGCCTCGCCATCGACGAAGCGATGATGAGCGAGATCAAGGCGCTGCACGCCGCCGCCGCGCCGGTCGAGACCCTGTTCGTGGTCGACTCGATGACCGGCCAGGACGCGGCGATCACCGCCAAGGCCTTCAGCGAAGCCCTGCCGTTGACCGGCGTGGTGCTGACCAAGACCGACGGCGACGCCCGCGGCGGCGCGGCCTTGTCGGTGCGCTACGTCACCGGCCGCCCGATCAAGTTCATCGGCGTCGGCGAGAAGCCCGACGGCCTCGACGTGTTCCACCCCGACCGCGTCGCCAGCCGCATCCTCGACATGGGCGACGTGCTGTCGCTGGTCGAGCAGGTCGAACAGCAGGTCGACAAGGACAAGGCGCAGAAGCTCGCCGAGAAGGTCGCCAAGGGCAAGAAATTCGACCTCAACGACATGAAAGACCAGCTCGAGCAGATGCAGAACATGGGCGGCCTGCACGGCCTCATGGACAAGCTGCCGGGCATGGGCCAGATCCCGGAATCGGTCAAGAACCAGGTCACCGGCAAGGAAGTGCCGCGCATGGTCGCGATCATCAATTCGATGACCAAGAAAGAGCGCCGCAACCCGGGCCTGCTCAACGGCTCGCGCCGCGCCCGCATCGCCAAGGGCGCCGGCCTGACCCCGGCCGACGTCAACAAGCTGATGAAGCAGTATCAGCAGATGGAAAAGATGATGAGCAAGCTGTCCGGCGGCGGCATGAAGGGCTTGATGCGCGGCATGAAGGGCATGATGGGCGGTCGCGGCGGCATGCCGTTCCGCTGATCGCGCGTCGCGCGTGCCGATAAAAAACGGCGGCCGCTCGGTCGCCGTTTTGGTTTTATGCGGATTCGATGAGCGACGAGTTCGTCCTGCGCCGAGCCGGCGAGCCTGACCTCTGCGACAGCCGGCTCGGCTGCAGCCACTACGGGGCTGGAAGCGGATTCGTTCAGGAATGAGGCCCCGGAAGCTCTCGATCAGGCCCGATCCAGCCCGATCCCGGCTGGGGGGCCGGGCCCGGGTTTGCCCAAGCCGCGGAATCGGTTAAACTTTCCGGCTTACCCCGTCATTCCGACGGCTGGGCAACACAGGAAAGCAGACCCCATGGTCAAGATTCGACTGACCCGCGGCGGCGCCAAGAAGCGTCCGTTCTACCACATCATCGTCACCGACAGCCGCAGCGCCCGCGACGGCCGCAACATCGAGCGCGTCGGTTTCTACAACCCGGTGGCCAATGGCGCCGAAAAGCGCGTCGAGCTCAACGTCGAGCGCGTGAAGCACTGGGTTTCCCAGGGCGCGCAGCTGACCGAAAAGGTCGCCGACCTGTACAAGCAGGCCGTCAAGGCCGCTCCGGCCGCCTGAGCCGGCGGGCCGCGCGCCTGGCGCGCGGCCCGGTTACCGCACCGATGACAGATTCCACGCGCCGCATCCTGCTGGGCAGGGTGCTTGGCGCTTTCGGTCTTCGCGGCGAAGCCAAGCTCGAGTCCTGGACCGAGCCGCGCGTTGCGATCTTCCGCTACCAGCCCTGGATCGTGCGCGACCCGCAGGGCCGCGAGCGCGAGCTTTCGGGCGTGCGCGGTCGCGAAAGCGGCAAGTACCTGATCGCCAATTTCCCCGAGGTCACCGATCGCGACACGGTCGAGGCCATGCACGGCACCGAGATCTACGTGCCGCGTTCGGCGCTGCCGCCGCCCAAGGCCGGCGAATACTACTGGGTCGACCTGGAAGGCCTGCGCGTGGTCACCACCGAGGGCGTTTCGCTCGGCACGGTCTCGCACCTGTTTTCCACCGGCGCCAACGACGTACTGGTCGCCCGCGACGACACCCGCGAGCGCATGATTCCCTTCGTGCTCCCGCAGTACGTCACTTCGGTCGATTTCGACAGCAATACGGTCACGGTCGACTGGGATCCCGAGTTCTAGGAACGAGTGAAGAGGAACGAGGAACGAGTGCGTTCCGGTCTCTCTCGCGGCGTTTCGGCAGTTCCCGCCTTGCCACTCGTTTTTCTTTACTGGGCACTCGTTCCTCGCTCCCATGCGCATCGACGTCATCAGCCTGTTCCCCGAATTCGTCGCCCAGTGCGCCGCGTTCGGCGTGGTCGGCCGTGCCGGCGAACGCGGGTTGCTGTCGCTGCACGGCTGGAATCCGCGCGATTACGCCGAGGGCAACTATCGCCGCGTCGACGAACGTCCGTTCGGCGGCGGTCCCGGCATGGTCATGCTGATCGAACCGCTGCGTGCCGCGATCCGCGCCGCTCGCGCGGCCGCCCCGGCCCCGGCGCGGGTGGTCTATATGAGCCCGCAGGGCGTGCGCTTGGACCAGGCCAAAGTGCGCGAACTGGCCGCCCACGAGCGCCTGATCCTGCTGTGCGGCCGCTATGAAGGCGTCGACGAGCGGCTGATTCAGGCCGAGGTCGACGAGGAAGTCTCGATAGGCGATTACGTCCTGTCCGGCGGCGAACTCGCCGCGGCGGTGATCGTCGACGCGGTCGCCCGGCTCCAGGACGGTGCCCTCAACGACGCCGAGTCGGCGGTCCAGGACAGTTTCGAAGACGGCCTGCTCGACTGCCCGCATTACACCCGCCCGGTCGAGCACGAGCTCGGCGGCGTGCCGGCGGTGTTGATGTCGGGCAACCACGCTCATATCGCGCGCTGGCGCCGGCAGCAGGCGCTGGGCCGGACCTGGCAGCGCCGGCCCGACCTGCTCGACGAGGCGGCTTTGTCCAAGGCCGACCGCAAGCTGCTGGAAGCCTACCGGGCCGAGCTGGCCGCCGCGCAGGCCGCCGCAGAGCCGGGCGAGGGTGGGGTTGGAAGCGTTTCCAGTGCCGAGCCGGCGCCGGCCAAGCCTCCCGGCCCGGGCCGGACGGTCTGAGGCGACGGCCCAAGCTGGCAACCCGATTAAAAATGCCGCTATAATTAGCCGCTTAGCCGTACCCATTTGCTGTACCGATGCCATGACGCGGGTCCACGTGCACTCGCGCAACAACTAATCCAACAGGCCGCACCCATGAACAAGCCCTCTATCCACACCCTGCTGCAGAACTTCGAAGCCGAACAGATCCAGCGCAAGCTGCCCGACTTCAGCCCCGGCGACACCGTCGTGGTCAACGTCAAGGTCAAGGAAGGCAACCGCGAGCGCGTCCAGGCCTATGAAGGCGTGGTCATCGCCAAGAAGAACGGCGGCCTGAACTCCTCGTTCACCGTCCGCAAGATTTCGCACGGCTTCGGCGTCGAGCGCGTCTTCCAGACCCACAGCGCGATCATCGACTCGGTCGACGTTAAGCGCCGCGGTAAGGTTCGCGCCGGCAAGCTGTACTACCTGCGCGGCCTGGAAGGCAAGAAGGCCCGCATCAAGGAAGACCTCGCTGCTTACGCGCGCGCCAAGAGCGCTGCCGCGGCTACCGCAGCCGAGTAATCCAGTCGCCGCGCCTCACCGCGCAGCGCATCGAACGGCCGCCGCAAGGCGGCCGTTTTCGTTTTCGGCGGCGTCAGGCCGAAGCGAAACAGCGGCGGCTGGAACGAGCCGGTTCTCGCGGGCCTTCGACATCGCCTCGCTGCTGGCGCAGCCGTCGAGCGCGTCCGCGACATCGGCCGCAACGGCCCCGCTTTTCGACCGTTGCCGGAATATACGCCGGGGCCGGTTCGCGCTAGATTCCCGACGCGGCGCCGCCCGCACGATGCCGCCCCCGCGGCAGGAGAGCGCAACGTGAATCCCGGTTTGTCCGAAGGCGATATCTGCACCTATCTGCGCAGCGACGGCGCCTGGGGATTCTTCTGGGTGCAGCGGATCGATGCCTTGCCCGACGGCCGCGACGCCTTGTCGCTGCGCAAGTTCGACACCCACACTGCCGAGGAAGTGCTGCGCGAGCACGTTGACGAGGTCGCCGAACTCAAAAGCCTGCGCCTGCTCGGTCATTTCCCCATCGTCGGCACGCGCGTGGCCGAGGTCGAGCCGCGGGTGATCGGCCATCTGCCGGTACGCGAGAGCGACCTGGAGGGCTACCGGATCTGGCGCGAGGCTTTCGACAAGGGCGAGGCCGGGGTGTTTACGCTGCCGTTGCAGGACATCTGACCCCGCCCGCCGGCATGGCGGCGCACGAATCAGCGGCGTTTACGCGCCGCAATGCCGACCGGCGCGTCTATCAACGAACGCGGGGCTCGCGCACAGACGCGGCGACGATATCGATCTCGCCGGTCTCGTGGTTCCCTTCAGGACTCGCATCGGCCACCGGCGCCGGCGGCGACGCGGCGATTTCGGCCGGGGTGGCGATGGTCCGGGCGGCGATCGGCGCGACGACGCGCTCGGGCCCGGCCATCATCCGCGAACGCCGCCAGCCGCCCCAGCGGTAATAGGCGATCGACATCAGCATCGAGCACAGCGCGCTGACCGGGAAACTCCACCACAGCGCATCGGTGCCGATCACCGGCTGCAGCAAGGTCGCGAACGGCACGCGGATGCCCCATAGCGCGAAACCGAGGATCAATAACGGCGGCACCACCGCGCCGGTCGCGCGCACCACGCCGGAAATCACGAAGGTCACGCCGAAGAACAGGAACGACCAGATCGCGATGTGGTTGAGATGGCGCGCGATCTCGAACGATGCGCTGCCTTCCGGCAGGAACAGCGCCAGGGTGTAGCGGTCGAACAGGATCAGCGGCACGATCAGCGCGCCGGTCATGAGGAAGTTGAAACCGGTGCCGGTGCGCGCGGTCGCGTCGACGCGGTCCCAACGCCCGGCGCCGACGCTCTGCGCGGCGATCGACGAACAGGCCGCGCCGATCGCCATCGCCGGCATCTGCACATAGGTCCACAACTGCAGCGCGGCGCCATAGCCGGCCGCGGTGCCGGTGCCGTGGGCGTTGACCAGGCTGATCATCGCGATCATCGCCAACGAGATCAGCACCATCTGCAAACCCATCGGCACGCCCTTGACGATCAATGCGCGCAACACGGTCGGGTCGATCTTCAGCAGATGCGCGTCCTGGCGGCCGAGCCAGAGCACGTGGCGCTTGCGCCGCAGGTACAGCAGCATCGCCATCAGGCCCAAGCCCTGGGCGAAAAAGGTCGAGGCCGCCGAGCCGGCGATGCCGAGCGCGGGGATCGGCCCCCAGCCGAAGATCAGCAAGGGGTTGAAGGCGATGTCGAGCACCACCGCCATCAGCAGGAAGCGGAACGGCGTGCGCGAATCGCCGGCGCCGCGCAGGGCCGCGGAAATGAAAGCGAAGGCGTACAGGAACGGCATCGACAGGAAGATCACCCGCAGGTAGTCCTCGGCCAGCGGCAGCGCCGCCGCCGGCGTGCCCATCGCGCGCAACACCGGATCGGCCATGAACCAACCGGCCGCGGCGATCAGCGCCGACAGGCCGATGAAGAAGGTCGCGCTGGTGCCCATGACCCGGCGCGCGCGCGCCGTGTCCTTGGCGCCGATCGCCTGGCCGATCAGGATCGTCGCGGCCATGCCGATGCCGAAGATCGAACCGATCAGGAAGAACATGATGTTGTTGGCGTTCGCGGTCGCGGTCAGCGCGGCTTCGCCGAGATAACGCCCGACCCAGATCGAGTTGATCGAGCCGTTGAGCGACTGCGCGGCGTTGCCGGCCATGATCGGCAGCGCGAAACCGATCATCGTGCGTCCGATCGGACCTTCGGTCAGCAGATGGCTGCCGCGTGAGGGGCTGGGGGCCATGATGGGA
>Ga0307406_10000400_pt1 | contig 25105 bp, 19 predicted proteins | sample 322Cmetagenome_3_FD_203706 | JGI IMG/M metagenome (GOLD analysis project Ga0307406, IMG submission 203706) | Maize rhizosphere microbial communities from greenhouse at UC Davis, California, United States - 322HYB-C-2 | ecosystem: Host-associated > Plants > Roots > Rhizosphere > Soil | place...
GCCCCATTCCCTAGGGCTGGCGATGCGGACTTCGTCGTGATTTTCGGCGTAGCGAAGCGATCGATGGAAGCGATCACCCGTGAACGTCAGGGTGTCGAGGTCATTGGCCCACTTGCCGGAGTCGTAGAGACCTTCCAGCACATCGTAAACAGGGTCGTCATAGACAGCGTCGAAACCGGCCTTGAGCAACTCATCGAGCACGTGGCCGTCGGTGAGCTTGGCGGGATCGTTGTCGTAAGCCTCGGCGGAGAAGAAAACGCCGGCCTTGCGATCGCGGGCGCGCTTGATGGACCAGCGCCAGAATTCCATCGGGATCATGTGCGCCATGTCCGCGCGGAAGCCATCGACGCCCAAGTCCTGCCAATAGGCGATGATCGCATCCATGGTGCGCCAGGTCTTCGGCACATCGGAGGGTGAGGCGTCGGGATCGGGAAGGTGAGAGGTATGGCGACCCGCGGTGAAGTCGTGGCCGTAGTTCAGCTTCACGGTCTCGTACCAGTCGTTGATCGAGGGAGACCACGAGATGACGTTGTTTCCAGTGACCCGGCCGAAGTCCGTCTCTGGCGCGAAGTGCCCTGTGCAGCCGGGGAGATCGGCGGTGGGCAGCTTCAACGGAGGGCCGCCTCCCGCATCATAACGATGGAGGTAGTAGAAATGGTTGTCGCGGGCGAAGAATGCTGTGGTGTCGTCGCCCTTGCCGAAAGAATGCTCCGGCTTCACGTCTGACTCATAGGAGCGGGCGACATGGTTCGGCACGAAGTCGATGATCACCTTCAGCCCCTGCGCGCGGCAGCGGTCGAGCAAGGCCTTGAATTCATCGAGACGCTTTGCCGGATCGATAGCGTAGTCGGGGCTAACGTCGAAGTAGTCCTTGATGGCATAGGGGCTACCGGCGATGCCCTTCAAAATGTCCAGCTCATCCGCCGGTCGATTGGGATAATCGGTCCCGCTCGCTTGTTCTAACACCCCGGTGAGCCACACGTGGGTGAAGCCCATCTCCTTGATGGAATGCAGGGCGGCGTCGTTGATGTCGCGGAACTTCCCGCAGCCGTTGTCCGCCAGCGTGCCGTTGACCTTGCGGGTCTCATTGGTGTTTCCGAACAGCCGCGGGAGAAGCTGATAGATCACGGGGCGCTCGGCGGCATTCATCACAGACGCAGTCAAACAGAGCAGGAGGCCGGCCACAAACTTCATTGCTTCAAGGGGTGGCGGGTTGGTCGTCCTTCACCAGCAGGGTGGCCACGGCGGCGATCAGCAGGCAGATACCTCCCAGCACCACGGCCGAGAGGCGGTTGAAGCCATCGAAATGCTCCATCACCCGGCTGAGCACGATCGCGACGAGGATCTGCGGAATGACGATGAAGAAGTTGAAGATGCCCATGTAAACGCCCATGCGGTTCGCAGGGAGGGCGGAGGAGAGCATCGCGTAAGGCATAGAAAGGATGGAGGCCCACGCGACACCGATGCCGCTGAAGCAGACCCATTGCAAGATCGCCGGGTCCTTCACAAATCCCGTCGAAGCGAGCCCGAGGCCACCCAGCAGCAGCGAGACGAAATGGATGCGTTTGGCGGAGCAGACCCGTCCCAGCCACAGGAAGGCCATGGCAGCGAAAAAGGCGACGAGGTTGTAAACGGCGAAGCAGTTGTTCGCGAGGTCGATGCCTTGGTGGTAGAGCTGCGAGGTCGTGTCGCTGGCTCCGATGATATTCCGTGCGACGGCCACGCTGAAGAAGATCCACATGCAGAATAGGCCCATCCAGGTGAAGAACTGGACCACGGCGAGTTGCTTCATCCGGGATGGCATCGCCTTGAGGGCCGCGATGATTTCGCCTGCTCCGGAATGCTCGGGCGGCTTCTCATCGGGAGAGGGGGGATGCTCCTTCGTCGTAAAGACTGTCCACAGCACGGCCAGGATGAAAACCACCGCACCCACCGCGAAGGCGACGTGAACGGTCTGCGGGATGGGCTGACCTGCGCCGGTAACAGCACTGACCCCGCCATGATCATGCAGCCAGCCGGGGAGCTTCGAGGCGATCACGGCACCGGCCCCGATGAAAACCGACTGCATCGCGAAGCCCACGGTGCGCTGCTGCTCCGGCAGCAGGTCGGCGACGAAGGCCCGGAACGGCTCCATGCTGACATTCACCGAGGCGTCCAGGATCCACAGCAGCCCTGCCGCCATCCACAGCGCGCCGGAATGCGGCATCAGGAACAGGGCGAGCGAGGACAGGATGGCTCCCGCGAGGAAATACGGCCTCCGCCTGCCCCAAAATGGGTGCCAGGTCCGGTCGGACATCGCGCCGATGATTGGCTGGACGATCAGCCCCGTCAGCGGAGCGGCCAGCCACAGCAGCGGCAGCTCGCTCTCCTTGGCGCCCAGGTATCGTAGATCGCGGACATATTGCCCATCTGCAGGCCCCAGCCGAACTGGATGCCGAAGAAGCCGAAGGACATGTTCCAGATCTGCCAGAACGAGAGGCGGGGTTTTTCAGACATGGGTTTGCGGAAAATGGGAAGATTCCCAGCTTGGACTGGAGAATGGTGGAATTCCGGACGCGGGAAATGCCCGGCGAGAATCCTCCCCAACCTCGGAATGTTGGATCTAACGGTCCGGTTTAATTCCGGAATGCGTTCCGGTTTGGAATTGCCCCGGCTCCGTGGTTTTCCGTAGCGTTCTCGGGAAATGAAAGCATTCCGCCCCTGGTTCACCGTTCTTCCCGTCACGGCCCTCGTCCTCGGTTCCTGCGAGAAGAAGGAGCAGCCATCCGCCCCGGCAGCCCCCGGAGAAGCCGCCAAGGCTCCGGTAGCGACACCCGCCGAGGCCCCGCCTGCACCGGTGAAAGCCCTGACTCCCGGTGAGCGGGCGGCCATGCTTGGCATCGTGGGTCATCTTTCCAAGGATACCGAAAGCGTGATGGCGCTCTATGACGGCAAGGACATCGTCAAGCGCCTGCGATCCCTGAAGAGCTGGGAATTCATCCGCGAGCTGGCCAAGGAAGAGGACGGCACGGACATCGAGGCGGAAATCGCTGAAGGTGCCGAAGAAGCTGGCAAATTCCTGGGCCAAGAAATTTTCCTCGCGACTGGCAAAGGCACCGCCCCGCAGGTCGCGAATCTGATGAAGCTCAGCCAGCGTAGCAATTACTACCAGATGCGCGTGCTCGCCAAAGCCTTCGCCGCCGGTGCCAAGGAAGGCGACTTCTCAGGCCTGGACAGCGCCAGCCAAGGGGCGATGATGGAGATGGCCAAGGAGATCGGCAAGGAAATGGGAATCATCGAGGCGGCTGCCGTTCCGCCGACGCTGATCGGCGTGAAGGCACAGGACGCCGAGTCGCTCGCCATGGCGCAGCAGGAACTCGCCTCCGGACTGGACCAAACGATGGGCCTGCTCGGCGAGGGCGCCAAGCCGCTGGAATTCACCAAGGGCGGCGCCACTTTCAAGGGCTACAAGCTCGCAGGAACCTTCCTCGCGGAGCAAATGGAAGCCGGTCGCAAGGACATGGAGGCGACGCTCGAGCCTGCTGACGTGGATCGCTTGATCGCGGCCATCAAGACCAAGAATCTGGCCATCGCCCAAGGGACAATCGGCGACTATCTGATGATTTTCGTCGGCGATAACGAGGAGCTCTGTCCGCTGGCGGACAAGGTCGAGGACTCGCTTGCTGCCAACGAAGCGATTTCCTTCGTGGACGGCTATCAGGGCAAGAAGCTGGCCGGTTTCGCTTATGGCGAGCAGGGCATCGTCAAGTCCGGCCTGGTCGGCAGCCTGAAGGACATGGCGCTCGGCGTGCGTGACGGTTTAGCCGGTTCTGAAGGCCTCGGCGATACGCGCGAGCTGGCTTCCCTGCTTGAGCTGGTCGGCGAGAAGGAGGACGCGCTGCTTGGCTTGGCCAAGGCGGACGCCGTCGGAGGTTTGGCCGTGCTTGAGGATGGCGTGAAGTTCGAACTCTTCGGCGGAGTTGATCGCGGGGCGATGGACTCCGATGCTTCCCACAAGCTCGCGAACCTCGGATCCAGCGATGACGTGCTGCTCTTCGGCAACTGGGTGGCCGATGCGGAATACTCCAAGCGCGCCGGCGAATACGGCGAGGCGTTGGTGGAAACCGCTTATGCCATTGCCGAGAAGGTCGCCGGGGTGAAGTCGGACGACGAGGATCTGGCCCAGTTCCAGCAAGGCTTCGCTCTCTTCAATGAGAAGTTCCGCACCGACACCATTGCCATGTGGGATGCCCTCTCCGTCGCTGGCACGGGTCTCGGCAACGAGACTGCAATCGTGGTGGACCTCAAAGGCACGGTGCCACCGATTCCGGGCGTGCCGCAGGAACTCGTGGATGGCGGTCGCTTCGTCCGCGCCTCAGTAGTTTCCCCTGTCACCGACCGAGCCAAGCTCCAGGACTCCTGGACCAAGCTGGACGGCTCGCTGAAGAACATCTTCAAGACGGCCAGCGAGCTTGCTGGTGACGAGATCCCCATGCAGAAGCCGATGTCCTCGGAGAAGGATGGGCTGAAGACGTGGTTCTTCTCGATGCCCTTCTTCAATGACGACTTCCTCCCGTCCGTGACGGTCAGCGACAAGTGGTTCGTGGCCTCCACCTCGAAGACCCAAGCGCTGGACCTCGCCGTGTCGGCTGACAAGGCAGCGGGTGACCGCAAGGGTGCCTGGTTCGAGCTGGACTTCGACACGCTTCGCAAGTTCACCGGCGACTGGGTCACGCTGCTGGAGAAGAACGGGGAGGCCGCTCTCGGCGGTCCCGAGGCGTTCGAGGAGTTCAAGACGCAGCTCCCGCGCATCAAGAAGGGCCTCGCGGCCTTCGAGGAATTCGACCAGCTCAGCGTCTACGAGCGCCGCGAAGGAGGTAAGCTCCGCAACACGGTGCACTTCAAGGTTCGCTAGTTCGCCCGGCCTCCTAACGGTTTCAAACGAAAGGCCTCCCGCAAGGGAGGCCTTTTTCGTGCCGGATGACGCATTTGTAGCCGCTCAAATGCACTTGTCGCTAAACGAACCCATGCTCTTTCGCCGTTACTACTGAAATTCTCAGCTTCCGTCCTTCGTTGTTGCGTCGCTGCCACCCATTTGGGATTCACCATTTGGCTGAGCCTGCCGGGCTCCAACCGCGACCAACTCACGAGAGGCCGGGAGGACCCATCCGATTTCCCATCCTCCAACATCGAAATTGACGTCAATATGAAGCCCGCTCACGCCCGATCCATCCTAGCCACCCTGGCGCTCTCCACCATCACCCCGGTATTCGGCGAGTGGTATCAGGAGATGCAGATCGGCCCGGCATGGAGCAATACCTTCGCTGCCACTATCGACGGCAAGGAGGTCCCCGCTGCCGTCAAGGGCATCCTCGTCGATCTAGGTGGTGGGATTCACGCGCTCTTCGACACGGAGACCCTGCGCGTGGTCTCGATCTACAAGGGCTTCGTCCACTGGGGCGGCACGCCTTGGACCGGCGACCACGGCAAGCTCGTGCGGATCGCCAATGAGGGTGAAAATGCCTTTTTCACCACGGCTGCCGGGCCGGGTTGGGGGGATGCGTCCGGGAATTTCGCCGACAAGCGGTCGAAGGATCTGCACGGCTGGGGCAACCTGGACCATGCGAAGTTCAAGGGCTTCTTCCGGGACGGTAAGAAGATCATCTTTTCCTATGAAGTGAATGGCGCGGCGGTTTTTGAATCGCTGGAAGCCTCGGGCGACACCGTCACCCGTCAGTTCCAAGTGGCTCCGCACAAGGGCTCACTCAGCCTGATCCTGGCCGGTGCGGATGGCCTGGAGAGTGCCAGCGGCACCGAGGCATCTCTGAAGGGTGGCGTGTCCGTCGCCGTGGGCGGCAAGGGGCCGACCCTGTCGAAAGCCAAGGAAGGTCTGGTGGCGAAGATCTCCGCCGCAAACGCTCCGCTCAGCTTTACCGTCACCTATGCCAAGGGCGGCAAGGCCACCGCGGCCGAACCTGTCGATCTGGTAGCCCACACGAGGGGCGGCGAGGGTGTTTGGCCCGAGACCGTGACCACCAGCGGCACTGTTTCCAGCGCCAAGGAGTCACCTTGGGTGACCGATTCGCTTGGCGTGCCTGACAACAATCCGTGGAAGTCTAACATCCGCTTCAGCGGCTTCGATTTCATCGACGAGGACACCGCTGCGATTTCGACTTGGAATGGTGACGTGTGGACCGTGAGCGGTCTCAAGGGCGATTGGAGCAAGCTCACCTGGAAGCGCTTTGCTTCCGGTCTTTTCGAACCCCTCGGCGTGAAGGTCGTCAATGGCGTGGTGATGGTTCACGGCCGCGACCAGATCACCCGGCTTCACGACCTGAACAAGGATGGCGAGGCGGACCGATATGAGTCATTCTTCCGCGATAATGCCGTCTCGCCGAATTTCCACGAGTTCGCCTTCGAGCTCCAGACCGACAAGGCCGGGAACTTCTACACCTGCAAGGCTTCCCCGGTAAAGGGTGGCGGCCGTGGCTTCGACACGATCTACCCGCACCACGGTACGATCCTGAAGATTTCTCCGGACGGGTCGAAGTATCAAGTGATCGCCACCGGCCTCCGGGCACCGGGTGGCATGTCCGTGGGGCCGAATGGTGAGATCACCACCGGCGAGAACGAGGGCACCTGGCAGCCGCGCTGCAAGCTGAACTACTTCACGCCAAAGCAGATCCCGGTCTTCCTCGGCACCGAGCCGAGCAAGCATGACGTGAACAAGCCCTATCTCGAGCCGCTTTGCTTCTTCCCGATGGAAGTCGACAACTCAGGCGGTTCCCAGGTCTGGGTGCCTGAAGGTGTGGACTTCGGGCTGAAGCCAGGCGAACTCATCCACTGCTCCTATGGGCAATCCTCGCTCTTCCGCGTGCTGCCTTCTCCCGCCGCCGATGGCTCGCTGCAGGGGGGCGTGGTGAAGCTGCCGGTGAACCTTGGCTCCTCGGCCATGCGCGCTCGCTTCCACAAGGATGGCTCGCTCTATGTCTGCGGTCTGCGCGGCTGGCAGACGAATGCAGCGTCTGAAACCTCCTTCCAGCGCATCCGTTACAACAAGGGTGTGGCTGTGACGCTCCCTAACAAGGTGGAACTCATCAAGACTGGCGTGCGGATCCATTTCGAAGTGCCTCTCGATGCAGAGTTGCTCGCCGATGTGGAAAGCTACAGCGCTGAGCGCTGGAACTATGTCCGCGGTCCGCAGTATGGCTCCGGCGAGTTCTCAGTGGATAAGCCTGATCGCGATGCCGAGAAGCTTGCACTCGAGAAGGAGATCCGCCCGAGCAACCACGACAAGATCAAGATCAAGGCCGTCCGCGCCGCGAAGGATGGTATGTCCGTGGAAATCGATCTGGATGGCCACAAGCCTTCCGACCAGCTCAAGGTCTCCTGGGACTTGGAAGACAAGGACGGAGAGGTGGTGAAGGGCGACTACTACGGAACCTATCGTAAGCCTTCGAAGTAAGCCGCGAGTCTTCTTCTCCAGCGCCAACAGCGCGAAATCTCTCAGCCCCGGCCCCAACGGCCGGGGCTTTTCGTATGGAGGAGGCGTGAAGGTCCGGGATGCTTATTTTATTCCGGCAGCGGGATCTTGTCTCCCAGATGCCTCGGCATGGTTCCTAGCACCCGCACATCCAGCCACATTTTCACCCGAGCGCCGACCTCGCGGAACTTGGTTTTCAGTCCGCCTTGCGCGGCCACGTCGCGGGCGTTGAAGCCGCAGTAAGAGATGCCGTTGGCTTTCGCCAGATAGGAGGCGCGTTCGTTGTGGAAACGCTGGGAGACGAAAACCATATCGTTCAGTCCGAAGACTTCCTTTGCCCTGACGACGGAATCCAGAGTCCGCAATCCAGCATAGTCACAGACAATCCGGTCCTTCGGGACGCCCCGTTCGACAAGCGCCTTCTTCATCTTCTCCGGCTCGTTGTAATACTTCTCGCTGTTATCGCCGGAAACGAGGATCAGCCGGATCTTTCCCGCTTTCCACAAGGCCTCCGCAGCGTCAATGCGGTAGCGGAAGTACAGATTCTCCCTGCCGCCTTTGACGCGGTCATCCGTGCCAAACAGGAGCGCCACTTTGCCGCCAGGAACCTTCGACACGTCATCGAAGAGCTTGCCATGACCTGCATGCACCGCGGCGAAATTGGCCCAAGCGACGAATGCAACACCCAAGAAGCCTATGGCTCCCGTCGTGATGACGATCCGCTTCAGCCAACGCTTCCACGCCGGCTTTCTCGTCACGTCTTCTGCTCGACCGGTTTCCATTTCGTCCACGAGACCATCGCCTTCACCGCCTCCGCGAAACGGCTGCCGATGGGTTCTTCAGGTGCGAGCACCCGCAGGCGGCCGGGATCCTGATTGCCGAAAGCCACTTCCTTGCAGCGCCCGACGAGCTCGCCATCGACCTGCACCGGCACCTCGCGGTCGGCGGTTACGCGCAGCGAATGGGCTTGCAGGTAGCTCACGGTGGATCCCGCGTGCTCCAGGTCGCCGAGGGCGAGCCCGCGCAGCGAATCGAGCACCAGCTTGTAGCCGGCCTCCTTGAAGACCAGCACGTCGAGCATGCTGTCGCTGTTATCGGCCTTGTGGAAAAGCTTGAATTGGCCGCCATAGAGCGAGCCATTTCCGGCCAAGACGGCCACCCCTTCTTCCTGCGTGCCATCTTCGCAGGTCACCAGCATCTTGGGCGGTGATTCACCGAGGACCTTCACCGCCGCCAGCAGGTAGGCGAGGGGACCGAGCATTTTTTTACTCTCCCATGTCGTTTCCTCGATGACCATGGCGTCGAAGCCGACGCCGGCCATCTGCACGAAGGGCATACCATTGGCCTCGAAAAGGTCGATCTCCTGCACCCGGCCCTCTTCGATCACCTCGAAGGCCCGGGCGAGGTTGTCGAAGGGAATCCCGAGCTCTCGGGCGAAGACATTCATGGTCCCGGCGGGCAAGACGCCGAGCGCGGTCTGCGATCCGGCAAGTCCTTGAACTACCGCATTCAACGTGCCGTCCCCTCCGGCAGCGATCACCACGGGCTCGCCATTGCGGGCGAAAGCTGCGGCCACCTCACGGGCTTCTTCGGCGCTGTTGGTGGCGTAGAGCGCGAAACGGGTCGCGTGATCCATCAAAAAGCCCAGCGCCCGCCTGCCTTTTTGGCTGCGTGCCCGGGGGTTGAAAATGAGCGGATACCGGTGAGGTCCCTTCACGCCCCGAATGGAAGCCGGGCGCGGGCAAATGCCAAACCCGAAATCGTGCCAGACCTCACTCGATGCTCACCGGCTTGTAGGCCGCGAAGGCGATTTCCTTTCCGGCGATGCGGGCTTTGACCGTCCGGTCGGCTTCCGCGCGGACGATCCTCCCGCCTTTCAACTGGAGGATGAACCCGCAGGATTCGCTGAAGCTGGCGTCATCCATGCTGTCGCCGTCCAGATCGATGGCCTTTCCGACCCCGCCAGCGGAGGTCCGCCCGACGTAGAGCGTGCCTTTCACCCGGCCCAGGACCGAGGAGAAATCCTTGCCCTCCCGCTTGAAGCTCGTTCGCACGCTTTCCGCATCCGGATCGCCCGCATTGCGCGGATAGACGAAGGTTTCCACAGGTCCGCCCTGGGAATCCGTCACGCGCACCGGCTGGAAGTCGCCGTAGCCACCCCGAACGTGAGCATCAGTGGCGTCGACCACGTGCGAGCCTTTCAGGGCGATGAAGTTCTGCTGATCCGGCTCTGCGGCTGACTTCGAGGCGGGATGCACGCGCAATTCGTCGATGACCGCGCCGCTGGGTTCGATCCGGACGACGTTATTTGATCCCGCTGACAGGGTGACCGGCACGTGGAGTTGGTGCGAGCCCGTTGCCTCCTCGCCAGTGCTGAGAAACTGCAGGTTCGGCTGGGCGGTGCCATTGACGAAGAGCTTGGCTGTGCCCGTCGCTTTCGCGTCGCCCACGACCGAGTAACGGAAACCGATCTGCGTTGGGCCTCCTTCTCCGCCGTCGAGGCCGGACCACTCAAGTGCGCTGTTCGACGCCTTGGCATCCTTGGCGGGAATTTTCAGCGGAGTTGTCGATTCGCGGGGATAGGCGATCGAGGCCATCGAGTTCCCGACGTTTTTGTTGAGCACGTTCCGTCCGTCGAGCTCCAACAGCGGCCAAGTGACTCCGAACTGGGTTGAACCCGACACGCATTCCGTATCCACCAGCGCGCCATCGGGCGTCAGCGTGAGATGCATTGCGAAGGTCGGTCCGCTCTGTCCCGATACTGGCGCAATCGTAAAGGTCCCGCGGGTCAGCAGCGGATGCACGAACTCCGGCTTGAAGCTTCCCTCGAAGCGCTTCGGCTCTAGACAGACGCGCTTCCATTTCCCGTCCTCCATGAAGACCGGCGAGAAACTGACGCCATCCGAGAAATCCGGCTTCACGTGTCCTGCGCCCGGTCCGAGACGGCCATCCCACCCGGTGCGGCTGAAGCGCGTGATGCCGAGCACATGCCACTGCACGTCGCCATACTTGTCCGTCTCACCGCGGGTGCAGAGCTGGGCCTGCATGCCGCCCGCATTGAGAAAGACGTTGGCGAACGACGGATCAAGCGTCGCGACATAACCGCCGATCTCGCTCGGCACCGGCTTCTCGGCGATGTTGTTTTTGGTCGCGAGCAAGGTCTCCGACAGGCAGGCGAGCGTGAAGCCCTCGTAGTTCGCGACGCCGCTCCACGAGGCGTAGCGATTCTTCAAGTTCGGGTGAAAGGCGTTCTTGGTAATGGAAAACAAGCCGCTCTCCTGTTGGAAGCGCGCGTGGCTTTTCAGGAGAAGCTGCACCGCGTGGCGATACTGGCCGGCGAGTCGTTCGTCACCCTCGCGCAGGGTGACCTCGGACATCAGTTGGAAGGCATTCGCGTAGATGCTATCATCCCAAATGTGCTCGCCGGTGCGTCCTCCGCCTGGTGCTTCTCCAGAACCGCTCAGCATCAGCAGGGATGAATGGAGATTGTGCGCGATGATCTCGCGCATCTCCTTCGCCGAAGCTCCGTCGTAACCACCCTCTAACATATCCAGCAGGTTCGCCGTCGTCGCACCATTGTAGGCGAAGGTCTCCGGATTCGCGGTATCGTCGTGGTAGAGGAAGAAGTGCGGTTTCAGCCCATACTTGTCGAGGTCGCGGCGGAATCGCTCGCGCTGGCCGCCTTCGGATGCCTGCGTCCAGTTCGCCTCGTTCCACTTCACCGCGTCGCTGATGTAGCCGTCTTGCTGTCGCAGCCACTCGCCCTTCATCGCGAAGGTCCGCCAGTTCTGCTTCACCTTCATGTTCATGAAGCCCTCGCGCTTGGCCCTCATGCGCTCCTTCCATATCTTCAGCCGTTCGGTGGAAATCTCCGGGTGCTTGGATTTGACCGATTCTAACAGCCGGATCGCCTTCACCATTGGCGCGCAGAAAAACTCGCCGTGCCAATCGACGGCCGGGCCGGTGGAGATGTTGAGCGTGCAGCGATCCATCGCTCGCGCCGCCGGCTCGACCAGAGCTCCTGCCCGGCCCTTCGTCAGCAGGGTGGCGACATTGAAGGCGAAGAGTGGCGTGCCATACTGCAGTTCCTTGTGGTCGTAGGGATCGATGATCGCTCCGTTCTTGAGGTCCTTCGGATCGGCCTCGTTCCAATATTGGAGCGGAGCCATCGCCGTGATCGCCCTTTCCATCTGATCGAGTAACTCGCTCTCCGCCGCGTTTACCGGCTGCCATGGCCGCGCGGTGAGGTGCCAGTGAAGGTAGGGCAAGTCCGCCGGCACACTTGAGCTTTCCTGTGAGAAGGCAGGGCAGCTCGCTGCCACGGAGCAAAGAATGGCGCGGACGACCAAGCGGGCGGGTTTATTAAACACGCCTCAGATTGGCGTATCGCCCAAGAGCGTTCAAGGTCGCATCGCCCCCACGTCCGTGAGGAGCTTGAAATGCGAGTCCGTTTCCAGACGTAGTCGGGTGCGATGGACTGTCCTCATTGCCAGCGCCTTCTCTATAGTCGCCAGCATGCCCGCTGTGGTTATTGTGGCGAGCTCCTCCCTGTGGGAGTCCGCCTCTCGGAACATGAGGTCGACGGGATGAAAACCGAGATCCGCGAAATCGACGCTCGTCGTGCCGTGGCGAAGGAGAAGGAAGACCGGGAGCGCGAGGAACAGCGTCGCCGCGACCGCCGCAACAGGTCGGCGGGCTGGTTCCCGGGCTCCTTTTGAAACAAATTCCGTTTCAGCGCCCGAGCCGCTGGTAGGCATTCATGTCGCCAACGGCGAGCGCTCGGAAATCCTTCATGAGGGTTCGACCTTGAATCCAACCCCTGGCCGGTCGATCAAAGTTCCGAGCCCGCCTCGGCATCGACGTAGAAAGTCGCGTCCGGATGCTCTTGCAGGAACGAGGCACTCACCTGATCGCTGATCGGGCCAGTGAGCGCTTCTTTCACAATCGAAGCCTTGGCGCTGCCCCAAGCAAGCAGCGCGATCTTGCGCGCCTCGAGAATGGTACCGCAGCCCATCGAAATGGCGTGCGTTGGCACCTTCTCCAGCCCGCCGAAGGCCGGAGCGGCGTCCTCGCGGGTGATCGGGTCGAGCTCCACCTTGCGCGTCCGGCTATCTCGCGGCGAGCCAGGCTCATTGAAGCCGATGTGACCCGTGCGCCCGATTCCGAGGAGCTGGAAATCGATGCCGCCGGCATCGCGGATCGCCTTTTCATAGGCGGAGCAGTGGGCGGGGATATCGTTCACGCTGCCATCCGGGATGTGGACGTTCTCCGCGGGGATATCCAGGTGATCGAACAGCTCGCGCTGCATGAACGCCCGGTAGCTCTCCGGATGGTCCCCCGTGAGGCCGAGGTATTCGTCGAGGTTGAAGGTGACGACGTTGGCAAATGACACCTTACCGTCGCGGTGCAGCCGGATTAGCTCGGCATAAAAGGGCAGGGGCGTGCGGCCGGTGGCGAGACCCAGCACGGCTGGACGACCGGAGGCATTGATCGACGAGACCAGCTCCGCCAGCTCGGCGGCAAGGATGCGGCAAGCTTCAGTGCGATCAGCGAAGACGCGGGCGGGAGCGGACTCGGTCATGCGGCGGAGGTGAAGTTGAGCGGGAGGATTGTCAAAATCAAACGGGTCGTAAAAGCGCAGGGAATTTGCGAAAAAGCGATGCGTGGGCTTGGAGAGTCCCGCAGCATTCTACGCTTCGTTTTCCTGAAACGCTCGATGAAACAACGAAAGCGGCCTTGCCGGAACGGCATGATTTCCGCTAGAGACGGGATGATCCTGCTCTTCCGCAGGAGTGCCCCATCATGAGTCTTACTGCTGATCAAACCTGCCCCTTGTATGTCGGAGGAAAGTGGAAAGAGGTGACGGGCAAGGTGAACAGCCAGGTCTTCAATCCCTCCCGTGGCTCCGTCATCGCCACCGTGCCGATGTGCGGCGCAGCTGAGGTGAACGAAGTGGTCGCGGCTGCCAAGGCCGCCTTTCCGATGTGGCGCGACACGCCGCCGAACGAACGAGCCCAGGTGTTGTTCCGCGTGAAGATCTTGTTAGAGGACGCCTTCGAGGAGCTTTGCCTTGGCATCTCCACCGAGCACGGCAAGACACTTTCAGAGGCTCGCGGCGACCTGCGTCGGGGGATCGAGGTGGTCGAGTTTGCCTGCGGCATCCCGACGCTGCTGATGGGAGAGTCTCTGGAGAACATCGCCCGAGGCATTGACTGTCACACGGATCGTCACCCGCTCGGCGTCGTCGTCGGCATCTGCCCGTTCAATTTTCCGGCCTTGGTCCCGATGTGGATGTGGCCGATTGCCATCGCCTGTGGAAATACCTTCGTCTTGAAGCCGAGCGAAAAGGTCCCGCTCACGATGCAACGCGTGGTGGCTTTGTTAGAAAAGGCCGGCCTGCCGCCGGGCGTGCTGAATATCGTCCATGGTGGCCGGGATTGCGTCGACGCTCTGCTGGAGCACCCGGATGTCGCGGCGATTTCCTTCGTCGGCTCCACGCCTGTGGCTCGCGAGATCCACCGCAAGGGTACTTCTCACGGCAAGCGCGTCCAAGCGGCCGGTGGTGCGAAGAATTTCGTGATCCTGATGCCGGATGCCGATGTCGATCGCACGGTCGAGGCGGTGAAGGACGGCGCTTTCGGCTGCGCTGGTGAACGCTGCATGGCCGGCTCCACCGCCGTGGCGGTTGGCGAGGCGGGCGACAAGTTGCTGCCCGCACTGGCCGATCTCGTCGGCGCGATGAAGGTCGGGCCCACCGACTCCCGCGACTCGCAGCCCGACATGGGCGCGGTCATTTCCGCCGAGCATAAGGCCCGCGTCGCCGGGCTCGTCGACGCTGGCGAGCGTGCGGGTGCGAAGGTGCTCACCGATGGCCGCAAGACGAAGGTTGATGCTGCTCCCGAGGGCTTCTTCCTCGGCCCGACGGTCATTGACCACGTGACTCCCGACAATCCGCTGATGGAAACGGAGGTCTTCGGGCCGGTGCTCGCCGTCCTGCGCGCCAAATCTCTTGAAGACGCCGTCACGCTTGCGAATCAGCAAGCCTTCGGCAACGGCGCGTCGATCTTCACCAACTCTGGCAAGGCGGCCCGCGAATTCCGTCGCCATGTAAGCGCCGGCATGGTCGGCATCAATGTGGGTGTGCCGGCGCCGCTCGCTTACTTCCCGTTCACGGGGTGGAACGACTCCTTCTTCGGCGACCTTCACATCCAAGGGAAGGAAGGCGTCGAGTTTTTTACCAAGCGCAAGACCACGACCACCCGGTGGTTCTCCTTCGGTGACGGCGAAGTGTGGGCGAAATGAGGAAATCACCAATCATCAATCCCTCCAATCATCAATCGAAGTGCGCTTCGCGATTTCCTAACAGAACATGAGTTTGCTGATCCGAAATGCCGACGTCGTTACCGCCACGGAGCGTTTCACTGCCGATATCCTGTGCGAGAACGGCGTGATCACGGCCATCGCCCCTGATCTGCCAGTGCCGCCGGGAGCGGAGGTGATCGATGCTGCGGGCAAGTATGTCTTTCCCGGCTTCATCGATCCGCACGTCCACATCTACCTGCCCTTCATGGGCACCTACTCGAAAGACGATTGGGCCAGCGGCAGCAAGGCGGCGCTGCTGGGCGGCACCACCACGCTCATCGAAATGTGCTGCCCGTCCCGATCCGAGGATCCGCTTGAGGCGATCCGGCTCTGGAAGAGCAAGGCAGAGGGCCTAGCTTCCTGCGACTACACCTTTCACGCGGGCATCACGAAGTTCGACGACACCACCGCAGCGGCGATGAAGTCGATTGTCGCAGAGGAGGAGATCCTGTCCTTCAAGGTCTTCCTCGCCTATAAAGGTGCCTTCGGCATCGACGATACCGAACTCTATCGCACTCTTGTCACGGTCAAGGAGCTCGGCGCGGTGCTCACCGCTCACTGTGAGAACGCGGAGCTCGTCGCCGAGACCCAGAAGAAACTCGTCGCCGAAGGAAAGCTGGGTCCCGAGTGGCACGAGCCCTCGCGGCCCATCTCCGTGGAGGCGGAAGGTTGCCATCATCTGATGACATTCGCAGGAATGACCGGTACCGAGGTCTACGTGGTCCACACGAGTTGCAAGCCCGCGGTCGAGGCGATCACCGAAGCTCGGGCTCGTGGCGTGAAAGCCGGGATCGAAACGGTCGCTCCTTATCTCACGCTCGACAGCAGCTACGCGGAGAAGGCGGACTTCGAAGGCGCGAAGTGGGTGATGAGTCCGCCGATTCGCGCCAAGGAACAGCAGGACTTCCTGTGGCAGTGCATCGCCGATGGGACTATCGACACGGTCGCTACTGATCATGCGCCTTTCGATTTCGCGACGCAGAAGCACATGGGCCACCCCGCAGCCGGCAAGGCCGTCGATGCTTCATTCCATCCCACCGGCAAGGCGGCGAACTTCACCCTTATCCCGAACGGCATCCCGAGCGTCGAGGAACGAGTAAAGCTGCTCTATACTCAGGGGGTCGCGACGGGCCGGATCGATCTCCACACCTTCGTCAAAGTCGCCAGCACCCGTGCGGCGGTAATCTTCGGGCTCTATCCGCGAAAAGGCGAGGTCGCCGTCGGAAGCGATGCCGACCTCGTGATCTGGGATCCAGCGTGGCGCGGGATCATTTCCGCCGCCACCCATTCGATGGCTACTGATTATTCCGCGTGGGAAGGCTGGCCGGTGGAAGGCCGGCCCGAGTTCGTCACCGTTCGCGGCAAGGTCATGGTCCGCAATGGCACATGGTGCGGTGAAAAAGGTTGGGGGAAATTCTTGCCCCGCAAGGCGAAGAATTGAACGGCATGCAGCAGCCTCTCCACGACGACCATCTAACGAACGCGGACCTCGCTCCCGTGCCGGCGGAGAAGCGCACGTGGACCTGTTGGAACTTCGCAGCACTATGGGTGTCGATGGCCGCCTGCATCCCGACCTACATGCTCGCCTCGTCTCTGATCGATGGCGGAATGAATTGGTGGCAGGCGGTACTGACGATCTTCCTAGGCAATGCCATCGTGCTGGTCCCGATGGTGCTCAATGCCCACGCCGGCACCCGCTACGGTATCCCGTTTCCCGTCTTCTGCCGCGCCTCGTTTGGCACGCTCGGCGCAAACATTCCTGCCATGCTTCGCGCGCTCGTGGCTTGCGGGTGGTTCGGCATTCAGGCGTGGATCGGGGGCGAGGCGATTCACAAGATCCTCTCCATCTTCATCCCGGCTTTTGCGGAAGGGGAAAAGCTCGCAGGTATCGGTATCACTGGCTCTCAGCTCGGCTGCTTCCTTTTCTTCTGGGGAATCAACATGTGGGTGATCTATCGCGGTATCCACACGATCCGCGTCCTGCTTTCGATCAAGGCGCCTCTGCTCATTGTGCTGGGTCTCGCTCTGCTGTTCTGGGCCTATAGTGCGGCAGGTGGTTTTGGCGTCATGCTTTCGACTCCATCGGCATTCGATCCGGGACAACCGAAAGCGGGCCAGTTCTCGTCCTTCTTCGTTCCCGCGCTGACCGGGATGATCGGATTTTGGGCAACGCTGTCGCTAAATATCCCTGACTTCTCCCGTTACGCCCGTTCGCAGAAGGATCAGATCGTCGGGCAATCGATCGGCCTCCCGCCGACCATGGGTCTTTACTCGTTCATCGGTGTGGCCGTGACGTCGGCGACGGCGATCATCTACGGAAAGACGATTTGGGATCCGGTCGATGTTCTGACCCGCTTCACCAATCCGGTGGTGCTCGTGGTGGCCATGGTCGCTCTGTGCATCGCCACCCTCGCGACGAACATCGCCGCGAATGTGGTCAGCCCCGCGAACGACTTTGCCCATCTGGCTCCGCACAAGATTTCTTTCCGCACCGGCGGCTTCATCACCGGCATCATCGGCGTGCTCATGATGCCGTGGAAGCTGGTTGCCGATCCCAGCGGTTACATCTTCACGTGGCTCATCGGCTACAGTGCGCTGTTAGGGCCGATCGCCGGCATCATGATTGCCGACTACTTCGTGCTGCGCGGGCGCAAGCTGGAGCTCGATGAACTCTATCGGGCGAATGGCATCTATCGCTACACGAATGGCTTCAGCCTGGCTGCCATCGCTGCGTTCGTCCTCGCTGTCCTGCCGAACCTTCCGGGATTCCTCGCCCACGTGAATGCGATCGATCCCAATTCGGTATCGGGCTTCCTCAAGGCGCTCTACCAGCAGGCGTGGTTCGTGGGCTTCGCTCTCGCCTTTGTCCTCTATCTCGTTTTCCGCAAGATCTCTCCGGTCAAAATCCATCCCTGATCCCATGGCCACGCTCCCGCCCTTCGACTATACCCCGATGCCTTACGACGGTCCCTCGCCGGAGGGAATTCTCGCGTTGCGCCAGGCACACCTCAGCCCCGGTATCTTCCATTACTACAAGAAGCCGATCGCGATCGTGGAAGGAAAAGGACAGTACCTCTTCGATGACAAGGGCCGCCGTTACCTTGATGGCTTCGGTGGTATCGTCACCGTGAGCGTGGGGCACTGCCACCCTGAGGTGGTGGCGGCGGCGAACCTGCAAAACGAGACGATCTCGCATACCACGACGATCTACCTGAATCCGAACATCGCTCTCTACGCGAAGGAACTCGCGGCGAAGATGCCGGGGGATTTGAAGGTCTGCTATTTCGTCAACTCCGGCTCCGAGGCCAATGACCTGGCGATGCTGATGGCACGCGCCTACACCGGGAACTACGACGCCATCGCGCTACGCAATGCCTACCACGGCGGCAGTCCATCGGCAATGGCGCTGACCTCACATCACACGTGGAAGTTCAACGTGCCTCACTCCTTTGGCGTCCAGCACGCGCGGATGCCGGACCTCTATCGCGGGCCGTTTGGCAGTGATGATCCGGACGCCGGGAAGAAGTATGCGGCGGATGTGGAGGATCTGGTTCGCTTTGGCACCTCGGGAAAAATCGCGGCTTTTATTGCGGAGTCGATCCAAGGGGTAGGTGGCACGGTGGTCTTTCCCGATGGATACTTGAAGCATGCCTATGAGCATGCCCGTGCTGCGGGAGGCCTCTGCATTGCGGATGAGGTGCAGGCTGGTTTTGGTCGCACGGGGACGCAGTTCTGGGGATTTGAGACCCAAGGCGTGATTCCTGACATTGTCACGATGGCGAAGGGTATCGGTAACGGATGCCCGCTCGCTGCGGTGGTGACGACGCCGGAGATCGCGAAGACTTTGGCAACGCGGATCCACTTCAATACTTTCGGCGGCAATCCGGTGTCGATGGCTCAGGGGCGCGCGGTGCTGAAGGTGATCGAGAAGGAGGGACTACAGGCGAATTCGCTCAAGATCGGTGCTCACCTGACCGCGGGCTTCAACCGCCTCGCGGAGAAGCACTCGCTCATCGGCCAAGTCCGAGGCCCCGGCCTGATGCTCGGCGTCGAATTGGTGAAGGACCGCAACACCAAGGAACCGGCCCGCGACGAATGCGCCGCGGTCTTCGAGAAGTGCAAGGATCTCGGCCTGCTCATTGGCAAGGGCGGCCTGTTCGGCAATGTCCTCCGCATCAAGCCGCCGATGTGCATCACCGAAGCGGATGCGGACTTTATGGTGGAGGTGGTCGATGAAGCCCTCTCCACGGTCTGAGAGGTTCAGTCCAGATGGAAGACCTCCCGCAGCGGCGCCGAGACTGGTGAAGAGTCGGCGTTGGCCGGCATCACGTCCGCCATGTGCTTCCACCAGCGCAGGCAAACCTCTGTCATAGCGATCGCTGCCCAGCGTTCCTCACTCTCAATCTCTGCATACCCGAAAAGCTGCCGCGTTTCGGGATGCAGGAAGATCGAGTAGTTGTGCACGCCGTGCGCCTTCAGCGCCTCTGCCAACTCGTCCCAGATGGGCCGGTGGCGACGCTCGTATTCTTCTTCCGCGCCGGCGTTCACCGACATGACGAAGGCCTTGCGGATCATCGCGATCAGAGGTGATGGCCCATGCGCTCGCGCTTGGTGGCGAGGTAGCGGGCGTTGTGGACATTCTCCGGCAGACGGATGGGAAGCTGCTCGACGATTTCGAGGCCGTAGCCTTCCAAGCCGACGACCTTCTTCGGGTTGTTCGTCAGCAGGCGGATCTTCCGGACTCCGAGGTCGCAGAGGATCTGTGCGCCCATGCCGTAGTCGCGAAGGTCGGACGGGAAGCCGAGTTTCTCGTTGGCCTCGATGGTGTCGAAGCCCTGCTCTTGCAGCTTGTAGGCGTGGATTTTCGCGGCGAGGCCGATGCCGCGGCCTTCCTGGCGGAGATAAAGCAGCACGCCGCCTTCTTTCGAGATGTGTTCCATGGCGGCATCGAGCTGGCCTCCGCAGTCGCAGCGTTGCGAAAGAAAGACGTCGCCGGTGAGACATTCCGAATGGACGCGGACCAAGGTGGGGGTCTCGGGATCGATCTTGCCGCGGCTTAGCGCGAGGTGATGCGAGCCATCGGTCTCCACGCGATAGAGATGGCAATCGAACTCGCCGTGGTCCGTCGGCAGCTTGATGGTCTCCTCGCGGACCACGAGCTTCTCGGAGCGGCGGCGGTACTGGATGATCTGGGCGATGGTGCAGGCCTTCAGTCCGTGGGTTTGCTGGTATTCACCGAGGTCACCGACGCGGGCCATGGTGCCGTCGACGTGCATGATCTCACAGATGACGCCTGCAGCCGGCAAACCGGCGAGGCGGGCGAGGTCGACCGCGGCTTCGGTGTGACCGGCTCGGCGAAGAACGCCACCGGCGCGGGCTTGGATCGGGAAAATGTGGCCTGGCTGGACGAAGTCGTCCGCCTTGGCAGTCGAGTCGGCCAGTAGCTGGACCGTGCGGGCGCGATCAGAGGCGGAAATGCCGGTGGTGACACCCTTCGCGGCATCGACCGAAACGGTGAAGGCGGTCCGCAGCACCTCACGATTGCGGCGGGTCATTTGTTGGAGCTCCAGCTCCTCGGCCCTCTCTTGGGTGATGGGGGCGCAGATCAGGCCACGAGCGTGGACGGCCATGAAGGAGATCGTTTCCTGGGTGCATAGCGAGGCGGCGGCGATCAGGTCGGCCTCATTCTCCCGGTCCGGGTCATCGGCCACGATCACGATGCGGCCGGCGGCAATCTCGGCGATGATTTCGTCAACGGGGCTGAATTCAAGCGGGGTGGCCATGCGCGGGCAGCGTCATCCGTGAGGGGCCGCAGGTCAAGGGGGAGGGGCGGTTGGGCGGGCCCGGGACGGCTGATCGAGCTGGTTGTCTGACAAATTCAGGGGCTCGGGCGATGTGGAATCTCCCGACATGTCGCAATTTTCATGGATCTACGGGATTTTACCTTTCCCCCGGTGAAAGGCCTTCGCCAATCTCCGCGCACCATCCTACCCACGTTATGTCCAGACCTGTAACCCTTTTCACCGGCCAGTGGGCCGACATCCCAGCGGAAGAACTTCTCCCCAAGGTCAAGGCCATGGGCTTTGACGGCGTCGAGCTGGCCTGTTGGGGGGATCACTTCGATGTCCAGAAGGCGCTCAATGAGCCGGGCTACATCGAAGGCCGCTGGGAACTGCTGAAGAAGCACGGCCTCGCTTGCTACGCGATCTCCGCCCACCTTGTCGGCCAGGCGATCTGCGATCCGATCGATGACCGCCACAAGTCCATCCTGCCCGGACACGTGTGGGGTGATGGCGATGCCGAGGGCGTCCGCCAACGCGCCGCCCAGGAGATGATCGATACGGCAAAGGCCGCGCGGAAGTTCTTCGACGCCGGCAAGTCCTACATGGCCACCAAGCCCGCCGGCTCCGGCAAGACCGTGGTGAATGGCTTCACCGGCTCCTCGATCTGGGGCGCGCTCTACGCCTTCCCGCCGACCAGTCAGGAGTATCTGCAAAAGGGCTTCGATGACTTCGGCACGCGCTTCAAGCCGATCCTCGATGCCTTCGACAAGGAAGACGTCTATTTCGCTCTCGAAGTCCACCCGACCGAGATCGCCTTCGACATCGTGTCCGCCCAGCGTGCGATTGAGGCCGTCGGCGGCCACAAGCGTTTCGGCTTCAACTACGACCCGAGCCACCTCGGCTATCAGGGCGTGGACTACGTGAAGTTCATCTATCAGTTTGCCCAGCGCATCCATCACGCCCACATGAAGGACGTCTGGTGGGGCCACGGCACCGGCGAGGTCGGCGTCTTCGGCGGCCACACGGATTTCTGCGACGCGCGTCGCTACTGGGATTTCCGCAGCGTCGGCCGCGGCGACATCAACTTTGAGGAAGTCATCGTCGCTCTCAATGACACCGGCTACAACGGTCCGCTTTCCATCGAATGGGAAGACGGCCGCATGGACCGCTTCCACGGAGCGACCGAGAGCTGCGCCTTCGTCAAGAATCTCGACTTCCCGCGCAATACCGTCGCCTTCGACGCCGCGTTCGACAAATCCAACCAATAAATCCAATGGACGGGGATGGATAGGATTCATCCCATCCATCCTGGTCCTGAATCCCTTTCCCCATTCAAAGATCATGTCCACCAAAGTAGGAGTTATCGGAGCGGGCGGCATGCTGCGCTATCACGCGGAAGGTTTCCGCAAGGCCGGAGCCACCGTCACCGCCGTCGCCGATGCAGCACCGGGTGCCGCCGAACGCGCGGCCAAGCAGTGGGACATCGCGGGTGCCTATGACAGCGTCGAGGCGATGCTTGCCAATGCCGATATCGACGCCGTGTCGATCATCGTCCCTAACAAGTTCCACAAGCCGCTGGCGATCCAGTGCCTCAATGCCGGCAAGCACGTCTTCTCTGAAAAGCCGCCGGCGCTCAGTGCCGCGGAGGTTCAGGAGATGATCGATGCTGCCAATGCCGCGGGCAAGAAGCTGATGTTCAACTTCAACAACCGCGCCCGGCCCGAGTCGATCGCGATGAAGAAGTATGCCGCTGACGGCACCGTGGGTAAGATCAACTCCGCGCAGGCCAAGTGGATCCGCCGCACCGGCATCCCGGGCTTCGGTGGTTGGTTCACCACCAAGGCGCTCTCCGGTGGCGGCCCGGTCATCGACCTGCTGCACATGATCGACCTCGCGCTCTACTTCATGGACTACCCGGAGCCGGCACACGTCCTTGCGCAGACCTTCAACGATCACATCACCGACAAGGGCTTCAAGGGTCCGTGGGGCATTCCAGACCGGGCTGACGGCGTCAATGACGTCGAGGCCGCGGCCCACGGCTTCGTCACCTTCAAGACCGGCCAGGTCCTTACGCTCCAGGTCTCTTGGGCGGAGATGATCAAGCGCGAGGAGGTCTCCGTCGTGTTCCAAGGTTCCAAGGCAGGTGGCAAGGTCGAGCGCCTCTTCGGTCGCGATGGTCTCGACGAAACCGCCATCGATACCTGCGAACTCTACGTTCAGGAGAACGGCTGCTCGGTGAACCGGAGCATCGTTACCGAAGCGTGCGAGGACATGGGCCGCAGCGCCTCCGCCGCGAACTTCATCCACGCCATCGAGGGCTCGGCCGAGGCATTCAACACGCCGGACCAAGCGCTCAAGCTGATGAAGATCATCGACGCCATCTACGCCTCCGCCGCAACCGGCGCGCCGGTCGCGGTGTAAGACAGGAATGCCAGCCGCTTTCTCCCATGAAGGAATTTCGCAGCATCCTGTTCGAAGCGGAACAAGGATTCACTGGTCCGAAAGGAGCCGTGGATACCAAGAACTTCGACGCACAAGTGAACCGCATGGCGAGGGACGGCTGGGACTTAACTTTTGTCGAGAACCTGAACAAGACTCACGGCTCCAGCAACTTGTTGTTGGTTTTCTCGCGCCTCTTGGCGCGAAAGGAAACTCCGGAGACTCCGACCTGAATCCTCTGCTCTGAATCGCAGAGGTGACAGGTTGGTTCTCAATCCTCTAATAGAACATTTAATTTTCCGCGTACGGCGTCCTTGGCGTCTTTGCGGTTCCCAAAAATTCCTTAACCCAGATCCTATTTCCACATGAATCGTAAACTCCGAATGGGCATGGTCGGCGGCGGCCGAGGTGCCTTCATTGGTGGCGTCCACCGCATGGCCGCGAACCTCGATGGCAAGATCGAACTCGTCGCCGGTTGCTTCTCCTCCGACCCTGAAAAGAGCCGGCTTTCCGGCGAGGACTTCTTCCTCGATCCGTCCCGCGTTTACACCTCCTACGAAGAGATGGCGCAGAAAGAAGCCGCTCTTCCCGCAGACAAGCGCATCGACTTTGTTTCGATCGTCGTCCGCAACAACCTCCACGTCCCGGTGGCCACGGCCTTCCTTAAGGCGGGGATCAACGTGATCTGCGACAAGCCGCTGGCTCTCTCGCTCGCCGAAGCGAAGGAGTTCGCCGAGGTGGTGAAGAAGTCGGGGAAGGTCTTCGCCCTGACGCACAACTACACCGGCTATCCGATGGTGAAGGAGGCTCGTGCCATCGTGAAGTCCGGCAAGCTTGGCCGACTGCTCAAGATTGTGGCGGAGTATCCGCAAGGCTACGCCGCCAGCGCCTTCAAGGAAGCGGCTCCGAGCAAGATCGCCAACTGGCGCATGGATCCGAATGTCTCGGGGGTTTCGAACTGCATCGGCGACATCGGTTCCCATGCGGAAAACCTCGCCCGCTACATCACTGGCTTGGAAATTGAGGAACTCGCGGCCGAGCTCACCACCTTCATTCCGGGCCGCAATCTGGATGACGATGGCAACATCCTGGTCCGCTACGAGCAGGGCGTGAAGGGGATACTCTACGCCTCGCAGGTTTCCAGCGGTGACGAGAACAACCTCAACATTCGCGTCTACGGCACCGAAGGTTCGATCGAGTGGCATCAGGAGCATCCGAATGAGCTCATCGTCAAGTGGCTCGATAAGCCCCGCGAAACGTGGCGGCGCGGCAATTCCTACAATGGTCCCGAAGCCGCTGGCGTCACGCGCCTGCCGTTCGGTCATCCGGAGGCCTTCATCGAGGCCTTCGCGAATGTCTATCTCGCCGCGGGTGAAGCGATCCGCGACGAGGTCCAAGGCAAGTTTCCGCGGCCCGAGGGCTATGACTTCCCTACCGTGGACGACGGCGTCGCGGGGATGGCTTTCATCGAAGCGGCGGTCACTTCGTCAAAAAACAACGCAGCTTGGACCAAACCTGGCGCGTAGTAAGGAGTGTCGGCATCCGTCGACACGGCGTGGACAGAATGTCCACACTGCTTAGATCCCATTCCCATGAAACCAACCCTTCTGCTCCCTCTCGCGGGCGCCGCCGCCGCGTTCTTCCTCGTCGCCGCCGCACCGGACAATGAACAGGCTCCTCCCGGTGCCGCCGAGGCGATTGCCAAGGCGCTTCCCGAGAAGGCTTACGCCAAGCCTCTGAAGGCCCGCAAGGTGCTCGTCTTCTCAAAGACCGCGGGCTTCCGCCATGCTTCCATTCCGACCGGCAAGCTTGCGCTGACCGAACTCGGCAAGAAGACCGGCGCCTTTGAACCCGTTGTCAGCGATGACCTCGCGAACTTCGAGCCGAAAACCATCGATCAATTCGATGCGATCGTCTTCCTCAGCACCACGATGGATCCCTTCTCGCCGTCGCAAGACGAACTGAAGGGGATGAGCGACAAGGATCGCAAGGACGCCAAGGAACGCGTCGAACGCCTGCAGAAGAGCCTTTTGGACTTCGTGAAAGGCGGCAAGGGTTT
>Ga0307406_10000401_pt1 | contig 25092 bp, 27 predicted proteins | sample 322Cmetagenome_3_FD_203706 | JGI IMG/M metagenome (GOLD analysis project Ga0307406, IMG submission 203706) | Maize rhizosphere microbial communities from greenhouse at UC Davis, California, United States - 322HYB-C-2 | ecosystem: Host-associated > Plants > Roots > Rhizosphere > Soil | place...
GGGCCGTGCACGTCCGGCTGGTCGCGAAAGGGAGGACTCCGTGGTGTCCGACAGCTCCTCGTCGTTCGGGATGAGTCGTCCCGACGTCGGCATCGACGGCATCCCCGGGTTCGCGCGCGACCGGTTCGGCCTCGACGTGTCGGCCTCCGAACTCGGCAGCAACCAGGACCGCAACTTCCTGCTCGCCGATGCGAGCGGCCTGCGGCATCTGCTCAAGATCGACAACCCCGTGTTCCGGCCCCAGGAGATCGAGGCGCAGACCCGCGGGCTCCAGCACCTCGCCGCGCACGGTCTTCTGGCGCCCGAGCCGGTGCCGGGCCTCGACGGGGCGGTGCTCCAGCCACTCGACACCCCTGCCGCGGCGTACCGGGCGCGGCTGCTGACCTTCGTGGAAGGCGCCCCGCTCGCCGATGCCGTCCGGCTCGGCCACCACGACGCGCGGCGCCTCGGGGCTCTCGCCGCGCATCTCGATGCGGCGCTCGCGGACTTCGCGCATCCCGGCCTCGATCGGCACCTGCAGTGGGACGCGCGCCGCAGCCGTGCGGTCATCGACCAGCTCCTGCCGTCCGTCGCCGACGCGGCGCTGGCGACGCGCCTCCGCCGCGCCGCCGATGAGGCCTGGACGCGCGTGCAGGCTGTGGCCGCGACGCTCCCGATCGCCCCGATCCACGGCGACCTGACGCCCGACAACGTCGTGCGCACCGATGAGGACCGGCTGGCCGTCATCGATTTCGGAGATCTCGCGCTCGGCTGGCGCGTGGCCGAGATCGCCGTCACGGCGTCGGGGCTGCTCACGCGCTCCGACGGCGATGCCACCCTCGCGTTCAGCGCGATCCAGGCATACGCCGACGTCGTGCCGCTGTCGCCGGCCGAGGTCGAGGCACTGTGGCCGCTCGTCGTGCTGCGCGGGTGCGTGCTGGTGGTCAGTGGCATCCACCAGGGGAGCCTCGACGCCGACAACGACTACGTGCAGGAGCGGCTCGCCGAGGAGCTCGGCGTCTTCGAGGCCGCGGTGTCGGTGGACGTCGACCTGGCCGCCGCGACGATCTCCGGTCTTGTCGGCCATGACGCCGCGCCGCCGCCGGCCGGACCGTTCACGTCGATGATCGACGCCGAGGCGGTCATGATCGATCTCGCTCCCACGAGTCCGCAGCTGGCGGCCGGCGTCTGGCGAGGCGGTACCGAGGCCCGGGAGCGGCTGATCGCGGAGCATCGCGGCGATGCCGGAGCCGTCGCGCTGCCGCACGGCCGCCCCGACCTCACCCGCGCGCGGGCGCTCGACGACACCCCGCCGTCGAACGTGCCGCTGGGCATGACCGTCGACCTTCCGGCCGGCACGCTCCTCCGCGCGCCGCATGCCGCAGAGGTCGGCGAGGTCACCGCCGACGGCCTCACGCTGTTGTTCGCCGGCACCGCGCTGCAGGTCGGTGGGATCGGCCCCGACGTCGAGGCCGGGGCGGTCGCAGCCGGACAGGCGCTCGGCACCACGATCGGCCGCCTCCGCCTCGCGTGGCGTCCCGCGAACGCCCCCGAGTCGCCGGAGTGGGCGGCAGAGCCGTGGGCCACCGGCTGGCGGCGCCTCACCCACGACCCGGCGGCGCTCCTCGGCCTCGTCGGCCTTCCGCCCCTGCCGACTCCGCGTGCCGAGGAGAAGCGCAAGGCGCGTGTGTTCGCCGCCGCGCAGGAGCACTACTACGCGGAGCCGCCTCTGATGGTGCGCGGATGGCGCAGCCACCTCATCGATGTGACCGGCCGTCCCTACCTCGACATGGTCAACAACGTGTCGAGCATCGGCCACGCCCATCCCCGGCTGACGGCTGCCGTGGCGCAGCAGCTGGACACGCTCAACACCAACTCGCGGTTCCTCTACCCGCAGATCGCGCAGCTCAGCGAGCGACTGCTGGCGACCATCCCGTCCGGGGGTTTCGACACGGTCCTGCTCGTCAACAGCGGCACCGAGGCGGTCGACCTCGCGCTGCGGCTCGCCATGATCGCCACCGGCCGCCGCGACGTCGTCGCCGTGCGCGAGGGATACCACGGATGGACGTACGCGGCGGACGCGGTCTCGACATCGGCGTTCGACAACCCGCACGCCCAGGACTCCCGCCCCGACTGGGTGCACATCGCCGAGGCGCCCAACCCCTACCGCGGCGTGCATCGCGGATCCGACGCGGCGGACGCGTACCTCCGGGACCTCCGCGCGCAGCTGCAGCGGCTCGCCGATGCCGGGCGTCCGCCGGCGGCGTTCATCGCCGAGCCGATCCATGGCAACGGCGGGGGAGTGGTCCCGCCGGCCGGCTACGTCGCCGGTGCCTACGAGGCGGTCCGTGCGGCGGGCGGACTCGCCATCGCCGACGAGGTCCAGGTGGGGCTCGGGCGGCTCGGACGCTCCTTCTGGGGATTCCTCGATCAGGGGGCGGTGCCCGATGTCGTCGTGACGGCCAAGGCCCTCGGCAACGCCTACCCCGTGGGCGCCGTGATCACCCGGCGCGAGATCGCGGACGCGCTCGGACGCGAGGGTCAGTTCTTCTCGTCGGCGGGCGGCGCCCCGGCTTCGTGCGCGGCCGCGCTCGCGGTACTGGACGTGCTCGACGACGAGGGCCTGGTCGACAACGCTCGCGTGGTGGGCGAACAGCTGCGGCGCGACCTGGAGGCGCTCGCCGAACGGCATCCGCTCATCGGCGCGCTCCACGGCATGGGGCTCTACCAGGGCGTGGAGCTCGTGACCGACCGCGAGTCGCTGACACCCGCGGTGTGGCAGACGGCTGCGGTGTGCGAGCGGATGCGAGACCACGGGGTGATCATGCAGCCGACCTCCGAGCGCCAGAACGTCCTGAAGATCAAGCCGCCGCTCACTCTCACGAGCGAGGAGGCGTCGTACGTGGTGCGCATGCTGGACCTCACGCTGGAGGAGATCGGCTGACCGCGCCGCGTCGCGGTCCGTGCTCGCACGACCTCGGGCCCGTGCGATACGCTCCGGGCATTCCTGCTCGTGCGACGGGGCACCTTCTCCCGAAGGGACGGCGCCCATGACCACATCCGCTGCGCGACTGCGCACCCTGCTCGGCGGCGTGTTCGCCGTCGCGCTGGCGCTGGTCGGCGTCGCTTCGATCGCCTACCTCGGCGGCCTCGCGCTGGGCGTCGGGTCCCGATGGGGTCTCTTCGCGGGTGCGCTCGCGCTTCCTCGGGTGGTGCTCGCGGTGCTCACGGCGCTGGCGCTCGCGACCCTCCTGTTCGCCTGGGCGGCCGGGATCCGGCAGCGGACGTTCCTGATCGGGGGCGGCGCGCTCGTAACGGTGCTCGCCGTCGCGCTCGTGCTGCACGTCGTCATCGTCGCGCCGACCCGCACCGTCGCACAGCTCCCCGTCGCGGCCGGCGAAGACGCGATCCGCGTGCTCGCATGGAACGTGCGGCACGGAGACGTCGACGCGGCCGCACGCGCCCGGCTGGTGCGCGACACAGCCGCCGACGTCGCCGTGTTCCCCGAGCTCACGATGGAGCAGGCCACCGCCGGCGGCGTTCCCGACGGCTACCAGCTGCTCGGACAGCCCGGGATCGCGATCGTCGTCCTCGTCGCCGATCGCCTCGGCCCCTACCGCGTCGTCGACGCCGACGACGGCGGAACCGGCATCGTGCTCGCTCCCGACGACCCCGATGCCGCCCTGCCGCGCATCGTCGCCGTCCACGTGATGCGGATCTCGCTCAGCTGGGGCAGCCGGATGTGGACCGACGGCCTCGACTGGGTGGCCGAGAAGTGCGCGGGAGGCGACGTCATCGCGCTCGGCGACTTCAACGCGAGTGTCCGCAACATGCCGGAGGGGCGTCTCGCGGCGTGCGCGACGGTCGACGGGCTGGCACCGTCGTGGCCGACGTCGGTGTCGCCCCGGTGGGGCGGCGCGATCGACCACATCATGGTCGCTCCGGACCGGCGCGCGTCCTACGCGGCGACCCTGGAGGTGCCGGGAGCGCCCACCGACCACCGGCCGGTCTTCGCCGAGGTGGTGCGCGCGGACTGAGGGATCCCGCTCCCGCGGAGGGCCGTTCGGCGGCGCGGTCCCGTAGCCCGTGCGCCGCCGTGGGGCAACCCCCTCGCCGGGCGCACCGGCGCCGAGGAGGGTGGGCCGCATGACCACCAACTCCGATCTCCCCGCCGGCAGTGCGGACATCCCCTCCGCCGACCTCCCCGATGACGCCTTCCAGCCCGAGACGCAGGGCGCCGATCCCGTCGACGCCGAACTGGGCGAGGACGGTCAGGGCGACCTGGCCCCCGAGGACCTCGGCGACGAGCGACCCGGCGACGACTCCGAGGCGGAGGCGACGCCGCAGGACCTGCGGACCGAGCTTCCGGGCGACGCGTCAGATCCTGTCGCCGGCATTCCCCCCGTGGGCAGCGCATGAAGGCCCTGACCTGGCAGGGGCGCCGCAAGGTCGAGGTGCTCGACGTTCCCGACGCGCGCCTCCAGAAGACCACGGACGCGGTCATCCGCGTCACCTCCACCGCGATCTGCGGCTCGGATCTGCATCTCTACGAGCTGTTCGGCGCCTACCTCGACCGGGGTGACATCCTCGGACACGAGACGATGGGCATCGTCGAGGAGGTCGGCGCCGACGTGCGCACCCTGCGTGTCGGTCAGCGCGTCGTGATCCCGTTCAACATCGCCTGCGGCGAGTGCTTCATGTGCGAGCGGGGACTCCAGTCCCAGTGCGAGACGACGCAGGTCACCGAGTACGGATCGGGCGCGTCGCTGTTCGGCTTCACCAAGCTCTACGGGCAGGTCCCGGGCGGGCAGGCGGAGTACCTGCGGGTGCCCCTCGCCGACTACAACACGATCCCGGTCGGCGAGGATCTCCCCGACGACCGCTACCTGTTCCTGAGCGACATCCTGCCGACCGCCTGGCAGGGCGTGCATTATGCGCACGTGCCCGAGGGCGGGACGCTCGCGGTGGTCGGACTGGGTCCGGTGGGGCAGTTCGCCGCCCGGATCGGCCGCCATCTCGGCTACGACGTCATCGGCGTCGACCCGGTCCCCGAGAGGCGGGCCCTCGCGGAGCGCCACGGGGTCCGCTCGGTCGGCGATGAGAACGCGGTGGAGGCGATCCGCGACGCGACCGCCGGACGCGGCGCCGACGCGGTGGTCGACGCGGTGGGCATGGAAGCGCACGGCAACCCGGTGGTCGCCGCTGCGCACCACGCCATCGGAGCGCTCCCCGGGGCGATCGCGCAGCCTCTCATGGAGACGGCGGGACTGGACCGGACGGCGGCGCTGATGAGCGCGATCGACATGGTGCGACGCGGCGGGACGGTCTCGATCAGCGGCGTGTACGCCGGCGAGGCCGATCCGATGCCCATGAAGACCCTGTTCGACAAGCAGGTGACTCTGCGCATGGGGCAGTGCAACGTGAAGCGATGGACCGACACGCTCATGCCGCTCGTCGAGGCCGACGACGATCCGCTGGGCACGGAGGACCTCGTGACCCACCGCCCGCATCTGGCGGACGCCGCCGCGCACTACGACCTCTTCCAGAAGAAGGCCGACGGCTGCATCAAGGTCGTCCTGCAGCCCTGAACGCGTCGTTCCGCAGAGACGGGCCGGAGGCGGTGGGCGCTAGCATCCAGGCATGCCCCTCCACCCGGCGCTGCGCGCCTACCTCGACGAGCTGAATCCGCGCGTCGAGGAGGCTGCTCGTGCAGGTGCCGTCGCCACGCCGGAGTCGGCGCGGGCCGCTCTCGCCGCGCTCGCGGGCTTCGCGGCGGCACCGGTCGAGGTGGCGCTCGTAGAGGACAGGGTCATCGCGGGGGTGCCGGTGCGGGTGTACGCGCCGATGCCGGACGACGCGAGCGACATCGTCCTGTTCGTGCACGGGGGCGGGCACCTCGCCGGTGACCTCGACGTGTACGACGCCTCCGCCCGCCGGACCGCGGCCGCGACCGGGATGGTCGTCGTCTCGGTGGACTACCGACGTGCTCCCGAGGCGCCGTACCCGGCCGGCCTGACCGACGTCCACGCGGTCCTCGGTGCGCTCGGGGAGGGGCTCGACGGCATCCGGACCACGGATCGCGTGCACGCGGTGGCCGACTCGGGCGGTGCCGCCAAGGTGGCATCGATCGCGATGCGCGTCGCCGCGGGGGAATGGCTCTCGCCCCTCCGGCGTCAGGTGCTGCTCTACCCGAGCCTGGACTACACGATGAGCGGTGACAGTCTGCGCGAGCTCGCGACGGGCCATCTGCTGACCGCGGAGCGGGTCGCATGGTACTTCGACCACTACTTCCCGGCGGGGGCAGACCGGCTCGCCGCCTCGCCCCTGGCCGGACCCTACGCCGCCGACATGCCCGACACGCTCGTCATCGCGGCCGAGTACGACCCGTTGCGCTCGGAGGCCGAGGAGTACGTCGCGCGGGCGCGGGCGGCGGGCGCCGCGATGACCCTGCTGATCGCACCGGGGACGATCCACGCGTTCGCGTTCTTCGAGACGTTGATCCCGGACGAGATCGACCGGCTGTACGACATCGTCGGAGGGTTCCTCCGGGGCGGCGTCGCGCCGGAGGGGTGGTGAGCGACCCGGCGGCTGCCGTCAGCGCAGCTGCTTGCGCAGGAACACCTGCGCGGTGCCGTCGCCCTGGTCGATGCGCTCCGTCTCGACGTAGCCGCAGCTGCGGTACAGGCGCAGGTTCGCCTCGCTGAGGCTCCCGGTGAACAGCTCCGCCTCGGCCGCGCGACTCTCCGACTCGGCCCGCGCGAGCAGGCGGCGTCCGATCCCCTCACCCTGCATGTCGGGCGCGATGGCGATGCGGCCGATCAGCAGCACGTCGTCCGCCTCGCGGCAGCTGAGCGCACCCACGAGTCGTCCGAGACGGCGGGCGACCCATCCCTGGCCGCCGGAGATGTCCGCCTCCAGCTGCTCCAGGGTCTGGGTGAGGGGCGCCGTGTCGGCCGCGCCGTAGATCTGCGCTTCGCTGACGAACGCCGCGCGCTGCACGGTGAGCACCTCGCCGGCGTCCGATACGCGCATCGGCGCGACGCGGACGCCGTCCCTCGACCGGTCGGTCTCGCCGGCAGTGAGACCGTCGAGGGCACGGCGGATCGCCTCGACGGCGACCGCCACGCTCTGGGTGACGACCTCCGACGGATCGCCGTCGAACCGATGCGAGGCGGTCTCGACGCCGGCATGTGTGGCGATCCCGACGTGCACCTCGCCCGCGGGGTGGCCGCCCTCGGGGTCGGGGCCGCCGACACCCGTGACGGAGACGCAGACGTCGGCGCCGAGCAGAGCGAGACCGCCCACCGCCAGCTGTGCCGCGCACTCCGCCGTCGCCGGGTCGGTGCCCGGATCGACCCCCAGCACCGTCTCCTTCGTCGTCGTCTGGTAGGCGACCACGGCTCCGCGGAGCCACTCCGCGGCGTCGCGTCCTCGGCCCAGCGCGCTCGCGACCGCGCCGCTGGTCAGCGACTCGACGGCGCCGACGGTCGCGCCGAGCTCCTGCGCGCGCCGGGCGATCTGCTCGACGGCCTGGGCGACGGCGTCCGCGCTCATCGGTCGTCGTCCCCGTCCGCTGCCGGCTCGGGGATCGGCGAGAGTCCCGCCGGAGTGTGCGTGGCGGCCGAGAGGGCGTCCAGCCACGCACGGTTGAGCCGCTGCGGCCGATCGCGGTCGAAGGTGAACGACAGGCCGGAGCCCGGTGTCATCCAGACCGAGATGCGTCCACCGCCGTCTTCGAGGGGGTTCGCCCAGGTGAACGTGAACGGCTCGCGTCGCCGCAGTTTGTCGCCGATCACCACCTGAAGGTGTGCGAGTGTGCGGTCATCGATGACGAAGCGCACCGCTCCGTCGTATACCAGTCTGCCCATATGTCCGTTCCGACTCCACGATGCCCGCAGTCGACCGACCCGCCGCGCCGATGTCCGTGCCGCGAAGCCGACGTCCTCGCGGCGAACGAGAGTGCTCATCGGTGAGCGCGCAGCGTCTGGGCGGGGTTCACCCCGTACGCGGCGCGGTAGTGGGCGGCGAAGCGTGAGGGGTGCTCGAAACCCCACCGGCGCGCGATCTCGGCGACCGTCCCGCCGTCGGGATCGGAGAGGCTGCGGTGGGCGCCGGACAGGCGGGCCCGGCGCAGCCACTCCGTGGGGGTGGTGTCGACCGCGCGGCGGAAGGCGTACTGCAGCCCGCGCGTGGAGATCCCCGCAGCGAGGGCGACATCGTCGACGGTGATCGGCTCGTGCGCGTGTTCCTCGATGAACGCCATCGCCCGGCGCACCGTGGCGGGGGCCGCGCGACGCTGCGCGGACCGCGCGGAGCGCTCCAGGAAGGTGGGGGAGAAGGTGGTGAGCGTCGCGTGGATCGCGTGGCGGCGCAGCTCCGCTTCGGCGAGACTGCCGGGCCCGGCGTCGTCGGTGAGGAGCATCTCGGCGAGGTAGCGGTATGTGCGCTGCCAGTGGCGCGCGGCGACGTCGTTCACCGGCCGCGCATCCCACGCGCCGAGCCAGAGGGAGTCGTCGCCGCTGATGCGGCGAGCGGAGAGCTCCACCAGCCGACGGTCGAAGACGAGGCCGTGCACGCGGGCGCGGCCGTCCCAGCGTGCGCGGATCGGGCGGCCCGCGCTCACCCACGGCTGACGGGTGTCCAGCGGCCCGTGCTCGTCCCACGCGCCGCCCTCAGTGGTGGCGACCCGGCACACCATCACCTGATCGACGGCCTCGACGGCGGATCGCACGGATGCCTCGAGGTCGTAGGCGACGACGGTCATCCCCTCGAGCGAGGCCGATGTCCAGTCGAACGCGAAGCGCTGCGGGTCGACGCGGTGCAGACGCGCGGACGGCACGATCTTCTGCCAGGTCTCCTCCACGGCGTCCGGTCCTGCTGTGCGCAGTCGCCATCGATCTGCCACTTACCGCCACCTGCACACAGACGTATCCATCGCACCGAAGGTAAGGGCGTGAGGAAAGTCCTGTGAAGGGGGTTGACATCGGCCCGGCCGATCTGATCCGCCCCTCGGGATGCGTCGTCGTCTCCTCGACACACGCGTCGCCGGATGTCAACGGGGCTTCGCGAACCGCGCGAGACCCGAAGACTCGGTAGTCCCGCGGTCATCCGGCCGACGGGCACGAGAGGAGTCATCCGCATGGCGAACATCACCCAGAGCATCGACGTCGACGTCCCCGTCACGACGGCGTACAACCAGTGGACCCAGTTCGAGGAGTTCCCGCAGTTCCTGAGCTTCGTCGACACGATCACCCAGATCGACGACGTCACCACTCGGTGGGGCGTCACCATCGCCGGCGTGCAGCGGGAGTTCCTGACCAAGATCACCGAGCAGCATCCCGATGAGCGGGTCGCCTGGAACAGCGTCGACGGCGACGTGGACCACGCCGGCGTCGTCACCTTCCACCGGCTGAGCGACACGACCACGCGCGTGACCGTCCAGCTCGACTGGAACCCGGAGGGGCTGCGCGAGAAGCTCGGTGCCGTCCTCGGCGTCGACGACCACGCCGTCAAGAAGGAACTCGGGGAGTTCAAGACGTTCATCGAGTCCCGCGGTGGCGAGACCGGCGCCTGGCGCGGTGACGTGGCCTGAGGGCGGTGCGGGCGGGAGCTGCCGTGACGGCAATCCCGCCCTTCCTCTGTCCATCGGGGAGAATGGATGATCGTGAGCGTGGGGACGGAGAACACCGCGTCGTACTGGTACGACGAGGCGGATGGCGCGCGCAGCACGGCCGTGCTGGAAGCGATGCGGACCTACCGCGCCGCGGAGGTCGCGATGCGTCGGCGCACGCAGCAGGCCATGGACATGGGTGAGAACGAGCTGCTCGTACTGCGCTACCTGGCACGTGCTCGTCGTCGCGACGAGCCGGTGACGCCGGTGAGTCTCAGTCGCTACCTCGGCATCACGTCGGCATCGACCACGGCGCTGCTGGACCGGCTCGCCAAGAGCGGACACATCACCCGGATGCCCAACCCGGGGGACCGCCGGAGTGTCATCATCACCTCGAGTGCGCTCGCCGAGGAGGAGATCCGTCACACCCTGTCATCGATGCATGGCCGGATGATGGACGTCGTCCGCTCCCTCACCCCCGAAGACCGCGAGACCGTCGTCCGATTCCTCGACGCGATGCGCGAGGCCGTCGACGACATCGACGCCTGACGACGGACGCGACGCTCCGAGTGGCGCCTCAGCGGCGGGCGTCGGCGTCGGTCGCCGTCGCATCGGCAGCATCGGCCAGCGCCGTCAGGTAGGCGACCACGTCGCGTCGCTCCTGCTCGTCGAGTCGCGCGCTGAGGTCGCTGAGGCGCTGCTCGAACGCGTCATGGGTCGTCGCGATCTTCTCCTCCGCCCGATCGGTGGCGGCCACCAGGATGCTCCGGCGATCAGTGGGGTGGCTCACCCGCTCGACCATGCCCGCGCGCTCGAGCCGATCGATGAGCGCGGTCGTCGATGCGGAGCTGATGCCGAGGTGCCGGGAGATCTCGCTCGGCATGACGTCGTGCTCGCTGGAGCGCGCGCGCAGGAGGTAGCGGACGATGGCGATCTCGTTGTCGCTCATCCCGGTCGCGGAGCGGATGCGCAGTGTCATCGCGGTGTCGGCTTCGCGGAAGCGCTGGTAGGCGTCGAGGACCTCGCCGACCGTCTCGTCGATATCGGCGTCAGCCATGGTCACCTCCCTCTCCCATAACTCTCGAATGTACACAATACAGGTGATGAAGTATCTCGCTTGACTAACTACTTTTATTGTGAGTAACCTTTCAGGCAACTTAGTTCGCTCGAAAGAGTTCGCTCGAAAGGGAGTCACACGATGGGAAACCTCTACTACGGCAACAGCACCGAGCCGATCGAGATCCCGGACCGCGTTCTCGCTCACCTGAAGGTGATCGCCGCCACCAAGCTCCGCCGCTCCGAGAGCTTCACGGTCTCGTGGAACAAGCCCGGCGACTCCGAGGCCCGCACCACGATCTGGCTGCAGGCCGCCATCCCGCTGCGCTTCGAACTCGAGCGCAGCGAGCCCATCGACCGCCGGTACCTGGAGGACATGGCCCAGGCCGCGGCTTCCTCTGCCGGAGTGTTCGTCGACCTGGCAGCCGAGGCGATCGCCGCACAGCCCGTCGCAGACCTGCGGAGGGTGGCATGAGCGCCCCCGTCCTCGACCTGGTCCCGCCACGGGCGACCTGGGCCCACGTGGAACCGGGGTTCCACGTCGTCTCGCGCGCCGGGGAGTTCCTGGGCTACGTCGAGCAGTCGCGTGCCGGCTCGTTCCTGGCGTTCGACGGTCGCTCGACGCCCGTCGGGCGCTACGACACGCTGAAGGATGCGCAGCGAGCCGTCCTGTCCGTGCCGTCGACGCCGCCGCCGGATGCGCGCACGCGCCGCATGACCCGCGCACTGCGCCGGGCGGCGGCCGTCAGCGGCGTCGTCGCCGGTGGTCTGGCCCTCACGGCGGGTGCGGTGGCGCCCTACCTGTGACCGTCCCGGCGCCGGCCCCCGGTGCGCGTGTCGACGGAGCGGGTCAGCGCGACGCGAGGACCTCGTCGGTCTTGCTCTGAAGGAATTCGCACAGCCGCGCCAAAGTGCCGAGATCGTGCGACAGGGCGGCCACGCCGGCGGCGTCGAGGTCGAACCCCTCATGCCGTGCCTCGAAGGTCACGACCCAGGTCGGGATGTCGTCGCGGACGACCGGCTGGATGTACGTCACGGTCGACGCCGTGCGCAGGGAGACGACGACGAGGCCGGACTCGGGCCCGGCGGTGAAGTCCTTCTCGAGGACGGAAACGGCGGTCTCGAGGCTCTCCCGGGAGCGGAACTCGTCTACCCAGGACTCGACCGTCGCCTGATCGCGGTACGGCATGCCACCTCATTCGTCTCGGGGGTGCCCACGCAGGGGCCACCCCTCTCATTATGGATCCGACCGGCCCGCCGCCGAACCACGCGAGCCGAAATGCGAAAGCCGCGCCCGACCCGGCGCGGGAGGAGGGCGACGGCGCACGGGTGACCGTCCAGCCCTGTCGTGGCAGAGTGGAGCCATGGGGGACAGCCTCGAGGACGAGCTCGCCGCACTCCGCCGCCGCGCCTACGGGCCCGGGGCCGACATCGCGTCGGATGACGACGCCGTGACGCGGCTGCACGCCCTCGAGCAGCGCCTGCGCGCGCGTCGCGCGGTCGACACGCCGCCGAGTGCCTCGGGCGCCGGATTGCCCGGTCAGCATGCGTCATCTGAACCCGCTCCTCGCCCCGCCCCGCCCGCCTCTGCCGCCGCCGGCGAGTCCTCGGAGCCGTCGGAGCCGCGCCCACCGGGCGAGGTCGTCGACGACCCGGAGCCGGCCTCGCGGCGGCGGACTCCCGTGCGCGCTCTCGTCGGAGCCTGCGCGCTCACCGCGGTCGGCGTCGTGGCGCTGACCGTCCCGATCACGCTCTGGGTCGCCGCTCTGCCGGAACAGCCCTACGCGGTGCTCTATCCCATCGACGCCCCGCCCAACACGGTGTTCTTCAGTCCCGAATCCGAGGCTCAGCGCTTCGAGGACTTCCTCGGGATGCACGTGTCCACCGGCGCGCTGGACTATCAGCAGGGCCGCTGCATCCTCGTCGAACTGCAACCCGACAGAGCGGACGAGTTCGACTCGGGCGGCACGCGCGGCGCCTGCTCCGCGCCGGGGTTCGAAGCGGTGATCGATGTGTCCGCCGTCGACAGCGAGCTGTCCGCGACCGCACGCGCCGCCCTCGGCGACGTCACCGCGGTGCGGTTCGCCGTCGTCGGCGACGAGGTCCACGTGTTCGTCGCCAACGCCCCCGATCCCGGCTCGGAGAGCTGAACCGGGCGCGGTCCGTCAGCCGCCGGCGGGATAGGGCTGCGCACGCAGCGCGCGGGCGAGATGCGCCGTCGTCCGGGCGAGGATCTCCGTCGCGTTCGCGACGGCCTCGGGGGTCTCGGCGAGGTCGCGATAGTCCACCTTCTGCATCGCCTCGCCGTTCCAGTACGTCGCCGCCTGCGCGGGGACCGTGAAGCCGACGTCCACGAGCCCCTGGTAGAGGTCCGCCGTCGCATGGTGCGCGCCGTCCTCGTTGCCGACGACCGCGACGGCGGCGACCTTGTCGAAGAGGATCGGGCGGCCGTGGTCGTCGGTCTCCGACAGTTCAGCGTCCAGTCGCTCGAGCACGCGTTGCGCGACGCTCGACATGTGCCCCATCCAGATGGGCGTCCCGATCACCAGGATGTCGGCGGCCAGGACGAGTTCCCGGATCTTCGGCCAGCCGTCGCCGTCACCCATGTCGGTCTCGACACCCGGCCGCACATCGCGGTCCACGACACGGACCGTCGTTCCCGTGACGCCGTGGCTGCCCAGTTCCGTCATAACCTGCGAGAGCAGCAGGTCGGTGCTCGAGTCAGCCGGTGACGGCTTGAGCGTGCAGTTCAGGGCGAGGGCGGTGAGGGGAGTCGTGGGCGATGCCATGCCGCGACGCTACGGCTGCCGGCGCACGGCGCCGAGGGCCTTGACAGGCGGTCAGTGCGCGGCGTCGTACGCCTCGAGCACCGCCGCCGGCACGCGCCCGCGCTCGGAGAGGGTGTACCCGTTCTGCGCCGCCCACTCGCGGACGGGGCCGTAGTCGCGCTGACCGGCGCGGCGCTGCGTGCGAGCAGCCCCGCGGGCGGAGGCGGCGCGGCCGCTGCCGCTCGCGCGCGCGGCGCCGGTGCGGGCCGAGACGGAGCGAGCCGCGGCGATGTACGGGGCGAACGCCTCGCGCAGCGCGGCCGCGTTGTCATCGGTGAGGTCGATCTCATACGCGACGCCGTCGAGCGAGAAGAGCACGGTCTCGCCGGCGCCGACCTCGAGGACGGTGCCGTCGAGGTCGTCGACGAGCTGATGCACGATTCTGCGAGCCATGGACCGAGCCTAGTCAGCGGTGCTCGTGCGCGACAGCACGGGCCGGCGATGGCGGGTCACGGCCCGGGCCGGGGTCAGGGGAGGATGCCGGCGCGCCGCGCCTTGGCGACCGCTGCATGGCGCGTGGAGGCGTCGAGCTTGGACATCGCCGACTGCAGGTAGGACTTGACCGTGCCCTCCTTGAGCTGCAGCGTGGCCGCGATCTCGCTGTTGGTGGCGCCGAGCGCGGCGCACGCGAGCACGTCGGTCTCGCGCGGCGACAGGCGGACGTCGAGGTGCTCGTGGGGGTCGACGTCGTCGCGCGAGAGCGAGGCGAGGCGGCTCTCCAGGCTCGCGATCCGGTCGCGCAGGCCGGCGTCGGTGATCTCCGCGGCGATCGAGCGCAGCTCGGCGTAGGACTCGCGCAGCTGTTCGCGGGCCGCGGGGGCGATGAGGGGAGCCGCGCCGGGCTGCGGGAGCTGCGACAGCCGGCGCTGCACCTCCTCGCGGACGCGCAGCTCGGTGGCGAGGTCGTTGGCGACGGCGACGGCGTTGCGCGCGACGTTCTCGCCGAAGGGCAGCTGGTTCCACGAACCGCAGTACAGGATCCCGCGGGTGATGCCCGAGACCAGCACCGGCACGGCGAACAGGGTCGAGATGCCCTCGCCCAGGATCACCCGATCGTAGTCGTGGGTGATGTGACGCGACGTCTTGTAGTCCAGGGCCAGGCGTGGGCGCTTCTCGACCATCGCGCGCCCGCCGAGACCACGGCTGGCCCGCACGACGAGGCCCGCCAGGTGCGCGGTGCGGTTGCCGACGACCGAGGTGACCTCCACGGCATCCTCGCGTTCGTAGCCGCCGAAGGCGACAGGCAGACCGGTGCGGGTGGCGAGGTCGCCGATGGCATGCGCCATCAGATCGGCGTCGGAGGCGAGGCCGGACAGTGCCATCGCGGGGTACCTACTTCCGGGGGTGACGGCTGCGTCATCCGTTTTCGTAGGGTCGACGATACCACCGCGGCGGTCACCGGAGACCGGCGCAGCAGCCGTCGACGACGACGGCTCAGAAGGATAGGAGCCTCTGCATGTCCGCACCATCCGCTTCACCGCCACCTTCACCGCCCGGCGAGATCGACTACGTCGCCGTCGAGGATTCCCCGCCCTTCCGCGAGCTCAAGAAGCGGCATCGCAGCTTCGTGTGGCCGCTGACCATCGTCTTCCTCGTCTGGTACTTCGCCTACGTGCTGCTGTCGTCGTTCGCGACCGAGTTCATGTCCACGCGGGTCACCGGTGACATCACCATCGGGCTGCTCATGGGGCTCGGCCAGTTCGTCACGACCTTCGGCATCACCATGTGGTACGTCTGGTACGCCAATCACCGGCTCGACCCCGTCTCGGCCGAGATCCGCGCCGACCTCGAGAACCGGGAGGCCGGCGCATGATGACGCAGACACAGGGCCCGTGGTGGGAGCAGGTGGGGGCTGCGATCGAGGCGGCCGGCACCACGGTCGACAACAACCCGATCCTGAACATCTCGATCTTCGGCGCGTTCGTGGCCGTGACGCTGTTCATCGTCATCCGGGCGAGCCGCAACAACAAGACGGCCGCCGACTACTACGCCGCCGGCCGCTCGTTCACGGGCCCCCAGAACGGCTTCGCGATCGCGGGCGACTACCTGTCTGCCGCGTCCTTCCTCGGCATCTGCGGGGCCATCGCCATCAACGGCTACGACGGGTTCCTGTACTCGATCGGGTTCCTGGTCGCCTGGCTGGTGGCGCTGCTGCTGGTCGCCGAGCTGATGCGCAACACCGGGAAGTTCACGATGGCCGACGTGCTGTCGTTCCGCCTCAAGCAGGCGCCGGTGCGGATGGCGGCGGCCATCACCACGCTCGCAGTCTGCTTCTTCTACCTGCTGGCTCAAATGGCGGGAGCGGGCGGTCTGGTCTCGCTGCTGCTCGGCATCACCGAGCAGCTGGGCCAGTCGATCGTGGTGGCGGTGGTCGGCCTGCTGATGATCGTCTACGTGCTCGTCGGCGGCATGAAGGGCACCACCTGGGTGCAGATCGTGAAGGCGTTCCTCCTCATCGGCGGCGCCATCGTCATGACGATCTGGGTCCTCGCGATCAACGGCTTCAACCTCAACACCCTGCTCGAGGCGGCCGTGGCCGCGTCTCCCCAGGGCGAGGCCATCCTCGGCCCGGGACTGCAGTACGGCAAGAACCCGTGGGACTTCATCTCGCTGGCGATCGCGCTGGTGCTCGGCACGGCGGGCCTGCCGCACGTGCTGATGCGCTTCTACACGGTGCCGACCGCCAAGGAGGCGCGGCGCTCTGTGGTCTGGGCGATCTGGCTGATCGGCCTGTTCTACCTGCTGACGCTCGTTCTCGGCTACGGTGCGGGCGCCCTCGTCGGCCCCGAGCGGATCGCCGCTGCCCCCGGCGGAGTCAACTCGGCGGCGCCGCTGCTCGCCCTGGAGCTCGGCGGCCCGATCCTCCTCGGGTTCATCTCGGCGGTGGCCTTCGCGACGATCCTCGCCGTCGTCGCGGGTCTCACCATCACGGCGGCCGCGTCGTTCGCGCACGACATCTACGCCAACGTCGTCAAGAAGGGCAACGTGCCCGCCGACGGCGAGGTCAAGGTGGCGCGACGGACGGTGATCGTGATCGGCGTGCTGGCCATCCTGGGCGGCATCGGTGTGCAGGGACAGAACGTGGCGTTCCTCGTGGCGCTCGCGTTCGCCGTGGCAGCCTCGGCCAACCTCCCGACCATCCTGTACTCGCTGTTCTGGCGCCGGTTCACCACGCGCGGCGCGGTGTGGAGCATGTACGGCGGTCTCGCCGCCGCCATCATCCTCATCGTGCTGTCCCCGGTGTTCTGGGGCACGGAGACCAGCGTGTTCAAGAACGTCGGCACCGCCATCTGGCCGCTCAACAACCCGGGCATCGTCTCCATCCCGCTCGGGTTCTTCCTGGGCTGGCTCGGATCGGTCACCTCGCGTCGCAGCGAGGACCCGGTGAAGGCCGCCGAGATGGAGGTGCGCTCCCTGACCGGCCACGGCGCCGAGAAGGCGACCTCGCACTGAGGGCTCGCTCCTGACGGATCGCCCTCAGGGGACGGCCCCGGTCCCGCGGATCGCCGCGGAGCCGGGGCCGTTCCGGTGCCGGCGGCCTACGCGCCGGTCGCATCCTCCCCGGCCCGTGCCCGTGCCACCCGGCTCTCCAGGTCGAGGAGGAAGCGCTTGTGCTCCGGTCGCCCGCCGTACTCGCCGATCGAGCCGTCGGAGCGGACGACGCGGTGCGCGGGTACGACGATCGAGACGGGCGTGCGCGCGCACGCCGACCCGACCGCTCGGTGGGCGCCAGGAGATCCCGCCGCGATCGCCACCTCGCCGTACGACGCGGTCTCGCCGAAGGGGATCTCGCACACCGCCTGCAGGGCGTCGCGGACGAAGCCCTGCACCAGTCGCCAGTCCAGCGGCAGGTCGAAATCGGTGCGCGTGCCCGCGAAATAGGCGTCGAGCTGCGCGGCCACGGGTGCGGTCGCGGCGGCGTCTTCGCCGGGGACCTCGCGCAGCGCCAGGCTCACGCGCTCGAGCGCGGCATCGTGCGGGCCGTCGAGCACGTCGAGGCTGACGAGTCCCACGTCCGTGACGACGACGAGGACCGGTCCGAGAGGGGTGGGGTGCACGCGGAAGGCTGCGGAGGTCATGGCTCCATGATGGCCGCCGCGGCGAGGCCCGCATCCTCGCCGCGATGACTGGGGAGGGATGATCGGCGCCCGGTGGGGTGGGGAGGAGGCGCCGGCGCCCTCGGCGCGCCCCCTCGATCCCGCGAAACTCGGCGGCGGATACAGCGATCGACGCCCCCGGATGCCTAAGGTGACTCGTGTGTGGCGAGGAGATGGTGGCGCCGTGCGAGGTGTAGAAGACACCGAGCACGAGGATACGGTGACCGCCGCGACCCCCGGGACCCTCCAAGTGGCGGAGCCCGGCGTCGAGGTGGCGCACGTCGCCGACCCCGCACGCAACCGCCTCCGCGAGGAGGCCGCCCAGCTCGGGGGACGCTCGACCCTCCTCCACTACAGCGACGAGGGCGACGCGGGCATCGACATCACGAAGGCCCATCCGGGGAGCCTGCCCCAGTTCATCACGGGGCGCTCCACCCTGCTGTCGAACCTGTTCCGCGACGAGGTGGCCCTGCGCACGGCACGGCTGGCCGCCGAGCGCATCGCCGCCAAAGACGTCGAACTGCGGACCGCCCGCGGGCTGGACACCGTGCACCTCGCGGTGGGCATCGCCTCCTGGCGCATCGGCGGCGTCGCCTACACCGCGCCCGTGCTCCTGCGGCCGCTCGCCATCCGCCGCCATCACAGCGACTTCGATCTGAAGCTCCACGGCGACTTCGCCATCAACCCCGAACTGGTCGCGGCCGCCCGCACGCACTTCGGCATCGCCGTCGACGGCCGCGCGCTCGCCGCACTCGCCCATGACGACGGCGTGTTCAAGCCGCAGCCGGTGATCGACCACCTCCGGGCCCTGACAGCGCACATCCCGACGTTCACCGTGCTGCCGCGGCTCATCGTCTCCACCTTCGCCGACGTCGCCTCCGATCTCGAGCGCGATGCCGCCCGCCTCGAGCACCCGATCCTCGACGCGCTCGCCGGGCACGACGCCGAGCGCGAGTCGCTGTCGCTGGTGCGTGCGCTGCCGCCGCTGGTCGGCGCCGACGATCGGTCGCCCGCATCGGACCGTCTGCTCCTGGACGCCGATGCCGAGCAGGAGGCCGTGCTCGCGCGGATCGTCGCCGGCCAGTCCCTCGCCGTGCACACCCTCCCCGGAACCGGCGGCACCCAGACGGTCATCAACGCCGTCGGCGAGCTGGTCCGGGCGGGGAAGCGCGTGCTCGTGGTGAGCACCCGCCGCTCCACCCTCGACGGCGTGCGTCACCGCCTGGCAGGCATCGGCCTGCCGGGACTCGCCGTCACGCCGCGCCACCTGCACCGCGACCTCATCCGCGCCATCGCACGCAACGAGAAGGCGACGCCGCCCAAGATGGCCGATGTCGACGACGCCCTCGTGCGGCTGCGCACGGTGCTGCGCGACTATCGCGGGGCGCTGACGCAGCGCCACGCGCACCTGGGCGTCTCACCGCTGGAAGCGCTGCGGACGCTCGCGGTGATCGCCGCCCGCTCGCCGCAGCCCTCGGCGACCACCCGCTTCGACCTGACCACCCTGCAGCGGCTGTCGACGCGCCGCGCCGAAGCGGCATCGGCGCTCGCCGACGCGGCCCGGCTCGGCGAGTTCCGGTTCGGGCCGAACGACTCGCCCTGGTACGGCGTGTCGTTCGCGACCACCGAGGCCGCGCGGTCGGCGCACACCCTGGCGGGACGCCTGCATCGCGTGGAGGTCCCGGGCATCCTCGAGCGCGGCTACGAGCTGATCGCCCAGACCCGCATGCGCCCGTTCGGCACGATCGCGGAGATGGGCGCGTACGTGAGGCTCCTGCAGGGCATCCGCGCCTCGCTCGACCGCTTCAGCGTCACGGTGTTCGAGCGTCCTCTGGGCGAGCTGATCCAGGCGCACGGCAACCGGCGCGACGCGCCGACGATGTCCAGCGCCCAGCGCCGCCGCCTCCGCCGCCTGTCGCGCGAGTACGTGCGGCCCGGCATGCACATCGGCGACATGCACGAGTCGCTCGTGCGGGTCCAGCAGCAGCGCACGCAGTGGCAGCGACTGGTCGACGCCGGGGTGACCCCCGAGATCCCGCTCGGCCTCGACGACGTCGCCACCGCCTGGCAGCGCGTGAACGCCGACCTGGCGACGCTCGACGCCGCGCTCGGCCGCTCCGAGCCCCTCGCCTCGCTTCCGGTCCCGCAGCTGCTGCGGACGCTGTCGGGCCTGGCGGCCGAGTCCGACGTCTTCGACAATCTCGTCGAGCGCGCCACCCTGCGCGACCAGCTCGCCGAGCTCGGCCTGGAGGGCCTTCTCACCGAGCTCTCCGTGCGCCACGTCCCCGAGGACGAGGTCGCCGCCGAGTTCGAGTTCACCTGGTGGCAGTCGGCCCTGGAGGCCATGCTGCGGTCGGATCGCGCGCTGCTGGGTGCCAACACCTCGGTGGTCGACCGCCTTGAACGCGACTTCCGGCTGGTCGACGAGGCCCACGCGTCGTTCGCCGGGCCGCTGCTGGCCGCCGAGCTCGCCACGCGATGGAAGATCGCGATCGTCGACGAGGCGCAGGAGGCCGCCGCGCTGAAGGCGGCGCTGCGAGCCGGCACCGCCACGGCCGCCGAGCTCGTCGCCGCGGCCCCCACCCTCCTTCGCACGCTGGCACCGGTGTGGATCGCCTCGCCCTACGACGTGCCGGCGATCCCGGATCATCCCGAGTTCGACGTCGTGATCGTCGCGGATGCCGCGGCCGTCTGCCTCGCCGAGGTCGCTCCTGCCCTGCGGCGCGCGCGGCAGGTGGTGCTCTTCGGCGATCCCGTCACGCAGAAGCCCACGCCCTTCCAGATCGCCGCCGGGCGCTCGGACGACCACGACGGCGGCGAGCTCCCCTTCGACGACACGAGCGTCTTCGAGCGGCTCGCGGAGCTCGTGCCCGTCGAGACGCTCACGCGCAGCTACCGCGCCGGCGGCGAGGACCTCGCCGAACTCGTCAACGACGCGTTCTACGGCGGTGAGCTCGTCTCGCTGCCGTGGGCCGGCTCGTACCTCGGGCGGGGGAGCCTCAGCGTCGACTACGTCGAAGGCGGGACGGGGACACCGGACCCCGAGACCGGCGCCGTCGAGAGCCCCGACGCCGAGGTGGCCCGCGTGGTGACTCTGGTGGTCGAGCACGCGGTGAACCGGCCGACCGAGTCGCTGATGGTGGTCACGGCCTCCGCCCGGCATGCCGAGCGCGTCCGCGCGGCCGTCGCGTCGGCGTTCGCGGGCCGCAGCGACGTCGCCGACTTCGTCGGCCGCGAGACCGCGGAGCCGTTCGCCGTGCTGAGCCTCGACGAGTCCGTGGCCGAGAGCCGGGACCGCGTGGTGTTCTCACTCGGCTTCGGTCTCACCAAGCACGGCCGCGTGCTGAGCGACTTCGGCGAGCTGTCGGGCCCGGACGGCGAGAGACTTCTCACTGTCGGCATGACCCGCGCCCGCCGGTCGATGGTGATCGTGTCGTCCATCCGGCCGTCGTCCTTCGACGAGGGGCGTCTGGAGTCCGGAGCCGCGACCCTCATGTCGATCCTCAACGGGATCGCCGCCCGCGCCCGCGAGGCCCGGCTCGAGGACCTCGCCGACCCGCTCACCCTCATCCTCGCCCAGCATCTGCGCCGCCTGGGCATCGCCGTGGACGTGGACTACCGCGGACTCCTGCCGCTGGTCGCACAGCACCAGGGCAAGGCCGTCGTCGCCGTCAGCGACCCCGAGACGACGGGGGAGTCCCTGCGCGAGTCGCTGCGGCTCGGACCGCAGACGCTCCGCCGCCTCGGCTGGCACTACGTGCGCGTGCACGCCTTCGACCTCTACAGCGACCCCGCGGGCGTCGCCGGACGGATCGCGGCGATCCTCGGGATCGAGCCCGAGACGCCGACCGCCGACACGGCCACCCAGCCGCTCGATGTCGGAGAGTGACCGCCAGCGCGTCGTGCGGGTGCCGGGTTCGCGGCGCGCGCAGCTGACGCCTGCTCCCGGCACCGACGCCGCGCCGGAGCTCCCGATCGCCGACGATGCAGAGCCGGCCGCGGACACCGGATCATCCGGTCCCAACGACGAACGCCTCCGCCGCGACGTCCCGCCGCACTACTGAGCGGTCAGCGCCCCGTCGGCGGCGTGGTGTTCTGCTTCTCCAGCAGGTCGCGGATCTGCACGAGGAGCTCCTGCTCGGTCGGCAGCTTGTCGCCCTCGGGCTCCGCGACGCCGGCCTTGGCGGCCGCGCGCTCCTTGAACGTGTTCATCGGGAGGACGAAGACGAAGTACACGATCGCGGCGACCGCCACGAAGTTGATGAGCGCGCCGACGATCGCGCCGAGACCGAAGGTGGAGACGCCACCCGTGAGTGTCGGGACCTCCCAGACCCACCCGCTGAGATCGCCGACCTGGAAGATCACGCCGATGAGCGGATTGATGAGTCCGGCGACGAATGCGTTGACGATCGCGGTGAACGCGGCACCGATGACGACGGCGACGGCGAGGTCGATGACGTTGCCGCGCATGATGAAGTCTTTGAAGCCCTTGATCATGGGATGCTCCTGTCTCGGCCGGGGGGCCGGCTCACGAACCCGCCGCGGCGGGCGAGGACGTCGCCTCGGACTTCGATGATGTCGAAGTCGAGCCGCCTGCGCCACCGCTCGACCGCGAGTCGGTGCGGTAGAAGCCCGAACCGTTGAAGGTCACGCCGACGGTGCCGAACTGCTTGCGGAGCGTGCCGCCGCACTCGGGGCACTCGGTCAGTGCGGCGTCCGAGAAGGACTGGACGATGTCGAAGCGGTGACCGCACTGCTTGCAGGCGTAGGCGTAGGTGGGCATGGGATCCTCACGGGCTCAACTTGAGGGCTCAGCGTCGGGATGACGCGAGCACGACGGTCTGGGTGGGCGTGACGACGCCGGTCACGGGCTGATCGTGCAGCTCGCTGGGGACCTCGTCGACGAGTTCGGAATCGAAGATGACGGCGTAGACGGGCGGGCAGTGCTCCATCGAGCCGAGGGTCTTGTCGAAGTACCCCCGACCCCACCCCAGCCGCATTCCGCTGCGGTCCACGGCAGCGGCCGGGATCACGAGCAGATCCACATCGTCGACGGCGGACGGGCTCAGCACCTCCCCGACCGGCTCGGGGGTGCCGAACAGTCCCTCGACCATGTCGCCGTGCTCGTCGGCGACCGCCCAGTCGAGCAGGCCGTCCGAGCGCGTGATCGGCAGGAGCACGCGGATGCCGCGTCGCACCGCATCCACGATGAACTCGTGGGTGCCGGGCTCGGTGGGAGTCGACAGGAAGCACGAGATGGACGAGGCGCCGTGATCTGCGACCAGCCGGTCGAGCTGCGCCTTGAGGCCGAGGGCGTCGGCTTCGAGCGACGCTTCGGAGCGCTGCTGGCGACGTTCGCGCAGCTCCGCGCGCAGTGCGCGCTTCGCGTTGTCGGTCGCCCCGGTCATGCTCCGATTGTAGGCGGCTCCGGGGCGGAGATCGCCGAGGACGGATCCGGTCCTCCGTTTCGTGCGGAGGCCCGGGACGCGGGCGGCGCCCGGTCGGTCAGTAGGGTGGGACTCATGACCTCGCGGATAAAGGCAGTGATCCCTGCGGCAGGACTCGGAACCCGATTCCTCCCCGCCACCAAGGCCATGCCCAAGGAGATGCTCCCGGTCGTCGACAAGCCGGCCATCCAGTACGTGGTGGAGGAGGCGGTGGGAGCCGGCATCGAGGACATCCTGGTGATCCTCGGCCGCAACAAGAACAACATCTCGAACCACTTCGACGCGGTGCCGGAGCTCGAGACGAACCTCACGAACAAGGGCGACCTGCACCGACTGCTGCAGGTCAAGGAGTCGAGCGACCTCGCCGACATCCACTACGTCCGCCAGGGCGAGCCGCGGGGCCTCGGGCACGCCGTGCTCCGCGCCCGGGCGCACGTGGGGACCTCGACGTTCGCCGTCCTCCTCGGTGACGACCTCATCGACGAGCGCGACCCGCTGCTGACCACCATGATCGCCGCCAACGAGCGCACCGGCCTCACGGTGATCGCCCTGATGGAAGTCGACCCCGAGCACATCCACATGTACGGCGCCGCCGCCGTCGAGCCCACCGACGACCCCGACATCGTGCGGGTGACCGGGCTCGTCGAGAAGCCGCCGAAGGAGGACGCGCCGTCCAACTACGCGGTCATCGGGCGCTACGTGCTGAACGCGAACGTCTTCGACATCCTGGATCGCACCCAGCCCGGCAAGGGAGGCGAGATCCAGCTGACGGATGCGCTGCAGGAGCTCGCCGTGACCGAGGGCGTCATGGGTGTGGTGTTCCGTGGTCGCCGGTACGACACCGGCGATAGGCTGGACTACATCAAGGCCATCGTGCAGCTGGCCGCGGACCGCGAGGACCTCGGACCCGACCTGCGCCCCTGGCTGAAGGAGTTCGCGGCCACTCTCTGACGCCGCCACGCGAGGGGGGTGTGATGGATCTGACGATGCCGCGCGGGCACGGCCCGATCTCGATCCGCCTCGTGCGTCAGCGCGACGCGCGCGTGCTGCAGGCCGAGCTGCTGTCGAACCGCTCCTGGCTGCGGCCGTGGGAGGCGACGAGCCCCGACGGTCCCGTGTCGTTCGACATGAGACTGGGCGTGCGGCGGCTGCTGCAGCAGTACCGTGACGGTGCCGGGGTGCCCCTCGTCATGGAGTACGACGGCGAGATCGCCGGCCAGCTCAACATCTGGGGTGTCTCGCGCGGCTCGCTCTCGTCGGCGACGATCGGGTACTGGGTGAGCGAGCGGTTCGCGGGCCGCGGCATCACACCCACCAGCGTCGCGCTCGCGACCGATCTCTGCTTCCACGAGCTGCGCCTGCACCGCATGGAGATCTGCATCCGCCCCGAGAACGTCGCGAGCCTGCGTGTCGTGGAGAAGCTCGGGTTCCGCTACGAGGGGCTGCGCCGCCGCTATATCCACATCGACGGCGACTGGCGCGATCACTACTGCTTCGCCCTCGTCCGCGAAGAGGTGCCCGAAGGCGTCCTCACCCGGTGGCTCACCGGCCGCGCTCCGGCCGACGCTGCGGTGATCCCGCCGCGGGACCGCATCGCGCACTGACGGACCCGCATCGCCGCGGCGCAGAGGCTCAACCTGAGGTCGAACCTGAGACACGCCCGCCGGTGCCGGGCCTTCACGGCATCCGGCACCTACCGTGGACCCCATGGACGGGCAGGTGCTGGGCGGCGGAGTGATCGTACTCGTCGCCGTGCTCCTGTGGCTGGTCTACCTGCTGCCGTCGTGGCAGGGTCGCTACCGCTACAACGCCGCCGAGCGCAACGCCGTGCGACTGAACCAGGCGCTGCGGGTGCTCGCGCAGACCAGTGAGACCCCCGACGAAGTGCGTCTCGAGCTCACCGCGCGCACGGCGCTCGCCCAGCAGAAGCTCGCCCGCCGCGCACAGGCCGAGCAGGAGCAGCTCGCCCGCGAGACAGCCCGCGCGGAGCACGATGCGGCGCAGGCGCGAGCAGCCGCCGAGGCGGCCGTCGCGCGCCAGCGCGCGCTCGCCGATCGTGAGCGGGCTCTCGCCGC
>Ga0307406_10000402_pt1 | contig 25077 bp, 19 predicted proteins | sample 322Cmetagenome_3_FD_203706 | JGI IMG/M metagenome (GOLD analysis project Ga0307406, IMG submission 203706) | Maize rhizosphere microbial communities from greenhouse at UC Davis, California, United States - 322HYB-C-2 | ecosystem: Host-associated > Plants > Roots > Rhizosphere > Soil | place...
TTCCTGGACCTGATCGCCCTCGCCCACCCGCACCTCCTTGAGGATGCCGCCGATCTGGTGCTGGACAGCCTTGCGCTTGGTGTCGATGGCCACCTGCCCCTGGCTCGGCACGCCCTCGTCCAGCGGTGCAAATGCAGCCCACAGCAGAAAGCCGCCGAATCCGGCAGCCAGTGCCCACGCGCCGATGCGCCCCGCGCGGCCGAAATCGCTCTTGAGGCCATTTGCATCGTCCTGCGACCGGTCGACCTCTTCAGCCGGCAAAGGGTTGGAAGTGACGTCCCTGAGAAGATTCGGTTTGGCCATTTGAAGCTCCCGCAGATGGATCGATGACTGGACGAAGGCGCCGCCTCAGGCCGACTGCACCAGGGCCGCCGTTCGCACCGCAGGCTGCGGGCGACGGAAGGACGCGAGCACGGCATCGCGCGGCCCGTCCGCGGCCAGCACGCCATCGCCCAGGACCATGAGGCGGTCAGCCACGGAAACCGCGCCTTGGCGGTGCGTCACCAGGAACACCGTTTTTCCGCTGGCCTTCAATTTCCGTATGGCGCACACCAGTGCGGCCTCCCCGGCGTCATCGAGGTTGGCATTCGGCTCATCCAGGACAATGAGCGAAGGGTCGCCATAGATTGCACGCGCCAGTCCGATGCGCTGCCTCTGCCCGCCGGAAAGCAGGCTGCCCGCGTCGCCGATGGGGGTGTCGTAGCCTTTGGGAAAACGCAGGATCGTCTCGTGCATGCCGGCGCTGCTCGCGGCCTCGATCACCTTGCGCGAGTCGACCTCGCCGAGCCGCGCGATGTTCTCGGCAATGGTGCCGCCGAACAGCTCCACGTCCTGCGGCAGGTAGCCGATATGCGGTCCCAGCTCCTGGCGGTTCCAGTCGCTGATCGGATCGCCGTCGAGCAGCACGGTGCCGGACGACGCGCTCCAGATGCCCACCATGACCTTCGCCAGCGTCGACTTGCCCGAGCCTGAAGGGCCCAGCACCGCGACCACGGTGCCCGCGGGAACCGCAAACGAAATGTTCTTGAGGATGGGTGCGGGGCGGCTGGCGGCCCCTGCAAAGACGCCCTGCAAGCTGATGGCGCCGGTCGGTGCGGCCCGGGAAGGCACATGGTCCTGCTGCGGGTATTCGTCCAGCAGTCTTTCGAGCCGCTGGAATGCGCTGCGGCAAGTGACAAAGCCGCGCCACGTGCCGACCAGCTGGTCGATCGGCGCCAGTGCGCGGTTCATCAACACGTTGGCCGCAATCATCGCGCCCGGCGTCAGTTGGCCGTCGATCACCAGCAGCGCGCCTGCGCCCAATGCGAGCGACTGCTGGCTGTAGCGCATGAATTTGCTCCAGCCGGCCACGCGGTTGATGAGGCCCTGCGCCATGGCGCCCTTGTCCATGCAGGCCGCATGCTGGCGATTCCAGCGCTTCTGCAGGTTGCCGACCATGCCCATCGATTCGAGCACCTCGATGTTCCGAAGCTTGCCCTGCAGGTCGCCCATGGTTTCGCCCGCGGCTTTCAGTGCCTCTTCCGCCGGTGCGACGGTCTGCCGCTGTCCTGTCCATGCCAGCGCGGCCTGGACCAGTGCGAAGCCGAGCGCGAGGATGCCGAGCCACGGATGAAGAATGAAGATCACGGCGATGTAGATCGGCGTCCAGGGCGCATCGAAAAGCGCAAAGACGCCGGGGCCGGTGAGAAACTGGCGGATCTGGTTGAGGTCCGAGAAAGGCCTGGACTTGTTGGACGCCGACTGGCCAAACTGGCCGAGATAAGCCCGGAAGCTGCCGTTGAACACCCGCGTGCTCAGTTGCCGGTCGAAGCGCAGGCTGGCACGCACCAAAAGCCGCGAACGCAGCCATTCCGACAAGCCCAGCGCCACGAACAGCAGCAGCGTGATCAAGGACACAGCGAGCAGGGTCAGTTCGCTTTGGCTGGACAGCACGCGGTCGAAGATCTGCAGCATGTAGAGCGTCGGCCCCAGCATGAGCAGGTTGGCCAGGAAGCTCAGCGCTCCGACCAGCAGGAACTCCTTTCGGAACCCCCAAAGCGCACGCGCCATTTCGCTGCGGTTGAAGAACGATGGCTTTTTCATGGCTGTGGGTCCGCCCTTTCTGGCGCGACGCTCGCGGCGTTCTCGGCATCGCGCCGTCTGGACACGGGCTGGTTCGCGGCCTTGCGCACGCGGTCCATCGCCTGCTCACCGGCTTGCCGCAGCGCAGCCAGTACTTCGTCGCGCGGGCCGAAGCCCTGCATCGCGCCGTCGCACAGCACCAGCATCTTGTCGGCCACGGCCAGCACGCTGGTGCGGTGCGTCATCACGACGAACGTGGTGCCGCGCGCCTTGAGATTCAGGATGGCGGCCGTCAACGCGGCGTCGCCGGCGTCGTCGAGGCTCGAGTTCGGCTCGTCGAGCACCACCAGCGCGGGCTCGCCATACAGAGCACGCGCCAATGCGACGCGCTGCCGCTGTCCGCCCGACAGCACCGTGCCTTCGGGCCCGATGGGGCTGTCGTAGCCCAGCGGAAGGCTCGTGATGTAGGCATGCAGGTCGACGGCCAACGCGGCTTCCCTGACCTTCGAAGGCCGCACCTCTCCAAAGCGCGCAATGTTCTCGGCCAGGGTGCCTTCGAACAACTCCACGTCCTGCGGCAGATAGCCGATGTGCGGACCGAGTTCGGCCTTGTCCCACGCGAATACGTCCGCGCCGTCCAGCCGCACCTTGCCGCTCGCCGTCGGCCAAAGCCCGACGATCAGGCGTGCCAGGGTCGTCTTCCCCGCGGCAGAGGGACCCACCACGGCAAGTACTTCGCCGGGCAGCAGGCTGAACGCCACGTTCCTCAAGATGGCCGAGTCCCCACCCGGAGCGCCTGCAACCAGGTTTTCGACTTGCAGCGCGCCCTTGGGCGGCGGCAAGGGCATCGTCTCCGGCCGGGCCGCAATGGCGCTCAAGAGGCTGCCCAGCCGCTGCCATGCATCGCCCGCCTGGACCACCGTGCGCCACTGCGCCACCAACAGCACCAGCGGCGCCAGGGCACGGCCGCCCAGGATCGAGCCGACCACCATCATTCCGGCATCGCCGTTGAGCTGGTCCTTCAGCAACAGCCAGGCACCCAGGCCGAGCAACAGCGAACCCATGGTGATCTGCATGAACTTGCTGACGGCCTGATAGGCTCCGGCGTGATCCGAGGCGACGGCCTCGCGCTGCAAGAAATCGCGCCGCTTGCCCATCCAGCGGCGATGGACGTCCCGCAGCATGCCCATCGACTCGATGACCTGCGAGTTTCTGAGCGCAGCGTCCGCATACTGCTGCGCCTCGATCGCGCAGCGATTGGCCGACACCAGCGGCGGCCGCGTGTTCCGGTCGTTGAGCCAGCCGACGAACACCTGCAACAGCGAGCCCACCACGGCCGACCAGCCCAGCACCGGGCTGATGGCGAACATGAGTCCCATGAAGACCAGCGCCACCGGCGCTTCCATCAGCGCCAGCAGCGGCGGTGAATACAGGAACTCCCGCAAGGTGCGAAGGTCGTTGAGCGGTTGCGCGGTCCCGCCCGGCAGGCGCTTGAGCCCCGCCTCGAAGATGGCGACGAACACGCGGTCTCGCAGCTTCTGGTCGAGCTTCTGCCCGGCCCGGTACATCACCTCCGCGCGCGCCCAGTCGAGCACTTCCATCAGGCAGAAGGCGGCCAGGACCAGCAAGGTGAGCATGGCCAGCGTGAGCGTGCTGCGGCTGTTCACGACCCGCCCATACACCTCGAGCATGTAGGCACTCGGCGCCAGCAAGAGAAGGCCCGAGCACACACTGAACCAGGCCGCCCGCACGAAGTAGGCGTTGAGCGCCGTCATCGCCTGCCGCAGTTCGCCGGACTTTTCCTGAGCTTTCATGCCAACTCTCGGATTTCGACTTCAATACGCCTGGGAACAGGCGAAGTGGCAAGGGGCGGCATTCCTGCCTCCCCTTGTTCAGGAGACCGCTACACGACCTCCGGCTGGTTGGTTGTGCCGATCAGGTTGGCGACGCCATCGATCTCCAGGTGGACATCGAAGTCGAAGGTCGCGAAGTCGTCGTCGTCATCGATCAGCCTGCCTGCAAAGTTCAGGTCCACGTCCGAGTTGATGGTGGTCGATGTGATCACGTCGATCTTGATGATCTTGAACACGTCGTTGTCCGACGTATCGGCATAGTTCATCCCGGCGGCGGTCAGGTCCACCGCGCCGTGGGTACTCAGGCTGACGCCCGTGCCGGTGACGTCTTCGGTGCTGCTCATGACTTGCACGCCGGCGATCTTGTAGTTGGCGCTGTCGTAGTCGTCCGTGCCGATGCTGACGATCTTCATGCCTCCTCCGGCGGACTGGTAGTCCGTTGCAGAGTTGGCAAGCAGGAGCGTGGTCGTCGTGACGCTGCTGTCCGCCTTGCTGACCAACTTCAGCAAGACTGCCACGTCCTCGCCATCCGTGATCTGATCGATCGTGATGTTGATCGCGTCGGCGTAGGCCCTGTCCGTACCGACGATCGTTGCGTCGGGCCTTGGCGGCGGACTCGTCACGGTGGGGTTGTTCACCGGATTCGACCTGTAGTAGTCGAAGTTCAGTAACTCGCCGGCCTGCACAGTGTCGGAATTCACGCCGAGGGTGTTGGTCGCGACGTTGACAAAACCGGCGCTCGCGCTGTTGAAGGTTTCGCCCACCGCAAACACGTGATCGCCGCCTGATACCAGGTCGCTCGTGTCGCTTGGCGGCGTGGCCGCCCTGGCGGACAGTACGCCGAAGAAGTCGCTGCTGTACTGCTGGACCACGATCTCGGGCGAGTTGTTGCCTTCGGTGTCGTAGTTGAACGAAGCCAGCGGCGCACTCGTGGAGAACGTCGTTTGTCCACCGAAGATCTGGTCCAGGTCGAAGCTGTAAGTACCGTCCGTCTTGTTGAAGATGACCGTGCCGGTCGCCGCCTGCGTCGTCGTCGACGTGGGCCCGGGGTAGTAGTTGAAGCTGAAGTGGTAGGTCACCGTGGTCCCGTCTTCGGCAAAGTGCGTGACGGCCGCATCGGTGATGGCCCGGCCGCCGGCGGTGGTTCCGGTCAGGCTGTCGAGCACGATGCCGTCGGTCGATGCGTTGTCCACGTCGTCGGCGCCCACGGAGAAGTCGTAGGTTCCGGCAATGGGCAGGCCATCGTTCGCCCCGGTGAGGTCGGAGATGGCGGTGACCGTCGGACCATGATCGTCGAACTTGATGTTGGCGCCGATGTTGAGCACCTCGGAATCCGTGGCCGTGTCGCCGTCCCCGTCGGTGAGCGTCACGGAGTTGGTCAAGGTGATCAGCGTGTCGGCCATCGTGGCCTGCTGGGCCGCGTAGTTGGATCCCACGCCAGGCGGTGCGTGGTCGATCTCCGCGAACTGCTGCAGCGTCACCGAGCCGGTGGCACTGACCGCGACGTCGAAGATGGTGTTGCCCGCCGTGATGCCGGCCTCGGTGGCCGAGGTCGACCCGATGACCTTGCCGCCCACCAGGTACAGCCGGATGGTGGCGCCGTCGCTCGTGAGTCCGGAAGAGACGCCCTGCGTCGACACGGCAAGCGTGAAAGTCGAGGCAGTGGATCCCGCCCCGTCGGCGCCGTAGCTGCTCGAGGTCGTGCCGAAGGCGGTCGAGAAGTCCTGCGTGTCCGAGTCTGTGGCAGCGCCGATGGTCTGGGCGTCCTGCGTGTTGACCAGCGCCGTGTCGGTAGGCGCTGCCAGCACGATGGACGGACCGTCGTCATCGAACTTGATGTTGGCACCGATGTTGAGCACCTCGGAGTCGCTCGCGGTATCGCCGTCCTGGTCGGTGATCGTCACCGTATCGCTGAGCGTGACGAGGTCGTCGGCCATCGTGGCCTCCTGGGCCGCGTAGTTGGACGAGCTACCCGGCAGCGCATGGTCGATCTCGGCGAACTGCTGCAGCGTCACCGCGCCGGCGGCGCTCACGGCCAGGTCGAAGATGGTGTTGGCGGCAAGAATTCCGGCCTCGGTGGCGGAAGTCGAACCGATGACCTTGCCGCTCACCAGGTACAGGTAGATGGTGGCGCCGTCGCTCTTGAGGCCGGAGTCGCCTCCTTGCGTTTTCACGCCGAGCGCAAAGACCGGGCTGGTGGTGCCCGCTCCGTCGGCGCCATAGCTGCTCGAGGCCACGCCGAAGGCGGTTGCGAAGTCCGTGGTGGCCGAGTCGGTGGCGGCGCCGATGGTGTCGGCATCCTGCGTGTTGACCAGCGCCGTGTCGGTGGGCGTCGCCAGCACGATGGATGGGCCATCGTCCTCGAACATCATCATCGAACCGACCTCTGCCGTTGCGGAGGAAACCTGCAGCAGCCGGAAACCTCCGATGTCGAAGTCCGCGTGGGTGTTGCCCGAAGCATTGAGGGCTGCCCCGTTTTCGATGAGCACGCGGTTGTGGTCCGCTGACGTCGTGTATTCGATCGAGTAGCCGGCCTTGACGCCGGTGATCGTCGCGACGCCGCTGGTGATGCTGATGCCGATGGTCGTACTCAGCCCGCCCTCCGCGCCGTTCGAGTAGGTTTCCAGGGCCGTCCCGGTGGCGGAGTCGAGCACGCGCACGCTCGTGATGAAGACCACCTCGTCGCCCGCATAGCCGTCGATGAAGCTGTTGCCGGACTCGATCGCCGTGCTGTAGGCGGTGACCTTGACCTGGGCGCTCTTTCCGCTTTGCAACTGCACGACGTCGAAATCGGCGGTCCTCGCTCCGAACATGCCTGTGAAGTCGATGTTGGACTCCAGGTCGGCCTCATTCTGGTCCAGGTCCGGAATGGTGACGTCGGCCCTGGCCCCGGTCACGAAGGTGAAGCGGACGCCCTCCTGCTCGGTGATCATCTGGCTGTTGGTGCCGAACGTCGTCGGCCCGCCGGCCTTGCTGGTGTTGATCGTGTCGCCGGTGGTGATGCTGATGTCGTCTTTGAGGTCGATGGGATCGGCCCCGGACTGGTTTGCCGGGTCCTTGCCCGTCGCGATGATCGTCACGTCGGAAATCCGGCCGTCCACGATCGTCGGATCGGTCTTCGTGAACATCAGGAACAGGTTCTGGCCAGATGGCGCACCTTCGAGGTTGAACTCCGTATCCTGGCTCACGCTGACGTAGACCTTGTTGAGCAGGTTGACTGAATCGTCGGGGTTGGTCGCATCGGGGTTCGCTATCGCTTCATACTGGACCATCCAGATCTTGGCGCCCGTCACCGGGGTTCCCGTTTCCTCCAGGTAGGCCGCGAACACGACGACATTCAGGGCCGTCTTCCCGTAGACGACGTTGTTGTTGGTCGTGTCGGTGTAAAGGAAGATGTCTTCGCCGTCGGCGGTGTTGAGGCCGCTGTCCAAGCCATTGAGCGGCGCGCCGTTCGCGTCCGTGAATGCCATGCCGGTGAAAGCGCCGGTCCCGCTGAGCGTGATTGCGTTGGTACCGGTGTTGCTCCCGTTGTAGCCACTCAAGGCGGCTTTGACTGGGGCTCCCGCACCCACGGCGGTCAGGCGGGTCGTGAAGGCGGTCGGCAGCGAGGTTGCGACGATGTCATTGTCGTCGGCGTCTCCCGCAGGTGCGGGAGTAGCGACAGGGTTCTGCAAGCCCGCGGTTTCGTCCAGCGTAACGGTCGAGCCGGGTGTCAAAGTCAGCGGCATATTCGCTCCTCGTTGTTAGGAAAAATACGGCCGACGGAGAACAGCGCAACTCGAAATGAACTGCGTTCACTGGCAATTGACCAGGTTCACTTGTCGGCAGAGGGGAGACGATGCTGAACTTCCGGCCCGTGCACTGTCCATAGTTCTAAAGTTGTCACCCAAAGGATGACGCGGCGCACAAGTCATCGCGTTCCGGCCCGGCGTACAACTCGATACCTTGCAAGGGCCCGGAATCAATCCAGACAATCATGTAACCCTTTATCATTACTGCAAGGGCTCCTCAACAAGCGCCCGGGGAAAGCATGAAACAGGTCCCACGCTCGTCCTCCGCGGGGTTGGAATCTGCATGGAACGCAGGTTTGCAGCCGCCAACGCAGGGCTCTCGCCCGCGTTTCGCGCTACCCGCGTTACCCGCGCTGCGCGCGTCGAGCTCTCTTCAACCTGCCTCGCTGGTGCCCCTGTCTCCCGCCGCGCACCCTGCGTTGGAATGCTGTGTTCCAGTCCTGATCGCAACCTGCCCAAGCCGCAAGTCCATGTTTTTAGGACCGGGTCTGCTGGCGTCGCGGCTCGAGCCTGAGCGGATGTATGACATCCAGCACGCGCAGTTGAACGGCATTGATGAGTTGGAAGCCTGCTGCCGGCAACGAGTGCCTCGCCTGCTGCTGGCGGACGTCGCGTTGATCTCGATGGAGGAAATCAGCCGGCTGGATAATTTGCGTCGCCGCTTTCCAGCCACGGACTGGCTCCTGGGCTGGGAGCAGCCCTCGACGAAGGCGCTGACCGCAGCGATCCGGGTCCAGGCGCGCGGCTGCGTCGATTGGGAAGCAAGCGCAGAGCAGTTCGCACAATCGCTCGATGAGGTCCTGGCAGGCGCACTGGGCTTTCCGAATCCGGTATTGCAGGCGCTCTATCTGTCGGTGCTGCAACTGGCGGTAACCGGCGGGCGTCCGGCAGCCGGTGCGACACTGCCAGCGGTGGGGCTGACGGCGCGGGAGGACGAGGTGCTGTCGCTGATGAACCGCGACCTGTCCAACAAGCAAATTGCCGAGCAGCTTGGCATCAGCGTGAATACGGTCAAGACGCATCTGGCGCATGCGTTTGCGAAACAGGGGCAGCACAGCCGACGCTGGCACCTGGCCCGGCCTGGGTGCGCAGGATCGCCTCCGGAAATATTCATCCCGCATCTGGAGCCGGCGCCTTCGCGCCATCGCGTGGAGAAGATGGCTGGTGCCGCGTCCGATGCAAGTTACTTCAAGAACTTGGTCCGCGGACAGTTTCAACGGATTTCCTATCACCTGAGCGGCGAAACGGCCGACAACGGCCTGGCGCATACGGCAGCGCCGAAGAACGTCTCGCATCTGGCCTGCTACGCCGGCTGGCCCAATGTCTTTTCGACGGTGCCGATGCTGAAGCGGGTCTTCGGCTCTGGCAAGTAGCCATCGAAAGACCGGCGGATCGGTAGCCGACTAGAGGCTTGCGGCAATTTGTTCGCGCAGCCATCGGTGCGCCGGGTCCCGGTGCCGCCGCTCGTGCCACAGCATCGCCATCTCGAAGACCGGCACTTCCAGCGGCGCTTCCACCATGCGCAGCCCCGGTGCGCCGCGCGCGAGCCGCTCGGGCAGCATCGCAACCATGTCTGTGCTGGCCAGCACCGACATCATGAAAAGGAAGTGCGGCACCGACAGCGCAACACGGCGCGCCAGGCCTTTTTCGGCCAGCGCATCGTCGGTGGGGCCGGCGAAGCCGCCACCGCCGAGCGACACCACGACATGCTCCAGCGCGCAGAACTGCGCGAGCGTAGGCCTTCTCTTCAGCCGCGGATGACCCGCCCGCCCGGCCAGCACGTAGCGTTCATTGAACAGCACCCGTCGGTGCAGGCCGGGGGGCGCGCCCACGCTGGTGTGGAAGAACAGGTCGATCTCCCCCTGTTCCAGCTGCCGCGCCATGCGCGAGGGCACCGCCTCCACCACGGCCAGCCGCGTGTGGGGCGCGGCCGCGCGAAGCCCGGCGAGCGCCGGCAGCAGGATCGCCGATTCGGCATAGTCGGCCGCGGCCACGCGCCAGGTGGTGGTCGCCTCGGCGGGATCGAAAGGCTTCGTGGGTGCCACCGCACGGCCCAAGGACTCCAGCGCTTCGCGCAGCGGCTCGCGCAGTTCGTCGGCGCGCGCGGTGGGCCGCATGCCGCGCTGCGCGGGCACCAGCAGCGGATCGTTGAACACCTCGCGCAGCCGGGCGAGCTGCACGCTCACCGAGGGCTGCGACAGGTTCAGGCGCTCGGCGGCACGGGTCACGCTGCGCTCGGCCAGGAGCACGTCGAGCGTGAGCAGCAGGTTGAGGTCGAGCCGCTTGAAATTGTCCATCGCTATTCCTGGAATTCTGAATATTCATTTCCAATATAGCTCGGCAACTCCTAACCTGCCTGCATCTTCATCCCACGGACCATGCAGCCATGAAAATCCTCCTTGTCCATGCCCACCCCGAAGGCCGTTCGCTCAACGGCTCGCTGAAACAGTTCATGCTCGAAAGACTCGCCGAGGCCGGGCACGAGGTGCAGGTGTCCGACCTGTACGCCATGCAATGGAAAGCGACCTTGGCCGCCGACGACTTCGCGCACCTCGCGCCCGGCGCGCCTTTCGATCCCGTCACCGATTCGCTGCGCGCCTTCGAGGCCGGCACCCAGCGCGAGGAAGTCGCTGCCGAGCAGGCCAAGCTGCTCTGGGCAGACACCGTGATCTTCCAGTTTCCGCTGTGGTGGTACACGATGCCGGCCATCCTCAAGGGCTGGGTCGACCGTGTCTACGCCTATGGCTTTGCCTACGGCGTGGGCGAGCATTCCGACACGCACTGGGGCGACCGCTTCGGCCAGGGCGTGATGGCCGGCAAGCGCGCGATGCTGGTGGTCACGACCGGCGGCTGGGCCTCGCACTACAGCGCCCGCGGCATCAACGGGCCGATGGACGACCTGCTGTTCCCGATCCACCACGGCATCCTCTACTACCCCGGCTTCGAGGTGCTGCCGCCCTTCGTGGTGTACCGCACCGGCAAGGTCGACGCCGCGGCCTATGCGCGCATCACCGAAGAACTGGGCCGACGGCTCGACACGCTGGAAACCACCGGGCCGATCCCTTTTCGCCCGCAGAACGCCGGTGACTACGAAATCCCCGCCCTCACTTTGCGCGACGACATCGCGCCGGGCGAGGCCGGCTTTGCGGTGCATGCCGCGCCGGTCGGCAGCAACGCGCGCTAGGGCAGCACCGGCTTCGCCGCCGCGTTGGCAATGGCCGCATCCGCATCGGCGCGCAGCAGGAAGCGCCTGGCGACCAGGTCGTTGGCCGCGGCGGCCACGGCCGCGACGTAGCCGGCCTGGTCGGTGTAGCGCTCCTGCAGCGAGGGCCGCGGATCGCCGCTGCCCGAACGCTCGGCCGCCGTCTTCGCAAAGGGAAAGTACGCGCCGAACAAGCCCGCCAAGTCGATGGTGCCCGGCTTGCTGGTGTAGTTCCAGCCGGTGTTGGTGCCCACCGGCACCGCCACGTCGAGGCTGCGGATGCCCGCGATGTCGTTGCCGTCGGCATCCACCTGCGGCACGAGGATGGCGTAGTCGCGGCCCAGGTACGCAGGCGGCACCTGCGTGGCGATGCCGCTCTCGTCCTGCGGCCGGTAGTCCGGTCCCCAGTCGAGCAGCGAATAGGTGTTGACGAGGCCCGTGTAGCTCGCGCCCGGAATGGCCGGGAACTTCAGCTGCTGCGGGCGCACCAGCGTGGCGTCGGCCAGCTTGGGCACCTGGCTGTCGGGCGGCGCCGTGCCCTTGACGACCCAGTCCTCCAGGTTCTGGTAGAGCGCGCGCACCACCGGCACCACGCCGGCGTTGGCATTGGTGGCGTAGAGCGCCCCCGCGCTCGCGGCTGGCAGCGAGGGCAGGCCCAGCAGGTGGTGCGTGCTCGCGTAGTAGTAGATGCGCGCGTTGTCCGGCTGCACGAGGTCCGCCGCGCCCCAGGCATCGGTCAGCAGCGGCGAGCCCTGCAGCACATAGAACTCCGTGCCGCTGAAGCCGATGAAGAGCTTGGGGCAGGTGCCGCTCGCCTCGCAGCGCGACATGATGCCGCCGCGGCGCTGCGCCACGTCGTCCACGTAGTCCTTCGAAAGGCCGCGCGTTCCAGCCTGGCCGAAGGCCGTGTGGTCGGTGCGCACGCCCCCGCCGCCGCCCGGAATCGCGAAGCGCATGTTGATGTTGGTCTGGCGCGCCGCAATCTGCGCGAACACGCCGTCGAACACCTTGCGTCCCGCGAGGTCCTGGTTGAAGCCCAGGTGCACGAAGGTCTTCATGAAGTTGCCGCATTGCGACACGCCCGAGGCGATGGTGTTCTTGATGGCGGCCGCCACCGGGTTGGCGGTGCCCGCGGCGTCGCTCGCCTCGCGGTGGAAGAAGGCGATCATGTCGCGCACGGCCGCGAGCCCCAGGCCCATGACCTTCGGGTCCTTCGCGACGTAGACCAGCTCGTACATGTAGGCGGGGTCCCATTTGTCCCGGAGGCACACGTTCGTCTCGTCGGGTGTGCCGGGGAACGGCGCGGCGGCGCTGCACCTGGCAAACTTCCAGTCGCTCGCGGGAATGAGCTGGCGCGCATCGGCTTCGTTGATGCGCCGCGTGAGTACGTAGCCGGGCTGCGTGTTGTCCAGGCTCGCCGCCGCATAGGCCTGCATGGCCGCATTGAACGGGCCGCCGGGCAGCGGCAGCGAATCGCTGGTGGCCACCGTGGGCAGCAGCTCGGCGCGGTAGCTGCCGGTGATGCTGCTGCCGTCCGCATTCCGTGCCACGGGCACCTGCAGGGTGAGCTTGCCCGCCGCGGCCGGCACGTCGCCCTGCCAGGCGGCCGTGAGGAACACGTAGCCGCGCGAGGCGAAGTACGGATCGAGGTTGACGATGTTGCCGCGGTTCGGCGCGTCGTAGCGCAGCACGCCGCTGGCCTTGCTCATGTCCTTGGGCTTGAAGAGCACGAACTCGGAGCTGTACTCGACCTTGCCATTGGCATTGAGCGGCGCGAGCGGCAGGTCCTGGATGATGGCGTTGCGCGCGTCCTTCGGATCGACCTCGCCGGTGAAAGTGCCGGTGATCTTCTCGTAGGCACCCACGCTGCCGAAGGTGCCGGCCACGTCCTCGGTCTTCGAGATGGCGAGCTTGAATTTCGGCGCTTCGGCGGCGGCCGGTGGCGGCGGCGTGGTTGCGGGCGGCGGCAGCACGAAGCCACCGCCTCCACCGCCGCTTCCGCCGCATGCGCTCAGAAAAAGGGCGGCCGAAGCCACCGTGGCAGCCAACAGGCTCCAGCGTTTCATGGTTTGTCTCCTTCGTTGTGGTGTCTGCGCGGTGCCGATCTCCGCTGCGGCCGGCGCGCGCCCTACTCGGCTTCGATGCCGGCGGCCTTCACGATGCGGCCCCACTTCTGCGACTCGGCCGTCTGGAACCTGGCGAGCTCTTCAGGCGAGGTGATGAACACCTCGGTGCCGGTGGGTTCGTAGAAGGCCGTCTTCGCGGACTCGCTCTTCGCGGCCTTCACCAGCAGCTCGTTGAGCCGCTTGACCACGGCCGGCGGCGTCTTCGCTGGCGCATAGGCCGCGAACCAGTAGCCCATCTCGTAGCCCTTCACGCCGGCTTCCGAAATGGTCGGCACGTCGGGTGCGAGCGGCGAACGCGCCGCGCTCGAAACGCCCAGCGCTCGCAGCTTGCCGCCCTTCACCTGCGGCAGGCCGGTGGCCGCGTCGGTGATCATCATGTGGATCTGCCCGCCCAGCAGGTCGGTGACGGCCAGCGTGTTGCTCTTGTAGGGCACGTGCAGCAGCTTGATGTCGGCCATCTGCTGCAGCAACTCGCCTGCCATGCGGCTGGACGAACTGCCGCTGCCGAAGCTGTACTTGCCCGGCTCCTTCTTCGCGAGCGCCACGAAATCGGCCACGCTCTTCGCAGGGAACGACGGATTCACCACCATGATCTGCCCGCCCTTGCCGAGTGCCGTGACGGGCGCGAAGTCCTTCACCGGGTCGTAGGGCAGCTTCTTGAACAGGTGCTCGTTGGCGGCATGCGTGGTGTTGGTGGTGATCAGCACGGTGTAACCGTCGGCCGCGGCCTTGGCCACCTGCTGCGAGGCGATGAAGCCGCTCGCGCCGGCCTTGTTGTCGATCACCACGGGCTGCTTCGTTTCGGCCGTGATGCTGTTGCCCAGCGCACGCGCGATCTGGTCGGTGGCGGTGCCGGCCGCAAAGGGCACGACGAAGGTGATGGGCTTTTCTGGAAAGGCCTGCGGCTGTGCATGGCCCAGCAGCGGCACCAGGGCCAGTGCAGCGGCCGAAAGGGTCAGGGAACGTCGTTTCATTGTTTTGTCTCCGGAGGGATGGCTGGTAAAAAAAGGATGGCCGCTGCTATGGCCCCGCCAGCAGCGGCACGAGCGCGCGCGGCACGCGGATGGGCATGTCGAGCAGCAGGAAAGACAGCGCCTTGCCGTGCGCATCGAGGTTCAGCGCATCGTTGACGCCGCCGTCGAGCACCGCATCGAGCACGAAGTTCATCGCATGCAGCCGGGGCAGCAGGAAGCGCTGCACCCGCGCCGGTGCGCGGTGGCGGAACTGCATCGACACGCGCTCGGGCGTGAGCTGCTCGGCCAGCAAGGCGTAAAGGTCCGGATGCCAGGCAATCACGCTGATGTTGGAGCGGTCGCCCTTGTCGCCGGTGCGGCCGTGGGCCGCGCGGTAGAGCGGCACTTCGATCATGTCTGCCGTCGTGTTCATGCCAGTTTTCCTCCACGCTGGCGCGTGAGCAGTTCGAAGCGCACCGGCACCGCTTCCCGCGGCAGCAGGCACGACAGGGTATTGAGCCGCGGCGTGAGCGCGGTGCGCACGCCGCCGCCGCCCGCGGGTCCGCAGGTGTAGAGCGCCATGACCTCGCGCGCGAGGCGCTCGGCCTGTGCGCGCTCCGTGTGCGTGGCGGCCACGCGCAGGCGCAGGTCGCGCAGGCCGGTGTCGGGCGTGTCCGCGAGCATGCGGCCGGCATCGTCGCCCAGGATGCTCAGCGCGCCGATCAGGTCCACGCGCAGCGCGAGTCCTTCGAGGCGCTTGCGCAGCACCTCGGCCGCGAGCCGCGCACGCGCCTCGGCACGCGGTCCCGCATAGGAGATTTCGCCCTCGGCGAGCCAGCCGCCTTCATGGCAGACGTTGACCTTGTAATGGCTCGGCCGCGCATGGCCGCGCACGCCGGAGAGTTGGACGCGGTCCCTGCCGGGCAGCGCGCGCACCTCGGCTTCGGCAATGTCGGCCACCACGTCGGGCGTGAGGTAGGCGCTCGGGTCGTGCACTTCGTAGAGCAGCTGCTCCTTCACGGTGGCTTCGCTCACGAGCCCGCCGGTGCCGTCGGCCTTGCCGATGGTGCAGCGGCCGTCGGCGTCGATCTCGGCAATCGGGAAGCCCACGCTGTCGAGCCCCGGCACGTCCGTGTAGCCCGGGTCTGCGAAGTAGCCGCCGCACACCTGCGCGCCGCATTCGAGCAGATGGCCCGCCATGGTGGCGCGGCCCAGCCGGTGCCAGTCGTCGGCGCGCCAGCCGAAGTGCGACATGGCGGGGCCGACTGCGAGGGACGGATCGGCCACGCGGCCGCACACCACGATCTGCGCACCGGCGTCGAGCGCGGCGGCAATCGGCTCGGCGCCGATGTAGGCGTTGGCGCTGACGATGCGCAGGCCCTCCATCTGCGCGCCCAGCGTTTCATGCAGCAGCGCGCGGTGCGCAGGGCCGGAGAGGTCGTCGCCCTCCACCACCGCGATGCGCGGCGCGTCGGCGCCCAATTCGCGCGCCATGCGGGCGATGTGGCGGGCCGCGGCGCGCGGATTGGCCGCGCCGAAGTTGCTCACGATGCGGATGCCGTGGGCCAGGCAACGCGCCAGCACGGGCCGCAGCATGGCGTCGAGCAAGGGCTCGTAGCCGGCCTCAGGGTTGTCGCGGCGGCGCAGCTGGGCGAGCGCGAGCGTGCGTTCGGCCAGCGTCTCGAAGATCAGGAAAGCGCGCTGGCCCGCCGGGCCGCCGGCGAGCCGCGCGATCAGCGTGTCGACCACCGGCCCGGCCGCATCGGTGCGGTCGCCGGAAAAGCCGGCCGCGCAGCCGATCAGCAGTGGAGGCGGTGCATTGGCATTCATCGAGGCGGACTTTAGGCAGGCCGCCGTCATCCGTAAAATCGAAAATTCGGATCAATTGATCTGAATTTCAGATCATCCGAAGAATCTCATTGGTCGAGCCGGATGCCGCGCCTGGCGATGATCGCGCCCCACTTGCGGCCCTCGCTGTCGATGAACGACCCGAACTCCTCGGCGGAGCCGCCGCCCGCCACCAGGCCCTGGCTGGCCAGCAGTTCGCGCACGGCGGACTCCTGCAGCACCGTGTTCACATCGGCATTGATGCGGCGAACGACATCGGGCGGCGTGCCGCTCGCGGTGAACAGGCCGTTCCAGGCCAGCGCCTCGAAGCCCGGGTAGCCCGACTCCGCCACCGTGGGCAGATCCTTCATGAGCTCGGAGCGCTTCGCGCTCGTGACCGCGAGCAGCTTGATGCGCCTGCCCTGGGCGAGCGGCAGCAGCGCGGGCGCCACGGTGAACAGCGCCTGCGTGTCGCCGGCCGCCACCGAGAGGCCCGCGGGCGGCGACCCGGCATAGGGCACGTGCACCGCCTCGATGCCGGCAGTGCTGCGAAACAGTTCCATCGTCAGGTGCGACGAACTCCCCGCGCCCACGGAGGCATAGCTGAACGGGTGGCCCTGCTTCTTCGCCCACGTCACGAACTCCGGCAGGGTATTTGCAGGATTGCCGGCCTGCACCGCCAGCACGTTGGGCTGCGAGGTCGTGAGCACGATCGGCAGCAGGTCGCGCGCGGGCGCATAGGGCATGCGGCTGTACATGTAGGGCCCGAAGGCAATCGGCCCGTTGAAGCCGATGCCCAGGGTGTGGCCGTCGTTCGGCGCCTTGGCCACGGCGTCCATGCCGATCAGGCCGCCCGCGCCGGGTCTGGTCTCGATGACGATGGGCTGCTTCCACATGGGGCGCAGCCGGTCGGCCAGCGTGCGCGCGATCAGGTCGAGCGAACTGCCGGCGGGCGCGGGAACGACCACACGCACGGGCTTCGTCGGCCACTCCTGGGCGGAGGCGGCCATCGCCGATGCGCAGGCAAGGAGGAATGCGGCGAGCCTGCTCTTCTTGTTCATGTTCACTCTCTGCTTGGGGCCGCAACCTTACATCGGCGCAAAAAACCGGGCCCGCTTTCGCAGGCCCGGCCTTCTTTCTCGTACCCGCGTCCTTGCGGACGGGTTGCTTGCAACTACAGCGGGAGCGCATGGCCGCGTGCGGCAGCATAGGCTTCGGCCCGCACCGTCGCGCGGTCCACCGCACCGGCAACAACCGGCGCGGTGCCCGACGAGGCACCTTCGGCATACGGGTCGGGCGCGCGTGCAGCGGCCACCGCTTCGGCACGCACGGCATCGCGGCTGTTCATGGCAACAGGCGGATAGATCGGGCCGGCATCCGCACCCGTGGCATAGGGATCGCCCGTGTGCGCGGCCACCACGGCCCCGGCAGCCACGTCGGCGCGGCTCTCGGCGGTGGTGGGGGGATGGACGCCTTCATAGGTTTCGGCATGGGCGGCACCGGCGACGGCCGCGAGGGCCACTGCGACTGCGGATAGAAGCTTGGAGCTGGAGACGGTCATTCGGATTTCCTTCGATTCAATGAATGGATTGATTGATGGAGACTTCGAACCGTTTTCGCTTTTTTGAACTGGTCCGTGAAATCAATTCTGCGACGGCATCCAAGGACCGACCGCTGGAAAAAGGAATCCCGGCAATCGCGAAGTGGAAACAGCCGGCCGCTCTTTGAAAGGGTGCGCGAAAGCTGCTAGCAGCGATCGACATTTCGGGGCGCGCACGCCACACGGCGCTTCACAGAGTGCAGCAAGGCCGCTACATTCGACGCCTCGACAAACAACCCGGATCGGAGGTATGCGATGGAAAACACAGCTATTCATTGCCCCGCGTCCGGCCGGTTTGTCGGTTTTTCGAAGAGTTGCTGACCCAGCCAACTCGATCCCTGCGGCGCTTCATTGCCGCAACCGCAAACCGCCCGAGATTCAAACGCCGCCGCCGGCATGCTGTGCCGGCCGCGATCCGCTCGTTTTCAGAATCATCAAGGCTCACCATGCTTGAAACCCGTGCTGCGCATCCGCGGCCGTTTTCGATTTCCGTTTTCGATCCCCACGAGGCTTCTGGCGAAAGCTGGGAGAAGTTCCATCGCTATTGGCAGCTTCGTACCGAGGAAGACCATCCCGGCGAGCGCCGCACCAGCAACGCCGACACCGAGCGCGCGCTGCGGGAACACCTGCCACTGCAGGCCTTCCACCGGATCCTCGCGAACTGCGAGGGCGAGTTCATCGGCAGCCTCACGCTGAGCTTTCGCCGCGAAGGCTCGCCGGACCATGCCGCCTTCGCGCCTTATCTCGACGCCTGGGGCGGGGTGCTGCGGCCGCACCGTCGGCGCGGCGTGGCCAGCGCATTGCTGAGCGTGCTGCTCAGCTTCATGCAAGAGCACGGCAAGACAACGGCCAGCATCAAGGCCCATCTGCCCGAGGGTCACGCCTTTCTCGCAGCCATCGGCGCGGCCGAGAAGCACCGTGCCGTCGAGAACCGTGCGGCCTTCGATGCGCTGCCGTGGGACGAACTCGCACGCTGGCAATCGCAGGCATTGGCGAGTTGCAGGGCGCTGGGGCTGCGGTTGGAGATCCACGCCGGCCGCGTGCCCTTCGACCGCCTGGCCAGCCTGATCGCGCCCTTCTCGGCGCTCATCAACGACGCGCCCACCAATGCCCTCGACATGCCGCGCATGCGCTACGAACTCGAGAACTACCGCACCTGGTATGCCGACATGTCGCGGCGCGGCGGCGAGCACTTTCTGGTGCTGCTGCTCGACGGCGACGAGGTCGCCGCCATGTGCGATGCCAGCTGGGACCAGCGCTTTCCAGACCGCATGTACCAGCAGCTGACCGCCGTGGCGCCGCGCTGGCGCGGCAAGGGCTTGGCCAAAGGCGTGAAGGCCGCCATGCTGGCGCTGGTGCGCGAGCGCCACTTCGAGGTCACTACCGTCATCACCAGCAACGCCGAGGTCAACGCGCCGATGCTCTCCATCAACCATCGGCTGGGCTTCGCGCCGCACAGGCATGATGCGGTCTACCAGATCGGCCCGGAAAGCCTGAGGGCCTTCCTCTCGACCCGCCCGCTGGACCCGATGGAGCGGTACCAATGAAAGCACCACCACGACTGCAGTCGCTGGTCGACGAAGGCCTGATCGACACGGTGGTCCGCCAGCTGATGAGCGGCAAGGAAGCCATGGTCTACGTGGTGCGCTGCGGCGAGGAGACGCGCTGCGCCAAGGTCTACAAGGAAGCCGACAAGCGCAGCTTTCGCCAGGCCGTCGACTACACCGAGAACCGCCGCGTGCGCAATTCGCGCGAGACGCGCGCCATGGCCAAGGGCACGCGCTTCGGCCGCCAGGTGACCGAGGCCATCTGGCAAAGCGCCGAGGTCGATGCGCTCTACCGCCTGGCGGCGGCCGGCGTGCGCGTGCCCGTTCCCTACAACTTCCTCGAGGGCGTGCTGCTGATGGAGCTGGTGACCGACGCCAACGGCGATGCGGCACCGCGGCTCAACGACGTGGCGTTCACGCAGGGCGAAGCCATGCAGCACCACGCCAGCCTGCTGAAGGAAGTGGTGCGCATGCTGTGCGCGGGCGTGGTGCACGGCGACCTGTCGGAGTTCAACGTGCTGCTCGCGGCCGACGGGCCGGTGGTGATCGACCTGCCACAAGCGGTGGATGCGGCGGGCAACAACCATGCAAAGCGCATGCTGCTGCGCGACGTGGAGAACCTGCGCAACTTCTTCGGCCAGTTCGCGCCGCAGCTGCTGGGCACGCACTACGGCGACGAGATCTGGCACCTGTACGAGCGCGGCCTGCTGCGCGTCGAATCGGTGCTGACCGGCACGCATGCGCGCGACACCAGCCCCGTCGACCTGGGCAACGTGCTGCGCGAGGTGGACGACGCGCGCGAAGAGGAGGCGGCGCGGCGCCTGCGCATGCAGCTGCCCAGGCTCTGAGGGCGGCGGGCCGTCAGGGCCGCTCGTTCTTCAGCTCGCGCAGCTGCGCCTCGGCATGCTCGAGTTCTGCCCGAAGCTGCCGGATGTCGCGCTCCAGCTTGTCGATGCGCGCCGCGCGGCTTTGCGGCGGTTCGGACGCCCGGCAGCGCGCCCGCAGCGCGTCCAGGTTCTCGGCGAGTTGCCGGCGGCGCAGCATCTGGCCCCTGGAGCGGGCCAGGTCCATGTCGCGCTCCAGTGCGGCTTCTTCCGCTTCGCAGGATGAAGAAGCGGAAGATGCGCCCTCCCCCGGCTCCGCGGGTTGTGCGAATGCAGGCGAGGCCAGCGCCAGTGCGACGATCCATGGCCAGGGTTTCATACGCAGCTCCCGCCGCGCCTTCGAAAGCCACCATGCCAGCCGAAATCCATTGCAGCAACTCCCGTTTCATCGGCCGCGCCAACGCGCGCCGTGCCGCATTCTGTCTCAGGCCAGCGCCTCCACGCACAGGGCCGTGACCTTTCCCGCGACCGAGGGATGCGCCTCAAGCGCATGCAGCGCCAGGTCCATCGCGCCCTGCCGCACCGGCTGCGTCAGCACCAGCAACTGCGCACCCATGCCGGGCTGCGCGGCGGCCAGCGCCACCTGCCGCACCGGCACCTGCCGCCCGGCCAGCCAGCCCGACACCGCCTCGAGGTGACTCGCGGCATGCACGGGTACGCGCAGGTAGTGCGCACAGCATGCGGCCGCGCGGGGCAGCGCCGGCAAGTCGCTCATGGCGTGCGCATGGAAGCCGAGATGCGGCACCCGCTGCGCGGCGTGCGTGCCGGCTAGCCGCGCCACATCGACGAGGTCGGCGATCACCGCCGATGCGGTCTCTTCGGAGCCGGCGCCCGCGCCGTAGTACATCGTCACGCCGGCCGCATCGCCCTTGACCATGACGGCATTCATCGACCCGTTCACATGCGCCATCAGGTGCGACGCAGGCACCAGCGCGGGCTGCACGCGCAGTTCCACGCCCTCCTCCCGGCGCCGCGCGACGCCCAGCAGCTTGATGCGGTAGCCCAGCTGCCCGGCGCAGGCCACGTCCACCCGCTCGAGCGCCGTGATGCCTTGCACCTGCACATCGGCCAGGCGTACCGGGGTGCCGAAGGCATTGGCGGCCAGCAGCGTGAGCTTGTGCGCTGCGTCGATGCCCTCGATGTCGAAGGCCGGATCGGCCTCGGCATAGCCCAGCGCCTGGGCCTGCGCGAGCGCGGCCGCGAAATCCAGGCCTTCACTCTCCATCTTGCTCAGGATGAAGTTGGTGGTGCCGTTGATGATGCCCGCCACCCATTCGATGCGGTTGGCCGTGAGCCCCTCGCGCAGCGCCTTGACGATGGGAATGCTCACCGCCACCGCGCCCTCGTAGGCCACGGCCACGCCATGCCGCCGGGCCGCGGCAAAGATCTCGGCGCCATGTACCGCGAGCAGGGCCTTGTTGGCCGTGACCACGTGCTTGCCATGCGCGATGGCGGCCAGCACCCATTCGCGCGCCGGCCCGGTGCCGCCGGCCACTTCCACCACCACGTCGACGTCGGGGTGGGTGGCCACGCGCAGCGGGTCGTCGGTCAACGGAACATCCCCGCCCACGACGGCCGCGGTGCGCGCCAGGTTGCGCGCGGCCACCATCACCAGCTCGATGGGCCGGCCCGCCCGTCCCGCGATCTCGGCCTGGTTGCGCGCCAGCACCCGGAATGTGCCCGAGCCGACGGTGCCGATGCCGATCATGCCCACGCGCAGTGCGCGAATGGCCGCGGGGCCGCTGGGCAGGGGTTCGAGGGACTGGATTGGATCGCGGTACATGGAAATCTCCGGATGAAAAACAAGAAACCCAGCTGCCAGAGCTGGGTTTCATTCATTCATTCGGAGAAGAAGAGCGATACACCAGGTGGCTGCCGAAACGGCCACCTGCGCGTGCTCAGGTGGCCGCGGTGGTAATGGTGGTAATCATTCGTGCAACCAATGACCCCTCCGCCCGCGCGAAGGCAGGCGGCATCATGCGGGCCAGGGAGGCTGCGCAGACGGTGGCGGGGAAGAGATGGCACGGCATGAGGATGGGAGTGTACAAGAGCCCGGCCGCCTGGCGCCGCGACTGCCGCGCCAAACCTGCGGGAATACGGGGAGCAGGCCTACAGCGCCCTGCCGGCAGCAGGCCTAGTGTTGTGGGCAAAGAACTGCATCACCAGGAGGCAGCATCATGAAGAATTTCGTCCTAGAGCCCCGCATGCGCTCGAGCATCGGCGGCGCCTTCTACCCCACAGGCTATTCGATGGTGATGTTTCCAAGCGCGGAAGACGCCAATCGCATCGGTCACAAACTGATCGAGAACGGCGTGAGCGGCGACGAGATCTACCTGCTTCCCGCGGCAACGATCCTGGAGGAAATCACACCCACCGTGAGGGAAGCCGACGAGCCGCTGCCGTCGGCCGGAACCGACGCGGCCACCGTACGCGCCTACACCAAGCTCGCGCGCGAAGGCCACACGGGCCTCCTGGTCAGGACGAAGAACGAAGAGGCAGCCAACCACCTGATGGAGGTGGTGCGCACCGTGCCCTATTCGATCGCGCAGCGCTATCGCACGCTGGTCATCGAAGACCTCTGACCGAGACCCTCTCCCCGACCCGCTGGCGGCTCAGGCAGCCGCCGCTGCGCGCCGCACCACGTCGCGCGCCATGGCCTGTGCGAGTTCCTGTTCGCCCAGGAAGACCGTGGCGGCCATCTCGCGCGTCAGCAGCCCGGCCTCCTCTTCGTTGTGGCTGCGGATCACGGTTTCGATGGCCGGATTGAGGGTGCGGGCCGTCTCCATCATCTGGCGCACGTTCATGGCGTCCGGTATGGCCACCACCAGCACGCGAGCACGCGCGATGTGCGCCTGGATCAGCACGGCCGGATCGGCCGCGTCGCCCCACACGGCCGCAACGCCGGCCTCGCGCAGCTTCTCCACCAGCTCGCGGTTCTGCTCCGCCACCACGTAGGGAATGTCGTGCGCGTCCAGCTCCGATGCGATGCGGCGCCCGACGCGGCCGTAGCCCACGAGCACCACTTGCCTGGACAGGTAGCGGGCTTCGGTGGTCGTTGGCAGTTCGGCCAGCGGATGGTCGTGCGACTCGAGGCCGCGCGCCACAGGAAAGCGGCCATGCAGCCATTTCTCCACCGGCGCGACCAGGCTGAACCACAGCGGATTGGTGGCAATGGAAATCAGCGCACCGGCCAGGATCAGGCTCTGACCCTCCACCGGCAGCAGGCCGAGCGAGACGCCGAGCCCCGCAAGAATGAACGAGAACTCCCCGATCTGTGCAAGGCTCGCGCTCACCGTGAGTGCCGTGCCCAGCGGATAGCGGAACGCCAGCACCAGCGCGCAGGCGGCCAGCGACTTGCCCAGCACGATCACGCCCACCACCGCCAGCACCTGCAGCGGCCGCTCGATGAGCACCGAGGGATCGAAGAGCATGCCCACCGACACGAAGAACAGCACCGCGAAGGCATCGCGCAGCGGCAGCGACTCCTGCGCCGCGCGGTGGCTGAATTCGGATTCACGCATCACCATGCCCGCGAAGAAAGCGCCCAGCGCGAACGACACGCCGAAAAGCGCCGCCGACGCAAAGGCGATGCTGACCGCGGCCGCGATCACGCACAGCGTGAACAGCTCGCGCGAGCCGGTGCGCGTGACCTGCCAGAGAATCCAGGGGAAGGCCCGCCGCCCCACCACCAGCATCAGCGCCACGAACCCGCCCACCTGCAGCAGCGTGACGCCGAGGGTCTGCCACAGCGGATCGGCATTGGCCGAATCGCCCGCGCGGCCGCCCAGGGCCCCTGCGAGCGGCGGCATCAGCACCAGGACCAGCACCATGGCCAGGTCCTCGACCACCAGCCAGCCGACCGCGATGCGCCCGGTGAACGAATCGAGAATGCCCAGGCTCTCGAGCGCGCGCAGCAGCACGACCGTGCTTGCCACCGACAGCGCCAGGCCGAAGACCAGCGCCTCGCCCCATGACCAGCCCCACCAGAGCGCCAGCGCACCGCCCAGCAGCGTGGCCACCGCGATCTGCGCGAGCGCGCCCGGCAGCGCGATCTTGCGCACCGCCAGCAGGTCGTCGAGCGAAAAATGCAGGCCCACGCCGAACATCAGCAGCATCACGCCGATCTCGGCCAGCTGCGCCGCAATGCCCGCATCGGCCACGAAGCCCGGCGTGAACGGACCGATGATCACGCCTGCCAGCAGGTAGCCCACCAGGGCCGGCAGCCGCAGCCGCAGCGCCAGGAAACCCAGCACGAGCGCCAGCCCCAGGCCGGCGGCAATCGTGTTGATCAGGGAAACGCTATGGGGCATTGGCCGATTTTGCAGGAACGACGCCCCTGCGTTGATTTCACAGGGACATCGCATCGCAGAAATGAAAAAACCCGCCGGGGCGGGTCTTTTTTCGATCAGCCTTGCGTCAGCACGGTCAGTGCATGTGCAGGCCGCCGTTGACCGAGAAGTCGGCGCCCGTGCTGTAGCCGCCCTCGTCCGTGGCAAGCCACGCAATGATGGAGGCAATCTCGCTCGGCTCGCCCAGGCGCTTGACCGGGATGGTGGCCACGATCTTGTCGAGCACTTCCTGGCGGATGGCCTTGACCATGTCGGTGCCGATGTAGCCCGGGCTCACGGTGTTGACCGTGACGCCCTTGCTCGCCAGCTCCTGCGCCAGCGCCATCGTGAAGCCGTGCATGCCGGCCTTGGCCGCCGAATAGTTGGTCTGCCCCGCCTGGCCCTTGGCGCCGTTGACCGAGCTGATGTTGATGATGCGGCCCCAGCCCTTCTCGACCATGTCGCCCACCACCTGCTTGGTGACGTTGAACATGCTGTTGAGATTGGTCTCGATGACCGCGCTCCAGTCCTCGGGCGTCATTTTCAGGAACATGCGGTCCCGCGTGATGCCGGCGTTGTTGACCAGCACGTCGATCGGGCCATGCGCTGCCTTGGCGGCAGAAAAGGCCTCGACGGTGGATTGCCAGTCGCCGACATTGCCGACCGAGGCGTGGAACTCGAAGCCCAGGGCCTTCTGCTCGGCCAGCCATTTGGCATGGTCGCGCGTGGGGCCGCAGCCTGCGACGACAGTGAAGCCGTCCTTGTGAAGGCGCTGGCAGATGGCTGTTCCGATGCCACCCATGCCTCCGGTGACATATGCAACTTTCTTGCTCATGAATTTTTCCTTGATGTGTGCGAAAAGCCTGAACGGCCGCCTTCACTCTAGCGAGTTTCAAGCCGTCGAA
>Ga0307406_10000403_pt1 | contig 25059 bp, 19 predicted proteins | sample 322Cmetagenome_3_FD_203706 | JGI IMG/M metagenome (GOLD analysis project Ga0307406, IMG submission 203706) | Maize rhizosphere microbial communities from greenhouse at UC Davis, California, United States - 322HYB-C-2 | ecosystem: Host-associated > Plants > Roots > Rhizosphere > Soil | place...
CTCGTTCACGGTGGCTGGCAAAACGCTCGTCGGCGATGAGACCTTCAACGGCGTGCGCGTGGAGCTGACGCTGACGAAGCAGTAGGCTAGACGTCCCGTTCCACGCTCTTCGCGTCCGAATAGCCCTCGGGGTAGCGCTGCCGCAGCTTCGCAATGTTCGCCGCCGCGACCCGCTCGAGCGGCACCCCGAGCGCGCCGGCCGCGGTCGTTAGGCACCAGAGCGCGTCTCCCAGCTCGATCGTCACGCGCGCCACGTCGATCGCGTGACCCATGAACAGGTGCTTCCGGACGAGCCCGAGCAGTTCGCCGGCTTCCTCCGCAAGGCCCGCGGCGGCGTCGAGCAGACGCTGATCGCGCGTCAGTGCCAGGTTCAGCGTGCGCGCGGCGAGCTGCTCGTACTCCTCCATCGTCATCGGGAGCGCCGATCCCGCCATCGGGTCAATGTCACTCATAGGATACCCGGGGATCCGCCTTCGCGTACGCGAGGTCCGTGAGGAGGTTGACGGCGACGAACACGACACTCAGAAACAACACGGAGCCCTGGATCGCGGGAAGGTCGCGACGCGAGATGGCGTTCACGACATACCGCCCCAGGCCAGGCCAGCTGAAGATCGTTTCCGTGAGAATGCTCCCGGTCAGGTAGTAGCCGAAGTCGAGCCCGAGGACCGTGATCACCGGGATGAGCGCGTTGCGCAGGGCGTGCCGAACGACGACCGTCCGCTCGACGAGGCCCTTGGCCCTCGCGGTGCGAACGAAGTCGCTGCCGAGCACCTCGAGCATCGACGAACGCGTGACGCGCGCGAGAAAGGCGATCGATCTGGAGCCCAGCGCGAGCGCGGGCAGGACGAGGTACTCGGCGCGACCGTATCCGGACGGCGGGAGCCACCGCAGCGTGACCGCGAACAGCAGAATGAGCAGGAGGCCGACCCAGTACACCGGAAACGAGATCCCGAGATACGCAGCGCCTAACGTGATACGGTCGACCAGCCCGCCGGGCCAGCGCGCCGTGACGACGCCGATCGAGATGCCAACGAGCGCCGCGAGCACCATGGCGGTCGCCGCGAGGAGCAGCGTCTTCGGAAATCGCTCGGCGACGTCGCGGAGAATCGGGCGCCCCGTGATGTACGAGGTGCCGAGATCTCCGCTGAGCACCCCCCCGGCGTAATGCGCGAACTGCACGGGCACCGGATCATCGAGTCGCAGCTCGCGGCGCAGTCGCGCGATCGTTTCGGCGTCGGCACGTTCACCGACCATCTCCTGCACCGGATCGCCAGGCGCGACGTACAGGAGAAGGAAGACCACCACGAGCACGCCGGCCAGCGTCGGGATCGCTAGCAGAACTCGGCGGAGGAGAAAACTGGACACGACGGGTGGTTGGGTGTCCTAGGGACGCTGCTCCGGGCCCGCGATCTTCACGTCCGTCCAGCGCTGACCATTGAAGATCGTCGGGACCTTGAAGTTGCGGATCCAGGGCTGCACCGCGTAGAGATCGTTGTAGAAGAAGAGCGGCGCTATAGGCGCCTCCGCGTAGGCGAGCGAGTCGGCGGAGCGATAGAGGGCAGCGCGCTTCGCATCGTCCTGTTCGCGCCGAGCGGCCAGGACGAGCTTGTCGAATGCCGAGTTGGCGTAGAACGAGACGTTGCCGCCCGGGCCTTTGCTGCCGGAGTACAGCAGCGGATAGAGGAAGCTGTCCGCGTCGGGATAGTCCGCGTACCAGGTCTTGAGCGTCATGTCGGTCTCGCCCTTGCGCGCCGCCTCACGCGCCGCTGCCGCTTCGCGCTGCACGAGCTTCGTGCGGATGCCGGCCGCGTTCAAGTATCCCTGAACCGCCTGCGACAGCCTGGCGATCACCGCGTCCTGCGAGTGCCAGAGCTCGACGTCGATGCCGTTCGGGTGGCCGGCCGCGGCGAGCAGCTCTTTTGCCTTGGCGACGTCGTATGCATAACGAGTCCGCGACGTGTCTGCGCCATCGAGGATGGGAGACACGACACCGGGAGCGAGATAGCCGCGACCGCCCATCAGCTGCTTGAGAATTGTCCGCGTGTCGACGGCGTAGTTGATCGCCTGACGCACACGCGGGTCGGTGAGCGGGCCCCGGGTGGTGTTGATCGCGACGTAATAAAGGATGAGCGCCGGCGCACTTTGCAGCATCGCCTGCTTTTCGTCCGTCTGCTCCCAGGCCTGCGTCTCCCCTTGGGGAATCACAAGGATGTCGACGGTGCCGCTCTCGAACTCGGCGACGGCGGTGCTCGGCTCGGGGATGATGCGTGCCGTAAGCGTGTCCGTCGCGGGAGCGCCGCCCCAGTACTTGTCGTTGCGCGCGAACTTCAGGTAGTCGTCGTGCTTCCACTCCACGAACTTCCACGGCCCGGTGCCGACCGGATGCTGGCCGAAATCGGCTGGGGTCGAGTCGGGCACGATCGACGCGACAGGCATCGCGAGAAGTTTGGGAAACGCGGCGAGGGGCTGTGCGAGCGTGATCACGACGGTTGTGTCGTTCAGTGCATCGAGCCCGGATACCGACCTGGCCTTTCCCGCCGCGAACTCGGCCGCGCCTTTGATCGGGACGAGCGGTTCAGCGCGGCCGCCTTTCGTCGCAGGGTTCAGCGCGCGCTCGAACGTGTGAACGACTTGCTTCGCGGTGAATGGCGTTCCGTCGTGGAATGTGACGCCGCGTCGCAGGTGAAACGTGTAGGTGAGCCCGTCCGGCGAAATGGTCCAGCGTTCCGCGAGCGCGGGTTCGACGCGGGCATCCGGGGTGAACCGTGTGAGGCCGTCGAACACGTACGAGACCGCCCGGCCGGTTGGGACGTCTGTCGAGAGGGCAGGGTCGAGCGAACGCGGATCATAGGTGTCGCGCGAGTCGACCAGCGAGCTTCGCTGTGGAGCCGATTCTCCACCGCGGCAGGCCGCAACGCCGTAAGTCGCGACAGCAAACGACAGTACACGAATGCGCATTGACAATGGCTGGTGAAACACGAGAACTTACCGGACCCCGGTTCCTTCCGTCAATCTACGCTAGGCTGCTGTGAGATCGTGAGTTACCTGCTGTTCGCCGATGACAACGAGGACATGCGACTGATGTTGCGTGATCTCTTTCGGTCGTCGGGTCACGAGGTGTGCCTGGCTGAAGATGGGCTCGCCGCACTCGCGTCCATTCGAGAACGCGAGCCGGACCTCGTCATCCTCGACCACAGCATGCCGGGCATGTCGGGGTTCGAGGTCTGTCGCAATGTGAAGCGGAATCCGTTCACGTCGCGAATCCCGGTGCTCATGCTCACGGCACAGTCGGAGGTCGAGAGCAAGATCGAGGGCTTCGCGGCCGGCGCGGATGATTATCTCGCGAAGCCGTTCGATCCGCGAGAGCTTCGGGCGCGAGTGACCGCACTCCTTCGGCTCGTCGAGCGCGAAGGCGATCGCAATCCAACGAGCGGATTGCCCGGTGGGCACGCGATCGAGAAGGAGATCGCGCAGCGTGTGGCGAAGGGCGATCCGTTCGCCGTATGCTACCTCGACCTCGACAACTTCAAAGCGTTTGCCGACACGTTCGGCTTCGCGACCGCCGACATCGTCATTCGTGGTCTCGGCGCCGCGATTCGCGAGTCGGCATACGCCGTGGTCGGTGAGGGCGGTGGGGATTTCGTGGGCCACATCGGTGGCGACGACTTCATCGTGGTCACAACACAGCCGCATGCGGAGGCTGTGGTTCGCGAGTGCGCGCGACGGTTTCGGGACGTCATCGCGCGGGCGGTCGGCGACGAGGCCGCGGAGAGCGGACACTTCACCGGCGTCGATCGTGATGGACACATCAAGCGCTTCCCGCTCGCTCACGTCTCCGCTGCTCTAATGCTCGTGTGCCCCCAGAATTGGGTCAGTCTGGCGCACTTCGGCATGCAGGCCGCCGACACGAAGCGACGTGCCAAGCAGCAAGGTGCAGGGAGCATCCTGATCGAGTCGGTGTAGTCGGGAGGGACTGGGGACAAGGGACTGGGGACTCGGCAAGACGGCGCTCGCAGCCACGCGCCCAGTGCAACCCCGGTGGCTCACGCAAACGTCAACGCGGCAATGCTCAAACGCGAAGCGCCACGCATCAGAACCGAATACGTCTATCGTCGCGCACTCGACGCGCGCGAGCTCTTGCCCGCGTTAGGGGTCGGCGTGGGCGTGGGCGCGCTCGCGTTTTACGTCGCATATCTGCTGCTCCAGCGGACGCCACTCGATCCGGGCAAACTCCCGGCCGCCGCGCCCGCAAAGCGCCTGACGAGCGGGGCCTCCGACTGATGGGTCATCGCCGAGCGCTGCTCGCACTCGGCTTCGTCGTCGCTGGTCTGTCGCTGGCCGCTCCGACCACCGTGTCGGCGCAGGACATTGCCTGCGACCGAGGCGACATGGAGGTCGTGGGCGTGGAGTTCGTTGGCAACCACGCCTTCACGGACGCGCAGCTCGCCATCGGTCTCGTGACGACGCCATCGTCGTGGTTTCGCCGTGTGATCAGGATCGGGACGCGACGGTGCCTCGACACGCTCGAGGTCAAGCGAGACCCGATCCGCCTCCTGTATTTCTACAACCAGCGCGGATTCACCGGAACGAAAGTCGGCGCACGCGTCGACACCGTCCGAAAGCGTGCCGTGCACGTCGTCTTCGGCATTCAGGAGGGTGACCCGATCATCGTCAAGGATCTCACGATCACGGGGCTCGACTCGGTGCCGCGGAGCGAACGCATCGTCCGAGGTCTTCCGATCAAGGTCGGCGAGCGGTTCGACAAGATTGCCATGGAGGCGGCGCGGGACACGATCCTGCGGCGTCTCAGGAACAACGGATATCCGGCGGCGGACCTTTTTCGCAGCTACGAGTCGGACTCAGCGACGCGGGTTGCGTCGGTGAAGCTCGACGTGGCAACCGGTCCGCGTGCCCGCATTGGCGCCGTGAACATCACCGTGACTCCGCGCGAGGGAGCGCACGAGCAGATCTCGAAGTCGCAGGTCCGCAAGACGCTGGGGTTCGAGCCGGGTGATCTCTATCGCGAGCGTGAGCTCGAAGATGCGAAGCGGGCATTGTATCTCTCGGACGCGTACCGCCACGTGGAGGTGGGCCCCGACACGGCGAGTCTCGCTCCCTCGGGGGATTCGACGATCGACGTGAACGTGACTCTTGCCGAGACGTTCATGCGATCGTTGCGGCCGTCGTTCGGCTGGGCGACACTCGATTGCTTCCGCACACAGGTCGATTACTCGGACGCCGGGTTTCTCGGCGGACTGCGACGGCTCGACGTCAGCGCGCGGGCGTCGAAGATCGGCGTCGGGTATCCGACGAAAGCGACTGGCGCACTCGGCGACATCTGCCCCCGAGCAAAAGAGGATGTCTACAGTGACACGCTCAACTACTACGTCGGCGCAACACTACACCAGACGTCGCTGTTCGGCTTACGCATGCTCCCGAGCCTCACGCTCTACAGCGAGGTGCGGTCGGAGTACAAGGTGTACCAGCGGTACACACCTGTAGGTGCCATCTTGTCGCTCAACCAGCAACTGCCTCGCCGGATCGGCGCGACCTACGCGTACCAGCTCGAATACGGACGCACGAATGCCGAGCCAGCGATCTTCTGTGGCGTCATCGGCATCTGCGATGTGAACGAGCAGAACTTTCTCAAGCGGTCAGGGCGCCTCGCCACGGTGAGCGTCACGCTCGGGCGCGACAGGCGAAACAACGCCTTCTACCCGACGGGCGGCTCTACGGTGTCCCTCGAGCTGCGAACTGCGAGCCAGCTCGTTGGGTCGGACCCCGATCTGCAGTTCAATAAGGTCGTGGGAGATGCAAGCTGGTATTGGGCGCTGCCCAGAAACTCGGTGCTCGTGGCCCGCTTGCGCGGGGGCCTGGTGTTCGGGCGGGAAGTGACGCTGGGCACCGATACGACGGTATTCATACCGCAGCAGGAGCGGCTGTTTGCCGGCGGAGCGAACACCGTCCGAGGGTACAAGCAGAACGAGCTGGGTCCGGTAGTGTATTTACCAGACACGGTAAAGGTCTGTAGTGCGCCGACCGGGGCGTGCGTCTACCCGACCGTGGACGCGCCCGACACCGTGTATTTCTCGTCGGATCCGGCGAAAAGATTTCGTACACTCCCGGTTGGTGGTAACAGTGTATTGGTGGCGAACCTCGAGCTCCGCATGCCCAGCCCATACATCTCCGACAAGCTGCAGTTCGCGTTTTTTGCGGATGCGGGTCAGGTGTGGACCCGCGGCGGCGCCGGCATCGAGGAGTCGTTCAACAGCCTGCGCATCACTCCCGGGGTAGGCATACGCCTCGCGTCGCCAGTGGGCCCGATCCGCCTCGACGTTGGGTTCAACCCGTATCAGCGTCAGTCGGGTGCGGCGTATTGGGATGCTCCCGCGCAGGCGGGCGAGGCCCCGCTGTATTGCATCAGTCCCGGGAACGGATTGCCGGTGACCGGGTGGCACAAGGGTGCCTACGGAGAAGACGAGAAACCGGCACAGCAGGCACCGACGAAGGAGTGCCTAACGTCGTATCAGCCTCCCAAGGCATCGAGCTTCTGGAAGCGACTGAGCTTCCAGGCCTCGATTGGCCAGGCGTTCTGACGGACGTACGCACGTGACGCGCCGCCGACTCGTCGTCCTCTCCAGCGCCATGACGCTGCTCGGGCTCGGGCTGCTCATCGCGATCGTCGTGGGCGGCGTGCTCAAGACGCAGTTCGGGCGGGACTTTGCCCGCGACTACGTCGCGCGGCTCGTCGCGCCGAAGGTAAAGGGGACGCTTTACGTCGGGCGCATCAGCGGGCTCTCGTTCGGGGGCGCGACGATCGACTCGGCCGAGATTCGCGGGCCGGACGACTCGCTGTTCGTTGCGCTGCGCCGCCTCACCGTGCGTTGGGACCCGCGCGATCTCGTCGACAAGCGTACGCTGCTCAGCCTTCTCGACATCGACGGGCTCGTCGTGCATCTCCGGAAGGACTCGACGGGGACCTGGAATTACAAACGGGTCTTCCCGCCCGGGCAGAACAAGAAGCGCGTGTCTGGCGCGGAACGTGGCTGGGGCGACTACATCGTCGCGGATTCCGTCCTCCTCCACGGCGCGACGGTCCTCCTTTCGATGCCATGGCATCCCGATGACTCGCTCCGTGGCGCCCGACGCGACAGCGCGATCGCGCGGAACCTAACGCGAACGGACAAGGAGGTGCGTCGCGCCGGCAGCGGGTTCGAGCGCACGTGGCGCTGGAGCAACATCCAGGTCGTGTCCGGATACACGAGGCTTGCCGACCCGGACAGCGTGGGCCGTCTGTTTCAGATTACGAAGCTCAACGCCGATGAGATGGACCCGCCGTTCAAGTTCCGGAACGTACGGGGCGGTGTGCGGCAGACGGCGGACTCGTTATGGGCGGATGTGGAGCACTTCGATCTGCCGGGGTCGACTGGCAAGGGTGGAGGAAAGGTGTGGTGGGGGAGCGACCTGCCGACGCGCTACGACCTTCGCATCGTCGGCGACTCCGTCTCGCTCGCCGATGTCGGCTGGGTGTATCCGACGCTGCCGTCGACGGGCGGCGGCTCGATGGTGCTCAACATCCGCAACGAGAAGAATCTCTCGATCATCGACTACGCGCTGTCCGACATGGATGTGCGGACGACGCGGTCGCGCCTCAAGGGGAACATGACGTTCGGCGTCGGCGGGCCTGTCCTCATCGTAAAGGACCTCGCGATGGAAGCCGCGCCGATGAACTTCGATCTCATCCGCGCGCTGAACGGCAAGCCGTTTCCGTACGATTGGCAGGGCGACCTCACTGGAACCGTCCGCGCGCGCGGCGGGCCGGTGAACCGGTTCCACGTCGACGATGCGCGCGTGACGTTCCAGGACGCGAACGTGCCCGGTGCCGTGACGCGCGCGACGACGCGCGGCGATCTCGACATTCTGTTTCCGGCCTTCACGAGGTTTCGCGGCTTCGACGTGAACGTCTCGCAGCTCGACCTGCGGACGCTCGTCTACCTCAACAAGAACTTCCCGCGCGTGACCGGGATCGTTTCCGGCACCGCGACGCTCGACTCGCTGTGGTTCGACGTACGATTCCGGAACGCCGACCTCACGCATCGCGATCGCGCCGGCGAACCCACACGCGCGACTGGAAGCGGCCGAGTCACGATTGGCGAGAAGTTCGTGAGCTACGATCTCGCGCTGAACACCCAACCGATCTCGTTCACGACGCTCTCGTTGTCCTACCCGTCGCTGCCACTCCGCGGATCCTACAAGGGCCCGCTCCGGATCCAGGGGACCATCGACGATCTCGAGGTCACAACGGAGTTGACCGGGCCTGGCGGGACGTTCAGCTACGACGGTCGAGTGGACGCCTTCCCCAAGACCTACGCGGCGAAGGGAACGCTGACGTTCTCGAACCTCGACGCGCGAACGCTGCTCGCGAGCGACACGATCCCGATCACATCGCTGAACGGCCGAGTAGAGCTGGATGTGAAGGCCGACTCGTCATCTCGCGATTCTACCCTAACGAGCCTCGCTGGCGTCGTGTCGGCCACCCTCGACCGGTCGCTCGTGGACAGCATGCGCGTGTATCAGGCGACGGCGCGGATCGGCTTCAACAACGGCCGCATGCGCGTCGACACGCTCCACGCCGAAACAGTGGGCGGCATCGTCAGCGCTCATGGTGCGTTCGGCCTGACGAGTGCGGTGACGGACTCGCTCCGATACACGGTCAAGATCGATTCCCTGGGAGGGCTTCGTCGCTACCTCGGGGCGGCCCCGGAACCGGTTGTCGACGGCGGCGTTGCCGCACCGAGCGATTCGATCGACGGGACCGTGAACATCGGCGGGTCAGTGCACGGCAACCTCGATTCGCTGGTCGTTCGCGGCGACAGCCTGGCCGCACACGACGTCTGGATTCGCGGCGATCAGGTGAAAGCCGTTGTCGGTGGCTTCGAGTACAACAACGTCAGGGGCGCGATCAGCGGAGGCCTCAGCGTTCGCCTCGACACCGCGGTCGTTGCGAACATGGGCATCTCGAGCGGCACGCTGGCATTCCGCGCGAGCGACATCCACAATGGCCAGTTCAGGGTTGAAGCAGCCAGCGTCAACGGACCGTCGCTGCTCGTGCTCGGGGAGGGGTCGATGTTCGGTGACACGACCACCGTGCGACTCGATAGCGTCGTGCTCTCCGTCCGCGATCATCGGCTCACGCTCGAGCGGCCGACGACGATCGTGTCCCGCTCGGATGGCTTCGCGCTCGACACGATTCGCCTCAGGGACATCCACTCCGGGTTGTTAACGGTCGCCGGTTCCGTTCCCGTTGCGGAGCCCGTGTCTCTTTCGATCCGTGCTGATAGCGTGGAGCTCGGAGATATCGGAGAGCTCATTCAGGCGAACGTTCCATTTGGCGGGCTCGCCACAGTGTCCGTCGACGTGAGCGGCGCGCGGCGCGACCCGCGGATTGCGATCGACGGACAACTCGACGAGCCGCGTTTCGGCGAGGTTCACCTCGACCGTGCCACCTTCGGCGGAGCGTACGCCGCGAAGCGCATGGAGTCGCGGGCGGAGCTGTTCCGCGAGGGTAAGTCCGTGATGTCAGCGAACGCGTCCATCCCCGTCGATCTCCAGCTGGCGTCGACGCCGACGCGCATGCTTCCTGATTCGCTGCGCGGTAAGATCCGCTCGGACAGCGTGCAGCTGGCGATTCTCGAGACCGTGTCGCCGGCGGTTGTGAACGCGTCAGGCACGTTTGCGGCCAACCTGGATATTGGCGGCGTGTGGCCGCGGCCACAGCTGTCGGGCAACATAACGATCTCCAACGGCGCGCTCGGACTGGCGCCCCTTGGTGGTGTCAGGCTGTCCGATCTCAACGCAACGCTCGAGTTCCTCGGTGACAGTCTGTCCATTCAGCGATTCAACGTGGTCACGCGGGAAGAGCGCGTCGGAAACCTCTCGCTCAGTGGGTTCGCGAGTCTCGCTGATCGCGATAACCCCCGGTTCGACCTCACGGTCAACGCGCGCAACTTCCATATCATCGACAAGCCACGTGTCGCTCACCTCGATATCTCCGTGTCGAACCTCCGATTGGCTGGATCCTACGATCGGTCGACACTCACGGGCCTCGTCGTGGTCGATCGCGGAACGATCTTCATCCCGGATCTCATCGACAAGCAGGTCATCAGCCTCGACAGCCCGGACCTCTACAACATCATCGACACGACGCTCACCGCGAACCGCACGCTGTTGCCGAAGGCTCCGCCAGCACTCGTGCGAAATCTGTCGGTGGAGGACGTACAGATTCGGATGGGCAACGACGTGTGGCTGCGATCAGCCGAAGCAAACATCAACCTGGGCGGGTCGGTGGCGGTGCGTAACCCCCAAGGGGCATTGGGGGAGCGCGCGTTCGACCAGCTTGCCCTCGAGGGAACACTGACGACGAACCGCGGCACGTATCGACTCAATCTGGGGTTCGCGCAACCGAAGTTCGTTGTCGAAACGGGAACCCTACAGTTTCTCGGCGATCCCGATTTCAACGCCGTCTTGAACATCAATGCGACGAACACCGTGCACCGGATGACGGCGACCGCGAGTTCGAGCGAGCAGGATCTGCGTATCCGGGTCCATATCGGCGGCACGCTCGTACGGCCGCAGCTTTCGCTGTCGAGTGCGGACAGTCTGCTCAACATCTCGCAGACGGACCTGATCAGCTATCTGCTCACCGGCGGGCCAAGCTTCGCCGTCAACAGTCAGACGGCGGCGGCCAGCTTGCTGCGCGGGTTCGGCGGCTACCTCGGCGATCAGCTTCGCGGTTTCGGCCTCTTCGACGAGGTCGATATCGAGGTCGGTCGTCAGGCAGGTCCTTCAACCCAGAGTACAGCAGCCCAGTTGTTCAGCGGCGCACGGCTCGGCGTCGGACGGCAACTCGGAGATCGAGCGTTCGTGAGTGCGACCGCTGGGCTCTGCCAACTTGGATCACTGCTCGGTGGTAGCGGCACGAGCACCTCCGGCAACCTCGCGAATTCGCTCGGCGTAAAGGTCGACTATCGGCTGAACGAGAACCTCGGCGTGTCGGCAGGTTACGAGCCGTCTACCAGCGCGCTCCTATGCACCGGCGTCGGTTCAACACGGGGCTGGGCGCCGACGCCGCCCCAATTGGGGTTCGATATTTTCCGGACGTGGCGGTTCTGAGACGGCGCGTCCTGCTCATCATCAATCCCGGGTCTCGACGAGGCGTGCGCCGTCAGGCGCAGGCCCAGTCGGCGTTCGCACGTCGCGGTGTGGCTTGCGACATCGTGCTCACCGAACGACCCGGTCACGCCGCCGAAGTGGCCGATCAGCGCGGGCGTGACTACGACGCCGTCTTCACTCTCGGTGGCGACGGAACTGTGATGGAGGTCATAGGGACGCTCGCCCACAGTGACGTACCAATCGGCGTGCTTCCCGGCGGGACCGGCAACCTCATTGCACGCGTCCTCGGGATTCCTCTCCGTGTTGCTAAGGCGGTGGACGTGCTGCTCGATGGTGACGAGGCGAGGATCGATCTCGGGTCGATTGGTGGGCATCGGTTCGCGTTCGCCGCTGGCGTGGGCGTGGATGCGGCGATGGTCGAGACGACTACGCCAATCCTGAAAGGCCGATTCGGCGTGCTCGCGTATTTCTGGACGGGGGCACGTGCGGCGCTGAAACATGAGCGTTTCACCGTCACCGCTACGGTGGACGGGACCCGGCATGAGCGCGTCGCGACCATGGTCATGGTGGCCAATTTCGGTGCGGTGTTCCGCGATCTGATCACCCTGGGACCCGGAATCCGACAAGATGACGGATTGCTGGACTTGTGCGTCTTCTCTCCGAAGGGCTTCAGGGACTCGGTGCGCGTGACCTGGCGCTTGCTGCGCAAGGATTTCCGCACGGACCCCTGCATGCTCTACACAGCCGGCCGGAGCCTCCGAATCGAGACGGATCCGCCGAGGCCGGTGCAGGCAGATGGAGATCTCGTGGGAATGACGCCATTCGACGTCGTGGTAGAACCATTGGCCGCGCACGTTCTCGTACCGCGCCAGCACCGCGCCAACGGACAATAGGGCGGCGTGTCCATCGAATCCGCACCGATCACCGCTGACGAGCGGTGGTCGCCCGATGAGCTTGCGCTGCTCGAAGCCTTGCCGCCTTCGCTCGGCAGCAGGATTCGTACGCTTCTTCGTGATCGGGATCACTATCTCGCGCTGCACTCCGCACTGATCGACGTCGAACGCGCGACGTCGCTGGATGAGCGGCTCCGCATCTTCGTGCACGCCATCCACTCGATCGGGTACGGTCGCGTGGGGATCGCGATTCGAGAAGGCGACCACGAAGGTCCGCGATGCATCGCCGTAGGCATGGAGCCGCACGACGTGCTCGCGCTGAGCGATCTTCGCCACGGTGGGGCCGAGTGGGGAGTGGGCGGGACACATGTGGTGCCGCTCACAACTCCGGCCGGCCACCTCGTTGCCACGCTGGTCCTCGGCGATCCGGGCGATGAGGGGCCGGCCGCGCTCGCGCGGTTGCGCATGATCGAGCTGTTCGCGCAGCAGGTCGTCCACCACGTCGAGCAGGTGCGCCTGTCGGAGCTCACGGCTCGTCAGGCGGAGCGGCTGCAGCGGCTTCAGGTTGTGGGCAACGCGATGGCGCGCTCGCTCGACGAGCGAGAGATCTCGCTCGAGGTCGCGCGCGGCGTATCGCGGCTGATCGCCTGCGACAGCGTTGTCGTCGTGCATCCCGACCTCGAGCAGGCGACCGTGGCGCCGCTCGTGAGGCTGATCGGCGAGGTCGAGCTGCCATTGCCAGAGGCGCCCCTCGGTGAGGGTGTCATTGCGCGCGTCGCGCGCACGGGTCAGCCGGTGCTCGTGGCGGAGCCGCATCCGGACGCCTCGGAGCTCATCGGCGCCGATGCGCTCGTCGTGGCGGCGGGGACACCGGTGGGTTCTCTGCTCGCCGTTCCGCTGCGGGTCGGGCGGCATCTCGTGGCGGTGCTCGCGGTGGCGAGCGCTCGCCGGGATGCGTTCGGTGACGAGGATGCCGATCTTCTGCTCACGATGGGCGCGCAGGCGGCGAGCGCGCTGAGCAACGCCCGGCTCTATGCGGAGAGTCAGCGCGAGCGACGTCAGACGGAAGCGCTGGCCGACGTGGCGAGAGCCGTGAGCGAATCGCTGCGAATGGGTGAGGTGATGCGTCTCATCATGCGTCACGCGATGTCGCTGCTCGGCGCCGAAGGCGCATGCGTCGGGCTTCGTCGGGATGACTATCTGCACGTCGTAGCGGCCGGCGGCAGCGGCGATCTTCTCGCGGGCCTCATGCTGCCCGTGCGGTCGAGCATCAGCGGGCGGGCGGTGGTGACCCATGCCCCGGTGATCACGAACGACGTGCCGAACGACCCGGACGTGAGTCATCAGGCGCAGCGCCTGGTGCGCATCCGCAAGACGGTCGTCGTGCCGCTGTCGACGGCGCGCGGCGTGATTGGCACGCTGTGCGTGTTCAACCGGACGGCGGATTTCGATCAGGACGACGCAAGGGTGCTCCAGCGTCTCGCGGACCACGTGGCGGTGGCGATCGTGAACGCGCGTCTGTACGAGGAGCTGGCGGAATCGAGTCGCGAGTGGACCGTGGCGTTCAATGCGATTCCCACCGGCATGGCCGTCATCGACGACGACGGTCGCATCGTTCGCTACAACGCCCGGGCGCTGCAGCTCGGTCATTTCGAGACGCACCGTGAGCTCGTGGGACGCCAGTTCTACGAGGCCGTGTTAGGCGACGCGCGCACCATCGGCGATGGCTGCCCGTTGTCGAAGGCGCTGCAGGACTGCGTGCTGGGGCGCGCGACCATGCGGTCGGAAACGCGCGGGCTGCTCTTCGACGTCATGGCGTCTCCACACCCTAACGGCGGCGCGGTGGTCACCTTCGATGATGTGACCGCGATTCGCGCGCAGGCCGAGGAGGATCGGGTGCGCCTGGAAGCGCTCGCGCAGTCGGAGGCGCGATACACGGAGCTCGTGGAGTCGGCGTCGGACGCGATCTTCACGGTCGACGCGGAAGGGCGGTTCACGTCGGTGAACCGCGCGCTCGAGATCGCGACGGGACGCGCGCGAGACAAACTGCTCGGCGAGCATTTCTCGTCCGTGATCGACACGCGCGACCACGACGCCATGCAGCACGCGCTCGGTGAGACGCTCAAGGGGCGGCGTCAGCGCCATGAGCTCCGCTATCTCGACGCCAACGGCGTCTCCCGGCCAGGCGCGATGCTGACGGCTCCGGTGTTCGAAAGCGGGAACGTGGTCGGGCTGCTGGGGATCGTCCGCGACATGAGTGAGGAAAAGCTGCTCATCGAGCAGCTCGTGCAGCAGGAGAAGCTCGCGGCGATCGGTCAGCTGGTGAGCGGGGTCGCCCACGAGCTGAACAACCCGCTCGCGAGCGTGATGGCCTTCTCGCAGCTCGTGCTTGCGAGCCCGGGCGACGATGCGGAGCGAGACGAATCACTTCGGACGATCCACGCCGAGGCCAAGCGCGCTGCGAAGATCGTCTCCAACCTCCTGACGTTCGCACGCCAGCACCCGCCGCAGCGGACGACAACGCGGGTGAACGAGGTCATCTCGAGCGTGCTCGAGATGCGTCGTTATGCACTGGCCGTTCACGGTGTGGAGCTCGATGGGCGTCTCGACGCTTCGTTGCCCGCGATCTGGGCCGACCCGTTCCAGCTTCAGCAGGTCATCCTCAATCTCGTCGGGAACGCCGAGCAGGCGCTCTCGGCGTGGCACGGCGAGAAGCGAATCGTAGTGACGAGCGAGACGCGCGGCGCTCGGATCGTGGTGACGGTAAGTGATTCGGGGCCGGGCATTCCCGCCGCGGAGATCGATCGCGTCTTCAACCCGTTCTACACGACGAAGGGCATCGGCAAGGGAACGGGACTCGGCCTGTCCGTGTCCGACGGCATCGTCCGGGAGCACGGCGGATCCATCCGCGTCGAGTCCGCGGGCGGCGGCGCATCGTTCATCGTCGAGCTGCCAGTGACAGTGCCGCCTGGCGGCGCGCCGGTCGATGCCGTCGCCGAGCCCGAGGTGACGCCGTCAGGCAGTCGCCCGCTCAACATCCTTGTCGTCGACGACGAGCGGGCGATTCGGTCCGCCATCGTCAGGTACTTCGCCGGCCTTGGCCACACGGTCGACGCCGCGGCCACCGGCGTGGAGGCCTACGCGCTGCTCGAGAGTCGGCGGTACGACGTGCTCCTGCTCGACCTTCGGATGCCGGATACGGGCGGCGATGAGATTTATCGCGAGCTCGTTGAGCGCGATCCATCCCACGCGGCCCGCGTCATTTTCCTCACCGGCGACGTGCAGAGCGATGCGACCCAGCGGTTCATCGAAGCCACTGGCCGCGTGCGCGTGACGAAGCCGTTCACGTTCGACGAGCTCACGCGCGCCGTGTTCGCCCAGGGAGCGTGCTGATGGCGTCGCTGCTCATCGTCGACGACGAGCGGCAGCTGACCGATGCGTTCGCGGACTTCTTCGAACGCCACGGTGGCCACACCGTGACGCGCGCGTACACGGGTGAGGACGCGATCGCGGCATTCCATGCCTCGCGGCCCGATCTCGTGCTGCTCGACATGGGGCTGCCCGACATGACCGGGTTCGACGTGTATGCGCGTATCCGCGAGCAGTCGCCGGTGGTGATCATGATCGGCAGTGAGGGCGACATTCCGCTCGCGGTCCAGGCGCTGCAGCGCGGGGCCGAGAGTTTCGTGACGAAGCCGGTGGAGCTCGACCACCTCGCGGTCGCAGCGGAGCGGGCGTTCGAGAAAGTTCGACTTCGCCAGCTCAATCGGTATCTCAGCGAGCGTCGAAGCTGCGGGTCAGACAGGCTCGCGCTCGGCACATCGACCGTGATGCGGGACTTCGCGGCTCAGGTCGATGTGCTCGCGGCGAGTGACGGGACCACGGTGCTGCTGCTCGGTGAGGCCGGCTCGGGCAAGGGACGTGTCGCGGAGTTGATTCATGCACACAGTCCCCGGAAAGCGGAGCCGTTCGTCGAGGTGAACTGCGCCGCCACCGCTGGCGACGCGCTCGAGGTTGCGCTGTTTGGTCAGGACGTCGGGTTGAACGGGAACGGTGCCGCGCCGCGGGTCGGACTGCTCGAGGTTGCAGACGGCGGAACGGTGTTTCTCGACGAGATCGGCGAGCTCGATGCGTATCTGCAGGGGCGATTGCTCCGTCTGCTCGACACCCGGACGTTTCGGCGTGTGGGGGACACGCGGGAGATCACGGCGAATGTCCGCATCATTGCGGCGACGAACAGGGATCTCGTGACCGAGGTGAACGAAGGGCGATTCCGCGAGGACCTGTACTACCGCCTGAGCGTCATGCCTCTGTACCTTCCTCCGCTGCGCGCGAGGTCGCGCGAGGACCTTGTGGAGCTCATGCGGCGCATCGTCGACGAGGTGCATCCGCATCTCCCGTCGACGCCGTGCTCGATCGGTGACGAGGCGCTCGACCGTCTGGCGCGCCACTCGTGGCCGGGGAACATTCGCGAGCTGCGCAACGTGCTCGAGCGCGCGATGATTGTCGGTCGCGGCGTGGACCGGATAGAGGCGCGCCACCTGCCGTCGGAGGTGCGCGAGTCGTCGGTGCCTAACACGGAGCGTCACGTGCCGATGACCCTGGAGGAGATCGACCGGGCGCACATCGAGCGGGCGCTCGAGGCGCATAGCGGAAACCGGACGCATACCGCGAGCGAGCTGGGTATCTCGCGCGCCACATTGATCAAGAAGATCAAGGAATACCGGCTCAACCCGCGCGCGCGCTGAGGCGAGCGCCGGGCAACACACCCCCGGAGAGGGATATGGCCGACTTGCAAGAACGAGATGCAATGACCTGCCGAGCCTGTGGCAAGGAGGAACGGGCGTCGGAAGGATACCCCTGCGGCGACTGCGGTCGCTTCGTGTGCAACATGTGCAACATGCGCGGTGTCGTTCTGTGCGCCGCTTGTTCGCGCCGTGCGGCGGGGACCCCAGCCAAGGCGCGCGCACCCGGCGCGTGAGCGCCGACCTTTCGGCGCTCGGGCTCGCCGTCGGCCATGCGACCGACCACGCGGGCGCGACGGGCCTAACGATCGTGCGCGGCGTGGACCGCGCGTTCCGCTGCTCCGCGGCGGCGATCGGCCGCGCGACCGGGACGCGCGAGCTGCATGCGGCGTCGCCGTTCCATCTGGTGGATCGCACCGACGCCGTGATGCTCACGGGCGGGTCTGCCTACGGGCTCGACGCGGCCGCCGGGGCTATGCGTTGGATGGAGGAGCGCCAGCGCGGCCACCCGGTGAATGGCGGTGTCGTCCCCATCATCCCGGCGGCGGTGATCTTCGACCTCGTGCCGTTAGGCAAATTCACCGCGCGGCCGACACCTGCCATGGCGTATGCCGCGTGCGATACCGCGACCTCGAGCGGAATCGCCGAGGGTACCGTCGGGGCGGGGACCGGCGCAACGGTCGGGAAGGCCGCCGGGATCGCCGGCGCGATGAAGGGAGGCGTTGGCATCGCCGTCGCGCAGGCGGGCGACGTGACCGCCGGCGCGGTGGCCGTCGTGAACTCGCTCGGTGACGTTCGCGACGCACGCGGCGGCATCATCGCTGGCGCTCGTGGGCCGGATGGGCGGTTCCTCGACGGAGCGAAGCTGATCGCTGACGGCATAGTGCGGCGCAAGTTCAGCGATGCCGCGCTGCAGAATACCACGATCGCCGTCGTCGCGACGAGCGTGTGCCTCACTCGCGTCGAGCTGTCTCAGCTCGCCCAGGCCAGTGCGGCGGCGCTGTTTCGCCGCATAACGCCGACAGGCACGAGCTTCGACGGCGATGTGATCTTCGCGGTATGCCCCCTCGATGGCCCCGCGGCGCCGCCGCCGCAAGTGGAGGGACTGGCAGTGACCGCGCTCGAGACCGCGGTCGAGCGTGCCGTTCGGCTTGCGGTCGGTCGCGACAGCATTCCCGGGCTGGCCGACGACGCCGGATCGAAATGAGTGCGACGGTCGTGGTGCGTGCATCGATCGCACCCATGCACGCCGAGTCGCGCGTGTCGAGCCCGCAGACCTCGCAGCGACTCGCGGGGCACACCCTGGAGGTGCTCGAGGTCGTCGGAGATTGGCTTCGGGTGCGCGGTGAGGACGGCTACGACGGGTGGATGCATCGCGGATATGTCGTGGGCGGCAGCGACGAGACGCCTCCGGATGCGGCGCGGCGGACGCTGTCGTTAGGCTGCGTCGCCCGCGACGCAGCGACCGGGTCATCGCGCGTGTTGCCGCTCGCGGCGTGGCTCGCGCCCACCGAGAGCCTCGTGACCGGGAGCGCGATCGACGCGCAGGATCGCGCCACCACGTTTCCGCGGAACGCCGGGGCCATAGCTCGCACCGCCGTCGAACGGTTCACGGGTACTCCGTATCAGTGGGGAGGGGTCTCACCCTGGGGTGCTGACTGCTCCGGCCTCACGCAAACCACTTTCTGGCTGCATGGGGTTTCCCTGCCGCGCGACGCGTGGCAACAGGCCGAGGTGGGCGATGACGCCGGCGCGCGAGCCGCGAGCTGGCTGCCCGCGGACCTGCTCTACTTCAGCGACGGCGCCGACAACCGCATAACGCACGTGGGCATCGCGCTCGGCGAGTCGCGCATGGTGCACCTCGCGCTCGGCCGAGGCGGATACGCCGTCGAGCGACTCGATGCGACGGACGACGCGTATGTCGTGGCGCTCATGACGCGATTCGTCGTGGCGCGACGAATCAGTCTATAGTCTCGAGTCTTTAGTCGCGAGACTCAGCTGACCATCCCGCTCGCGGGCATTACTGGCGCGCCCATACGAACCTGCAGCTTCACGCTTGCGTGGACCTTGTCGTCGAGCGCGATCTGCATCGTGTAGCCCCCGACCTCATCGAGCGGTAGATCGATCGCCGCGATCAACGGGAGGTCCATCTCGGTTGGCATCTGCGGCGGCGGGGCGGCAGTGCCGACATCCAGCTCGCCGAGCGACGACCAGAGCTCGTTGCCGCTCGGGTTGAGCCAGCGCAGCGAGACGGTATGCCGGCCGACATCGGACCCCGAGCCCTTGAGCCGAAGCACCAGCGTGGCGCGAGGATGCACGGTCGGCATGGTGCCGACTTGTACGGCGTCGAAGACGCCAAGGATGTTCAGCTTGCCTTCCTGCGACAGGTTGGCCGCATCGGCGAAGAGCGCGAAGGATACGTGCATGCGGAGAAACTACTAGGGAATCGGGAATCGGGAATCGGGAATCGAATGCGAACGGCGGGAGATGCTCACTGATGGCTGACGCTCTCCGGTTCGCTTAGCTTGTCTCTCATGACGGCGACCACCAACCGCGTTGGGACGCCCGGACGCAGCCATACGCGTCCGGGCGATTTTGTAACCGAAGCACTGCTCGTGCTCATGGCCGTCATCTGGGCGGTGAACTATACCGTCGCCAAGTTCGGCACGCGCACCGTCCCGCCGCTCGCATACAACGCGGTGCGCATCGTCATGGCGGTCATCGCGCTCCTGATCATCGCGTGGCTCGGGTCGCACGAGCGCCCGACGCGACAGGATCTCGGCGCGCTGCTCGCGATCGGCGTGCTTGGGCACGGGCTGTATCAGGTGTGCTTCATCGAAGGGCTCGCACGGAGCCGAGCGGGCACGGTCGCGCTCATGCTGGCGGCATCGCCGGCGTTCATCGCGATCGTCGGCCGGCTCTTTCGCATCGAGCACGTTGGCACGCGCGGATGGACTGGAATTGCGCTGCAGTTGGTCGGAATCTCGCTTGTCGTCTTCGGCTCGGTCGCGCACTCGACGAGCGGCGACTCGCTGCTCGGCAGCCTGCTCCTCGTGGCGGGCTCGCTGTTCTGGGCGTTGTTCGCGACGCTCATCAAGCGCTACACCGAACGCATGTCCGGAATCAACGTGGGCGCGTACAGCCAGGCCGGCGGTGCATTATTCGTAACGGCGGTCGGCCTTCCGAGCATCGTGGCGACGAACTGGACTGCCGTGTCAGGCCCGGTGTGGGCCGCGATCATCTACAGCGGCATCGGCGCGCTGGTGGTCGGGAATCTTATCTGGTATTACGGAGTCTCCAGGTTGGGGCCAACGCGCGTCTCGATGTTCAGCAACCTTCAACCGCTCGTCGCGCTCGCCGTCGCGTGGATCGTCCTTGGTGAAGTGCCCACCGTTTGGCAGGGGCTCGGGGCAGCGAGCATCATGACCGGGCTTGTCGTTACACGAGCCTGATTACCACCGCTTTCGTTAGCATCCACTCGTGAAGCTCGTTCTCTTCGACATCGACGGAACCATTCTGTGGAGCGACGGCGCTGGTCGTCGTGCCATGCAGCGCGCCCTCACCAACGCGTTCGGGACGTCGGGCAATGCGAGTTACCGCTACGACGGAAAGACCGACATGCAGATCGTGCGCGACCTGATGCGCATGGAGGGCATCGCCGACGCGCTGATCGATGCGCGCATGAACGCCTTGCTCGACGAGTACGTCGAGGCATTGCACGAGGAGCTTCGGTCGAGGGAGACGCGCGTGGAACGCTTCAACGGCGTGGTCGAGCTCATCGAGGCGCTCGAGGCACGACCCGATCGCCGGGTCGGCCTCCTCACCGGCAACATCGAGGTCGGTGCCGGCGCAAAGCTGCGGGCCGTCGGGCTCGATCCGGGACGATTCACGGTCAATGCATTCGGATCGGATCACGAAGTGCGAGGCGAGCTGCCGGCGATCGCCCAGCGCCGTGCACGTGAGGAGCTCGGGTTGCACGTGGAAGGCGACGCGATCGTGATCATCGGCGACACGCCGGCGGACATCGATTGTGGGCGAGCGATCGGGGCGAGGGCAATAGCGGTGGCGACGGGGCGGTATTCCGTGGACGAGCTGGCGGAGCACAATCCCTTTGCCGTGTTTCCCAACCTCGCCGACACCGACGCTGTCATGCGGGCGATCGATGCCGCGTGAGGTCGAGCTCAAGAGTGTGGTTCACGACGAGGCGGCCTGTCGGCGTCGAGTCGAGGATGCTGGCGGTCACGTGGTCTTCGAGGGGCGGCTCGAGGACCGGCGGTACGACACTACGGACCGCCGCCTCGCCGCCGCCGATGAGCTGCTACGCGTACGAACCTACGCCGGCGACTCCGGCGAGCGCGCGACGCTCGAGTGGAAGGGACCAACTCGCGTCGAGGACGGGTACAAGGTTCGTGATGAGATCGTCGCGAACACGACTGATCCCTCGGCGCTTGCCGGGATCCTGCAGCGCCTTGGATACACGGTGATCGGCGAGATCGACCGCGACGTGGTGCAGTACGCGTTCGAGCGCGCGACGGTCCGCTTCGAACGATATCCGCGCATGGACGCGCTCGTGGAGGTCGAGGGGCCGCCCGACGACATCGAGCGCGCGGTCCGCGCGTTAGGCATGCCGCGCGATGCGTTCACGGCGGAGCGGCTTCCGGCGTTCGTCTCCAGATTCGAGGCGCGCACCGGCGAGCGCGCTGCACTCAACCGGCGCCAGATCGCCGGCGACGCTTCAGGTGAGGCAACCGATGGCTGACACGCGCCGTATCGCTGTTCGCGTGCGCGGCACGATTCGCAATACCGCTGTCGATTCGGACGGTGCCGTTCGGGTCATCGACGAGGTCCTGTCCATCGTGATCCAGGACCGCGAGTACAAGGCGCGGTTCGATCGCATCGACGGGGTCGTCTGGGATGCTCCGATGCTCACGCTCCACGTCGGGCGCGACGTCGTCGAGCTCACCGGCCATCCCGGCCTCGAGCCGCTGGGCGCGCAGATTCTCCGCACCGCGCTTGCCTTGCCGGAATTCACACGCACGATGCGCGGCCTCGGCTCCCGGCGAGGCACAGTTGGAGCCGATCACGATCGGTTCTTTGCTGGACTGCTGGCAGCGCGTCGCGCCGCGGAGGGTTTCGTGGAGCCCGAATCGCGGCTGGCGGCGTTCGACTCGCAGCGCCTCTCTCAGGCGCTGACCACTCTGCTGGGTGAGCTGGCCGCCGAGCGCTATCCCGAGAGCGGCCCGGATCGGCGGGCGCTCGAAGCGGAGCTGCTCGAGCACGCGGAGAGGCTGCAGGCGGCACTCCAGACGTTAGGCGAGACGGCCGATCAGGTGCGCGCGAGTACGTCCGCCGCCCGCCTCGCTCACTGGCGGCAATGGACGTCGAGTGCGCAGCGCCTGTTCGAAGAGGCGGATCGGTGCTGGTTCGCGATCATGCCGGCATTGTCCGAAGCGCCAGTCCCTGCGCCGAGACGACGCTTCTGGCGTCGCGCGACCGGGCGCACATGATCGCCGGCGTCGGCATCGACCTCGTCGACATCGACAGGGTGCAGCGTCTCATCGACGCCAAGGGTCAGCGCGCCCTTCTTCGGCTGTTCACGGCCGATGAAGTGGACTATGCGCTTGGCCGTGCGCTGCCCGCTCAACACCTCGCGGCCCGGCTCGCCGCGAAGGAAGCTGCGTTCAAGGCCCTGGCGGGGAATGCACTCGCCAAGGGCATCGGTTGGCGCGAGATCGAAGTCGTGCGCGGCGACCACGGTCCGACGCTTTCTCTGCATGGACGGGCATCGGATCGGGCAGCTGAGCTTGGGGTGACTTCGATCTGGGTGTCATTGACGCATAGCGGCACGACGGCTGGCGCAGTGGTCGTGCTCGAGGCGGCTCGGGCTTCCAACTCCGTGTCTCGGAACGACTAGCGTCCCTCCGTAATAGCCGATAATTTCGTTCGGAATGAGATTGCGAGTCTTGTTCGCCGCGTTGACGGCGTTGATAGGCTTTGGCGCAGCGCCGTCGCTCGTGGCCCAGGAAGGGCCGGCAAAGCGGTTATCGAGCATCGTCGGCGTCGCGGTCGAGGAATACGGTAAGGGGATCGACGCCGACGGTCGGCTCATCTCGCAGGATGAATACGACGAGGCCGTCTCGTTTCTTCGAGATGCCAAGGAAGTTGCCGCTCGACTCAGCGGCGCCCGGACCGCCGCCGCACAGGCCGCGCTCGATTCGCTGATCGCGGCGGTCGTCGCCAAGCGGCCCCCGCGGGATCTCGGCCCGCTGCACCAGCGCTTCAGCGCCGCTCTTGGCAGCGAAGGCGCGCTCGACCTCCCGTCGAAGGCGATAGACCTGGCGGAAGGGCGTGCCATCTACGAGAAGAACTGCGCGACCTGTCACGGCGCGCTCGGACGCGGGGACGGCCCTGCGTCGGCCGGTATGAATCCGGCGCCGCCGGCGATCGGGACGTCGGCTGCGATGCATACGGTGACACCCGCGCTCATGTACCGGATCGTATCGGTCGGCGTGGCCGGGACACCGATGGCTGGTTGGGCGGACCGGTTGAGCGCCGATGAGCGATGGAACGTCGTCGCGTACGTCAATGGGATGCGGGCGACTTCCAGTGACGTGGCGGAAGGCGAAGGACTCTACACGCAGCGATGCGTTGCTTGCCACGGCGCAACGGGTGCTGACGATGGCCCGTCGGCCTCGATGCTCTCGAAGCTTCCTCCCGAGCTCGGGTCGTTCGCGTGGCAGGCCGAACGGAGCGACTCGGCGATCGCGCAGGCCATCCGCGCCGGGATGACTGGTACGGCCATGCCGGCGTCGCGTGATCTGACAGACCGCGAGCTAGCGACGATGGTCGCTTACGTTCGATCGCTGGCGGCCAAGCAGCTACCGCGTCCGACGTTTGCCAATCGCGGCGGCAAGGACGGCGTCGAGACTTCGCGCGAGGTGATGCGACTGCTCGACGAGTCACTGGCCGCGGCGCGCGCCGGCCGGACCGCGGAAGCTGGCGATCGCGCCTTCGATTCCTACATCGCGTTCGAGCCGCTGGAGACGCCCGCCCGAGCCAAAAGCCCGGGGCTCGTGGCGAATATGGAGCGGCAATTTGCCGACTTCAAAGGTGCGGTGAAGTCGAGCGACATTCGGCGCGCCGAGCAGTCGCGGGATGCGATCAGCGCCGGCATGCCGACGATCCTCGACCTCACTCGGCCGACGACGGGCAAGTTCAGCGCGTTCCTGCAGTCGTTCCTCATCATTCTGCGCGAAGGCTTCGAGGCGATCCTCGTGATCGGCGCGGTGGTCGCGTTCCTCCTCAAGACCGGACACCGCGAGCGGCTGCGGTCGATCTGGTTCGGAGTGGCCGGTGCGCTGGTGGCCAGTGCGGCGACCGCGGTCATCCTCGCGACGGTGCTCAGCGCGATGCCTGCGACGCGCGAGGTGATCGAGGGCGCGACGATGCTCGTCGCGGTGTGTGTGCTGTTCTCGGTGAGCTACTGGCTCATCTCGAAGGTCGAGGCTGCGAAGTGGCAGCAGTTCATTCGCGGCAAGGTCAACGCGGCGTTGGAGCACGGTGGCGGAACGGCGCTGGCGTTCGTCGCGTTCCTGGCGGTCTATCGCGAGGGTGCCGAGACGGCGCTGTTCTATCAGGCGCTGTTCAACGAGGGCACCGGCAACGGAGTCGCGATCGCGTTAGGCCTCCTCGTCGGGTTCGGTGCGCTGGCCGTGGTGTTCACGCTGTTCTACCGCTTCGGCGTGCGGATTCCGCTGCGGCCGTTCTTCGCCATCACGAGCGTTCTGCTGTACTACATGGCGTTCGTGTTCATGGGGAAGGGAATCCGCGAGCTGCAGGAGGGGAACCTGATGACGCTCACGGTCATTCCGGGCTTCCCGCACGTGGAGGCGCTCGGACTCTTCCCGAGTGTGGAGACGCTGTTGGGCCAGGCGCTGCTCATCGCGCTGTTCGTGTTCGCGCTGGCGAAGACGTTCTGGCCGCGGCGCGCGGTGACGCTGCCGACGATCGAGCCGACGCCGGCGAAGGCGGAGTACGATCAGCGGATCGAGCAGCTCGGCGAGCGGATCAGGGAGCTCGAGGCGCGGTTGGCGCGGATGGAGGTCGAGCCGGAGTTGCAGGCATCGGAGTCCGACAAGGTCTAGCTCTCTCAGGCCGCCTGCGCCGTGGCCTTGGCGTAGATCCCCGGCTTCCCCGGACCGACATCCTTGCGCATCTGCATCCAGACAGCACCTAACGCCGCAAGCGCC
>Ga0307406_10000404_pt1 | contig 25000 bp, 23 predicted proteins | sample 322Cmetagenome_3_FD_203706 | JGI IMG/M metagenome (GOLD analysis project Ga0307406, IMG submission 203706) | Maize rhizosphere microbial communities from greenhouse at UC Davis, California, United States - 322HYB-C-2 | ecosystem: Host-associated > Plants > Roots > Rhizosphere > Soil | place...
AGTTCCTGTGTCGCGACGCGACACCATGCTGCCCGCCACAGGACCGTGGGTTGAAACCCACGGCTGCCATCCATGACCGCTACGCGGTCGGGAGCCTCTCGGGGAGCGTCCCGCTAAATGAAAAACCCCGCGCCGTTTCCGGAGCGGGGCCTTTCGAAAGATGGCAAGCCGATCACCCGATCAGCGCCTCATACCCGGAGGCATCGAGCAGCGCCTCGACCTGGGCGGGGTTCTTGAGCTTCAGCTTGAAGATCCAGCCCTTGCCGTAGGGGTCGGTGTTCACCAGTGCGGGATTGGCTTCCACCTCGTTGTTCACTTCGACCACTTCACCGGAAACCGGGGCGTAGATGTCGCTGGCGGCCTTCACGGACTCGACCACGGCGGTCGGGTCGCCCACGTCGACGGACTTGCCGACCGGCGGGAGTTCGACGAACACCACGTCGGTGAGTTCTTCCTGGGCGTGGTCGGAGATGCCGACGGTGGCGATGTCGCCTTCGAGAAGCACCCACTCGTGGGAGCTATTGTAGCGGAGGTTTTGCGGAACGTTCATCGGGTGTACTAAGCTTATGCTTTTGCGGCGGCGGGCTTGTAAAACGGTTTCTTCACGACCTTCGCCGGGAACTTGCGGCCGCGGACATCGACGAAGAGCTCGGTGCCGAGTTTCGACAGCGCGGCGGGTACGTAGGCCATGGCGATCCCCTTGCCCAGCGACGGGGAAAGCACACCCGAGGAAAGCTCGGAGATCACATTCCCGGCGGCGTCTTCCAGTGGGTAATGCGAGCGCGGCGGCGCACCCTTGTCGGTGTATTCCAGCGCCACGAGCTTCTGCGCCGGGCCATCGGCCTTTTGCTTGGCCAGCGTGTCGCGGCCGATGAAGTCGCCCTTTTCGAGATCCACGAAGAAGCCGAGCCCGGCCTCGATCGGCGTGCGCTCCGGCGAGAGGTCCGAGCCATTGAGCGGGTAGCACATTTCCAGCCGCAGCGTATCGCGCGCGCCGAGACCGCAGGCCTTCGCCCCGCTCTCGATGAATTTCTCAAACCACGCCTCGCCCTTTTCAGCGGGGCAGAAGAACTCGAAGCCATCCTCACCGGTGTAGCCAGTGCGGCAGACCACGGCATCGCCACCCTCGACCGGGAAACGCACGATGCCATTGCGCGGCGGCAGCGTTTGGCCCGGGCAGGCTTTCGCGAATGCCGCAGCCGAGTCCGGCCCCTGCACTGCCATGCCAGCCCAGAGCGCGCTTTCATTGCGAAGCTCGACGTCCGCCGGCTGGTGCTTCGCCATCCACGCGAAGTCCTCGTCGATCATCGAGGCATTCACGACGAGGAAGAAGTCGCTGTCGCCGGTGCGATAGACGATGAGGTCATCGATCACGCCGCCCGCTTCGTTGAGGAGAAAGGAATACTGCCCCTGGCCGTCGCCGAGCTTGGCGACGTTGTTCGCGAGCATCTTGTTCAGCCACTCCAGCGCACCGGGGCCACTGACGAGGAACTGGCCCATGTGGGAGATGTCGAAGATGCCCGTCGCCCCGCGAACCGCGGCGTGCTCGTCCATGATCGACGTGTACTGGACGGGCATGTTCCACCCCGCGAAAGGCACCATGCGGGCGCCAAGACGGACGTGGAGGTTTTCCAAGGGCGTGCTCTGGATGGTGCTCACAGGCACGGAGCGTGAAAAGCCCGCCCGCGGGTGTCAAACTGTCGGCAGGAAAGGCGCGGTCTTTTGACCGATTCCGCCACCTCTAACGTATTTCCCGGGATGACGCCGGCTCAATCGAGATAATGCGGGTCAAAGGGAATGGCGACCTCTTCGGTTTGTCTATCGACCCCCGACGACGACCATTTGATGCGCAGCTTGTCTCCCTCCCACTCCAACGTGATGTTGATGCCTACTTCCGACTCATTGTAACCGGTGGTGGGGTTGGGAGAACCATCCCCCACCGCTTCCCGCCGAACAACGACCGGCCGCTTGGTTTGGGGATCCAGCGACTTCACCAAGGTCGCGGTTGCCTTATGTCTGTAGCTTTGGGAACCGCGGAAGCCTCTCCACTCCTTGAATTCATCGGGGTTCATCTTCTCCCACGCCTTTGTCTCAGGACGCCAAACTTCTCCATTTTCAGCCACTTCAACGGCGACCGTGCCCACCGCCTCGTGGCCTACCATCTCCACGGAAGGAACGGCGCGCATTTCAAGGCTCCTGCGAACCCGCTTCTCGGCGTTCGTCTTCTGATTCGTCCAACGCTCTTCAAATTTGCCCGAACTCGTCCGCTCGACGGGTGGAGGCGGTGAAGCTGGCGTGGAAGCAGCCCGCTCCTTCTTGGCCCCGAGCGAAACGCTAGCCGGGGAATCATCCTCGCTCGATTTACCGCAGGTTTTCAAAACCAACAGCAGCACGACGGCAGCCACGCATCCCAAGCCCGTAGCGACGCTCTTCCTCATCCCGACTCAGACTAGGGATCGGGTCCGGAAATTCAGCTATTTCTTCCGGCGCGGCTCGTAGAGCTTCTGCATCGTATCCAACACCTCGGTGAGGCGGTCGTGGCGCTTCGGGCGGGGCCGGAGTTCGAGCTCCTTCTTCAGGCGCATGTAGTCGTCGAACTCACCGCTGAGATCACGGGCACGGGAAATCTCGAAGAAGTCGAGGTAGTCGCGGGCGCGGGCTGCGCGTTGCGAGCGGACCAAACGCTGCTCGGAAAGCTCGGCGAGGCGCGGCTCGATCTTGTCCTCCTTTTTTCCCGCCACGATGTCGCGGAGGATCTGCTGATACTCCTGAATGATCGGCCGGTAGGACGGGAAGCAGCGATAGGAGAGGCGCACCAGGCCATCCTCGACCGAGCGCACGGCTTCCACGCGGTCAGCATCCTCGAGAGCGGCGATCTCCTTCCACGAGTCGATTCCACGGTCGAGCGCGTTGCCATCGGCATCGCGGGTGTGGAACTGGAGCGCGGCATTCAATTCGCGCTCGGTATCGAGCACCGGAAGCGCTTCGGTGAGCTTGGGCTGGACGAGCTTGGCGAGCGTGAGTGCCCACCACTTCGCGAGGCTTTTCTCCGAGAGGTTGAGACCGGGGAAATGCTTGCGCATCAGGACCGGCATCTCGCCGGAGAAGCGGGCCGCCTCGGAGCAGAAATTGCGGAATGCCTCCTTGCCCTGGGGCTGCTCTAACAGCGCCATCATCAGCGCTCCGGAGAGAGCCCTGAAGGACAGCCGCGAGGCGCTATCGAGCTGCTGGAAACTGCGGTCGGAGAGCTCAAACAGCTCATCCATGGTGAAGCCACCACCGCGGCGGAAGACTCCGTCGTAAAGCCGGCGATCGGCGCTACCCTCGCGCCACTTGCGCGCTTCCACCAGGCCCTCGACGAGCCACGGGCGAACGACGAGCGCCTCTTCCAACTCACCGGGCTTCACGGTTCGCAGTGCGCGTTCGTAAAGCAGCACGGTGAACGCGGCGCGCTCTAGCAGATCGTTGTCGATGCCCGGATCGGGATGGATGCGGATGCCGAGCGCGAATGTGCCGTTGTTTTCGACGAGGTCGTATTGAATCCCCCGCTCCACCGGCTCCGCCGAAAGGACGACATTCACCGGCACGACCGATTTCTTGTCCTTCTCCTCGAGCAGCTCGTGGAAGGTGTTCTTGCACTGCTCCAACAGGAGCACCACGGATGCGCGGGTCGCGCCTTCACCTCCCGTCACGCGGAACATGCGGGATTCGCTGTAGGCGACATCCGCTACCTTTGGCCTCGGGACATTGCCGCCCGGCACCACTGCCTCCGGCTGCGCGGGCAAGGCCGGTTCCTCGACCGGCAAGGCTGCCGGTGCGACCGGCAGGGCCGTCGGAGGCGTGTCCTCGCCGCGGAGCACCGCACAAGATAGCAGGCACAGGCTGACGGCTCGGGCGAACATCACATCGTTCAGAAGGTTTCGCCGGGCATCATCGACGAGCCGCCATCGGCACGCGGGTCGAGCACCAGCTTTCCCTTCTCCAGCTTGATGCGGGACATCTCTTCGAAGGCGAGGTGGAGTTCCTTTTCGTAGATCGTCGCGAGCTTTTCGAACTGCGGCATCACCAGCAGCAGGAAGCCCTGTGGCACCACGAGCTGACCGAAGCGGCCGCCCTTGGCAAATTTTTCGGTTCGCTCCACCTGCGGGAAGAACGGGCCGCCTTCGCGGGCGATCATCGTGCGGGTCTTGCCGTGGACGTCGATCTGCTGCTCCACGCGGACATACATCGAAAGTGTCAGCGGCCTGCCGGCGAAAGTGCGCTCGGTGATGATTTCGGCGCGGCCTTCTTCAAGACGCACGCTCACGGCATTGAGCGAAACCTGCGAGCCGAGGAATCCGCCCTGCTTCGAAGCCAGCGTCTGGCGGAGGTAGAGATTGACCTCCTCTTCGGTGAGGGTGAGCGGGTAGTTGCGATCCACCGAGTTCTTCAGCACCGCGGCCAAGTCACGGGTCTTCGGTGGCGGCGTCAGGCCGGACGGGCGGCCCTTGATATCGGAAAGGTCCTGCGGCTGTGTGATATAAAACACGGCCACGCCGAGCGCCGCCACACCGGCGAGGGAGAACAAGGCCACGAGCTTGCCGAGGCAGCTGCCCTTGGGCTTGGAGGGCGGGGGTGGGTTTCTATCGTCGGCCATAAGGCGAGCGGTAACAAAGGGGTCCGGGTTTGGGAAGGGCGCTCACTCGGAGGTCTTCGCGGGAGCCGATGGGGCGGGAGTCGCAGGGGCTGCCGGAGTGCTGCTTTCCGCTGGCTTGGACGCGGCGGACTCGCTCTTCGCGCCCGCCTGATACGAGTTCGACCGGTAGTCGGTCTGGTAAAAACCAGCCCCCTTGAAAAGCAGGCCGGCACCGGTGCCGAGCAGGCGCTTCACCTTGCCGGCGCAGCTTTCCTGCGGGCAATCCTGCAGCTTCGGGTCATTCATGCTCTGGAAGACTTCGAAGCGGTGGCCGCAGGTCTCGCAGACGTAGTCGTAGTTCGGCATGGGGCGGCACCCTTATCATGCCCGCGCCGCGGCGCAAGCCCGGTGCGTCCGGCGCACTGTCGGGGAAAAAGCACGTAGAACTGCGGATTCAGGGAATCGGATACCCGCTGCATTCTCCTTGATTGGCGAACGTCCGTCACTTTCGCCAAAACAAGCTCCCGGCACCGGTCCTTGACCCGCAGGGGCTTTCGCGGTTTATAGTCCGCCCAACCGAAGCACCATGAAAGCCTGCATTGCCATTTCAGCACTTGTTCCCCTCGTCGTCACTTCCTGCGTCGATCTCGATAGCATGTCCAACATGCGCGGTGAGTCGCGCTACATGGCCGGCTACTCGCAAAAGCGTGAGCACGACTGGAAATCCAGCCCGATCCCGGATGACGTGTCCTACTGGGACGGCGATCACCTGACGGGCCCTGCTGCGATCCGGATCAATCTGACCCAGCAAAAGGCTTTCTTCTACAAGGGCGGCGTGCTCGCTGGCGTGTCCCGCATTTCCACCGGCAAGGAAGGTCGCTCGACCCCGTCCGGCCCCTACAAGGTGCAACTCAAGGACAAGTGGCACCGCTCCTCCAGCTACGGTGTCTTCAAGGAAAAGGGCACCAACCGCGTGGTGGATGATGATGCGGAGGCTCACAACGAGCCAGTGCCTCCGGGCTGCTACTACGAGGGAGCGCCGATGTTCAACTTCCTGCAGTTCGCCCCGGCTGTCGGCATGCACACCGGCTACTTGCCCGGCTATGCAGCGTCCCACGGCTGCGTGCGCATGCCCGATGGAATGGCCCAGAAGTTCTTCGACAATGCCGTGGTGGGAACGCCGGTCACGGTCGAGCGATGAGCCATTCCCTGCCGGACCCGGAGACGGGCATCGAACTCACGCCCGCCCAAGTCGCGGAGCTGCTACCTGCCATTCAACGCGGTGAGATCGCCTTGATCGATTGCCGCGAGGACGACGAGTGGCGCTTCAACCGCATCGAGGGCGCACGCCTGGTGGCGCTATCGCGCTTCGCGGAAGCAGCACCGCCGGAAACACCGGTGATCGTTTACTGCCACCACGGGATGCGCTCGCTGCGTGCAGCAAGCTATTGGCGGCAGCGTGGCGTGGAAGCGTGGTCGATGAGCGGCGGCATCGACCGCTGGTCGGCGGAGATCGATCCGAGGGTGCCGGTCTACTAGATTCATCGTGCGAGCCGTCGTCCAACGCGTTTCGTCCGCCTCCGTGACCATCGACGGAGAGGTCGTTTCATCGATCGGCACCGGGCTGTTGGTCTTGCTCGGCGTTGAGGATGGCGATGGAGAGGAAGACGTCACGTGGCTCGCGCCGAAGATCGCGAAAATGCGGATCTTTCCCGACGATGCCGGGCTGATGAATCTCTCGCTCACCGATTGCGGCGGTGAAGCGATCGTGGTCAGTCAGTTCACGCTTCATGCCTCGACGAAGAAGGGCAATCGCCCGTCCTTCATCCGCGCGGCGCGACCTGAAATTTCCGAGCCGCTGTATGAGCGCTTCTGCGAGGCTATCGGCGCGGAGCTTGGGAAACCCGTCGGCAAGGGCCGCTTCGCCGCGGATATGAAAGTCGCGCTGGTGAACGATGGACCGGTGACGATCGTGATGGATACGCGGAATCGGGAGTGATGATTTACACAAAAATGCCTTAATTTGGTATTTTAGTGATGTTTTTGGATGGATCTACCCATGTCGGAGGCCAATTCTCCCGGCATGCACATCTGCTGCCGCCTCCTTTGCCTGCTGCTGCCTTCGTGGTCGTTGGCCGCTGATTTGAACATCGTGCCTGCCGTGCACAGCTGGGCACCGGCGGAAGGGACGCTCGAGGCGCAGGGAGTGGTCGTGAAGGTCGCACCCGCACATGCAGCCTCCTTGAAGGAGACCGCTGCGGCGATCCGCGAGGATCTCGCCGCACTGGCTCTGCAAGTCGGAAACTCCAAGCCCGCCGCCAACCCGCTGGCGCTGCAACTGACGCTCGATGGTGCCGACGCAAAAAGGCCGGAAGGACACACGGTCGAGATCTCGGACAAGATCGTGATCCGCGGCACGACGCCGGCAGCGGTGTTCCTTGGCTCGCGCAGCGTGCTGCAATTGCTGCGGCAGTCGCCGGAACTGCCGAAGGGAACCATTACCGATTGGCCGGACTACAAGGGCCGCATGCTGATGCTGGATGTGGGGCGCAAGGCCTACCCGCTGCCTGCCCTCAAGGACTTCATCCGGCTGATGGCGTGGTACAAGATGAACGAGCTCCACCTTCACCTCAGTGACGAGGCTTTCGGCGGGACCTACGCCGCCTTCCGCGTGGAGAGCAAAAAGTTTCCCGGACTCGCTGCGAAGGACTTGTCCTACACAGCGGCCGACATCCGCGAGCTTCAGGGTTTCGCGAAGGCGCGTGGTATCACCATCACGCCGGAGATCGACATGCCCGGCCATGCGCGCTGCTTCACCAACTACTGGCCGGAGATCACGCTGAAGGATTATCCAAACTACATGGACGTCACGAATCCGAAGACGATCGAGGTGATGAAGAATCTGCTGGATGAAATGATCCCGCTTTTCGACGCGCCGGACTTCCACATCGGCACCGACGAGTATCGCGTCAGCGGTCCGCGCAAGAACGATCTGCACGAGGGATTCCGCCAATTCATCAACACGATGAACGCGCATGTCCGCTCGCGCGGGAAGAACTGCCGCATCTGGTCCGGCTTCGAGCACATGGGCGGAACCACGCAGATCGATCCCACGGTGATCATCGACATGTGGGAGACGGACGATGCGAAGGGTCAAATCGCCAAGGGCCACCCGATCATCAATTCCAACCACGGCCGCACCTACATCGTGCCCGGCGCCCACTACTATGGAATTAGTAGATCCGGCATCTATCAGGGCTGGGAGCCGTGGATGGTGAGCGGGGACATGGCCAAGAATCCAACGAAGGACGATCCGAAGCTGCTGGGCGGCAAGCTTCACGTCTGGTTCGACCAGGGTCCGACCGGCTGGACACTGACCGAGGTGGGCGAGAACACGCTGACCGGCATCCATGCCTTCTCCGAGAAGCTGTGGGGCACCAAGGGCTCGCCGGATTATCGCACTTTCACCGAGCGCGCGGGGAAGACCTTGCCGGTGCCGGCGGTCACCCTGCTCGATCGCATCGCCGGCGGAAAGAACGGCGTGCTGCTCGATCTGCCGCGAGAGGTTGCGCTGAAGAATGAGTCCTCGGTCATCCCGCTGCCGATGGCCAAAGCGGAGCGCGCCGATCTCGAGTCGCCATGGACGCTGACCATGGAAGTCCGCCGCACCGCCGACACCAAGGGCCGCGGTATCATTCTATCCTCCGACCTCGCCGAGATCTGTGCGAACTACTCGCGCCAGGAAGAGATCAGCGTCACCGATCCCAATGGGCAGACCAGCAAGAAGAAGCTCTCCTTCCAAGGCGTCTCCACCTTGCGCGCCGCCGGCACTGGCGAAGGCAATGGCACGCCGGGACAATCCCGCGTCGCCCATGATACCGCCAAGTCGTCTGGCAAGCTGCTGCCGGTCAACCAGTGGGTCTCTCTGACCGTGGTCGGCGAACCGGACCGCAACTCGATCTGGCTGAATGGCGAGAAGATCGCCGAGTCGCCGAACCAACTCGTCTGCCCGCTGCGCCAACTCGGCGGCGGCGCCGGGGAGTCCTTCATCGGCAGTATCCGCAAGCTGCGGGTGGTCAACCGCGCGCTCACCCCGAAAGAGATCGGCCGCGTCGCGGGACTCGACATTCCCGACAATCTCGCTGCCAGCGCGAAGGCCAGCGCCACCGTCTCGGACACCGCCTCCGGTTTCACTCCGGATCTGGCCATCGACGACGACCCGAAGAGCCGCTGGTCGTCCGGTCCCACGCAGGCACCGCAGTCACTCGCGCTCGACCTCGGCAAAGCGGTCGACTTCAACACCGTGACCATCGATTGGGAAGCCGCCGTTCCCGGCGAATACCGCTTCGAGGTGTCCAGCGATGGCAGCGCATGGAAGCCTGTCTTCACCAGCGAAGCCAAGCCCGGTCGCACCACAGCGACCTTCCCTAACACCACCGCCCGTCATGTGCGGCTGGCGATGAGCAAGCCACGCACGCAGTGGGGATACTCGATCCACAACGTGGAATTGCTTGCGATGAAAGTGACTGGCAAACGGTGAAGACGTCGGCACAGTCAGCGCCATCGTGTGATGCGGGATCGGGAATGCGGTGGTTTTTGTTACGATGCTAGGACAGCCCCGGATAGATCGCTGTTCGCTGCCATTGCTTGTGCTGCGCTGGCCATACGGCGGGCAATCATAATTCAAACCATGAGATACTTGGGGGCAATTGCTGGTGTGCCAAGAATTCCTTGGCGGCGGCAATCGCCCTGCTCCTCGAAACCGTAGTCTCTCTCGGCATCTCGATCCCATCGGCCATGGATGCACCGACTTGGAGGAATTGGATCGTTTCGGGAAGGTTTTCGTGCTCTGGCCGATCTTCACTCTCAGGCTGCCATCCAGGATGCGAGCCGTCCGAAGTCGGGAAGTAGTGTGGATAGGCGGTATCCTTGTTGAAATGCAGCCAGAGTTCCGGCTCACCCACGACCGTGTAGATCATGAACGCTCCGTATCCATCGATCTCAGGGGTTTCAGCCAGCAAGCTCTCCAAATGGGTGGAGTCCCTGATTTCAATCTCTTGGTTGTGAATGTCGGTTAGCTTCATGGCCCGCCAGCGATCTATCGAGGGCCCTCTACCACCTGAATCAATGAGCGACAAGACCGCTGCCAAGTTCGCTCCTCTCACTTCACCGGCTCGCGGTGGACGATCGCCTTGAGCGGCTTGCGTGGCTGCACGCCATCGGCGCGATAGATCACCACCAGGCTGCGTTCGCCGGGATTCTGGAAAATGGTGCCGGCGTGGAATTGTTGCAGGCCTGCCGCGCTGTCCACCACCGCGCCGAGCTGGAACTCGGTGTCTTTTCCGATCGGCACGCTGCGCTGATAGAACTTGCCCGCCTCAAGCTTGATCTTCTCGCCGCCGAAGACGACTGCGATCGGTACCGGCGAGAGATTCACGAGGCGAACCTTACCGGCAGGTGCCGCCTCGGCGCTATCCTCCAACACCAGCGAGCGGGCCTTGGACCAATCGCCTTTCGCGGACTCCCGCCACAGCAGCACGAGGAAGTCACCGCGCTCCGGACGGTTCACCTTTAGCCACGGCTCGGCCTTGGGGGTATCCTCGCTCTTGCGAATCTGCATGGGACCGTCTCCTCCCGGCGCGGATAGCGGTTGGGTGAGCTGACCCAGCAGAAGCGGCACGGCGTCATCCTTCTTGTCGCCGAAGCCTACCATCACTTGGCGCGGCGGAATACTGCCTGCGGGAGGCTCGAGCTCGTAGGCAACGCCATCGCGGACTTCCTGGCGAAAGGGCGGCAAGTCACCGACTGGCAAGAAGCGCACGTGACGACCGGTAACGGGGCGCTCCTTTTCTCCCGGAGACACTTCCTGCGCGGCGAGCTGCATCCCGCAAGCCAACGCAAGCAAACCGGCAAGGAACGACAACTTCATGAAAGATCACTATCAGATCTCTCCGGGAGAGAGCCAGCGGAAGGAAGCGATGATGAAGCGGCGGCCGAAGTCTTCCGGCTTCCCTGCGTTCTTGCAATCAAGGCCGCTGTCGTCCGGAACCAGTGGCTCGGGGGTCCGCTGCACGGTGGCCTCGCACCAGACACGGGCCTGCACATTGCCGGCGGCATCCACCGAATCCCCATAGGCGCGGATCACAAACGTGTCCGAGCGAGCCGAAAGAACCGGACCGATGACTTGCAGCACGTCGGCTTGCGTCAGGTAGGATGGTGCCCCCCATGCCTTGGTATCGGGCTTGAGGGTCTGCTCCAGCCGGGTGGCATCGCGCAGATTGTCCGGATGCTTGTAGTCCGGCAGCGAATTGCGGTTGTCGAGCGGGTACGCCTTGGAGTGATCGGCATTGAGTTTGGCTTTTTCGATGGCGGCCTGCAGCGCGCCCATCCTGCCGGTTTCATCCTCGGCCAGGCGACGGTTCACGAAATCAGCCAGCGAGATGAAGGGGCCACGCAGCTTCACCTGCTCAACGATGGCCTCAGCCAAGCGATCGATTTCATCATCGGTCAGCTCGCGATAGCCATCCCATGCGTCGTTGCTCGAAGCCTGATCGCCGGTCTTCCATGCTCTTCCCGGGGGATTGAGCACGCGAGGGAAAGGCGTTCCTCCCGTGCCGTAGCCGGTGAGCTTGGAGGAAGAGAGCAAGGCCTTCCACGCTTCGACGCGGGTGGAGTTCACATTGAAAGCGCCATCGACCATCAGCTTGCCAGCGGCCCGGTGGAAGCTCTTCAGGCTTTCCAAGTCGGGAAAAGCTCCGGGAGCAAGACGCAAGCGCGAGTTCGGCAATGGGTTGACCTGCGGGTCCTCGAGGAAGCTCTTCTTTTGCTCCTCCGTTCCACTGGAAAGGAAGTAGCGGTCCCACAGCCCTTGGTTCGCCTCAAAGGACAGGTCGTAGACCAGATTGTCACTCACCGGCGTGTTGCCGAGGATGGCGCGGGCAGTAACCGCCCACTCGGCGTGGGTTTTCCCGCGGGCATTGTCGCTCGACCAACCGAGTTCATTCTCATGAAAGCCTCCAAAGTCTGCGCTGGTCTTGTTTCCCGCCAACGCCGCGGTCCGGTTCAATCCGGAATTCGCCCCGGTGCCGAGACGAGGGTCGGCCAAGGAATTCGCGATCGCATACGAGGGGTGCCAGACCAGTTCCGAGAGCTTCACATGCTGGAGCTGGGCCAGTGAAAGAACGCCGGTCTCCTGACGCGGCACATCGAAGAGCACGTAGCTTTTCAGTCCTTCCTGCGGAGGGCCGAAGGGATTGCCATGATAGCGACCGCCACGGGGCACCGGCACCTGATCGGACCAGCTCACCGCCTGATCGAAAAGATCCCGCGTATAGGCACCGAAGAACCAAGGCCCGCCTCCACTTCCACTCGTCGGCATGCTTCCTCCCACATTATCCCACGGCGAGCGCACCACGTAGCCAGCTCGCGGGTTCCAATTCGCAAGCAGGGCCTCCTCGAAGTAGGGCGTGCCAGCCAAAGCACCGGAGCCGAAGTAGTTCGAAGCGTGCTCGGTGAACCACCTCAAGCGGATGCTTTCGCGGGTTCGGACATTCGGCATCACGGTCGGCGTGGGACTGAGCTTGTCCAACAACTGCATCGGCATGCGCTCGTGGTTGCTCCAAGCGATCCGCGGCTCCTTGCCGGCTCCAAATTGAAGCGATGCCGAAAGCACTGAGAGCTGGGGCAATGCATCGAAAGACTCGAAGGTGACCGTGCTGGAAGCATCCACCCGCTTCATGATCGCACGCGTGTCGTCGCTTTGGTTTACCACGCCCCACTTTCCATCGACGTACCACAAACTCGGCGCATACCAGAATTGCTTGGGCAGGAAATCGATGCCCCCGCCGATGTCGCTGGCCGAGACGTAGTAGCATCGGGAGACGTCCGGAGGCGACGTGCAGGTCAGCTCGTTGGCATTGAGATTATATGGGCCAGAGCGATAAGCGCTCAGACCATCATACTCCGCCGTCTTTGCCGGAGAGAAAACGAGGCATTCACCGGGCTCGAACTTCGTGGCAGGGACGGCGAAGTAGTAAGAGCCCATGTAGGGATCCTTGTAGCCTTCGGATTGAGTGATCGATCCACCGAAGGACGTGCTGCGACCGCCTTCGAAATTCAGCCACGAGGTCTGAGAGCTAAAGCCTCTGGGTGGCTGGAGATTGTTGTAGTTCTCATTCTGCGTCCACATCTCCTGCCGGCCGTTGCCTTGGATCATCACGATCCGGCGATCCATCTCGAGCGAGACGTTGTAAGGATTCCACAGGACCACCCGCGGGTACATGAGCTGGCGGATCTGGAAAAGCTGGAGCGGATAGCTCTTCCCATCGTAGCCGTAGTATGACGTCAGCTGATCGGCATAGGTGCTCATCTGGGTGAAGTTCGTGGCTTCCACCAGGATCGGCTGCAGGCCCGCCTCCTTGTTTCCGGCGAGCTTGATCGGCTTTTCGTTGGCCAACGCGAGCGAGCGGCTGTCCTTGGACGAGCCACCGCCGGTCTCAGGGAGACGGGAAGCGACTCCCGAATCACGGAAGGGTGCCGCGTTTCGCGCCCAGTCCCGCAGCACTCCGAAGCGGGGGCCTGCCTGGCGGTAGCGGGAAACGTTGTTCGCAGCATCCGGCCCCGCAGTTCCGATGATGGAGTCGTCGTCCGTCAAACCGGCGCGCCCTTTCAATGCCGGCTCCGAGCCGCTGCCGGCAAAGTATGCCGTGAGATCGCGCTTCAGTCCGCCCTCGGCGACGTCCGCCAACACTCCACTGGAGGCCACGGTGAAATCAAAGCCATGCTGCTTGCTCCAATCCGGACCGGCCAGGGTAAGTGAGGAGGTTCCCGGACTGACGAGGCGCTCGCTATCGTCCTTCTCCATCGCCATCGCGCCATCCATCATCGCCACATCCAGCGCGGCACCGGTCAGCATGCGAAACATGCCACCATCGGCCGGTGTCTCGCGGCTCGCCTTGACGTCGGCGCGGGGATCGGTCGTTGCGATGTTTGCCCGCACGCCCAAATCTCCGGTCCACCACGCATAATGTCCCAGAGGCTTGCCGCCTTCCTCGACCTCCACGAGCGGCACCTTCAATGCTTGGCCCTGGGTCAATGCGCCATCGCCCTGACCAACGGGTTCTGCGCTCATCATGGACACCGTCTCGCCCGTCGGGTCCTTCTCCGGATCAGCGTCACCGCTGACCAGCCACGCGAGAGCTTTTTCTTTCCCTTCCTTGCCATCGCGCGCGTCGTGAAGTCCCCCATCGAGATCGTCCCGCTTGAACCAAGAGCTGCCGTCCGCCTGACGGCTCCGCCACACGCCGGTCCAGTGCGGTTGCTTCACCTCTTCGCCGAGGATTTCCGCGGTGGCTGAAACCCGCTGGTCCGGTCCCAAGGTTTGCTGCAATTGGCCGATCGCAGTGACCAAGGCCAGCCGCGCATTGGCCCTTGCGGTTGCAGCATGCTCCTCGCGGGTCGAGCGCCGCAATTCGATCGAGGATAGGCCCATCAGCCCGAGTGCCAATACCATCATCAAAAGCATCATCACCATGCACACCACGAGCGCGAATCCATGTGCGGATTCACGGGACACGGCTCTGCGACGGCGCGAAGCTGACACCAAACCGTAGTTACAACGTACGCTCGGTCTCCGCGAGGGGAATCTGGAGAGAAATGGGCGCTGAACCCTTGCCAGTTGCACGGTCCGCGCGCCCGACCGGAGGGAGATTATTTCCGCTTTCCGTATGACTTCTCCTCCTCGGCTGCCACAGCCTTGAGTTCGGCGACGAAGACCGCGGTCACGGGCGTCGCTTCCTTACCCGCAGCCAGCCCAGCCGAAACGCAGACCGGCTCAGGATCGGGATCGAGCGCCAGCAACACCACACGCTCAATCCGGCTGCCGGCAGCGACCAAGGCGACCCCCAAACCCGCCTCAACCGCCGATCCCAAGCTGGTCACGCCGTCGAATTCCCCGGCGACCTTGGCGTCGATGCCGTGATCGCGAAACAACCGGGTCACCGACTGCCAATACTCAGGATAATCGGTGCGGGAAAACAACAGCAGCCGCTGGCCATTGAGATCGCACAGCTTCACTTTTTCGAGCTCGGCGAAGGCGTGCGACTTCGGCACTGCCAAGCGCATCGGGTGACGACGGATGGCGGTCCACTGGACTGAGTTCGCATCCCCTTCCCACGGCACGGTGACCACCACGTCGAATTTCCCCTGCGCCAGGCCATCCCGCATTTCCGCGCTGGAGCAATCGTAGAGCTGCACCCGCACGCGCGGATGGACTTGGGAAAAGCGCTCCAGCGCCAAGCCGAGCAGGGGCCCCGCCAGCGACGGCGCGTAGCCGATCCGCAGCGGCTCGCCCGCAGACTCCGCCCGCACCAGCTTCACCACTCTCTCGGCACGCTCGATCAGCTTCTTCCCCTCCTCCACCAGCACTCGCCCGGCTGCGGTGAGCGCCACCGAGTGGGCCCCTCGGGTGAAAAGCTCTACGTCCAATTCCTCTTCCAACGCCTTGATCTGACGGCTCAGCGCCGGCTGGGTCAGGTTCATCTTCCGCGCCGCCGCGGTGATGCTCCCCTCTTCCGCCGCCGCCAAAAACAACTGCACTTGCCGCAATTCCATGCCCCCTTCTAGCAGGTCGAGGGACGGCGGTCACATGATTGTCACGATCCGCATTGCGCCCCGCACTGCCGCCGGTAGCCTCGCCCGCGTGAAAGCGAAGGCGATTTCCCTGCTACAGGAACTGACGGAGGCCCATTCGGTGCCCGGCCACGAGGACGAGGTCCGCGCCATTTTCATCAATGAGCTCGAGGACTGCGGCGAACTCTCCGCCGATCGCACGGGTAGCGTCTTCTGCGAACTCCCCGGCGAAGGCCCGCGTGTGCTCGTCGCCGGCCACATGGACGAGGTCGGCTTCCTGGTGCAGAACATCACGCCGGATGGCTTCATCCAATTCCTGGCGGTCGGTGGCTGGTGGGAACACAGCCTGCTGTCGCAGCGCGTCGAAATCCGCACCCGCAGCGGTGAAAAGATCACCGGAGTGGTCGCCTCGAAGCCACCGCATTTCCTGCCCGAGGCACAGCGCCGCCAGGTGATGACGATCGACCAGATGTTCATCGATGTGGGTGCGACCTCTCGCTCTGAGGTGGAACACGAATTTGGCATCGCATTGGGTGACCCCATTGCCCCTCTCTCCGATTTCACGCCGATGAAGCGCGACGATTGGTTCATGGCGAAGGCCTTCGACAACCGCGTGGGTATGGCTGGCACCATTCAGGCAGGCCAGCAACTCGCTGCCGCCGCCCGGCCGAACAAGATCCTGCTCGCGGGCACGGTGCAGGAGGAAGTGGGCCTGCGCGGTGCCAAAACCGCCGCCGTTCATTCCAAGCCGGATGTCGCCATCGTGCTCGAAGGCCCGCCTGCCGACGACACGCCGGGCTTCAATCGCTCCGAAAGCCAAGGCCGCCTCGGCGGTGGCGTGCAGATCCGTCTCTTCGATCCCAGCGCCATCATGAACCCGCGCTTGGCTGAGATCGCGATCCGCACCGCGAAGGAAGAAGGCATCCCTCATCAAGTCACCGTCCGTCGCAGCGGTGGCACCGACGCCGGCTCCTTCCACCTCGCCGGTGACGGCATCCCATCGGTCGTGCTTGGCGTGCCCGCCCGTTACATCCATTCGCACAACTCGATCATCGACGTGAACGACTACATGCACCTGGTGGCCCTCACGACGGCGTTGGTAAGGCGCTTGGATGAGAGCACGGTGCGGGGGCTGACGAGGTTCTTGTAAGTCCCCACCCGGTCGCAATGCCTCCAAAAGAGCCATCGGTCTCAGAGCTTGAAGCAGAGCGAAGGGACTTGCTGCGAGTAACCCTCTCCGGGTCATGCTCAGAGGCTTGGCCCCGGGTTCGGCAGCATCTGATTGAGTCTCCCACGATACTTCCCGAGGAGGGAATTCCCACTGTCTGGGAAGGCCCCGCCCGCGGTTGGCTTCTTCCTCTTCCGTTTGAGTCACTTCGCGATTTCGTGCGGAAGTACCATCAGGATGTCACCAAGAAGCTCGTGGAAGCACTCAAAGATCCTGAGCCGCTTGTAGTGGGATACGCTCTCCATGCGCTTTCACAGACTGAAGCTTCGAGATTCGAGGAACTCGCGAGTGTCGTAAAAGACCGCGAAGAGGAAATCCACACGATCTTCGGCAGCTTCGGATGGCAAGGTTCCCTCGCGGAATATGCGGTTCGGCTACAGGAGGAGCCCTGAATCGGGCTATCCACTAAGTGTTCTTCTGAACATTTTATTTGCGCTGGAATTCTCGGTGAGCAACGCTCATCCATGGACCCGCACCGCGGCCGGGGCGCTCAGGAAAATCCCGCCAATCGCTTCGAGGCCATGCGCTTCGAAACCGACGAGGATGCGTGGATCGATGATGATCCGCGGCCGCTGAAGACCACCTTCCTGCGGAATGATTCGCAGAGCATCCTCACCCGGAACACAGCGGAGGACCTTTCGTTCGAATACAGCGTGAATCCGTATCGCGGCTGCGAGCACGGTTGCTCCTATTGTTACGCGCGTCCTTATCACGAATACCTGGGCTTTTCCGCAGGGCTTGAATTCGAGTCGAAGATCGTGGTGAAGGCCGATGCCCCGGAGTTGTTAGAGAAAGAGCTCCAACGCCGAAAAAGCTGCCCGGGAATCATCGCCATGAGCGGTGTGACGGACTGCTACCAACCGGTCGAGCGGAAGCTGGAGATCACACGCCGGTGCCTGGAAGTCATGTCTCGTTTCCGCCAGCCAGTCGGGCTGATCACGAAGAATGCCCTGATCGCGCGCGATGTGGATTACCTCAGCGAGCTCGCCCGGCATCGAGCGGTGTGCGTGTTTCTTTCTATCACGACGCTTGATGCGAAACTGGCGCGCATCCTTGAACCGAGGGCCTCCTCACCGCGAGCACGACTGGATGCGATCCGCGCCCTCGCCGATGCGGGTGTGCCGGTCGGAACGAATGCCGCGCCAATCATTCCCGGCCTGAACGATCACGAGCTGCCGGCCATTCTAACAGCCGCTAAGGAAGCCGGAGCGAGTTTCGCTGGTTACACCATGGTGCGGCTGCCGGGCGCGGTAGCCGGAGTTTTCGAGAGCTGGCTTGATCGCCACTTTCCGGACCGGAAAGAGAAGATTCTCAATCGCATTCGCGCCGCCCGGGATGGAGCGCTGAATACCACGACGCCGGGCGTACGCATGCGTGGCAGCGGAGAGGCAGCCGGCCAACTCCGAGCGATGCATCACGCGACCTGCCGCCGTCTTGGTTTGGCGACGCGACCTCTGGAGCTGAATACCGCGGCCTTTCGTCGCGTGATGCCGGGGCAGGCGGAACTGTTTTGAGACACCCAATGCCGCTGACTTGGCTGCAGCAGCTGGAGAAAACCGTGGGTGTGGAATTCTCAAATGCCGCGGGCACAGCAAAGCAGGGCGAGTGGGCCGATACCATTATGCTGCCCGTCCCCGCTGGGCCGGTGGGCAGCTAACGTTGGCTACCGATGGCAAGTCCTAGCATGAGGTTGCGGCCGTCCCCTCACGGGCGGCCGCCTTCATTCTCATCACATCGCTCGTGTCGAGCGACGTTCGTCTTAGCAATTAGCAATTGCAGTCGTTCGACTCCTTGATCGCCTTTTCGATCTCCTCGCGAGTCTGTCCCGTCCTCTTCTGGATGCGGCCGACGAGCTCGTCTTCCTTGCCCTCGACGTAGTCGAGATCGTCATCAGTCAGATCCGCCCACTTCTGTTTGAGCTTACCCTTGGCGATGTTCCAATTTCCTTTGATCTGCAGCGTATTCATCGGTTTGTTCGGTTATGGTTTGAATTGGCCGCGGCCCGGAAGTCGGGCGCTGGCTATTGTCCCTCCCTTCAACTCATCTCATGCCAAAGCGTGGACGCCAGGATCGAGCCTTATCCCGATCGCTTGCCTTCCCTACAGCCACGAGGAATTCCTCTATCCTCAAAGTCTCAGAGGAATTGCCCGGTCGCTCAACTTGATGGGATCATCTTGCAGGATTCCCCCCACCGAAGTGCGCGCTGCAAGGTGCTCACGCAGCAAGGCGGAACGGCAACACGTGCTGTTCCGCCTTGGGAATTCGCAACTCAGTCCGCGTTGAAAACCACGGATCCCCCTTGGACATCCGCCGTGATCACGTCGCCGTCCTTGAATTTACCGTCGAGGATGTCCAGCGACAGCGGATCGAGCAGGTAGTGCTGGATTGCCCGCTTGAGCGGCCGGGCGCCGTAGACCGGATCGTAACCTTGGTTGCCTACGAACTCCTTGGCCTTCTCCGTGAGCGCGAGAGCCAGGCCCTGCTTGGCGAGACGCTTGCGAACGCGATCCAACTGGATATCGACGATGGATGTCAGTTCCTCGCGCTGGAGGCGATCGAAGATGATCGTTTCGTCGATGCGGTTGAGGAATTCCGGGCGGAAGTGCTGGCGCAGCGCAGCAGTCACCTTGGCCTCCCGTTGTTCGGCATTCTCCTCGCCGAGGATGTACTGGCTGCCGATGTTCGAGGTCATGATCAGGACCGTATTGCGGAAGTCCACGGTGCGGCCCTGGCCATCGGTGATGCGGCCGTCATCAAGCACCTGAAGCAGCACGTTGAAGACATCCGGGTGCGCCTTCTCGATCTCGTCGAAAAGCACCACCGAATACGGCTTGCGTCGTACGTGCTCGGAGAGCTGGCCGCCTTCGTCATAGCCGACATAGCCCGGAGGCGCGCCGATCAGACGGGAGACGCTGTGCTTCTCCATGTATTCGGACATGTCGATGCGAACCATCGCGCCTTCATCATCGAAAAGGAACTCAGCGAGCGCCTTCGACAGCTCCGTCTTGCCAACGCCCGTAGGGCCGAGGAAGAGGAACGAGCCGATCGGACGATTCTCATCCTGAAGTCCGGCACGGGCACGGCGGACGGCATTCGATACCGCCTTGATCGCTTTCTTCTGGCCGATGACGCGCTGGCCGAGCCGCTCTTCCATGTGGACGAGCTTCTCCTTCTCCCCTTCTTGCAAACGCGAGACGGGAATGCCGGTCCATGCGGAAACAACGCGCGCGATGTCTTCCTCGGTGACTTCCTCGCGGAGGATCGCACCGGTCTTCTGAAGCTCGACGAGCCGGTCATTCGCAGCTTCCAACTCGCGCTGGGCTTCCGGGATTCGGCCGTAGCTGAGCTCCGAGGCACGGGTCAAATCGCCAATGCGCTGGGCCTGCTCGGCCTCGGTCTTTAGCGAATCGATCCTGTTCTGAGCCGCACGGACGAGGTCGATGACGTCCTTCTCATTCCGCCATTGAGCCATGAGACCAGCGGACTGCTCACGCAGGTTGGCCTGCTCTTCCTTTACCTTTTCGAGGCGGGCGATGCTGGCTTTGTCGGTCTCCTTCTCGAGCGCCTTCTTCTCCATCTCCAGCTGCATGATCGCGCGCTCGATCTGGTCGATCTCGGTCGGCATCGAATCGAGCTCGATCTTCAAGCGCGAGGCAGCCTCGTCAACGAGGTCGACGGCCTTGTCCGGCAGAAAGCGATCGGAGATATAGCGATCGGAAAGCATCGCCGCGGAAACCAGCGCGCCGTCCTGAATGCGCACACCATGGTGCACCTCATAACGTTCCTTGAGACCGCGCAGGATGGCGATGGTGTCTTCCACCGAGGGCTCGCCAACCATCACCGGTTGAAAGCGGCGCTCAAGAGCAGCATCCTTTTCGATGTGCTTGCGATACTCATCCAAAGTGGTCGCGCCAATGGTACGCAGTTCGCCGCGAGCGAGTTGCGGCTTCAGCAAATTCGCGGCATCCACCGCGCCTTCACTGGCACCCGCACCCACGATCGTGTGCAGTTCGTCGATGAAGAGAATGATCTCCCCAGCGGACTCCGTGACCTCTTTCAAGAACGCCTTCAAGCGTTCCTCGAACTCACCGCGATACTTCGCCCCGGCGAGCATTCCGCCCACGTCCATGACAATGACTCGCTTGTCCTTCATCGAATCCGGCACGTCGCCCGAAACGATGCGGCGCGCGAGACCCTCCACGATGGCTGTCTTGCCAACGCCGGGCTCACCGATGAGCACGGGATTGTTCTTCGTGCGGCGGGAAAGCACCTGCATCACGCGGCGGATCTCATTGTCGCGGCCGATGACCGGGTCGATCTTGCCCTCACGCGCGCGAGCGGTGAGGTCGGTGCCGTATTTCTCCAGCGTCTGGTATTTGCCCTCGGGATCCTGGTCGGTGACCTTTTGCGGACCGCGGACGCCTTCGATCGCCTTGCGCGCCTTCTTCTCATCGAGGCCAGCTTCCTTGAGCAGCTTGCCCTCGGGCGCATCGGCCTTCAGCGCGCCGATCAGCACGTGTTCGACGCTGAGGTAATCATCATCCATGGACTCGCGGACCTCGTCAGCGGCGTCGAGGGTAGCGCGGAGGCCATAGGAAATCTGCGGCTGGGTGGTGCCTCCCTGCTGGGTCGGTTCGCGGTCAAGCGCGGTGGCCAAGGAGGCCTTGAGGCGAGTGACATCGACACCGGCCTTTTGAAGGATAGGCGTGACGATGCCTCCCTCCTGCTGGAGCAGGGCTAGCAAAAGGTGGGTGCCCTTCAGCTCGGGGTGAGCCGACTTCGAGGCCAGCCGCTGGGCGGCTTGGAGGGCTTCCTGAAGTTTGGTGGTGAGCTTGTCGAGTCCCATGGATTTGGCGGATTGGTCAGCAAATTAAGGCCAAGCGTGGCGCCTCGCCATGCTTCCCTTGCGTTTTCTTTTCCATCAGATGCCATAGCACCGACTTTATTCAAATTTTTGCTTCATGATTTTACTATGATCTGAAGACCAGCGATGACCCGGAGAGCGACCTCCCCGCTTACGGATCAAGACGATAGCCCGCTCCCCGTACCGTGATCAGATGCCGGGGACTCGCCGGATCCTCCTCCAATTTCGCCCGCAGCGTGGCAATGAAATTGTCCACCGTACGGGTGCTCGGGTAGGCGTGGTAACCCCACACCACATCGAGGAATTTTTCGCGGCTGACGACTTCACCGGCATTGGTAGCCAGCAGGCGCAGCATGCCAGCTTCCTTCTCCGAAAGTTCATGCCGCGCGCCATCGCGCAGGAGCATCCGTTTCGAAAAATCGACTACCGCTGCGCCGACGGAAAACTCGCCGCCCAAGGCATCCTCCCTTTCGCGACGCCTCAGGAGGGCACGCACGCGGGCAAGCAGCTCCTTCAATGAAAAAGGCTTCACCAGGTAATCGTCTGCGCCGCTGTCGAGGCCTTCGACACGATCATCCACCTGCCCTTTCGCCGTAAGCATGAGCACGGGCATGGCCCGCTCCCGCTTCCGCAACTCACGGCATACCGCAAAGCCATCAAGACCGGGCATCATCACATCCAGCAACACGAGATCGAAGGCTTCAGTGCAGGCAAGTTCCAGTCCGCTCACGCCATCCGCCGCAGAGAGCACGCGGTAGCCTTCCGCCTTTAGTGTCTCCACCAGCGCCGTGCGCATCGGGGCCTCGTCTTCGATGACCAGCAGTCTCATGCGGAAAGAGGAAATGTCAGCTCGAAGGTGCTGCCTTTGCCTGACTCGCTCTCGACTCCAATCGCGCCTTGATGCGCTTCGACGATCGACTTCACCAGACTGAGGCCGATGCCCGTCCCCTGCGTCTCGCGGCGCAGTTCATCGCCGGGCCGGTAGAAGCGCTCGAAGATCCGGGATTGTTCTCCCTTCGGAATACCCGGGCCTTCGTCACGCACTAACAGATGCCAAGTGCGGCGTTCGGCGTCGGACGCGAGTGACGTCGTGATGAGCGAGCCCGGCGGAGAGAACTTGATCGCGTTGTCGAGCAGGTTTACCAGCGCCTGCTGGATGGCATCCGCATCCGCATTGGCTTCTACCGGAAATAGCTCCTGCTTCAACGTGATACCCCTCTCCTGCGCAAGCGGCTCCATCACTCGCACGGTGTCTGCCACCAGAGCGGAAAGATCGCAGGGCTCCATCTTCCACACCTTCCTTCCCTGCTCGATTCTTGCATGATCGAGGACATTGCCGACCAAGGTCGAAAGCCGGGCACCCTCGCGAGCGATCAGGCGGTGAAACTCCTTCGCTGTTTCAGGTGCGACTTTTTCCGCCTCAAGCGCATCCGCCATCAGGCGGATCGAGGCCACCGGCGCGCGCAGCTCATGGGAAACACTGGCGACGAACTGGCTCTTCATCTCATTGAGCTGTCGCTCGCGACGGAGGGTGCGGTGGAGCATGAAGAGCCCGCCAGACGAAACCATCGCAGCCACTCCGAGCAAGGTGGCCGCCCACTTCTTCTGATTCCGAAGCGCGGCATCGACCACCAAGTGCGAAGGGAAGAAGGACTGCATGTTCAACCAAAAGCCATCTCCCATCTCCACTTTCGCACTGGCGGAGAAGATTGGGCCGTCCGGTCCCTCGCTTTGGAGAGGCTCCTTGGTCAGCCAGACTTGGTAGAGTCCACCTCGCAAATCGCCAAGCGCCTCGGAAATCGCTTCGGAGCTCACGTACCGAATGCGATTTCCAGCAGTCTCAAGCCAGAGATAGTCATCCTCCCCAACAAGACCACCCTCCGGATGACGGCGCGACATCTCCACGATCTCCATGCGTTTCTCCCAACGGGTCAGCTCCAGTTCGCTGGCCGGCAAGAGCTTCTCAAGCACCACAGGAGTCAGAACGGAGGGGCACTCGGCCGTGACCAAACGGACCAATGGCTCAGCCTCCTCAAACGGACGAGATTCGCGGGAGGACGGAGCGAGATCCATCAGCCGTAGTGCCGCCAGCACCCGACGTGGCAGGCCAGCGGGAGAAAGCCCGGCATCGGGACGATCCCGCAAAGCAGCCAGCGCATCGCGATCACTTCCATCGAGAATGGCATCCTCAGGAGCAGAGGTCCCCGGTCGTGGAGGATCCGGAAATGTCTGGAACTCGATCACCGACTCCCCGAGCCGCCGGGATAGCTCCTTGGCCGAGCGCGTCACCTCATGGTCCATCTCCGCCTGTTTCTCCCGGCGGATCGCATACGCCTGCGCTTCGATGCCTCGCCACGCGAAGACCCCGAGCGTGATTAGCGGGATCACCACGGCAAGCCAGGCAACCAGCAGGGATGGTGGACGACGCCGTCGCATGGATTAGCGTGGGGAAGGAACAATCCGCGGCCTGGCTTGCTGGGGACTTTGCTTCTGCAGCTTGATCTGATCGCCGTCTTTCAGGAAGAGCAGGTGAGGTGAGACGCCGCGGAAAGTTTTGCCCTGCCGCGTCACCTCGATCGAGTCCGCCGAAGATATCAGCGAGAATGCGCGGGCGCTTTGGACACTTGACTTTGTCGGCACCGGAATCCAGCCGGCCGGCGTCTCGACGAAGACCGGAGCCTTGTAGCGGATCTCTTCCAGCCGCATCTGGGAATCGGGGTCCACGATCTGGATGCGCCCTTGCAGCGCCTTGGCGAGAAACGCTTCTTCCTTGGCCGGCAAGCCTTTCCACGGCTGTCCGGGACGATCTTCATGAACCTGGAGCTCGATGATGTCACCGGCTTGGAGAGAGAGGTCGTGCTTCTTGATCTCATCGGGCGAGGCGTTGGTATCCGCTTCTTCCATCCAGCGGGTCATGTTCACCTCGATGATGTCTTCGCTGCCATCCCCCTTCAGGCGCCGGATACGAATCCGTGACCAGTCGGGATGAGGCAGAATGGTTTGCTTCTGGTAGAAAAGCCGGAGGCTCGCCGGGATCCACTCCGGGGATAGCTCGGCAAGCTCCGACCAGTCCGGCGGCAGTGCCTGGGTCTCGGCGATGAGCTGGAAGAGCGTGGGCTGGATGCCGGGAATCAAAGGCAGGGGATACGAGTCGAGTCCCTCCGGAGAGAGCCCTCTAGTGCAAGGGGTGGTCCAGCCGTAGGGCAAGCCCGGGGCCGTTACCCCGATCTGGGTTTTACGCTGCGCGTCGATCTCCTCGCGGGCTTTCGCAGACGTTTCGAGTTTCATCTGGTCACCGGGATTGAGGCGAAACCGCGACGCTTCATCCGACGGATATGGCAGCCGGATCTCGGGCCACTCCTTTCGGGTGATCGTGATGAACATGTCGAGCCGCTTGTTGTCGAAATTCCACCCGCGATTCCAGCGAAGGGTGGCCAGAGTCCCTGCCGTGCACCACGGGACTTCATCCGAGGTCGGATCATGGATGAGCCGGTCGCCGCACAGGGTGAGTTCCTTTCGCACTCCGTCGATCTCGAGGGTGACAGGAAACGAAATTCTCCGCTGGAGCGCCCAGCCGATGTCCGGCGTAGGGGCGGCGCGGAACTCCACATTGCGAATCTGTAAGGCGTGGTTGGCATTGCCCGGGTCGAAATCCAATTCAATC